>Ga0070660_100000421_pt1 | contig 28145 bp, 22 predicted proteins | sample KBSC33metaG_FD_64670 | JGI IMG/M metagenome (GOLD analysis project Ga0070660, IMG submission 64670) | Corn rhizosphere microbial communities from Kellogg Biological Station, Michigan, USA - KBS C3-3 metaG | ecosystem: Host-associated > Plants > Roots > Rhizosphere > Soil ... | reverse complement strand
CGCCTTCACCTTTTCGACCGGGATCGCCAAGGGGCACGAAGCCGCGCCACTGGTGGTCGGGGACACGATGTATATCGTCTCGCCTTTCCCCAACATCGTCTATGCGCTCGACCTGACGCAGCCCGGCGCGCCCACGAAGTGGAGCTACAAGCCCAAGCCGCTCTCGGCAGCGCAGGGAGTCGCGTGCTGCGACGTGGTCAATCGCGGCGCCGCCTACGCAGACGGGCGCATTTTCTTCAACACATTGGATAATCGCACGATCGCGCTCGACGCCAAGACGGGAAAGGAATTGTGGAGCACCCAACTCGGAAACATCCAGCAGGGCGCGACGATGACGATGGCGCCGCTGGTCGCGGACGGAAAGGTGCTGGTCGGCAATTCGGGCGGGGAGATGGGCGTGCGCGGGTGGCTGGTGGCGCTCGATGCCAGCAGCGGCGCAATTGCCTGGAAAGCCTACACTACCGGCCCCGATAAAGACGTGCTGATCGGCAAGGACTATCAGCCTTTCTACGCGATGGACCGCGGGCACGACCTCGGCGTGTCGACCTGGCCACCTGAGGCGTGGAAGACGGGCGGGGGCAACGTCTGGGGCTGGATCAGCTACGATCCCAAGCGGAGGCTGGTCTATTACGGCACCGGTAATCCGGGCCCGTGGAATTCGGCGCAGCGGCCGGGCGACAACAAGTTCACCACCGGCGTGTTCGCGCGTGACATCGATACCGGCGGCGCGCGCTGGTATTATCAGACCACTCCGCACGATTTGTGGGATCATGACGACATAAACGAACAGATTCTGGTCGACATGCCGGTCGCCGGCCGGATGCGCGAGGTGATGGTCCGTCCCGCCCGTGACGGCTATCTCTACGTGCTCGACCGCGGCACCGGACAGGTTCTGTCGGCGACACCCTATGGCTATATGACGGCCTACAAGGGTGTCGATCTCAAGACCGGACGCCTCATCCCCAATCCCGACAAGCAGCCGACCGAAGGGCGCGTCGTCCGCGGTATCTGCCCGGCCGCGCCCGGTATGAAGGATTGGAATCCCTCGGCGTTCAGCCCGCTCACCGGACTCGTCTACATCCCGCGCAACAACCTGTGCATGGACTGGGGCAGCTTCGAGGCGAACTACATCGCCGGAACGCCGTATATCGGCGCCGACGTCAAATATTATGCGGGCCCCGGCGGCAATCGCGGTGCGCTGACCGCATGGGATCCGGTCCATGCCCGGCAGGTGTGGGAGATCAAGGAGGATCTGCCGCTGTGGAGCGGCGCGCTCGCCACCGGCGGCGGACTGGTCTTTTACGGAACGATGGATGGCTGGTTCAAGGCGGTCGACCAGCGCAGCGGCAAGCTGCTGTGGAAGTTCAAGACGGGATCGGGGATCATCGGTCAGCCGATCAGCTATCGCGGACCCGACGGGCACCAATATATCGCCGTGCTTTCAGGCGTCGGCGGCTGGTCGGGCGCCGTGGTCAGCGGCAATCTCGACACGCGCGATGCGACCGCGGCGGTCGGCTGGGGCGGCGTGATGGCCGATCTGCCCCAGAAGACCACGGCGGGAGGAATGCTCTATGTCTTCGCGCTCCCGCACTAGCTGCGTCCTCCTTGCGGTGCTGGCGCTGCTCGCAGGCTGCGATCGCGAAGAGCGCCGCAGCCGCGGCACCCCGCTCGCTGAAGCCGCACTCGGCGGACCGCCCGAATCGATACTCCAGCCCGGCGGTGCGGTGCCCCCGCCACCCGATGCGCGCGCCGCCGATTTCGAGGAAAATGCCTACGCCGTCTCGAGAGGGCAGCAGCTCTTTCAGCAAATGAACTGCTCGGGCTGCCACGCGCATGGCGGGGGCGGGATGGGGCCGCCGTTGATGGACGACCAGTGGCGCTATGGCGGACGAATGGAGCAAATCGTCGCCTCGATCGATCAGGGGCGGCCCAACGGCATGCCATCCTGGCGCGGAAAGCTCACGCCGCAGCAGATGTGGCAACTCGCCGCTTATGTCCGTTCGCTCTCGGCGCAACCGCGCGAGGACGTGCTGTCCGGCCGCTCCGATTCGGAGAGTGCGACCGAGCCGCCGACGCTGCGGAGCCGCGAGCGGGTCATCCCCTCCTCGCCCGCGGGCGTCCAGGGGACGACGCCGTGACGCGCGGCCTGCGAGGGCTGGGTCTCACTTTCGCGCTTGCGGGTTGTCACGGCACGCAGTCGATGACCGAAGGCGCAGGGTTGCAGGGCGTCCAGTTCAGCAATCTGTTCACGTTGTTCTCGGCCGTGACGGGTTTCTTCTACTTGCTGGTAATCGTCGGGCTCATCGGCGGGCTGATCCTGCGGCCGCGGGAAGACCGCACGGCGGAGGGCGAGAAGGCGGCCGGAGTCGGATTCATGACATGGCTCGGCGGCGTGCTGCTCGGGCTTACCGCGCTTACGGTGGCGAGCTACGTCGCCGACCGTAACGTCGCCGCCGCCACCCCCGCGCATCCGACGCTTGAGGTGCAGGTGACCGGCAACCAATGGTGGTGGGACGTCACCTACAGGAATGCCGATACCGGGCAGGAGCTTCGCACCGCGAACGAGCTGCACCTGCCGGTCGGCGTGCCGGTGCGCCTGACGCTCAAATCGAACGACGTGATCCACAGTTTCTGGGTGCCTGCGCTCGGCGGCAAGCAGGATCTGATCCCCGGCCGTACCAATATGCTCACCTTGCTACCGACCCAAACGGGCATTTATCGCGGCCAGTGCGCCGAGTTCTGCGGCGCACAGCATGCGCATATGGCGATCGACGTGACGATCGAGCCGCGCGATGCCTTCCGCCGATGGTGGGCCGCCGGGCTGGCTCCCGCTGTGCCGCCCGCCAATCCGCTGGCGAAGGCCGGCTATCAGTTCGTGATGACGCGGCAATGCGCGAGCTGCCATACCATTTCCGGCACGCCCGCATCCGGCCGCGTGGGGCCGGACCTCACCCATCTCGCGAGCCGGCGCTCGATCGGCGCGGGCACTTTCCCGATGACGCGCGGGCATCTATTCGCCTGGGTCGCCGATCCGCAGGGCGCCAAGCGCGGTAACCAGATGCCCTATGTCGGCCTCGACGCCGACCAGTTGCGCGCCGTTGTCGCCTATCTGGAGGGGCTCAAATGAGCGAGATCGCGCGCGACGGCGAGACTCTCAAAGGCGCCGAGCTCGAGGAGCGGCTGGCACGCACCTGGTCGCGAGCACCCGGTCTGTGGGGCTGGATCACCACGGTCGATCACAAGGAGATCGGCCGACGCTACATCTGGACGGCGATGACGTTCATGGTGCTGGGCGGAATTCTCGCGGCGGTGATGCGCGCGCAACTCGCACGGCCCGAAAGCGGCCTGATCAGCGCCGATCGCTACAATCAGATCTTCACCATGCACGGCACCACGATGATGTTCCTGTTCGCCGTGCCGGTGATGGAGGCGATCGCGATCTACATCATCCCGCTGATGGTCGGTACGCGTAACATCGCGTTCCCGCGGCTCAACGCCTTCAGTTACTGGACCTATCTCTTCGGCGCGCTGCTGTTGTGGGTCGGGTTCATTCTCAATATCGGGCCCGACGCGGGCTGGTTCATGTACACCCCGCTCTCGGGGCCCCAATTCTCGCCGGGAAAGCGCACCGACATCTGGGCGCAGATGATCACCTTCACCGAGGTCGCGGGCATAGCGGTCGCGGTCGAGCTCACCGCGACGATCCTCAAATTCCGTGCCCCGGGGATGAGCCTCGGCAAGATGCCCCTGTTCGTCTGGGCGATCCTAATCACCTCGATCATGATCATATTGTCATTGCCGTCGGTGGCGCTCGCATCGGCCATGCTCCTCTCGGACCGGCTGATCGGAACGCAGTTCTTCAACGCGTTCGAGCATGGTGATGCGCTGTTGTGGCAACACCTCTTCTGGTTCTTCGCGCATCCCGAAGTGTACATCATCTTCCTCCCCGCGACCGGGTTCGTCAGCCAGATCGTCGAGACGTTCACGGGGCGGCGGGTGTTCGCCTATCCGGCGATGGTGCTGGCGCTGGTGGCGACCGGATTCCTGAGCTTCGGCGTCTGGGTCCACCACATGTTCGCGACCGGCCTGCCGCGGCTCGGCTACGATTTCTACACCGCGTCAAGCATGGCGGTGGCGATCCCCGCGGCGATCCAGATCTTCTGCTGGATCGCGACGATCTGGCTGGGCCGGCCGCGCTTCACGGTGCCATTCCTCTACGTGATCGCCTTCATCGTCACCTTCGTGATCGGCGGCCTGTCGGGCGTGATGGTGGCGAGCGTGCCGATGGATCTCGAGCTTCACGATACCTATTTCGTGGTCGCGCACTTCCACTATGTGCTGATCGGCGGCGCGGTGTTTCCGTTGCTGGGCGCGATCACCTACTGGTTCCCCAAGTTCAGCGGCCGGATGCTGTCGGAAGGGCTCGGCAAAGCGGCGTTCTGGCTGGTGGTCGTCGGCTTCAACGTCACCTTCTTCCCGATGCATCTGACCGGCATGCTCGGCATGCCCCGGCGCGTCTACACCTACCCGGCCGACATGGGGTGGAACGGCCTCAACCTGCTTTCCTCGCTCGGCGCCGTGGTGATCTGGCTGGGCGGGCTGATCTTCATCGCCAACGTGTTCCTGGCGCTGCGGCGTCCGCGCGGCGCTGCGGCAAATCCCTGGGGCGGCTCCAGCCTCGAATGGGCGACCGACTCGCCGCCGCCGCCCTACAATTTCGCGCATCAGCCGATCGCGACCGGCCATACGCCCTTGTGGGACGTGACCGATGTCCTGCCGGTCATGACCGGCCTGCGGGTCGATGACCGCGAGCAGCTCATCACCACCGCGATCGAGGCCGTGCCCGACATCCGCTATCCCTCGCCCGAGCCGACGCCGTGGCCTTTGCTCTCCGCGATCGCGCTCGCCGCATTGTTCATCGGATCGATCTTCACGCCCTGGGCGGTCGTGATCGGCGCGGTCCCGCTTGCGGTCGGCTTCATCGCCTGGTTCTGGCCCAAGAGCCCGCCCAGCAAGGAACCGGTGATCGAATGAGCCTGCCCGTCCGCTTCGATGGCGATCTGGCCGATCTGCCGACGCACGGCTTCGGGCCGCGCAGCCTCACCTGGTGGGGAATCGTCGGGTTCATGGTGGTCGAAGGCATGTTCTTCGCGCTGCTCTTTGCGGCCTATTTCTTCATTCTGGACAAGGAGCAGACCTGGCCGCCGCAACCCTATGCCCCGCCGGGGCTGCTCGCGGGGACGGTCTTCACAATGCTGATCGTGCTCACCGAAATACCCAATGCGGTGATCAAGCGCGCAGCGGAAAGATTCGATCTCAGGACCGTCCGCAAGGGGCTGGTCGTGATGAGCCTGCTGCCGCTGCCGCTGTTCGTGTTGCGCGGGTTCGAGTTCGCGTCCCTGAATGTGCTCTGGACCGACAATGCCTATGGCTCGATCCAGTGGGCGCTTCTCCTTACCCACACGATTCACCTGATCACCGACTGGGGCGATACGGCGGTGCTGACCGCCTTGATGTTCACCGAGCATGGCAAGGAAGCCAACCGGTTCGTCGATACGAGCGAGAATTCGGCCTATTGGCGGTTCGTCTGGGGATCGTGGCTGATCGTCTATCTGCTGATCTATTGGGTGCCGCGATGGCTGACGTGACGCGCGCGTTGCTGCCGTGGTCGGGCGTGGTCGGCGGTGCGGCGGGGTGGTTCGTCAGTCAGCAGACCGGGTCGAACATGGTCTTTGCGCACTGCGTGAATGGTCAGTGGTGGGGGGTGGCGCTGGTGGGGCTTGCCGGTATCGCGCTGGCGGTCGGCGGTGGATTCCTGTCCTACCGGAGCTGGCGTGTCGAACAGGAAGCGGCGAGTGGCCGGCGGTTCGTCGGGCTGCTTGGACTGCTCGTCGCCGCGTTGCTGGCTTTCCCGATTCTGATGCAGACGATCGCCGGGTTGCTCGTGCCGGGATGCCTGTCGTGAGACGCTCGTTCGCCGCCATGCTGCTGATCGCGTTGCCAGCGGCGGCATGTGCGCATCCCGGACATGTGCATGGGGAGCTGCCCGGCTGGACGCTTGATGCATCGGTCACGCTGCCGCTCGCGCTGGCGCTGTTGCTCTATGGCGTGGGCCTGGCACGGCTGGGAGGGCGCTCGCGGCAAGGCCACGCCCGGTTGCGCCGAGAGGCTCGGCTGTTCGGCGCCGGCTGGCTGGTCCTTGCTATCGCGCTTGTCTCGCCGCTCCACGAAGCCGGCGAGCGGTCGTTCACGATGCACATGATCGAGCATGAGCTGATCATGCTCGTCGCCGCGCTGCTGCTCGCGATCTCGGGAGCGGGTCCGGTGCTTCTTTGGGGCTTGCCGACAGGCGCGCGGCGCGGGATCGGTCGGTTGCTCCACGCGCCTGCGATCAAGGCGAGCTGGAGGGGCGTGTCGGGGCCGTGGATCGCCACTGCGCTCCAGGCAATCGCGCTATGGCTATGGCACGCTCCGGCTTTGTTCGACCGGGCGCTTGCAAGCGAGGGCTGGCATATCGTGCAGCATCTGAGCTTCCTCATCACTGCGCTCCTCTTCTGGTGGTCGATCGACCAGACGCAGGCGCGCGGGCGCTTCGGCGTCGCGGTGTTCTGCCTGCTCCTGACCGCCTGCGTCGGGGCGGCGCTCGGCGCGCTGATGGCGCTCTCGTCGAGCCCCTGGTACGCCGGCTATGCCGTGATGGGCATGACGCCCTACGGCCTCACGCCGGAACAGGACCAGCAGATGGCGGGTCTGATCATGTGGATCCCGGGCGGAATCGTCCACATGGGGGCTGCGCTGGTGATCCTCTATCGCTGGCTTGCGCCGCAGGAGAGGCGTCATGCCGTCGCCATGGACTAGCAAGATCGCGCTGGGTCTCGCGGGTGCGCTGATCGTCGTCGTGGTCGGCGGCGTGCTGGGCGAACGCACCTACGAGCAGCACGATCTTGCCGACCGTGCGGAGGCGTTGACCGGGGGTCGGGTTGCGCGCGGCAAGGCTCTGTTCGCCGCCTATGGCTGCGGCGGGTGCCACAGCGTCGACGGGGTGCCGCAGGCGCAGGGCCTGGTCGGGCCGCCGCTCGACACGATAGCACAGCGTGCAATGATTGGCGGACGGCTCGCCAACACGCCGGCCAACCTCGAACGGTGGATCCAGGATCCGCAGGCCGTCTCCCCCGGAACCGCCATGCCCACCCTGGGTGTCACCCCCGCGCAATCCCGCGATCTCGCCGCCTTCCTCTATACGCAATCGTGAAGCGGGCGCTCCTTCTGCTGGTCCTGCTCACGGGATGCCGGGCCACTGCACCGCGGATCGGCACGATCTACGTGTCCGACGAGACCGCCAACGTCGTCCATGTGATCGACTCCGCCTCGCTGACCGAGAGGGGGCGGATCGCCGTCGGCGGGCGGCCGCGCGGGATGGCGGTCTCGCCCGACCGCCGCATGCTCTACGTCGCCCTCGGCAATGACAACCGGATCGCGGCGATCGATCTCGCGAAGGGCCGCGTTGTCGGCCTGCTCCCGTGCGGGCCGGACCCCGAGACGATCGCGATCTCTCCCGATGGCCACACCCTCTACGCCGCCAATGAAAACGACAATCTGCTCTCGATCGTCGACATCGCCTCGCGCCGCGTGACGCGCGAAGTTCCAGTGGGCGGTGAGCCCGAGGGGACGGCGGTGAGCCCCGACGGCAAGCTTGTGATCCAGGCCTCCGAAACCGCGAGCATGGTCCATGTCATCGACGCATCCGCCGCCAAGGTGATCGACAATCTGATGGTCGACACCCGGCCTCGCAGCGTCGCCTTCACGCCCGACGGCCGCCGTTTCTGGGTGTCTTCGGAAGTGCGCGCGACGGTCACCATGTTCGATAGCGCGACACGCCGCCGTATCGGCCGCATCGATTTCACGCAGCTGCTTCCCGACAACCGTCCCGATGGCGAGAATTTGCAGGCGGTGGGCATCACCTTCACCCGCGACGGAAATCGCGCCTTTGTCGCGCTCGGGCGGGGAAAGCTCGTCGCAGAGATCGACCCGAAGAGGTTAGCGCTCGTCCGCACCTTCCCCGTCGGCTGGCGCGCCTGGCATCTCGCGCTCTCACCCGATGACCATTATCTCTATACCGCGAACGGCCTCAGCGGCGACGTGACCGCGATCGACCTTGTCCACAACCGTGTCGTCGATCGCGTCCGCGTCGACGGCCGGCCCTGGGGGATTGTCGTGCTGTGAAACGCGCGGTCCTGCTCTTGCTGCTGGCGCTCGCGGCATGTGGCAAGCCTTCCCCTCAAGCCCGGGTGTTGCGCGTCTGCGCGGATCCCAACAATCTGCCCTTCTCGAATCGCGCCGGCCAGGGGTTCGAGAATGCCCTCGCAAAGCTGATCGCGCACGATCTCCACGCAAAGTTGCAGTTCGTCTGGTGGGCACAGCGCCGCGGCAATCTGCGCGAGACGCTCAAAGCCGGCCGCTGCGATCTCGTGCCCGGCGTCGGCAGCACGATCGAGGGAATCGCCACCAGCGCTCCCTATTACCGGTCGAGCTATATGATTGTGACGCGGCCGGGGAGGCTGCAAACGCTGGATTCGTTCGACGACCCCCGACTTAAAACCCTGCGGATCGGTGTGCAGCTGATCGGCGACGATGGCGTGAATACGCCGCCGGCGCATGCGCTGATGCACCGCGCTATCGTCCGCAACGTGCGCGGCTTCATGGTCCAGGGCGATTACCGCCAGCCGTTCCCGCAGGACGCGATCCTCGATGCGCTGGCGAGCGGAAAGCTCGATCTTGCCTATGTGTGGGGTCCGGTCGCGGGCTATTATCTGGTCCGCCACCCGGGAAAGATCGCCATCCGGCCGGTTGCAGGCGCGTTCGACGACCCGCAACTCCCGATGGCCTTCGACGTGTCGGTCGGCGTCCGCAAAGGCGACGCAGACCTGCTCCGGCGTGTCGATGCAATCCTGCGTGCGCGCCGCGGGGCGATCGACTCGCTACTGGCACGATATGATGTACCGCTCGCCGGCGATCGCTGACGCGACCGTGGCCGACATCTCAGGCATGCCGCGACTAAGGTCCGGACCCTAGAAGACGTGTTCGATGCCGACACGAATGGTTCGTGGCCGAAGCGGGGTAATCTGGTTGTTGGAAAGCGCGAACGGTGTGCCGAGCGCGAACCGATTGCCGGCCGCGTCGAACAGGTTGGAGACTGTGATCGAAACGGCGATTGCCCGCATGGTCAGGCGCACATTTGCATTGGTCTCGACATAATTGCCCTGCGCGCCACCCAAAACGGGTCCCGCACCGAGCCGCGACTTGCCCACATACCGCGCGGAGGCATCCGCCGAGAGACCCCAATCGTCGCGGAGATGCGTGTCATAATGCAGTCCGGCGCGCGCCGTGAGGCGCGCCACATTGGGAATGCGGCCAAGATGCACGGATCCGGCGTAGACGGTCGTCGGAGCGCCAGGCACGAGTCCCGTCTGGCCGATCATCGTCAGGAAGGCCGTCGAGGGCTCGGTGACCCGGCCATCGTTGAACGTCGACGACAGGTCGAACCTGAGTTCCGGGCGCACCCTGAATTCCAGCGAATTCGATAGCGAGATGATCCTCCCGTTGCCGATATTTGCGGTGCTGGGCAGCCCCTCCTGATCGACATAGTCGGCCTGGATGTTCGACCAGCCGGTATAGGCAAGACTTGCGCCTCCGCTGACGATGCTCGCTTTGCTGTCATTGAAGCGCAGGCCGGTTTCGATCGACCGGACATGGTCGGATCGGAAGCGCTCGACCTGCCTGGTCTGGATCGTCAACCCGCCCGGGCGGGTTCCTTCCTCATAGCGGACATAGCCACGCAGGCCGGGGGCCAGCGACTTCAGGATCGACGCCGAAGGAAGCAGGTTGCTTTCGGCACGTCGTGCAATATTCCCCCCGAACATGAAGTCGATCGGAGAAGCCACTCGCTGATCCTCTGCCGACCCGGAGAGGCTGGAATGCGTCAAGCGCAATCCGCCGGTGACGATCGCGCCGGACCAGTGCGCGCTGACCTCGGCAAAGCCGGTGACCTCGCTGATCCGGTTCGTGATGCCCGTGGTCGGAAGCGGCGCACCAACTGGGCCGAGCGATCGATCCAGACGCGTGGCGTTATGGGTATAGCTGACCCCGACGACCCAGCCGATCCTATCTCCAAGCGGGCGCCACAGCCGGCTCTCGCTGGTGAACATCGCGGTATGATTGTCTTGGAGGAAAGATCGCGGCGGACCGCCGGGAAGGGTGGCGTCATAGCGCTCCGCGAGGTGATGCCGCACCCAGCCGGTCGAGGAAACGAAATTGAAGTCCGCTCCGCTATGTTCGGCCACCACGCTCGCCATTCGGTAGCGCGCCTCGAATCCGCCGTCGGTCGGACTGGCACGTTGGAGCGGCTTGAGCTCGCGGTCGGCATATTGGCTGTCGCGGCCGTCGATCGACTGCAACACCGCACCGAATTTGATACGCCAGTCCGGTGCGGGCAGGACCATCAGCGTGGCGCGGCCACCGATGACGTCGGTGCGGTTGATATCCCGTCGCTGACGCAGCACGTCGTCGATATAGCCGCCTTCCCTGATGCCGTAGCCGACCAGCCGCAGCGCCGCGCGGCTTTCGATCGGCAGGTTCAGCCATCCCCCCAGATCGGCGCTGGGCGCGCCATGCTGGGTCGCGGAAAGGCTGGCCGAAATCGCGCCGCCAGCCGCCTGTGGTTCGGGCGCGTTCGGCATGATCCGGACGATTCCACCCAGCGAGCCCGCGCCGTAGAGCGTTCCTTGTGGTCCCTCCAGCACCTCGACCGAACGGACGTCGTACAGTCGCAGATCGGGGTCGGGGGCATTATAGGTCAATCTGAGGTCGCCAAAATATTGGCCGACCGTGCCCTGTGTCGGGCCCGTAAAGCTCGAATCCGCAATACCGCGGATGAACAATTTGTTGCGTCCTGCACCAAGATAGGTCGATGAGACGCTCGCCAGCCGGCTGACGATCGCGTCCGTGCCGCGCGAACTTGAGGCGGACAGATCCGTTCCGCCCAGGATTTCGACCGATCCGGCATAATCGCGCACGGGCACGTCGCGCTTGCTTCCAGTGACCACGATCAGGTCGTCGCCATCGGCTGGTGCTGCCGGCGGTGGAGGATTGGCCGTTTGCCGGGTGGCGGAGGGAGCTGTCGCGACCACGCGCCACGACGTCGGCCCCAGCCTGATCGGCCTCGCTCCCGCCTGGGCGAGAATGCGGCGGAGCGCCTCTCCCGGCTCGATCCGCGCGGACAAGGGCCCGACATTCCGGCCCCATAATCGGGGATCCTCGACCGACACGCTGATCCCCGCCTGTGCCGACAAGGCGGCCAGTGCCGAGCGCAGCGAGCCCTTGGGAATGTCGAGCGCGCACGGGGTCGCCACGGCGGCGGTGGCGCTCATCGACAGAAGGAAGAGGGTTGCGAGTCTGAGCACGTCAGTGTGGTGAGATCAGCCAACCGTCGGCGGTCCGCCGGATCCGCGCATTGAGAAGCGGGCCCAGCAGAAGTAGATCGTGCGAGCCGGGCACGCTGATCACGCCCCGGAATGTCCGGCGCTCCAGCGCGGGATCGAGATCGATGCGGACCCCGGTATAGCGGGCGAGATCCGCGGTTACACGCGACAACGGATCGCCGTCATATATGAAGCGGCCGCCACGCCATGCCCCCACCTGGCCCGGCGCTGCCCGGCCACGAATCGCAACCGCGCGTCCATCGGCGATCCGGAGCACGTCGCCCGCCTGCAACCGGACTTGCTCGCGCTGCGGATTGTACAGCACGGCGCCCTCCGCCACCGAAATCTCCGTGCCATCGGATCTCCGGATGATATCGAAGCGCGTGCCCAGATCGACGACGCGATCGTCGCCGAGCTCCACGGCAAACGGATGGGATGCGTCATGACGGACGGTGAATAGAGCTTCGCCGCTTTGGAGCGCCGCGAAACGCGGATTGTGCCGATCCAGCTGGAGCGCGGTCGCACCGTTGAGCAGGACAGAAGTGCCCCCGGGCAGCGTAACTTCGCGCTGTTCGCCCGGGCGCGTCCGCACCGCATAGAGGTCAGGCGCGCTCCATATCGCATTGACGGACAGGATCGCCGCCACCGCGGCGGCGGCGGCCGTGCCATAAGCAAAAACCGAACGGACTCCCGGGCTACGCCGTACAGGTGGAGCAGCCTCGGGAAACGGAGTGGCAGGGGAGGGAGCAAATATCGGATCGAGCCGGTGCTCGGCGTCCGCCTGCCGATGATAGGCGGTTACGTTCGCGGGATCGGCGAGCAGCCACGCCTCGAAGCTTTCCCACGCGTCGAAATCAGGATCGCGCAGGCGCACGATCCAATCCAGCGCCTCCCCATCAGCCGTGTTGCGCCCGTCGGTCATGCGTCACCCTCTGCACGATGGACGGAGACGATCGGTTCAGGCCTCATCGAGCATCCTCCTGAGCTCGATCATGGCCGCGTAGGCCTTGCGCAGATCCGCCTCGATTGTGCTCAGGCTCACATTGAGTTCGCGGGCGATCACCTTTTGCGGCACGCCATCGAGCCGGTGACGGCGGAAGGCCGTCGCCGCGCGGGAACCGAGCGCGTCGAGCGCCTGTTCAGCCAGCCGCAACTGCTCGCGCGCGATCAGTGATCGCTCGCTGGAAGGGGCCTCCGATATGGCCGGTTCTCCGGCGTGGGCCGCGATCCAATTCGCGTCGCGGCGGATCGTCTGCTGCGTCGCCCGATAGCGGTCGAGCATCAGGTTGTTGGCGGCGCGATAGAGATAGGGCAGCGGCTGCGCGATCGGTGCGGTCACGCCGGTCGAGACCCTGATCCACAATTCCTGCAACAGGTCTTCGGCGGCGTCGCCCGCGCCATGCGCCATCAGAAAACGGAGCAGCTTCTCCCGATTGGCGAAGAAAACCGCCTGCAAGCCCGACTCGGGAACGGAGTTCATGGTCTGCGTGGGGGCACCGGAGGCATGGCTGCGATCTAGCGGATGCGGCCGTACCCGCCAACAAAGCGGATGCTCCGGCATCACGCCGCCGGCCGGTTCGGACAAGGGGATATCGACGGTCAATTTGATCCATGACGGAGCCGTTCGTCCCGAACCTTTATCGCCGATCCACGCCAAGGATGCGGCAGCCCGGCCTCGTCTGAAAGTCCGGACGGTCGCCGATGCGAGCGTGTGGCCGTCCAACCATTCGGACGGCTCCGTCGATCGGGGCCGCATCAGGGACTAGGGGACTGATGACAGTCGTCGATCTTATCAATGCAGCGCAGGTCGGGCATGTCCGGCGCCTGCATGGCGAAAGCCCGCGATCCGGCTCGGCTGGCGCGGTCGAGCTCAGCATCGTCGTGCCGACCTATAATGAACGCGACAATATTCCCGAACTCGTCGAGCGGGTGAGCGCGGTCATGGATGGTGTGGCTTGGGAAATGATCGTTGTGGACGATGATTCTCCCGATGGCACCGCCCGCCAGGCGCGCATGCTGGGTCGCCACGATCCGCGCATCCGCCTGATTCGGCGCATCGGCCGTCGGGGGCTTGCGTCGGCGTGCCTGGAGGGAATGCTGGCCTCCAATGCCCCTTTTGTGGCGGTGATGGATGGCGATCTGCAGCACGACCCCTTGCTGTTGCGCGGGATGATTGCCGTTCTGCGAGACGGCCGCACGGACCTGATCGTTGCCAGCCGCCGCCCGGCCGCCGGCTCGACCGCCGATTGGCCCGAATATCGCGAAACCGCCCGGCGGCTGGCGATTCGGGCCGCGCGGGCTGTCGGATCGATTGCGCTGAGCGATCCGCTGAGCGGTTATTTCGCGCTTCGGCGCGAAATCATCGATGGCATCGCTCCCCATCTCACGGGGGCGGGCTCCAAGCTGCTGCTGGACATCCTGCTTGCGGTACCGGACCTGCGGCTGCGCGAATTGCCGCTGGCTTTGGGCCCGCGCGTGCGGGGCGAAAGCAAGTTTTCGCCGCGCGTGGTGTGGGATTATGGCGTGATGCTGGCCGAGCATCGCGTCGGGCCCATCTCCGGCCGATTGCTATCCTATCTGCTGATCGCCGCGGTCGCGCTGATCGTGCATGGCGGGACTTTCTGGCTGTTCCACGAATTGTACGGCCTGGGGGCGGGCAAAGCGCAGCTCATCGCCGGAACGACCCTCTGCGTTGCCACCTACGGGCTGCGGGAATGGCTTTCCTATCGTCGATCCGGTCCATGGCGCTGGTACTTGGGTTTGCTGCCCTTTCTGGCGACCCGAACGGTGGGTCTTCTGGCAACGTTGCTCATCGCGCGTTGGCTGGTGGCATTGGGCTTTGGCATGTCGGTCTCGGTCTTCGCGGGAGCGGTCGCGCTGACCTGGTGGAATTATGACGCCGTGCAGCGTTATGGCGGTTTCAGCCGATGAGTGGTTCGGATATCGCCATTGGCGGTCGGCACAGGCTGCTTCTGCTGCTGATCGCCTTCGCGGCGGCGTTCGCGACACGGGCCTGGCTGTTCGGCGATCCCGTAATCCAGGTGGACGAGCAATTCTACCTACTCACCGGCGATCGCATCCTGCACGGCGCCATCCCCTATGTCGACATCTGGGATCGCAAGCCGATCGGCATCTTCTTATTATATGCGGCGATCCGGTTGGTGGGTGGGGAAGGCATCTACCAATATCAGCTCGCCGCGACCTTTGTCGCAGGCCTGACCGCCTATCTGATCGCGACGATGGCGTTGCGTTTCACGAACTTTCGCGGGGCGGCAATGGCTGCGGTCGCTTATCTGCTCTGGCTGCTGATCTTCGATGGCGGCGGCGGCCAGACCCCCGTCTGGTACAATATGCTCGTCGCCGGCGCCGCGCTGCTGGTGATGAAGGCATGGTGCGACGAACCGTCCGAACGCGCTCTGATCGTGCTTGGCGTGGCGGCGATGCTGCTGATCGGCGTGGCGCTGCAGATCAAATATTCGGCATTGTTCGAGGGCATCTTCTTCGGGCTCGCGCTGACGTGGCGCTCCTGGGCAATCGATCGATCCTGGGGCCGAACGATCGGCCGGGCGCTGGCGTGGGCATTGATCGCGCTTGTGCCGACGCTCGCTGCAATCGGCTGGTATTGGCGCATCGGCCATCTCGACGCCTTCCTGTACGCCAATTTCGAATCCGTTTTCCGGCGGGCGCCGGCGTCGCACGGCAAGCTGCTGCTGCGCGTGCTCGCGATCATCGGTCTTGCGCTGCCGCTCCTCCTCTGCGCGCTGACCCAAGGGCGTTCGGACGGAAGGCGGATACGGGACGACCAGTCGGAACGTGCCCGACGTTTTGCGATCGCCTGGCTCGCCAGCGCCTTGTGCGGCGTCGCGATCTTCGGGACCTACTTCCTTCATTATTTTCTGCCGGTGCTGGTTCCGCTCACCTTGCTCTGCGCGGGCATGCTTGGTGATCGCAGCGCGGGTGTCGCCGTCTTCGCGGGCGCTCGCCGGTATCAATTGTCGACCGCGACCTTTCTGATCGTGTCCGGCCTGGCGTTGACGCTGCTGACAGTTCCCAAAAGATTGCGTGCGCGCGGCGAGGATCCGCAGGTTCGCGCCCTCGCCAGTTCAATCAAGACCAACGTGCAGGGTTGCCTCTTCGTCTTCGACGGCGATCCGATCCTCTATCACCTGACGCAGGCCTGTATCCCCACGACGCTCGCTTTTCCCAATCATCTGAACGAGCAGATGGAGGCAAGTGCCGTGGGACTCGATCCACGCCGGGAGGTCGAACGCATCCTGGCGTCGGAGAAGGTGGATGTCGTGGTGGACTCCTTTCCCAGGGATCCCGGCTACAATCCGAGCACGGCGGCGATCGTGCGGCGTGCGCTCCAGGCGCATTACCGGCCGATCGCGGTCTTTCCCGTCGGGTCGCACGAGCGCATCGTCTATAAGCGGATCCACGGCGTGCCGGAGACAGCAGCGGTCCAGGCCGGCCTGGGGCGCATGGCGATGCGGTGACCGTTCGGCGCCGGCAAGAAAGCCGAAGCGGGTTCAGTTCGTCATCGAGAAGGGACGCGCCTTTTGGGCAATCGCCCAGCTTTTGTTGGGCATCGCCTGCATCACGAAATGGAGTTCGCCGCCGGCCATGATCTCCGCATGGCGGATATAGGCCCGGTTGAGCGGCACGCCATTCAAAAGCACTTTGCCGATATACGGCTTGGCGGGATCGTCGGTGCTGACCGTGAAGCTCTTGCCGTTGGGCAAATGCAGCACCGCCTTCGACACGAAAGGCCGGCCGATCACATATTCGAGGCTCGCGGGCGTGACGGGGTAGAAGCCAAGGCTGGTGAAGACCAGCCAGGCCGACATCTGGCCGAGATCGTCATTGCCGGCGAGGCCATCGGGTGAGGGTTTATACTGGCTGTCGACGATCTGCTTGAGCCGCGCCTGCGTGCGCCACGGCGCGCCGGCATAGACGTAGAGATAGGCGACCGAATGGCTCGGTTCGTTGCCGTGGATATATTCGCCGATCAGCCCGGCTATGTCCTCTGACGAGGAATAATCGAGCTTGCTGATGTCGTAATCGAACATCGCGTCGAGCTTGGCGACGGTCTTCCTGTCGCCGCCGAGCAGACGGACCAGCCCGCCTTCGTCCTGCGGCACGAACCAGCTATATTGCCAGGCGTTGCCCTCGGTATAGTCGGATCCATATTTGATCGAGACGGGATCGAACGGCGCGCGGAAGGCGCCGGTGGAAAGGCGCGCGCGGACCCATCCGGTCTTCGGATCGAAGCTGTTGCGCCAGTACGTCGCGCGCTTCTCGAATGTGGCGGCGATATCGGTCCGGCCGAGCTTGCGCGCCATCCGCGCGATCGCCCAATCGTCATACGCATATTCGACCGTCTTGGAGGCCGCCTCGGGCTCCTTGTCGATCGGCACATAGCCGAGCTTCATATAGTCCGAGAGATCGCCATAGGGACCGTAGGTCGCGCTCGCGACCATCGCATCGAGTGCTTCGTTCGGATCGAAGCCCTTGATGCCCTTCATGGTGGCATCCGCGATGACCGGCACCGCATGGTAGCCGATCATCGTCCAGGTCTCGCGGCCCTGATATTGCCAGACGGGGAGGATGCCGAACGGGCTATATTTCCGGCTGGCGACGAGCGAGCGGATGAAATCGGCGTTGGTCTGCTCGGGCTGGATCAGGGTGAGCAGGGGATGCTCGGCGCGGAACGTGTCCCACAGCGAAAAGGTCGAGCGGAAGGTGAAGCCGTCGGCCTTGTGGACCTGATTGTCGGGCCCGCGATAGCGCCCGTCGGCATCGCCCGCGACCGAAGGCGCGAGAAGCGCGTGGTAGAGCGCGGTGTAGAGGCTTTTCGCCACCGGCGCGGGTGCCTGGACATCGATCGCGGCCAAGGCCTGCTCCCAGGCGGCTTTCGTCCTGGCGCGGATGGTGTCGAAATCGCCGGGCTCGCTGTCGAGATTGGCGATCGCGCCGTCTTCATCGACCGACGACAAAGCGAGCTTGACCTCGAGCGGCTTGGACAGCGCGCCGAAATCGAAGCGCGCCACGATGGCGCGACCCTCGCGCGCGGCCACCGCGTCGGTGCCACGGCTGGGACCCTGAAAGCCCTTATAAGCGATGTCGGTTTCGGTATTGAAGAAGGCGTGGGCCATGAGTGGCGTATTGAAGCGGATCGCGAAGCAGAGGACGCGGTCGGGCGCCCAGCCGCGCGTCTGACGGCAGCCGGTGATCGTGCCGTCGGGGCGCAGCCGGATCGAGGACCAGAGCGTCTTGCCCGGATAATTGTAGAGTGAGGTTCTGAGATCGAGCAGGAGATGCGCCTGCGCACCCTCGATAAAACTATAGCGATGCACGCCGATCCGCATGCCGGCGGTCAGCTCGGCGAAGACTTTCTGGTCGAGCAAGCTGACCGCATAATAACCAGGCGCGGCTTTCTCGCTCTTATGGTCGAAATGCGAGCGATAGGCCTCGCGGTTGAGCGGGACAGTCTCGCCCGAAACCGGCATGATCAGGAAATCGCCGAGATCCGAATGGCCCGCGCCCGAAAAATGCGTGTGGCTGAACCCGTCGATCGTCCGGTCTTCGTAGCGGTAGCCGGCGGCCCATTTGTAGCATTCGCGGATGACGCAGGCGGTGTTGGTGTCGGGGCTCAATTGCACCATGCCGAAGGGCGCGACCGCGCCGGGAAAGGTATGACCTTCGCCGCCCGTGCCGATGAAAGGATCCACCGCATCATAAGCGGGGCTGGCCTGGGCCGCCGTCGACAGCGCGAGGAGGCAGGTGAAGCCGAGTGAAAGGAGCGTGCGCATGAACGCCTTTGAGCAGGGCTTGGCCGCAAGCAAAAGCGCAACTTTCGTTTCGGGAACGCACGGGCCTTACCCGGCGTTACGTGGAGAGTTCGCACCCTTCTGTGGGAAGGCCGCCATGCTCTGGACCATCGCCGTCATCCTTGTCGTCCTCTGGCTGCTCGGCGTGGTCATCCACGTCGGCGGCGGACTGATCCACCTGCTGCTGGTGATCGCGATCATCGTGGTGCTGGTCCGGCTGTTCACCGGCCGCCGCGTTTAGAGTCGTTTTCGGTTTGATTGAAGCGCCCCCTCTCCCCTGCGGGGAGAGGGCTGGGGTGAGGGGGAGCGAACCGAAGGCGAGCGCCCGGACCTCAAGTACGGGCCACCCTCACCCAACCCTCTCCCTCAAGAGGGAGAGGGCTTTCGCGGTCGATTCCACCTTAGTGGAAACGACTCTAGCAGGGGATCGCATCTGCGAAATCGATCAGCGCCTGACGAAGCGCTTCGCCTAGCATTGCGTCCTCGACCAGCCCTGCGGCATCCAGATCCCGGCCCAGCATCGGGATCGTGATCGATGCGGGCTCGATCAGCCGGGCCGACATCGTCTCCAGGATCAACCGCAACTGGCTGTCCGCGTCGCTCGATCGCTGGGAGGCGTTGATCACGGCCACCGGCTTGTCCGGAAATTCATGGCTGCTGACGAGCCACTCGAGGGCATTTTTGAGCACAGCGGACACGCCGCGCGCATATTCGGGGCTGCAGATAAGCAGGCCGTCGGCATCGCCTATCGCCGCGCGCAAATGCGCGACCGGCGGGGGCGGGGGATCGCGATCGAGATCGGGATTGAACAAAGGGAGCTCGCCCAAACGGTCGAACAGCACGATTTCGATTCCGGCGGGCGCGAGCAAGCGGGCGGCTTCGAGGACGGTGCGATTCGACGAGCGCGCTCTGAGGCTGCCGGCGATGGCGAGAATGCGCATGGCGGCATCGATACGGTATTGGAGCGTCCCGCCGACAAGAAAATTACGCGGCACGCCCAAGCTAAATTTGCGATACCGCTAGCAAAAGCGTGTCGGCGCAACCTTGACCCACATATAAAGAAATCTTTATATGGCGCCATGTCTCGCCCCTCTCTGTCCCAGCTCGAAGAAGCGCGCCGCGCGCTCGATGCGCCCCTGTTCGCCGATCTGGCGGGCGATGCCACCGTCAGCTTCGAATTCTTCCCGCCCAAGACGGAGAAGATGGACGAGCAATTATGGCATGCGATCGAGACGCTCGCGCCGCTCGGCCCGCGCTTCGTATCGGTGACGTACGGCGCCGGCGGCTCGACCCGCGAGCGGACGCACGCCACCGTCGCGCGCATCACGCGGGAAACCGATATTCCGGCGGCGGCGCACCTGACCTGCGTCGAGGCGAGCAAAGCCGAGATCGAGGAGATTGCGCGCGCCTATTGGGACGCGGGCGTGCGCCATATCGTCGCGCTGCGCGGCGATCCGCCGCAGGCGGGTGAAGCCTTCTCGCCGCACCCGGAGGGTTATGCCAATGCCGCCGAACTGGTCGCCGGGCTGAAGCAGATCGCGCCGTTCGAGATTTCGGTGGCGGCCTATCCCGAATGCCATCCCGCGTCCCCCAGCGTGCAGGCGGACCTCGACAATCTCAAGGCCAAGATCGACGCGGGTGCCGACCGCGCGATCAGCCAATTCTTCTTCTCGCCCGAAACCTTCTTCCGCTTCCGCGACCGCGCGGCCGCTGCGGGTATCTCGGCCGAGATATTGCCCGGCATTTTGCCGGTGTCGAACGTCGCCACCACGCGCAAGTTCGCCGGCATGTGCGGTGCCGTCATTCCGCCCTGGATGGACCGCCTGTTCGAAGGGCTGGACGATCATCCAGCCGCGCGCCAACTCGTCGCCGCGACGATCGCCGCCGAGATGTCCCGCCGCCTCTATGCGGGTGGCGTGCGCCACTTCCATTTCTACACGCTCAACCGCGCCGAGCTGGCTTACGCCATCTGCCACCTGCTCGGCCTGCGCCCCAAGACTCACGTATCGGAGAAAGCCGCATGACCACGCGCATTCCCTCCGCCGCTGCCCGCCGCTTCCGCGCGGAGGCCGCAAACCGGATATTGCTGACCGACGGCGCCTTCGGGACCATGATCCAATCCTACAAGCTTTCCGAGGCGGATTATCGCGGCTCCTACACGGACCTGACGCACGATCAGAAGGGCAATAACGACCTGCTGGTGCTGACCCGACCCGATATCATCCGCGATATCACCGAAGCCTATCTGGCAGCGGGATCGGACATGGTTTCGACCAACACGTTCAATGCCAATCGCATTTCCGAAGCCGATTATGGCGCAGAGCATCTGGTGCGCGAGTTGAACCTTGCCGCCGCCGGGATCGCGCGCGAGGCGGCCGACAAGTTCCAGGCGCAGGACGGCCGTCCGCGCTTCGTCGCGGGCGCGATCGGGCCGACCAACAAGACCTTGTCGCTTTCGCCCGACGTCAACGACCCCGGCTATCGCGCGATCGGCTTCGACGAGCTGAAAGATGTTTATCGCGAGCAGGCCGAGGCTTTGCTCGATGGCGGCGCGGACTTCATCCTGATCGAGACGGTGTTCGACACGCTCAACGCCAAGGCGGCGATCGTGGCGGTGCTGGAGATCCAGGACGCGCGCCAGCACGAGATCCCGATCATGCTGTCGATGACGATCACCGACATGTCCGGGCGCAACTTGTCGGGCCATTCGGTCGAGGCGTTTACTTATATGGTGCGCCATGCGCGTCCGCTCACGATCGGGCTCAATTGCGCGTTCGGGGCGGATCTGATGCGGCCCTACCTCAAGGAAATGGCGCATGTCGCCGACAGCCTGATCATGGCTTACCCGAATGCCGGCCTGCCCAACGATCTCGGCGCGTATGACGAGCAGCCGCATACGACGGGCGGGCTGGTCGGCGACTGGGCGAGGGACGGGCTGGTCAACGTCGTCGGCGGCTGCTGCGGTACGACCCCGCCGCATATCGCGGCGATGGCGGCGGCGGTGAAGGACGTTGCGCCGCGCGCGCTGCACGATCATGCGGCGATAACGCGGCTAGCCGGCCTCGATCCGTTCGTAATGGCGGCTTAGCCACAAACGTCATGCTGAACTTGTTTCAGCATCCACCCATCCACCTCCACCGCGGCCCATTTGGCGCGATGGACCCTGAAACAAGTTCAGGGTGACGAAAGTGACAATGACAAAACCCACCGCCCAATTCGTCAATATCGGCGAGCGCACCAACGTCACCGGATCGGCTGCGTTCAAGAAGCTGATCATGGCCGGCGAATATGCCAAGGCGGTCGAGGTTGCGCGCCAGCAGGTCGAGAATGGCGCGCAGGTGATCGACGTCAACATGGACGAAGGCCTGCTCGATGCGGAGGTGGCGATGACCACTTTCCTCAAGCTGATCGCGGCCGAACCCGACATCGCGCGCGTGCCGGTGATGGTCGACAGCTCCAAATGGAGCGTGATCGAGGCGGGGTTGAAGTGCGTCTCGGGCAAGCCGATCGTGAATTCGATCAGCATGAAGGAGGGCGAAGCCGCCTTCCTCGATTCCGCGCGCAAGGTGATGGCCTATGGCGCGGCCGTGGTGGTGATGGCGTTCGACGAGGTCGGCCAGGCGGACACCAAGCAGCGCAAGATCGAGATTTGCGAGCGGGCCTATCATCTGCTCACCGGGATCGGCTTCCCGCCCGAGGATATCATCTTCGATCCGAACATCTTCGCGGTGGCGACCGGGATCGACGAACATCGCCGCTATGCGATCGACTTCATCGAGGCCACGCATGAGATCCGCAAGAAATGCCCGCACGTCCATATTTCGGGCGGCGTCTCGAACCTGAGCTTCAGCTTCCGCGGTAATGAGCCCGTGCGTCGCGCGATGCACAGCGTGTTCCTCTATCACGCCATCCAGGCGGGCATGGACATGGGCATCGTCAATGCCGGTCAGCTCGACGTCTATGACGCGATCGACCCCGAGCTGCGCGAAGCGTGCGAGGACGTCATCTGGGACCGGCGCGACGATGCGACCGATCGCCTGATCACGCTCGCCGAGAAATATCGCGGCACCGACGCCGTCGCCGAGAAGCAGGCCGAGGAATGGCGCAGCTGGGACGTGCGCAAGCGGCTCGAACATGCTTTGGTCAAGGGCATCGACCTCTATGTGGTCGAAGATACGGAGGAAGCCCGCCTCCAGCACAAGCGCCCGATCGAGGTGATCGAAGGCCCGCTGATGGACGGCATGAACGTCGTCGGCGACCTGTTCGGATCGGGCAAGATGTTCCTGCCGCAGGTGGTGAAGTCGGCGCGCGTGATGAAGAAAGCCGTCGCGCACCTGCTGCCGTATATCGAGGCGGAAAAGGAAGCGGGCGCCAAGGCCAAGGGCCGCATCGTGATGGCGACGGTCAAGGGCGACGTCCACGATATCGGCAAGAACATCGTCGGGGTCGTGCTCGCCTGCAACGGCTATGAGATCATCGATCTCGGCGTGATGGTGCCATGGAGCGACATCCTAAAGTCCGCCAACGACAATGATGCCGACATGATCGGCTTGTCCGGCCTGATCACGCCTTCGCTCGACGAGATGGTCACCGTCGCCGAAGAGATGAAGCGCGCGGGCATGACCATGCCCTTGCTGATCGGCGGCGCGACCACGTCGAAGGTCCATACCGCGCTCCGCATCGACCCCGCCTATGACGGGCCGGTGGTGCACGTGCTCGACGCGAGCCGCGCCGTGGGCGTGGCCTCGACGCTCATGTCCGACACGCAGCGCGACAGCTTCGTCGAGAAGACCGCGACCGATTACCAGGCGGTCCGCACCGCGCGCGAAGGCAAGGGGCAGAATGAGCTCGCCACGCTCGACGAAGCGCGCGCCAATGGCTTCCCGTTCGATCCGGCCCTGAAGCCGCCCGCGCCGATCCAGCCGGGCACGCATAGGTTCGACGATTGGCCGCTCGACGATCTGCGCCCCTATATCGACTGGACCCCCTTCTTCCGCGCCTGGGAACTGGCCGGCGTCTACCCCGCGATCCTCGACGACGACGTGGTAGGCGAAAGCGCACGCGGCCTGTTCGCGGATGCCGAGGCGATGCTCGATACGATCATCAAGGAGAAATGGCTGACGGCGAGGGGCGTAGCAGCCTTGTGGCCGGCAAAGCGGGACGGGGATGATATCCTCGTCTCTCCCCTCCCGCTTGCGGGAGGGGCCGGGGGAGGGGAGTCCGCCTCCTCGGGTAAGCTGGAGGGGGATTCCGTCCGCCTCCCCATGCTCCGCCAGCAAATCAAGAAGCGCGAAGGCCGCCACAATATGTGCCTCGCCGACTTCATCGACCCCGCAGGCGATTGGTTCGGCGGGTTCGCGGTCGGCATCCATGGCGCCGAGCCGCACCTCGCGCGCTTCAAGGCGGACCATGACGATTATCGCGATATCTTGCTGAAAGCACTCGCCGATCGCCTCGCGGAGGCCTTTGCCGAACGGCTGCACCTGCACGTGCGTACGAACCTATGGGGTTATGCAGCAGGCGAACAGCTAACCAATGAAGCTCTGATCAAAGAGCAATATCGCGGCATTCGTCCGGCGCCGGGCTATCCTGCCTGCCCCGATCACAGCCTCAAGCCGCTCTTGTTCGACCTGCTCGGCGGAACGGAAACGACCGGTATCACGCTGACCGAGAGTTTCGCGATGCTCCCCACCGCGGCCGTGTCGGGTTTCTATTTCGGCTATCCCGAAAGCCAATATTTCGGCGTGGCGCGGATCGGGAAGGATCAGCTCGACGATTATACCGCACGCCGCGGTGTCGACCTGCCAACCGCCGAGCGCTGGCTCCGCCCCAATCTGGACTGACTCAAGGCCGCCGCAGCGTGGCGCCACCGGGTAAACCGGGCCAGCGAAGCCGCCAAGTCTGGGCGGCAGCCTACGTCGTACGAGACCGGCCCGTGACCAGTAGAGGAAGCCGCGAGCAGACCCACGATGCCGAAGGCGACCACCGCCTGTTCCGATCGCTCCCTGTGGTCACCGGGTCGGCGCGTGCAGGGCGCGCCACTGCATCGCTGCACGCACGCGCGCCGCATCGCTCGGATGGTCGTAAAACAGGATCAGGTCCGTCATCGTCGGCTGCAGCGGTCCGATGTCGGCATCCTGTATCATGAAGTCGGCTAAGCCCGTCGGCTCCTGCGCCAAGGCGAGACTGAATGCGTCCGCCTGCGTTTCCTGCACTCGTGCATAGGCGTTAGTGAGCGGATCGGACACGAAACCCCATGCGGTAAAGAGCAACCAGAAGACGGCGATCGCCCCCGTCTGGGTGACATCTGCGACCCCCCATCTCGCCCCCATGCGCTGGATGAGCAGTGGTTCAAGCCAAGCGATGAAGGCGAAACCCAGCATCGCCACCAAGGTGCCGAGCAACACCATTTTGAACGGATGGTGCATCACGTAATGGCCCATCTCGTGCGCCGCGAGCGCTTTCACCGCCTCCGGTGACGACGTAAGCGCGGTATCGTCGATGGTGATCCGCGCTGTCCCGAACGCCCCCGACACATGGCCGTTCAGGCGACGGCTCTAGCGGGAGGCGTCGTCGGTATAGACATTGTCGGCCGGCACGCCCGCCCTTCTCGCCATGGCAAGAATGTCGCTCTTGAGTTCGCTGCCGGCGAGCGGCGTGTACGTGTTGGTGAGTGGCTCGATCACCATCGGCGTGGCAGCGGTGTAGAGGAACGCGAGGGCCAGATAGATTGCGCCAGCAAATAGGAACCAGTTACGAGGCAAGCGACGGATCATCGCCATCAGTAGTGTAATGCCGACGGCGTAGAAAATTGCCGTGCTGGTCCATCCGATCGCGTAATCCTGCACCCAGCCGATGAAAGGCTGCTCGGAAAATCCGAAGGCGCGATTGCGGATGTAGCTCGCACAGACCTCGACGGGGAGCGTCACCGCAAACACGAAGACCAACAGCACGAGCGAGAACAGAAGGTCCCGAAGCCATCGCCGCCGAACGGCCCGCGCCATCGCGGCATCGAGCGCGCGAGCTGCGCCGCTGTAGAGGAAGAGGAGGACGGCGCTGAGGTTGGCGACGATCCGAGCCGCGAGCGCCCAGTAGCGGGTCCGGCCGACTGCATCGCCTCGATCGCGCATGACGGCCGGCACGCGCGTCAGATAGGCAGCGGTGGCGGATGCAGGATCGCGCGGCAGCGCGTCGTACCAAAAGTGCGATACCGAAGGTATCGGATCAGTCGCACGGACGGCTGGAGAGTGGCTCTGCGCTACGAACCCCAAAACCCCCGCCATCATGAGAGCAAGCAATGCGATCATCAAGCCTGCGCGCACGGTCCTGTCCCCCTGATTGCATGCGCAACCTATCTGCTAAGTGAGGATTTGCGAACGTCTGAAAATAGCGTCAGAAATCCTAAAGCTGTCGGGGTGTAAAGTCCCCACGGGCGACGATCGAAAAGCTTGTAAGGTGGGGATGTCGGCTTCCGGGATCGTCACGTTCCGCATCCTATGGCCCATGCTGGGCGGAGGCGGTCGTTGGCCGTCCGAGCCTCTCGCGTTGTTCCCGCAATATAGGCGACATGATCCAGATAAATGACGCAGGCTTCGCTACGATCCCGAGCGAAGGTCGCTGGTCCACATCAACCTCGCGACGATGATACTCCATATGGCGAGGATCACGTTGATGGCAGTCACGGCACCGTGTGAATCAAGCGCAGGTTCGTAGAGTGCGGCAAACAGGGTGCCAAAGCCCCATATCGCCGCGCCGCCGACCAGCAAATGCGCGGATAATATGAGTGCCAAAGTCGAGCCAACGAGCGCAGTTCCTACCGCGCCAACAGCGCGCGGGGCGCGAGGCCGGTGCAACAATGCAACCGACCATAAGAGCAACGCGCTCATCGTGGCGAAGGCGAAGAGTAGTTCAGCTCGCATCGAAACGGTCGAGTCGATTCGAACTAAAACCAATACTCGAGCCGAAAACGCTGCCAGAAAGATGATCAATCCGGCACGGTTCAGCGGCTTTGCAGGTCCCAGTTCTTCACAAAGACACAGAACGCCGAAGCTGAAGCCTAACCAGCTTACAAATGCCATGGGACCAAGGAGCGGCCCCGCCGAACTGAGAAGGCAATAAGCGGACGCGAAAACGGCCAGTGCAATTGCGCCGGCTCTGGCATTGGGAGTCATTTGTTGCGGCATCGGTGCGCCATCCCTTCCATTTGTCTTCGTGGAAGTACGGAGCATCCAGCAGGAGCGATATGGACAATGAGCGGCATATGTCCGATCCACCGCCAGCATATGGATCGTCCCCCTGCGTCTCTCGACCAATCCATAACGTCGAACTCGGGTGCCCAGGGTGCGCTGCTTTCCGCGTTCGCCAGATTGGCGTTGAGCCGGCGCTATCGCGAATTTGGCGTCGATGCGATAGCCCGCGCCGCGAATGTCGCGCGGTCAACCTTCTACTACCACTTTGCTGGCAAAGATGACCTGCTTTTGCATAACCTAAGACCGCTGATTTCAGAGCTGGCGGAGATGCCCTTTACGGCGCGAGATTCCGATGAATTGCGCTACTGGGTCGCCCATATTTGGGAGCATCGCCGGTTTTCTAGCCGCTTGCTCGATGGCGACACCGGTCGCAAGATTGAGGCCGCTACTTTCCGTGGATTGAACGAGATGTTGGCCACTCGACAGCCTTCCGCAAAGCACAATGCCTTGTTGGCTGCACAAATTTCCGGAGGCAGTGTGGCACTATTGAAGGCTTGGACAAGCAACCGTGTGACGGCAACACCATCCGATATTGCCCACACGCTGTGGTCCAGTGCCGTTTCTGTCCGCAACTCCCCTCCTTGCGGACTCAAGTAAGTGTCCATTTTTGGCTGTTTTCGAGCTCGCCGAAGGCGCTACCGAACGGGGGCAAGGAGGGCGCGACGCGTCTTAGGACGAACGTTCGCTACTGAGTCGTTTGCGGTCATTCGATGCCGCTACCGGCCCATGGCAGATTTCACCGCTCCTCAGGCAAAAGCGGCCAGGCGGCAGGCGGCTTAAAAGCAGTCTCAAGATTCGCGAGTATCTAGCGTCCGCAATTGGGTCGGAAGCCGCCATTGCGCGCGTTCCGGCATCGAATGGCGGCAATTGGTGGAAAGCGGTCGTCACGAGTGTAAACTGCGCCAATGACCCGAGCGGATTTGCCCGGCGTTATCGAGACGCTTCTGGCTTCGGGTGCGGCCGATCGATCTGAAGGCGCTTTGCCTGAAATTTGAACGGCGGCTCAGGCAATTGTTGACTTGCGGACAATCAACCGCGGCTCCAGGCGCAAGGTTTGGGGTGCGGCGCCCGACCCTGTACTCAGATCGAGAACGCGTTTCGCCGCCATATCCCCCAGCCGATGAATGCTCTGGTCAACGGAGGTCAGCGGTACACGCAGATAATCGGCGTAACGCAGATTGCCGCAACCTATGAAGGCAATGTCCTGGGGAATGCGCAGACCGGCCTGCATCGCGGCGTCCATGGCGCCAATGGCGGACAGATCATTGTAGCAGAAGACGGCGTCCGGCGGTTCGCGCAAGGACAGCAATTCCTGCATGGCATGGTAGCCGGTGGCATCGCCGCTTTCTTCAAAGCCATCGCGCATTACCACATAAGCTTTGGGAAGTTCGATGCCCGCCGCGGCTAGGACGCGTTGAAAGCCTTTGAGCCGGTCCGCCGTCGGACTGATGCCACGCCCGCCGATATGGGCGATCCGTCTGCGGCCGATGCCGACCAGATGGCGCGCCGCCAGTTCACCAACCATGAGGTCATTGGTGCCGACGAAATCCATCGGCAATTTGGGAAAATGACGATCAATGAGCAGAACG
>Ga0070660_100000418_pt1 | contig 28346 bp, 28 predicted proteins | sample KBSC33metaG_FD_64670 | JGI IMG/M metagenome (GOLD analysis project Ga0070660, IMG submission 64670) | Corn rhizosphere microbial communities from Kellogg Biological Station, Michigan, USA - KBS C3-3 metaG | ecosystem: Host-associated > Plants > Roots > Rhizosphere > Soil ... | reverse complement strand
CCGAAGAACTTCCATCTCGTTCTCCTCGACAATGGTCGCACCAACGTTCTAGCCGATGAAGTCGGCCGGCAGACCCTTCGCTGCATCCGCTGCTCCGCCTGCCTGAATGTCTGCCCGGTTTACGAGCGCACCGGCGGACACTCCTACGGAAGCGTCTACCCCGGGCCAATAGGCGCGATCCTCACTCCGCAGCTGCTCGCGATGGACGATGCGAACGCGAACACGCTGCCTTATGCCAGCAGCCTCTGTGGGGCCTGTTTCGAGGTCTGCCCCGTGAGAATTGACATTCCGCAGGTCCTCATCCACCTGAGGTCGAAGACAAAGAAGCCGTGGATGGAGAAGACGGCGCTCACCTTCGCCGCCCGGGCGATGACCAACCCTCGGCGCTTCCTGAGCGCCATCAAGTTGGGCCGACTTTTTCAACGGCCGTTTGTCCGAAAAGGGAAGATCACATCAGCACCGGGCATCTCGGCGTGGACAACAAGCCGCGACCTTCCGGCGCTGCCGAAGCAGTCCTTCCGGGAGTGGTGGGAGGCAAATGGACGCTCGTAGCGAGATCCTCTCGCGGATACGTTCCGCAGTGTCAGGCGCGGCTGCGCCGCAATCCAAAGCGCTCGCGAGCGAGCGCACTCCCAAAGATGTTCTCGAGCAATTCGTCGACTACGCCCGGGACTACAAGGCGGAGGTCCATGTCGTCGAGTCCTCGGACCTAAAGCGAAAGATCGAGAGCGTCGCCCAGACGGGCTGCGTCATTCCGACGGACTTCCCAACCGAACTCATTCCGCAGGGCAGCATCCCAGACACGAACCTCTCCGCCCACGAACTGGATCAGATCCCCGGAGTTCTGACGCTGGCAGCAGTAGCCATCGCCGAAACCGGAACGGTCGTCCTCGACCACGGCCCGGGTCAAGGACGAAGAGCCATCTCGCTCGTCCCTGACCACCATATCTCCATCGTTTACGAGCACCAGATCGTCGCCACCGTGCCCGAAGCGGTAGAGCGGCTGGCTCCGTCCATCCGCGAAGGCTGCCCACTCACGTTCATCAGTGGACCCAGCGCCACCAGCGACATCGAGCTCGTGCGTGTTGAAGGCGTCCACGGGCCCAGAAAACTCGACATCATCGTCGTTCTGAACCCCGACAAAGCAGTGCGATAATGTCCTTGGAGCGTTAGACAGAATATGCAGTGCCCCCGGTGCGGAAACGTGATTGGAGCTGGCGCGGCATTCTGCCCGAACTGCGGCCTTTTTCTCGCTGCACCGAGCGCGGCCAATGGCGGCGCAGCTCCGGTTGCCATACCCGCCCAGCGAAGCAACGGCACCCTCTGGGCGATCCTCGGCACCCTGCTCGTGGTCGTGGCTCTCGTTTTCGGGCTCAAAGCGGCCGGCATTCTTCAGTTCGGGGCCCGCATTCCAGATGGTCGAACACTGAGCGCCCAAGGCTCCGGCCCCGTAGACACGCTCGGCCTGCGAGGCACACCTCCTCCGACCAGCCTCCAGCAGCCGCACCAGAACGGACCTGGCATGCCGGACGACGTCCGACGCTATCTGCATCACGTCGAGCGAATCGAGAAAGCGAAGAACGAACTCGAGTCGCGCATGATCGCGGAGCTGCAAATCTTTAAGACCAAGCTCGGGACGTTCGAGGGAGCCGAGGGTCTGCTGAACCACGACCAAGACCTCGGCGGAGACGGCAAGCGAGTCGACCAAGAAACCCACGACACCTTCGGAGATGTAAAGGGCCGGTGGGAAAAAATCGTCACCGACTTCAAGTCGGTCGATCCCCCGCCACAATGCGTTCAGTTGCGCGACAACTACTACCGCGCTCTTTCGGAGGTCCCCGGCCTAGCGGGAGACGTCGCCGACATCATGAATCTGGTCCAGACCGATCCTGCAAGCGCTCTTCAGAAAGCTCAAGGAATGCAGAACAAGAGCTCCGAATTCATAGACAAGTACTTCGGCAAAGCGGACGACGACCTCGGCCAGATCTGCTCGATCTACAACACGTCCAAGTGGTTCGACATCAAAAAGGATGTCGGCGGCGGAAGCCTCTCGCTAGGCGGCGGGCTCTAAGCGAGGATCTGCGCGAAGAACGAGTCGAAGACATATCCCGCGCCAGCATTCATGACGATCCGCCGATGCGCCTCGCTAGCAAGCTGCGCCCATTCTGGCCGTTCCGGATAGCGCAGCCGTAAAGCGGTCGCCAGCGTCGCCACCGCCTCCGTATTCGCCGCTCGAGCACCCCCTGTGATCTCCAGCGCATCCGCTAACCCGCGGAACTCATCCGAAGCGACCAGCGCTTCCGCCTTCTTCCGCGAGCCGAGAGAAGCCGCAAAACGATCGATCGCGAGATACACCTCGGCCTGATTTTTCATGGACAAAACCCTCCCTGGAGCACCCCCCGCCAGAGCCCAGATCTGCGGGTTTTCGCCTTCGGGGGCCGGCCCGAGTTCGCACGCGAGCGACAGGCAGCGCGAAAGGATCGTCGGTCTGATACGGCGGATTTCCGAGCTCGTGATTATCAATCTCAGGTAGGGAGGCGGTTCCTCGAGCATCTTGAGAATCGCGTTAGAGGCTTCGCCAGTCATCCGCTCGGCATCTTGGATGATCGCAACCTTATGCCGCCCCATGAGAGGTGCGGAGCGAGCGAACAGCTCAAGGGGCAAGATTTCGTCGTCTCTCCGGACCATCTGCCTAACGCTGATCAAGTTCCCCTGCAGCAGCGGGGCGATAAGGAGAAGGTCCGCATTAGTCCCGCGGCCGAAGGCACCGCAACTTCGGCACTCGCCACAGCCAGGGTTCTCCTCGTCCGTGCACAGCCAAGCCTGCGCAAGCAGATTCGCGAGCGTCCGTTTGCCAGCACCTCGCGCACCATAGAACAGCACCGCATGAACAGGCGAATCCTGCACCAGGCGCTCGACCGCGTGCTTCGCCCGGTCCAAGCCCTGCAGCTCGGCAAGCCTAAAAGCGATGGAACTCATCGACATCCATCACAAAAACGACGGCGCCACCCACAGGCACCTTCACAGGACTTGGAATAAACGCCCCCGGCGGCGCAGCCTCATACGGCATGACATTGACCAGCTGATCCCGAGACTGCGAGTGCTCCTCGACAAGAGCAAGCAGTGTCGGCAAATCCTGTTCCTCGGCCCCGATCAGATACGTCGTATTCCCTTCGCGCAAGAAACCACCCGTCGATCCGATCACAGTGAACTTGAAGCCGGCACGAACGAGCTCGTCATTAATCTTCCCGCGATCACGGTTGTGAACGATGCAAACGGCCAGCTTCACTTGACCCTCATTATAAGCGCACGAGCCTGTCGAGTGTAGCTTCCATAATCTGCGGCGTCTGCGCGCTCACGGTGTAAACGAGCGCCTCACGATACACTCGCTGAGCGGGATGGTCCAACGAATTCGCAGCGCCGGAACTCGCCGCAATCGCCGCGTGCGCGCATCGGACCGCCAAGTCGATGGCCCAAGCACGCACCTTCAGCCTCTCAGCAGTCGTCTCCTCGCTGGCATCCGCCTGAGCCTGACGAGTCGCCAAACGGCATTCCTCCAACTCCAACTCAAGCGCTTGCAGTGTCTTCCCGAGGAACGCAAGAGACTTCTTCTCCGAGTTCTGCCGCAAGATATCGAGCCCCGCCCGAGCGCAGCCCAGCGCAAAGTGACCCTGCAAAGCAATGTTCACCTGGTCGTTGTTGCGGATCCAGTTCGCTGGCCTGATGAACGCCACCTTCTCCGCCGCCAAATGGAAGTTCTGAAAATCCACTGTGACGGTATTCGCCGAGTCCATCGCTGCCAACCGCATCGGCGGCGAGATGGAGACACCGTTCTGAACACGCAAAGGAACTATCCCAAACACCGCCTGCCCATCCGGCAAGGTCGCTCCGACCAGGAACTCCCTAAAGAAGTCCCAACCCGTCACCCAGGGCACATGCCCCTCCAGCAGATAGCCATCGTCCATGGGAGATGCCTTCATCAGTGGAGGCCCGCTGCGCCGAAGCTGACTAAATCCGATCCCAACCAACCGCTCCCCATTGCCCATCCGGGGCAGGTAGTCATCCTTCAAATCCGAATTCGCAGAGCGCGCGATCATCGAGACCGCGCTCTGGTGCTGCGTCTGAAGAAACGCAAGAGACCCGCTCGCCCGCGCCACTTCCTCCTGAAAACTCCGGAAGTCTTCCTCACCCAGCGCCGGCCCACCATACTCCGCAGGCCGCTTCATTGCCATCCAGTCGCCTCGGCACAGCCCATCCAATGCCTTCCGCAACGCCTCGCGATCTCCATCGATCTCCTGCGCATGCGGAACCACAGATGCGCGCAAATACTCGATCGCAGATTCGAGGACGATGGAGGCCATGGCTCATTTTACGGTGCCCAACTCTCCGCGATTTCCCCGCGACTACCTCTGTATGTCCCGCCGCGATTTGGCGGCGGGCGAGGACGGGATATGAAGCGTTTATTTACTTTGTTGGGAGGGCTCTCGCTAGCCGGGGCCGCTATGTCTGCCGTTTCTGCGAGCGGAACGATGACCTATGCTCAGAACGGCTCGAATTACAACTACACCATTCACCTCACCAACACCGGCACGGTGACGCTCGACGCTTTCTGGTTTGCCTGGGTGCCTGATATCAACTTCATGCCGACCGCGGCCTTCAATATCGGCGCCCCTGCCGGATGGACCGGCACCTCGACGAATAACGGCAGCCTTGGTGACGGCTACGGCATTGAGTGGCTGACTTCGAGCAGCCCACTCGGAACAGGTAGCAGCGCGGACTTTACTTTCACGTCGGCCACGACGCCCACGCAAATGGCAGCTCCTAGTCAGGCGTACCCGTTCTATAACACGACCCTTTCTTACGTCTATCAGGGCCAGCCGTACCCCGGCTTTAGCCCATTCTCGACCCTGACCGTGCAAGTAGTGCCCGAGCCGGCCACGATGGCTTCGCTAGTCGCTGGCGGACTGCTCGTCCTTCGGCGGCGCAGAAAGGCATAACCCTCCACCGCACCTACGGGGTGGGGGTTACCTCACCCCTCGAGAACCAGCTTCGAAAAATCTCCAACGGCAAACAGCTGAAGCGCGGTCGCCCACATGAGGGACAGGCGCGCGAACCGCACATCCTCTTCCTCAGCCATGACCATCGTCGAGTCGAAGAACTTCACGATCGGGTCCCCAAGCTGACAAACGAGCCTCAGCACTTCGCCCTTGTCGCCCTTGTCGACCGCATCATCCAAAGCCTTTTGATGTCCGGACAAGGTCGTATACAGCCCAGCAGCATCCGCGGAATCCAGCGCGGCCAAGTCTAACCCCAGAGGGTTCTCGGTCAAGAACGGGATCTCCTTTTTGCGCGCCGATGAAACGATGTTGATCGGCCGGGTTGCGGTCTGGATGAAACCAACGTCTGGCAAGAGGCTCGTCAGCATTTCCGTGCGCAGCCGCACCCGCTGCGGAGCCGTGACCTCCTGCGGGAAATCGCCGAGCAGAGCCGCATCCCGCACGTCGTAGCGCACGTCGGTCAATAGTGCATCGTACCGCGAGGCGAACAGCTCCCCAAGCAGCCGCTCGGCACCTGCACAATCCAGTTCAAAGCCCTGCTTCGTGTACTGCTCGCACGCCGCCGCGAGAAGCTCCGAGTACGCGGGAAGTGGGGAGGGCCAGCGCCAAGCGGCTTCGATCAGCAAGGTGGCTGCCCGCCGAAGTCCGTAAGGGTCGCTCGAACCGGTAGGAGCCAGCCCGACCCCCAGATAGCCGGCCAATTTATCCAGTTGATCGGCCAGGATCAGCCGAACCGCCGTACGTGCCGAAGCGCTGTCCACAACCGAATTCAGCGACAAATCATACTGGCACCGCAGAGCCCAGCAGATCTCATCCAGGATCCCCTCTCTCTTCGCGTATTCGCTTCCGACAACTCCCTGGAGCGAAGCCATTTCGCTGACGAGTCCCGTGCTCAGATCCGCCTTCGCGTAGAGCCCCGCGTTCCGAGCAAGCACTTGCTCGTCCCGATCGGCACCGGTCTGCTCGGCGACATGCTCCGCCAGTGCGGCGAGCCGATCCGCCCTTTGCCGGACCGTCCCAAGCTTCTCCGCGAACACGATGCCGGAAGTCTTCTCGAGAAAATCATCGAGCGTGCTCTTCCGATCCTCGTCGTGAAAGAACTTGGCGTCGTTGAACCGAGCCGAGAGCACCCACTCCGCGCCTTTCCGAACCGTCGCGTCTTCGCCGGCGTTGCGCACAAATAAGAACCTGTTGGCCAAGTCGCCGCTCTTATCCCGAATCGGAAACATCTTCTCATGCTTCGCCATAGCTGTCACTAGCACGGGCGTGGGCAGCTCCAGATAGCTCTCCGGGAACGAGCCCTCGACCACGGTGGGCCACTCGGTAAGGAACACATTCTCCGCCAGCAGGTCTTCGGAGATCTGAGCAGTTCCTGAAGAGATCGCTTCGAGCGCATTGCGGATAAGCCCCTCCCGAGTCTCCGGATCAGGCTCCACCGAGCGCTTGCGCAGCTCCGCCAATAGTTGGTCGTACGATCTGACCTCGAACTCTTCAGGCGCATAGAACCGATGACCGCGGCTGCGATTTCCGCTCGGCACACCTTCGATCTCGAAGGGCACCACCTGCCCATCGAGCAGCGCAACCATCCACCGGATCGGGCGCGCGAAGCGCATCCGGCCCGAACCCCACCTCATCGTCTTTTCGAAGCTAAGGCTGCGGATTGCCTTGGGCAAAGCTTCGGCCAGAATCTCCGCCGAGAGGCGGCCGGTCACCTTCTTATCCGCCCAGACATATTGATCGTCTTTCCGCAGCTCTCCGACTTCCACCCCACTCGAGCGGCAGAACCCGAGCAAGGCGGGCGTGGGCTCGCCCGAGTCGTTATACGCCGACTTCAAGGCGGGGCCGCGCTGCTCCTTCACCTGATCTTCTTGTCGAGCTGCGACATCCGCGAACGAGACGATCAGCCGCCGCGGTGTACCGAGCGCCACACCCGAGCCGCCAAGAAGGCCCGCCTCCGACAAAGCAGTGCCGATGGCATCGCGCAGGTCTTCGAAGGCTCGCCGCACTGAAGTCGCGGGAAGCTCTTCGCAACCAAGTTCAAGAAGGAGCTCGGGCATGAACCTTCAGGATACCGGCGGCACGTCAGGCAAAAAAGGCGCTCCGATCTTGCGACGGAGCGCCAATGGTATGGGTTAGTGCAGTGGTGCGCCTGGCTCTCCTCCTCGACCTGGGAGCGATAATTGCATCTCCACAGATTTGAGGCGCACCTATTTTTGCGACTTTTGTTAACATAGCAAGTTCCTTTTTCGATAGCACCTTCACCCGATAGAGTGAGGCTGCCGAACGTGCGTTGACGCAAGGCCCGCGTGCGTAATACTGAGGTGATGCCCGACACCTCCCCAAAGGCCAAGATCGTGACGCTTGGCTGCGCCAAGAACGACGTCGACAGCGAAGAGATCGCCGGCGTTTTGGGCGAGGCGGGCTACAGCGTTGACGGGCAGAGCCGCAAGAGCGACGTCACGATCATCAACACCTGCGGCTTCTTGGAGTCCGCGCAGCAGGAATCGATTAAGGCAATAAAGGACGCTGTCCGCGAAAAAAAGGCCGGCCGCACTGGCAAGGTCATCGTGGCCGGCTGCCTGGCCCAGCGTCTTGGCCCCGAACTCATGCGCCTGGCTCCAGGTGCGGACACCTACGTCGGCGTGGGCCAGATGGGTCGATTCGCAGAGATCGTGGCTCAGGCGGGAGTGGCGAAGCAGCCCACCTTGGACGTCCAGCCGCCCCATCATCGCTGGGCAGACGTCGCCACACGGGCGCGCACCGGTCGAGCGTGGAGCGCCTACCTGAAGGTCAGCGAGGGCTGCGATCACAAGTGCACGTTCTGCACTATCCCAAGCTTCCGCGGAGGCCACCAGTCCAAGCCCATCGAGCGCGTCATTGAGGAAGCCAAACATCTTGCTGCAACCGGCGTGCAGGAGATCAACCTGATCGCCCAGGACGTGACCCAATACGGGTACGACCTTTACCGAGAATTCACGCTTCCCAAGCTGCTGCGCGAGCTGAACGCCATCGAAGGAATCGAGTGGATCCGAATCCTCTATTTCTATCCCAACCGCCTTACGGACGAGGTCATCGAAGCGATGGCCAGCCTCCCCAAGGTGCTCCCGTACATCGACATCCCGCTCCAGCACGCGCACCCGGACGTTCTTCGCCGCATGAAGCGCCCTTGGGACGGCGAGCGGTATCTCGCGATCTTCGACAAGGTCCGAAAGGCCATTCCCGATGTAACTATCCGCACGACCTTCATCGTCGGTTTTCCGGGCGAAACAGACGCCGAGTTCCAGTATTTGCTGGACTTCACGAAAACGGCTCGCCTCGACCGTGTCGGTGCCTTCGTGTTCTCTCGGGAAGCCGGCACGCCCTCCTTCGAGATGGAAAGCCAGGTGCCCTTCCGAATCAAGCGTGAGCGGTACGACAAGCTCATGCGCACGCAGCAGAAGATTTCTCTTGAGATAAACCAGAACTGGATTGGTCGCGACATCCGCGTCCTCATCGATGAAGCGCGCGACGGCATCCTCATCGGCCGCTCGCACCGTGACGCGCCAGAAATCGACGGGCTCGTCTATCTCGACCCGGGGATCACTTCCGCAAAGCCCGGCGACATCGTCCAAGTGCAGGTCACGGGTGCCGAAGCCTACGATCTCTACGGCTCGATCTCAGGCTCAGCCGTAAACGAGCGCCGAAGCCTAACCAGCCTCCGCCAAGCTGCCCCAGTTGCCCCCAGGTAAGTGCCGCAACCACTAAGCAAGGCCGAAGATCCGTAACGTCATTCTTGAGCGCAGCGAAGAACCTGACAGTAATCGCCGCTCGCTTAGAACGCGTTTAGCGACCCCAATTAGCTGCTAAATCGAGCCATTGGGGGTTGTTCTCTTCAATCAGCTCGATCTTTCTTTTCCTAAGCCAGCCTTTGATCTCCTTCTCGCGTGAGATGGCATCGCGAATATCGCTGAACTCCTCGTAATAGACGAGCCGGTTGATCTTGTACTTGCTCGTATGGCCGCCGAAGATGCCTTCCTTGTGCTCCCAAACGCGGTTCTGTATGTCGGTGGTCACACCTGTGTAGATGGACCTGGACAAGCTTGCCAAAATGTAAACGTATGACCTTCGCATTACGAAGATGCGGAGCTTACTGTCAGGTTCTTCGCTTCGCTCAAGAATGACGCTACAGGAACGCGGCTGAGCCAAATGTCCGCTAGCGCCGCTCACGCCCAACGTCATCCTCGAGCGAAGCGAGGGTCCGATCCGTGCGCGTGGCCCGGCTAGCGAATTGATGACTAGTTGGGCGGAGCACTCCCGCCTTAAAGCTCGCCTATGGTAGGTCCGCATACCTACCAGGACCGCCCCAAAGACCCGCATTCCTCACAAGGAATTCCCCCGTCTCTCCACGGAAAAGCACCTCCGGCGCGGCAGCCAGGCCATTGAGCGATCACACGGGAAAACCTAGAAATTTCTCTAAGGTTCGCAACCGAAAGACCCGACAAGTTTTACAGGGAAACGCCCGCGGAGACCACGAAACACGATGTACGAAACCTACTGGGGTTTGAACGAGCCGCCCTTCAGCCTGACTCCTGACCCTCGGTTCCTCTACATGAGCCGAGGCCACGAAGACGCGCTGATGATGCTGCATTACGCGATCACGCGCAACAAGGGCGCGGCGCTACTGTCCGGGCCGATCGGCCTCGGGAAGACGACCATCAGCCGCAAGCTCTTGGAGCTGCTCGACCCGACCCGGGTCAAGATGGTGCTGATCGTCAACCCGATCCTCACGCCCACGCAGATGTTGCAAGAGATCCTTGCCCAGCTGGAGGTGGATGTCACCAGCAAGAACCGGCAGGTTCTGGTGCAGGAGCTGCACAACACGCTGCTGAGCTACTACGAAAAGGGCATCCGCGTCGTGTTGATGATCGACGAGGCGCACCTGATCCGTTCCGCGCAGACGCTCGAGGAAATCCGCCTCCTGCTCAACTGCCAGATGAACGATCAGTTCCTGATCTCTCTCGTGCTGCTCGGCCAACCGGAGCTTCGCTCAAAGATTGCGAAGGTTCCCGCGCTCGAGCAGAGAATGGCGGTCCGCCAGGCGCTCAAGCCGCTCGACGAGGTCGAGACCGGCGAGATGATCCTGCACCGGCTCCGCGTCGCGGGCTTCACGGGTGATCAGCACCCCTTCACCCCCGACGCCATCTACGAGCTTCACAAGTATTGCAAGGGCGCTCCGCGCTTGATCTCTCAGATCGCGGACAACGCGCTGATGATGGCCTTCGCGCAGAAGGCGAAGGTCGTCGACGGGTTCCTTACACACAACGTGATCGAGGACTACTCCGGTATGGGGGTGGCGGCGTGAACCTCGCCGATGCTATCCGGAATGCAGCCGGTGGTGCCGCGCCGTTCGCCGCGGTTCCCGTGCCGCAGACAACTCCCCAGCCGGTCTGGGTGAATGAGGAAGAGACCCTCGCCACTCCGACGGCTACCCAGAACTCGCAGGATCAGGGGCAGGAAGCCCCTGCTACATCGCACAAGCCAGAGGCCAGTGCCAAGAGGGCGGCAAACCCGAAGCAGCAGGAAACCACCATGTCCCAGAATCCCCAGAACCAAGAGGCCATGCATCCGCACGGCAGCCAAGTCGTGCGCCTTGAGCTGATGCTCACCGCCGAGCAGATCGCCGCGCTCTTCAAGAGCATCGTGACGAGCCAGCACTCGGTGATGACCCTCCGCGAGGCGGCGTCTCACCTTCGACTTTCTTCGCATCATCTGGAGCAGTTGGCGCAGGAGGGCGATGTGCCGGCATTCCAGCTCGACGGCCGCTGGCGCTTCTCGCGACAGGCTCTCGACGAGTGGCTCTCAGTTCAGCAACAGCAAGGTCATACGGAGGCCGCATAAGTGGGACTGTTTTCTAAGAAGTCGGTCGTGGGGCTCGATATCGGGCACCACGCCATCAAAGCCGTTCAACTCGAACGGCAAGGCCAAGACTGGAAGGTCCTGAAGACCGCCGTCATCGCGACACCGCCGGATTCGATCCGGGACGGCGTCGTTGTCGATGCGCAGGCAGTGACGGTTGCGGTTAAGGCGATGATGCGCGAGGCGCACATGAACGCCACAACTGCGAACATCGCGATCTCCGGTCCCAGCGTTTTCGTGCGTACCGTGAAGATGCCGAAGATGGCGGAAGCCACACTGCGCAAGTCCATCCGCTTCGAAGCGAGTCGCTACGTTCCGGGAAGCCCGGAAGACTGCTACATCGAGTTCGAAATTCTCGGCGCAACTGAGGACAACCAGATGGAGGTCCTCATCGTCGCCGCGCCGAAGGACATTGTGAACAGTCTTATGGAAGCCGTCGAAGGCGCCGGTCTCGAAGTCGAGATCGTCGAAATTGAAGCGTTCTCCATGTTCCGCTCCCTGATCGAAGCCGACAAGGAGCGGGACTACAGCGAGACCACGGTCGCGCTCGTCGACATAGGCGCGCTGATGACCAACCTCAGCGTCGTCTCGGGTGGGCGTTTCTCCATGACGCGTTCGATCCCCCACGGCGGCAACACGCTGACCGACGCTTTGAAGAGCTACTTCAAGCTTGAGCAGGCTGACGCCGAAGCCGGTAAGGCCCAGCTCGATATCCGAGAGCTGCTCGACGACAAAAAGCCGAAGGAGAACCCGCCCTTGCGCGTCCTCCAGCCCCACCTCGACGAGCTCGTCCGCGAGATTCGCCGCTCGCTGAACTACTTCCAGTCGCAGCAGACGGAAGGTCAACAGGCCAAGCAGATCGACGCGGTGATCGTCACGGGTGGCGGCACCAAGCTGACCGGCCTGTCGCAGTACATCGGCCAGAAGCTCTCTCTCGAAGTTTGCGAAGCGGGCGTTTTCTCCAACCCGCGATTTGTACACGCCGGTCCCCCAGAGGAGACGGGGCTCGATCTGGCGATCGCATCGGGACTCGCGATGCGCGCATCCGCCAAGGCCGCGTGAGGACACACCATGCCACTCATTAATCTAATCCAAGAGCAACGGCTGGCGATCAAGCGCAGCGAAGCGAAGGCCAGAACCTTCTTCTTCGGCTTCGCCGCCGTCGCCGTCGCCTCCGTGGGCAGCTACGGATTCCTAATCTTCGAGTCCGAGAAGGCTCAGGGTCAGGTCGGCCGGTTGAAGAATCTCCTTCGGAGCAATCAGCCGCTAGTCGACAAGATCGAGCAGAACAAGAAGGACGCCGGAACCATGGGGCCCAAGCTCAAAACGCTTGCGGACGCCCAGCTGATGACGGACCGCTGGAACAGGATCCTGCACCACGTCTGCACGCAGACGCCGCAGCACGCCTGGCTGACCTCCATGCGGGCCTCGGTCGGCGATCCCACGAAGCCCATTGCCGTCAGTTTTCTTGGCATGGCGAACGGCCAAGCCCCGATCGGCGAGTACATGCAGCGACTGCAGAACCTCTCCGACCTCGACGCCGTGACCCTCAAGTACTCGCAAGAGAAGATGATGGTCGGCTACCGAGCGATCGAGTTTGAAATCTCCGCAGAGATAACTGGCACCGCCGAGCAGAAGCCGATCACAGAGGAGGACAAGAAGTGAGAAAGGCGCCCAATCCAAAGATTTTCGTCTTCCTTGCGCTCGGCACCTTCGTAGCCGGCGCAGGGATGAACTACATGGCTTACTCGGGTCTCACCGAGGCTCAAGGCCATATCCATGAACTAACAGGTCAAGTGCGCCCCACGAAGCAAGTCGAAGCGGAGCTCGAGAAGAGCAATACCGAGCTTGCTGCGATGGACACGCAGCTGAAGCACTTGGAAGCGGGTCTCCCCGATTACGCCTACGTGCCAACGATGATGTCCGAGCTCGAGCAGCTCGGCAAAGCAAACGGCATTGAGGTCAGCGGCGTTCGTCCGACGCCTCCGCCCGCCATCAACCCCAAAGCCGGGGAGAAGACAGAGCGGAAGCCCTATGACGAGCTGATCATCGAAGTGAAAGGCCACGGCAAATACGGCGACGTCATGCGCTTCGTCGAGGGGCTCCAAAAATTCCCCAAGATCGTCGCCATACGAACGATGTCCATGGCTCCTAAGAACGATCCCACGAGCCCCGACAAGAACAAGCTCGACATCACTATCGAAATGAAGGCCTTCGTCTTCCCGCAGCCGCAAGCCCCCAAGACGGGCAACGGCACGCAAAAGACAGCCGCGCTCCAGGAGGTGCGCCATGAAGGATAACAAGAAAAAACTCGTCATCCTGGCGCTCGCCGTGCTGATCGTCGGCATCGGAGCGTTCCAGTTTATGGGTGGCTCCAGCGCCCCCGCGCCAACAAAGGGCGATGCGAAGAAGGCCGACCCGAGCGCAAGCGCAACGGCAACCCCCGAAGCGGTCAAGAATCCTCTGTACGCGCAAGCGCTGTCTCAGCGCGACCCGTTCGAGATTCCTGCTGAGGCTCAGCCGACGCCCACCCCGGCGCCGACGCCTCCTCCGCAGCCCATGCCGCAAAAGCCCAGGCCGCGAGGAACTGAGCGCATCGCTCCGCTTCCCCTCACCGGCGACCTCCCGCCCGCAAATGGCGGGCCGATGGGCGCAGTCGGCGGTCCAAACGGCGCGACAGCGGCCAAGCCGCCGGAGCCGGAGTTCGGTTACAAGGTCGTCGGAGTTGTCGTCGGCGCAAAACCGGTGGCCGTCTTCTCAGACGCTCAAGGCAACCAGCGCCTCGTGCCGCTCGGCGGCTCGCTCGATCCCGACACCACCGTCTCGAACATCGAGAAGGGCAAGGTCACGCTCAAGTTTCACGGCAAAACGATTCGATTCCAAATGGAAGGAAAATAAATGCAGACTCGCTTCTATCGATCCCTCACGGGCCTAGGGGCCCTCTTGCTCGCTACCTCCGTTTGGGGTCAAGGGCATCTCAACTCGGTGAAAGCCGAGTCCTCGACCGGCACCGGCGCCGCGTTCACCATCGTGGGCGAGAATCTGCCGCAGCCGAAAATTTCCAAGTTCTGGAACTACTACGTTCTCCAGTTCGACGCGAAGATGGACGGCGGCAATCGCAAGGTTGGCACCTCCGGCGGCTGCGTCGACGGAGCCAAGCTGACCTGGTTCAGCCGCCGCCCAAGCCGCGTCCGCCTGAGCTTCCACACCAACGGAAGGGTCAAGCCGCAGCTGCAGCGCGCCGAAAACGGCTGGGCCGTCTACTTCGGCGATGCCAAAGCCGTCGCGATGAAGGCCACCCCGAAGACAGAGGACTTCCCAAACAATGTCCCGCCGATCACCACGACGGCGGCCACAGTTCCCGGCACGACCACGACGACCACCGCCACGGCGGTAACCCAGCCGTCTAACTTCGCTCTCACCAAGCCGACGCCTCAGCCGGCGGCTCCATTCGTGACCAGCTCTCAGCAATCGGTTGCGACCACAACGGTCAACAAAGAGCTGTCGGTCCGAGTCACGCTGGACTTCGTCAACACTGACCTCGTTCAGATCCTCAAAGCGCTCGCCATGCAGGCGAACGTCAACATCGTGACCTCGCCCGATGTCAGCGGCAAGCTGACCGTCTCGCTAGGCCAGGTACCGCTCGGACAAGCCATGGACTTCGTCACCGCAATGTCCGGCGTCCGCTACGCCCGAGTCGGTGATACCTATGTGGTCGCCACCCCCGCCAAGTTCGCCGACATGATCCAGAACCTCGGCGGCAACGCGGACGTGTCGATCCAAACGCGCGTCGTGCCGCTCTTCAGCCACCAGGGCGCGCAAGTCAAGGCCGCCGTTCTGAAGGCGATCCCGATGGCCACTCTGCTTGGTAAGTACGACCTCCTGCTCTCCAGCGAGGACACGAACATCACCCAGAACCAGCAAGTCGGCCCCAAGGACAACACCGCAGGCGCGGACTCGAAGGGCGGAGACAGCAAGTCTAACGATTCACCGACGATCTCGACGAAAACGAACACCCCCAAGGATGTCCAAGACAACTACATGGTGATCGTGGGCAGCCCCACGCGTCTCGACGAAGTCGAGCGCACGGTGAAGGCCGTCGACAACAGCATCTGCGGCGCGATGGGCGTCAAGATCCCCGACAGCAACGGCGTCGTTCAGAAGACCTACGAGCCCCGCGGCATCACCGCTGAAGAGCTTGTGGCGGTCATGAAGAACGATAAGACCTACAACTTTGGCGACGTACAGCTCTACGCGACTCCGCGGACGAGCCTGAGCCGTCAAGTCGTCGTCGTCTCCGGACGCGGCAATGAAGTCGACAACATGATCACCGTGCTCAGCAGCATGGACACGGTCTCGGATGGCGGCCCGGTTTCCATGGAGATCGTCGACCTGAAGTACATCCGGCCGGCAAACGCCATGGTGCAGGTGAACGACGCGGTTCCGGGCCTTCGAGCCAAGCTCTTGCCCCCGCCCGTCGATCCCAATATCGGTCTTGACTTCCAAGACACCGCGCGCCACTACACCAGCACCAGCGCTCACGGCAATGCGCCGGACGCCAGCAACGGCGGCCAAGGCGCTCCTGGAGGTAACTCCGGTGGCTCTGGCGGCGGTGCCGGAAGCGGAGCCGGCGGCGGCGCTGCGAGCGGCGGAAACAGCGGCTCTGGCAGCGCGGGCGGCATCGCTGCATCGCCGATCCAGTCGGCAACCACGGTTACTGAGTGGCAGGCCGAAACCAAGAGCTTCGCAGTCCCCATGAAGCTTCTGCTCCGCGGCACGCCGCAGCAGATCGCCGACGCCAAGAACTTCCTCGCGATGGTCGACATGGCGCCCAAGCAGGTTGCTCTCGAACTCCGCGTCATGGAACTCAGCAAAGAGGAAGCCCTGCAGGTTGGTCTCAATCTCTCGCTCCTCACGGGTGGCTCTCTCCAGAGCCTAGTGCTGAACCAAGCTATTGGCACCTCCGCAGATGCGGGCGGCATCAAGACGAAGATCGGATTTGGTGGCGGCGGCAGCCTCACCGCCGAAGGCGCACTCGATTCCATCTCGAACCGCAATAACCTCATTGCCCGCCCGAGCATTCTTGCTTCGGACGGTTCTCTCACCCATATCTTCGTCGGAGATCAGGTGCGCTACATTGAGTCGATCCAGTCGACCCAGAACGGCGTGACGATCCAAACGAACAGAGTCGATGTCGGCGTGGACTTCTATGTCACCCCGCGTATTGGCGGAGACGGCAACATCACGCTGGACCTGCATCCGACGTTCTCGATTCTCGAGGGCTTCACCGCGGTTCCGGGCGGTGGACGCCTGCCGCAGACCAGCTCACGCAGCGCAAACTCGCTCGTGAACTTGCGCTCCGGCGAGACGATCGCGATCGGCGGCCTGATCACCGATCAGGATCAGAAGAACTACTCGGGCATCCCCATCCTAAAGGATCTGCCGCTCATTGGTCGACTTTTCGGTCGAACGAGCAATGACCGTATCCGCAAGGAAGTCGTGTTCTTCATCACCGCTAAGGAAGTCGATCCAAGCAACCGAGGCGGTGCTGCCAATCCGAAGCAGGCCGAGCGGGACAACAAGTCTTGGCCCGGCGGCGGCCCCGCTGGCCACAAGGGCTAAGCCACATCTAAGGCCGATCATAGAAGTCCCAGGAGCATCTCGCTCCTGGGATTTCTCGTTTTTGGGACCGTGCTCGCTTGCGAGCGTTTTTGTAAGTAGTAGCGCGGGTCTTCAGACCCGTAAGCCTTTAACGCCGCAACACCGCAACGCAAGCAGGAACACCAGCACACCACCCCGCAACAATGGCGTAGCATAGAACGATTCTCCTCACGATGGCCGTCCTGCAAGAAGGCTGCCGCCGTGCGGCAGGTGCTCTCTTATGCATTATCGAAATCGAAAGGGCTTTACGCTCATCGAGCTGCTGGTCGTAATCGCAATTATCGCGATCCTCGCAGCCATCCTCTTCCCGGTGTTCTCCCAAGCCAAGGCCGCTGCCAAAAAGACCGCCTGCCTTTCGAATACGAAACAGATCGGCACCGCGCTCTATCTCTATCTCAACGATTCAGACGACGTGCTCCCTATGGCGAACTACCCGAACCCGACGGCGGGCTACACCGGGCCTTACACGCGGTTTGCGTGGGGAGACGGACCCGGCAAGTCGCAGCCGCTGTGGGCTGACCTACTTGCCCCCTACACCTCCGGTGTGAACATCTTCACCTGTCCGACCGATCAGGCGATTGCGAAGCCGGCGACGGCAGGCGTCGTGTTTCCCACCAACGCGGCTCGCCTATCCTACGCGTTGAACTACTACTTCTTCCGGCCACCGGGAGGTGCGGCTCCGCTCTTCCAACTCGGCGGCGGCAGCATCACCAGCATTCCCCAGCCTTCCAGCAAGATCTTCATCGTGGAGACCGGCCCCGACCCAGTCAAGGCTCAGGTCCCCGAGATCGTTCGCCCCGACCGATACTGGGCGTTTGAGCGCCACCTCGGAGGCGCCAACTATGTGAACGCCGACACGCACGCCAAGTATCACAAGATGCCGCAGTGGTGGAAGACGGTGAATCCGCCGTGGAGCAACCCCGATCTAGCCATGCTGCAGCCTTGCCCACAGTGGTTCCCGTGGGTTGACGAAGACGAGAAGTGGTGAGCCTAGCCTAGGCGGCCAGTTATCGCGAAACACGAAGCCTCAGCACACCAGTTCGGAGGCTTTTCAGTTTAGGGATTCAATAGATCCCTCAAGCCCGCAGCGCATGGGTGTCTTGCCATTCTTGAGCGCCGCGAAGGACCTAACCGTAAGTTCCACCGCCTCACTCCAATACCCAATACACCAACCTGCTAAGGCACATGCATATTCGCGCTAGCACCGTAGGTTCGCCCCCAAGCCAGAGTTTTCGCGTGCGTATCAGCTAACAAATAGTTCGACAGGTCATTGTGCCGTCGAATCGCCACGGCACCCGAAGTCGAGCTCATCTCATCCTCCGGAGCTTGAGCATTGGAAGCATTCCACCAAGGCCGATACATGTAATCGCAGAACGGTTGAGCGACCGTCGAAGTGCTCCGTCGCTCAGCCACCAGCACCGTCTCCGAAGGACTCTCCACCCGAGATTCACTCCGCCCAAAGACGAAGTACCCGTTCACCAGATAAGAGCTCAGCCCTTCCGCATCCGGGTTTGTCGCCGCACAGGCGGCGCCATTCGGATCGGGATCGCTGGGGCACGCGAAAACCCTCTGCCGAGCCACCGTCGAGCCTCGGGACACATAGGAAACCAGCAGGTCGAAAACCGATCCGTAATCCGGCTCCTCCCAGGCTCCATTCGCATCATCCACGTCAGGCTGCTCAGACGTCCGTTTCGTCTGAGGATAAAACCCGTCGTTGTCGCTCAAATACAGCGTAAAGGCGGCCCCGAGTTGCTTCAAATTCGAGACGCATGCGGTCTTCTTCGCCGCCTCCTTGGCACGGGAGAAAACGGGAAAGAGAATCGCCGCCAAGACTGCGATGATCGCGATCACGACCAGCAGCTCGATTAAGGTGAAGGCTCGGCGGGCCATAGGACTCGAGCCCCCGTGGCTCACACTCGATTGTACAATGAGCTATGCGCGCCACCTTCCTTGTCCTTGCCGCGAGTCTTGCGATTGTCGGATGCAGCAAGCCGCCAACGTCTCCCAGCACAGCGGCAAACAACAACAACGACGGCGGCAGCGCCCGTCTGGACATCAAGCACGGCCTTGACCCTGATGCCGCGAAGATCAACCGCTCGCCCAAAGACATCTCAGTCGAAGATCTCCTCGCGACCAAGCTCCCTGAGAGCTATGAGAAGGGGCGCATGGGCGAATTCGAGCGCTCAACTTTCCGCCTGACCGGCACGCTCAAGAGCGTGATCAAGCGCAAGGATGGCGACTTCTTCCTCGTCATGCAGGGCAAGTCTGGAGCCACTGCGGTGGTCGAAGTGCCCGACCCGGCTCAGTGCAAAGGCAGCCCCATGGAGTCGGACATTCAGCGCACACGTGACGACATCGAAAAGAAGTACCACCCGACGGACAAGCAGAAGGATATCAACCAGCCGGCCACCGTCGAGGGCGTCGGCTTCTACGGGACCGGCCAGAAGCGCGGCAGCGGCGGCCGTGGCAACTCGGCGCGCCTGATGCCCGGCACAGGCTTCAAATCCGGAAACTAGCTAGCGATTCAACACTCGAAAGCCTAGGATTGGCATGATCCGCGCCCCGTTTTGGCCCTTCGGCGCCGTTCCGAAGAACCCGATCCCCGTGACCTCGACCTGCATGTTTAGATCTCGACCAAGCTCCTGAGGATGAAGCGCGCTCCCGATGGCGTCACGCGCCTCATCCATCTGCCTTGACAGCACAGAGCCCGAACAAGCCTTCTGATTCGGCGCCTCCGCAACAATCTGGTCGACCCCGTCTCGAAGCACCAAGTAGAAGTCGCCGTCCGGACGCGCTTTCACCTCCACCACCTCGGCGCGAACCCGCCAGACCGTAGCTTCGAATGGCACCTCTCGGGCATCTCGCTTAAGGCGCGAGGGTCTCGGCAGCTTCGCAATCATCGCCAAACTCGTATCCGCTGGCTGCGATTCGATCCGACTCGCTCCCGCGTCTATGGCGCACGAAATCGATCGCCGTTCAGCTTCAATCGACGGCAGAGCCGTAGGCCCGTCCTCGTCACGAACAGCCGCTTTCAACGTGCGCAACCCGAGCCACCCTCCGAGCACCAGCAAGCCCGCAGCAACCCACCCCCAAGCTCGTTTCTGCACCCGGACCACGTTAGGTGAGCCGAGTCTACACCGCACGTCCCTTGGGAGTGCGCGAGCTTGCAAGCGCTCAACGCGGAGCACCCCCCTAGTAGCGCGGGTCTTCAGACCCGCAAGCCTTAAAAGTTGTACGAAGCTCTCATTCGTATGCGGCAGGAGCTACGAATGCGGAGCGCCTCCCCTAATAGCCCGGGTCTTCAGACCCGTGAGCCTTAGGAAGCTCTCGCTCGTGATCCTCGACAGCTTCGTATGCCTCAGGGCGCCGTGCGTTATAGACGAAGCGCAACAAGACGAGGTGCCCCGAGGCTCCAGCGCGTCGACCCGCGCAAAACAAGCGATTTTGGGCGCAACCTGATTGACTTTTTCCCCCCAGAGCTACTTAAGGGTAATCAGCCGAAGTAGCGCAGATTTTCAATCTGCAGCAGCAGCTTTGTAAAGACCTCCAAATCAGGAAGAAAGACAAACAACAGGAAAGAAGCACCGTAAACCGCAACGAAAGCGCGACCTCAGGTTCAATCTGCTAACGAACCCTCAGGAAAAGCAAAAACGACAGGAAAAGAAGGAATCAGGAAATCTCGGGTACACACCCGCTCGTGCACGAGTTCCGAACCCGAGCCGCCGTCCACGACAACGAAGACCCGCTCAAGCACTTCCGCGAGCGCTTTGTGCTCACGGATGCCGAGCTGATCTACCTCGACGGCAACTCCCTCGGACGCATGCCAAAGCAAGCGACTGAAATCGCCAGACGCCTAACCGAGCAGCAATGGGGCGACCGGCTGATCCGCAGCTGGGGCGAAGGCTGGTACGACCTCCCGCAACGCCTCGGAGCCAAGATTGCCAATCTGATTGGAGCCCAACCCGACGAGGTCCTGGTCACCGATTCGACCAGCGTCAACTTCTTCAAGCTAGCGATCGCCGCACTTCAAGCCCGCCCAGATCGGAGCGTCATCGTCAGTGAGCAGACGAACTTCCCAAGCGACCTGTACCTTCTACAAGGGTGCGCGCAGCTGCTCACAGGCAAACGGATCGAATCCGTGAGCAGCAAGGACGGCATCACCATTCCGCCCGAGCAAATCGAAGCTAATCTGACTCGCGACACCGCCCTGCTGACTCTCAGCCACACGGCGTTCAAGAGCGGATTCGTGCACGACATGGCCCGCCTGACGAAAGCAGCCCACCAAGTCGGTGCTCTAAGCCTCTGGGACCTCAGCCACAGCGTCGGTGCGCTCCAGATCGACCTGAACGGATGCAACGCCGATTTAGCCGTCGGCTGCTGCTACAAATATCTGAACGGCGGCCCCGGCGCGCCGGCATTCATGTACGTCCGCAAGGACCTGCAGGACCAGCTCACCAGCCCCATCTGGGGCTGGTTCGGCCAATCGCGTCCCTTTGACTTCGATCTCGACTACAAGCCCGCGGCGGGCCTTGCCAGATTCCTCGCCGGAACGCCACCGATCTTTTCGCTCGCGATGGTCGAGCCGGGCCTTGACCTTCTCATCGAAGCTGGCATGGACCACGTTCGACGCAAGTCGGTCCAGCAAACCGAGTTCCTGATCGAGATGATCGACGAACGACTGAAGCCGCTGGGCGTCGAAATCTCCTCGCCCAGGGAGGCCCATCAGCGAGGCTCGCACGTTTCGATCCGACACCCGAATGCTCTCCAGATCGACCGTGCGCTGATCGAGGAGATGAACGTGATTCCGGACTTCCGCACGCCGGACAACATCCGGCTTGGCATTGCCCCGCTGTACACCACCTATGTAGAACTCGTCGAAGGAGTCGAGCGGATCGCCAAGGTCATCGAGGAGCGCCGGTACGAACGATATTCGAACTTAGCCGACGCTGTGACATAACACAGACGCAACTCCAAGCCGCTTCCACTCGTCTGCAGCATATATGAAAAAAGCCCTTGTATTGGGCCTTATTGCGGTGGGTGCACTTGCCGTCGTCGGAGCATTCTATCCATCGAAAGCTGCTGCCAGCGGGGTGAATGTGCTTACCCAGGGCAAGCGCATGGACGTACGCTCAGCGCTAAAAGCGCTCTTCCGCAAAAACGAAGGATCCTACATCCTGGCGCCCGACGTGAAGGGTGCAGTGATGGTCGATATCGACGGGCAGCCGTTCGAGAAGGTCCTGCAGTCGATCTGCGATCAGGTTCATGCCACCTTCAAGGTCGAGGGCGGCGTCTACAACATCTACCTCAAGCGTTAGGTATACAACTTTCAGCAGTCGAAAGCAAACCCGCAGCCTTGGAGGATGGTCTCTAAGGACAGACGGGGCTAGAGAGGAATTCCATGTCGACGATTAAAGTTCAGCGCCGCGATCCGGCGCACCAAGCGAAGAAGCTTCGAAAACAGGGCATCTTGCCCATGGCGCTCATCCGCCGTGACCACTCGACCTCCCTTATCCAGGGTAGCGAGGAGGACATCAAGAAGGCGCTAAAGAGCATCGGCGGACTTGGCCGCATCGATATAGAAACCGAGGATGGCACCATCCAGACCGTGATCCGCCAAATCGAGAAGGACTGGAACAGCCAACACCTGGTGAATGCAGTCCTGCAAGAAGTCTCGGACCAGGACGAAATGCGAATGGACGTCTCGGTTGTCGCGATCGGGATGCCTTCGATCGTTGCCGAGGGCGGTGCAACCCTGCTTCATTCGGTCGACCACATCAAGGTCAAAGGCAAGATGTCCGACATTCCCGACCACCTTGAGGTGGACGTGAGCCACCTGGAACTGGGTGGCCACGTCTCGGCCCACGAGCTAAAGCTCCCCGAAGGGATCACGCTCATCAGTTCGCCCGAGGCGATGCTCTTCACAGTGAGCACGATCAAGACAGCCTCCCTGGAGCCGGAGGTCCCAGCCGAACCCACCGAAGGGGAGGCCAGCGGTTCCTCGGACGGAGCCTCCGAAGCCTAAGCCTCGATCAATTGAGGGTTTGCCAAGTGGCAAACCCTCCCCCGTCCCTGGGACGGGACGCGTTTCCCGGGACGTCGCAACAAGGGGCGGCGAATGCGCCCGACAGAAAGAATTCAAAATGCTCTTACTCGCCGCAACCGTCCTTGCAAGCGCGGCAATCAACCCAGAGCACGTCCTGCACACGTATTGGGAAAAGCTGACGAGAGCTAAGTCGATTCACGCGAAGTTCACGATTCCCAACGCCGAAGAGCAGAGGGAAGTGGTGTGGGAGTGCAGGGCCTCAAGACCGTTTTCGCTGGAACTCAAGGGGCCGCGTTACACGCTGACGTCCGACGGAAAAAGCGCCAAGGTCAAGAATGGCGGCCAACCGATCCAAACTCGGAAGGCTTCGCCTGGGGACATTCCGCCGCCCATTGAGCCGTTCTTCGGATCGCACCGCCTCGACGCTGCAGGCTGGAAAACACTCAGCGGCAAGCAGCTCGTAATGGTCTTCGCCACGAAGATGCCTGCACAGAACACCTCGCCCGCCCGCATCTACCTCGATCCCGCCACCGCGCTCCCTGTGGCGGTGCAGTACGGGTTCGATGCGCAAGCACCCATCGGGCACATCCGGCTCTTCGTTCTCGACGAGCCAAAAAGAAAAGAGAAAATCCGCTGAATCCTTTTTCGGCAAAGTCCCCACTGCTTCATGGGGACCATAGGCGCTCCCCAGGAGAATACGCATGCCGACTAAGGAGGCGAAGGGACCCAAACGGGGTCTCAAACATCCACTCATCTTCAACACCACGATGCTCAGCATCGGGTTGGCCCTGTTCAGCTTGAGCGGCTCGGTCCAGCAGTCGCACCGCCCGAATCCGAAGCCGAAGCCGGCGGATATTTTTTCGGGCAACTACGTGGTGCTCGGATACAACGATCTGGGAATGCACTGCATGAACCAAGATTTCTCCGAGCTCTGCGTGCTGCCGCCGGCGAACACCTTGCGGGCAACGGTCATCCGGCGAGGCCTGGAACCTCAAGTTATAACCTCCGGCGTTTCCGTGACCTACTCGATCCCTGGCAACACGGACAGCACACGCAAGACAAACTTCTGGCAGTACGCGCTGCCCCTGTTCGGAGCGAACTTGCCGGCGAACATGGGCCTGTTCGGCTGGGGGCTCGCAGGAACGATGTCGGCGACCACCGACCGCGACTACATCGCCCAAGGCATACCGTTAACGCAGATGACCGATGCGGGCGTCAGTGACGCCTATCAGCTGTCGCAGATCGAAGTTCGCCAGAACGGTACCCTCATCGCGGCGACGGAAGCCGTGGTGCCGGTGTCCTGGGAAATGAACTGCATTAAGTGCCACAACCCCAACGGTACGCAGGCGCAAGGCTTCGTGGTTAAGCCGCCTAAGCCACCGCAGGTTCGAACCGTTGCCCAGGTGATCCTGGAAGCCCACGACCGCCTTTCCGGGACGCACCTGATGCAGCAGCGGCCCGTGCTCTGCGCCAGCTGCCACGCGGACCCGGTACTCGGTGCCGCGGGCAAGCCGGGCATTCCGAGCTTGTCTTCGGCCATGCACACGTTCCATGCGGACAAGTTTGCCGGGCAGACCGCGCTGGACACCTGCTACAGCTGCCACCCCGGCGCGCAGACGCAGTGCCTCCGCGACGTGCACAAAGCCAACGGGCTCGATTGCAACAGCTGCCACGTCTCGATGGCCGCCGTCGGCAATCCCGCGCGAACACCGTGGGTGGATGAGCCCCGCTGCGGAAGCTGCCACAACGTGCCTGGCCACGAGTACGAACAGCCCGGAGTCCTGTTCCGGAACTCGGTCGGCCATAACGGCGTGAAGTGCATAGCCTGCCACGGCAGCCCACACGCGATCACGCCGTCGCTGAACGAACGTGATAATCGGCAGTCGGTTGCGCTGCAAGGCGCCGCGGGACCGATTGGGAAGTTCAGTTGCCTTGTCTGTCACACCCAAAAGCCAAGCGATCCTTTCAACCACACTCGTAACAGCGATTGAGTGCAGGGTGGAACGCCGCGGCGCGGCGTTCCACCCTATTCGCCTGACGCTCGAACTCGATCCAGAGCGACTGCCAGCACGATTATTGCGCCCTTGACGATGTACTGAACCCACTCGGGGAGGCCGATCTGGGCGAAGCCATTCCCCATCGTCGTCATAAAGATCGCGCCGATCACCGCGCCGATCACGGACCCTTGCCCGCCGTTCAGGGATCCGCCGCCGATCACAACGGCTGCAATGACATCCAGCTCGAGCCCGGCGGCGACTGTCGGGTCACCCACTTTGAGTCTTGAGAACTGCATGAGGCCGGCGAGTCCGGTCAGCAAGCCCGCGATTACAAACGCGCCGAGCTTCACGTTTTGAGAATTCACCCCGCTGACTCTCGCCGCCTGCTCGTTGGAGCCGACAGCTACGACGTTGCGGCCGAAGACGGTCCGCCAGAGCAGCAGTCCCACCAGCACCGCCATGCCGATCATAAACCAGACACCTGGCGGGAACAGCTTCCACTGCTCTTTCTTGCTGACGGCCGTGAGGATCTCGTTCAGCCAGGTCTTCGGCGCGTCGACTGTACTGTCATGCCCAAGCCCGCGCGCAATGCCCCGAACGACCTGCATCGTCCCAAGGGTGACGATAAAGGGCATGACCCTCAGACGCGTGATGAGCAGACCGTTCACGAGACCGGCAGCAGTGCCGGCTCCCACTCCATAGAGCAAGGCCACCCAGGCCGGATGGTTCTGAAGCGCAAGGGCAATGACGACAGTGGTCAGGGCTACCGTGGAGCCGATCGAGAGATCGATGGCGCCGACCACGATGATCAGCGTCATCCCTAAAGCAGCCATCGACGTGACGGTCGCCTGGACCGCGATCGTTTCAATGTTCGGAAAGGTTAGAAAGGAGCGAGGCAGCCGCCAAGTGAAGTACGCGTAAAGCGCGACCGTAGCGACAAGAAGGCCCAGCAGGTTGAAACTGCCGAGCCTCGCTTGCCAACTCCCTTTCGACATTTAGACTTTTGCGGGCTGCAGAAGCTTCGCCATGTCCGGCTGGCTAATGTTGTCCTTCGTGATCAGGTAGCAGCCGGTATCGATCCGCTTCTCGGGGCTCTTGTTCTTGCCCGTGAGGTACTGCACGAGGGTTATCACACCGTCGTGGCCCATCTTCGCGGGGTTCTGGACGATCAGCCCGTCAATCTCACCCTTGTTCAGTCCGTCGATCAGGTCTTGCGAGGCGTCGAAGCCAAGGAAGTGGACCTTGCCAGCCCAGTCTTTGCCTTCCAGCACGTTCAGCATTCCCGCGGTGGAGGACTCGTTCGGGCAGTAGATGCCGTCGACGTTTGGCGAGCCGTCCGGCTTCGCCTGCGCGGCGAGAATGTTCTCCGCGGTCTTCTGGGCGGACTCGCGAGTCGCGCCCGCGTACTGGTCCATGCTCACAATCTGGATGCCCTTACCGTTGGCCTGGATCTCGTCGATGAAGCCTTTCTCGCGCTTGTCGGTGCTGGCGGAGCCCGCCTGATAGCGCATCACAACCACACGGCCCTTGCCGCCGAGGCGCTTGATCATCTCTGCGCCCGCCATGTGGCCGCCCTTCTCGTTGTCCGTCGCGACGAAGCTGACGTACTTGCTGGTGGCCACGTCCGAGTCGATGATCACGACGGGGATCTCCTGAGCGACCGCCTTTTCGACAGACGGCGCGAGCGCCTTCTCGTCCAGCGGGGCCAAAACGATGCCGGCGACGTTCTTGCTCAGCATGGTGTCGACCATGTTGATCTGGCTGTTCTTGTCGCTCTCGACCTGCGGGCCCTGGAAGTTGATGGTGACGTTGATGCCATCCTTCTTGAGCTCTTCGGCGGCTTCGTTTGCGCCTTGGTGAACGTGCTTCCAGAAGTCGTGCGTGCTGCCCTTGGGGATCACCGCGATTTCGAAATTCTTGCCTGCGGTCTTGCCGTTTGCGTCACTGGCTTGAGTTCCGCCATTGTCTTTGTTGCAGCCGAGCGTCAGCGCGGCGGCGAGCACCGCGATCATCCATTGCGTCTTTGCCATTCCGTTCCCTCGATCCAGAACTCGTGAGTTCTGCATCAGATTGGCACAAATGCATGGCTGTCTAGCTTCGATCATCTAGCGAGTCGCGAGTTGTAGGTTGCGAACTAGCCTCTGGAGCTTTTCGCTTGCCGCGAAGGATGCGGCACGCGCTTCTTCCACCGAAACAACTTCGACCAGGACCTCGTCATCGGGCCGAAGCTGACCCACCCGATCCAGATCGGCAGAAATGACATACGCGAGCTTGGGATAGCCGCCGATCGTCGGGCCATCCGGCCCGATAATGAGGAGCGAGCCGTCGTTCGTGACCTGGATCGTTCCGGGCGTGCAGGGCTCGCTGACAATACTCGTGGCGTGGGGGAGGGGCGAACCGCTGAGCCGGATGCCACGCCGATCCAGCAAACGCCCGACTTGGAAAAAGCCTTCTAGCGCACTGGGTCCGAACGTCTCCGCGTGGGGTCCAAGCACAACCCGAATCACTCCGGACATCAAGGAAGACGGACCTTCGGCTAAACGGCGTTCCGGTCGCCGGTCTGTCTGCCTACTCTGGAGAAGACCCTCGGCATAGTTGACCACGCCTCCGGGAACGCCAAGGTAAACGCGAGATCCTTCTGACGGAAAGCCGATGTGAAGGGTGGCTCCTTTCGGAACTCGGAAGGAGCTGTTAATCCTTTGCCCAGCAGTCTCCTCGAGGACGAGCTCGGCAGGCGCGCCAACCACGCTGACCCAAATTTCTCCTTCCGCCCTCAGCTCCAGCGAACCCAGCCCGATCTCAAGCGCCGAGACATCGTTCACGTTCCCTATTAACGCATTCGCAAGTTGAAGCGACTCCTGGTCGAAGGCTCCGCCAGGGGGCACCCCGAACCGCCGTTGTCCGCCCACGGGCGCGCCCTGAACGGAGATCGCGCCAAACGCCTTGAGAACTCGGATACTCAGTTCCCGACCTCGTAACCGTTGTCTTTGAGCGTGGAGAAAACCAGCTCTGCGAACTCTAACGCATGATCCCCGTCCCCGTGCAAGCAAAGGGAATCGGTCTTCTGAGCCAGTTCTAGCACCTGCTGGCGCACCAGGTGCGGATCTTCGAGGATGGCTCCCGGCTCGCTTCGCGGTACGAGCTGGCCGGTCGGCAGGTAAGCACGATCGGCGAATCCCTCGCGGATGAATTTCTGACCCGATCGCTCCGCGATGACCTTGTGCGCCGTGGCTTCCAAGCCCATCAGCGGGACTTTATAAATCCGGAGTAGCAGCGTTAAGCTCTGGAGGCCCGGAAACTGCGCCAGGTAGATGCCCCCGGCCTCGTACTTCTCCGACTTTGGGACGTTGTCCAGCCCTTCGCCCCAGTCGCTCGGCAGCACCACTGCGGTGTCGCCGTAGAATGCTCCGTGCGGCTTGATGTACTCGGGCTTGGCGATCTTTACGAACTCTGCAACTTGGCCGAAGATGCTGTCGAGCCAACGACGCTGGTCAGCGCCGTCCATGCTCCGCCGCCCCATCGTTGCGCGTTCGGGATAGCCAGGATGCGCCCCGATGCGGACGCGCTTCTTTCGGCATAGCTCGATCGTTTCGCGCGTCAGCTCCAGGGACCCGGCATGCGCGCCGCAGCAGATGTTCGCCGAGGTGGCGAACCTAAGCAGTTCGGCATCATGCGGAAACCCTTCGCCGATGT
>Ga0070660_100000417_pt1 | contig 28356 bp, 24 predicted proteins | sample KBSC33metaG_FD_64670 | JGI IMG/M metagenome (GOLD analysis project Ga0070660, IMG submission 64670) | Corn rhizosphere microbial communities from Kellogg Biological Station, Michigan, USA - KBS C3-3 metaG | ecosystem: Host-associated > Plants > Roots > Rhizosphere > Soil ... | reverse complement strand
CCATCGCCAGCGCGAGGATGATCTCGCGGAACTTGCGGCCGACATTATAGGCCTGCGTCAGGAACAGGTTGCGCGCGAGCTGCTGCGTGATGGTCGATGCGCCCTGCAGGCGGCGGCCATTGTCGTGCAGCCTTTTGGCTACGTAGAGCATGCGCGCCATGCCGATCGGATCGATGCCGAAATGGCTGTAGAAACGCCGATCCTCGACCGAGACGATCGCATCGCGCATCACCGGCGGAATGCGGTCGTACGCTAGCCAATCACCATAGCTCGGTCCGAGCGAGACGAGCAAAGCACCGTCGGCGGCGTGGACGCGGACGGTCTGGCCGTTGGGCTTCTGCATCAGCGAATTGAACGCGGGCAGGCTCGCCATCGTCACCAGCACGGCGATGACCAGCGCGACCAGCGCACCCAGAAAGCCGAAAAGGCCGACGCGGAAGATCATCCGGCCGGTGCGGCGGGCGCGCCCGGGCGCGGGAGGGCTTTGGGGAGCGACCATGCGGGAAGGGTCCGATTATCGCTTAACACGCTGTATCACAACCCCACTACACCCTTGCCGCCATCGGTTCGGCGCAAGCGTTCGGTTCTCATGCGATCGTGACGGCGATGGCGAAGCGGTGTTCGGCGCCGGGCTCGACCTCGATCACATAGGGCTTGGCGCGGAAATCGCCATCATAGCCGACCGGGTCGGTCAGCCCCTGCCAGGGTTCGATGCAGAGGAAAGGCGCGCCCGGCTTGGTCCATATTCCCAGCAGCGGCATTTCGGGGTAATCGATCTGGAGCATGCGCCCGCCCGGCACGCCGAAGCGCACGCTGCGCGAGCGAAGCTGGTCGAAGATCAGCGCGTCCGCGACGAACAGATCGTCGCGCACCGTCACCATGTCGCCCTCGACCGGTGTGGGGCAGGGCTCGGGCAGGACCAGGCCGCTCGCCGTGTCGATCCGGCGGATCGGCGCGGGCTCGGCCTCGGCGAAGACCAGCCGGTGATCGGCGCGTGCGCCGCCCCAGGGAAGCGGCCAGCGGAAGGCGGGATGGAAGCCGAAGCTGGCGGGGAGCGATACGGCCCCCGGATTGGTCAGCACCGCCTCGGTATGAAGTGTCGCGCCCTCGATCCGGTGGGTGACGTCCAGCCGGAATTCGAACGGATAGTGCGCGCGGGTCGCTTCGTCGGCTTCCAGCCGGAAGGTCGCGCGATCCGCCCGATGATCGGCCAGCGCGAATAGGCTCTTCCGCGCGAAACCGTGCCTGGCCATTTCATAGGACTGGCCGTCGATGTGGATGCGATCGTCCTGCACCGCGCCGACGATCGGGAACAGGAAGGGCGCGCGGCCCGTCCAATATTCGGGCGGTCCGTCGGAAAGCAGGTCGCGGCCCGCCTCGTCACGCAACACGCGCAGCTCGGCGCCCAATGTGCTGAATTCGGCGCTCAGCGCGTCAGTGGCGATGCGGATCGTGTCGGTCATCCCAGTCCTTTAGCCACAGCATCACCACACAGACCAGAGCAGTGCGCTCATGGCACCGCCTGTCTCCGTGCCCGAAGGAACGGTCGGCGTCCCAAATCGCTTTCCTCGCCAGGGATAGGCGCAGGCCCCGAAACTCGGCAGAAGCGGCACTTCGCGGCGTGGACGGACAATAAGGGGAGCGGGCATGGCTGATAAGGTGAAGACGGTGCGTTATGACGGGCCCGCCGGTGGCTTTGGCTCGCTCAAGGGCATTGCCAAAATCTACGGCACCGAATGGAACCGGCCCGAGATTGCCATCACCTTGATGCGGCAGAACAAGCCCGACGGCTTCGCTTGCGTCTCCTGCGCCTGGGGCAAGCCCGCCAAGTCGCACCCGTTCGAATTCTGCGAAAACGGCGCGAAAGCGACCTTATGGGAATTGACGCCCAAGCGCTGCACCCCGGACTTTTTCGCGCGGCACACGCTCACCGAATTGCGCACGTGGAAGGATTATGACCTCGAGATGCAGGGGCGGCTGACCCACCCGATGCGGTACGACCCGGCGACGGATCATTATGTGCCGTGCGAATGGGGGGAGGCCTTTGCCGCGATCGGCGCCGAGCTGAAGGGGATCGATCCCAAAAGCGCGGTCTTCTATGCTTCCGGCCGGGCGAGCCTGGAGACCTCGTATCTCTACGCCTTGTTCGCGCGGCTCCACGGCCACAACAACCTGCCCGACAGTTCCAACATGTGCCACGAGACGACCTCGGTCGCGCTCAAGAAACTGATCGGCTCGCCGGTCGGCACCTGCACGTTCGAGGATTTCGAACATTGCGACGCGATGTTCTTCTTCGGCCAGAATACGGGCTCCAACAGCCCGCGTTTCCTGCACGATCTGCAGAAGGCGGTGCGGCGCGGCTGCAAGATCGTGACCTTCAATCCGGTCAAGGAGCCGGGGCTGGTCAAGTTCGTCAATCCGCAGGATCCGGTGCAGATGGTGACGCAGAAAGCGACGCCGATCTCGTGCCAATATCATCAGGTGAAGGCAGGCGGCGACATCGCCGCTCTGGTCGGCCTGGCCAAGCATGTGCTCGCCGCCGAAGACGCCAAATGGGCGGCGGAGAAGGTCCATGTGCTCGATGTGGATTTCATCAAGCAGCACACCGAGGGTTTCGATGCCTTCGCTGACACGGTGCGCGCGACGAGCTGGGAAGCGATCGAGGCGGAATCGGGGCTGACGCGCGCGGCGCTGGGCGACGCGGCACAGGTCTATATCGAGGCCGAAAAAGTTGTCGCGGTCTACGGCATGGGGCTGACCCAGCATGTCCACGGCTTCGACAATATCGCGATGTACGTGAACCTGATGCTGATGCGCGGCAATATCGGCCGGTTGGGCGCGGGAATCTCGCCGGTGCGCGGCCATTCGAACGTGCAGGGCCAGCGCACGGTCGGCATTTCCGAAAAGCCCGAGCTGGTGCCCAATGATCGGCTGAAGGAATTGTTCGGCTTCGACCCGCCGATGGAAGAGGGGATGACCACGGTCAAAGTCTGCCAGGGCGTGATCGACGGGACGGTCCACGCCTTCCTTGGGCTCGGCGGCAATTTCCTGCGCGCCGTGCCCGATCAGGAACGGGTGGAGGCAGCCTGGCCCGGCCTGCGGCTGACCGTGCAGATCGCGACCAAGCTGAATCGCAGCCATCTCGTCAATGGCAAGGTGGCTTACCTGTTGCCCTGCCTCGGCCGTACCGAGCGCGATGTGCAGGCGGGCGGCGAGCAGGTGGTGACGGTGGAGGATTCGCTGTCCTGCATCCACGGATCGCGCGGCAAACATGCGCCTGCGAGCCCGCACCTCCGCTCCGAGCTGGCGATCGTGTGCGGCATCGCCAGGGAAACGCTCCCGCCCAATCCCAACGTGCATTGGGACGAATGGACCGGCGATTATTCGAAGGTTCGCTTGTTGATCGAGCAGACCTATCCCGAAATCTTCCACGATTTCGAAGCGCGCATGTTTCAGCCGGGCGGCTTCTACAAAGGCAATAGCGCGCGCGAACGGGTCTGGAAGACCGGAAGCGGCAAGGCCGAATTCACCACGCCGACGCGGCTGTCGGCGATGGGTGTCGGCGAGGCGAAGGGTCGCTACCGGCTGATCACGATGCGTTCGAACGACCAGTTCAACACCACCATCTACGGCTATAATGATCGCTTCCGCGGGATCCACGGCACCCGCCACGTGCTCCTGATCAACCCGAAGGAAATGGAAGCGGCGGGGCTGAAGCCCGGGCAGATCGTCAAGCTGGTCGGCGATGCCGAGGATAATGTGACGCGCGAGGTGGATGGGCTGCGCGTGACGCCGTTCGACCTGCCCGACGGCTGCCTGGGCGGATATTATCCCGAGATGAATCCGTTGATTCCGCTTTGGTATCACGACCAGCAATCGAAGACGCCGGCGGCGAAAGGCGTTCCTGTCCGGATCGCGACGAGCTAATCTCGGCCGGGTGGACGGCAGCACCCTTTTCGATTTCCGGCGGATCGACGCGGCCGGCGGCGTGCAAGCCATCCGGCGCGCGGTCGCGCGCGAGTTGCCGGTGGCGATCGAGTTTAACGGCATCGGCTATGCGGTGCTGATGGCGACGCCCGCCGATCTCGTCGATCTCGCTTATGGGTTCGCGCTGGCGGAGCGGCTGATCGATCGCGCGGCGGACGTGATCGACATCGACCAGCACGAAACGCCGCAAGGCATGATCCTGCGCATCCAGCTCAGTGAAGCCCGTGCGCCCCACATCGCCGATCGGGTGCGCCATCGCACCACCGAATCGGCGTGCGGCCTGTGCGGGATCGAGAATCTGGAGCAGGCGCTCAGGCCTTTGCCCCAAGCGGCGTCGCCCTCGCATGCGCAGGATGCGGCGCTGTTTCGCGCGCTTGCCGACCTGCCCGCTTTTCAGCCGCTCAACCGCGCGACCGGCGCGGTTCATGCGGCCGCCGCCTGCGCTGCCGACGGCGCGGTGCGGTTGGCGCGCGAGGATGTCGGCCGCCACAATGCTTTCGACAAATTAGTCGGCGCGATGCTGCGCGCGGGGTTCGACTGGGAAGGCGGCTTCGCGCTTCTCTCCTCGCGCTGCTCATATGAATTGGTCGAGAAAGCGGTGCTCGCCGGTTGCCCGCTGCTCGCCGCCATCTCGGCGCCGACCAGCCTGGCGGTCGAGCGCGCGGCGGCGGCGGGCCTTTCGCTGCGCGTGCTGCTGCGGGACGACGCGGTGCTGGCTTATGGCTGAGCGCATGCCGCGGCCGAGCGTTGATGAGGCACTGGCGACGATCTGGGCGAGCCTGGCTCCGCTCGGCACGGAGACGATCGCGACCGGCGACGCGTTCGGGCGCGTGACCGCGATGCCGCTGCGGGCACGCCGCGACGTGCCGGGCTTTCCCATGTCGGCGATGGACGGTTTCGCATTGGCGAGCGCGGCCACCCAAACTGCGTCGGATGCGGCGCCCATCGCCTTCCGGCTGGTCGCGCCGATCTATGCCGGCAGCTGGCCCGTGCCGCTCGCGCCCGGGACGGCGGCACCGATCGCGACCGGCGCGCCGGTGCCCGCGGGCGCCGATACGGCGCTGGTGCGCGAGCAGGCGGAGATAGAGGGCGATCGCCTGCTTCTCCGCCGCCCGCTCGAACCGGGCCGCAACGTCCGGCAGACCGGCGAGGACATGGTCGCGGGCCGTGAGATTCTCGGCGCGGGGACCATGATCTCGCCGCAAGGGGTAGGAGCGCTTGCTGCCTTCGGAATCGACCGGTTGGAGGTGCGGCGTCAGCCCCGGATCGGCCTGATCTCGACCGGTTCGGAATTGGGAGGGATTGGCGAAAAGATCGGGGATGCGGGGCTGATCGACAGCAACGGGCCGATGATCGCGGCTTGCGCGCAGGCGTTGGGCCTGCCCTCGAACTTCCTTGGTCGCGCGGCGGATCAGGCAGCGGCGATCGACCTTCTTCTCGATGGCTCGGACGCATGCGATCTGGTGTTGTCGACCGGCGGCGTTTCGGCGGGCGACATGGATCTCGTGCGCGGCCGGCTCGAGGCGCGGGGTGCGCGGATCCTGTTCCATGGCGTGCGGATGCGGCCGGGCAAGCCGATATTGTTCGCGTTGCTGGCCGATGGCCGGCCCTATTTCGGCCTGCCCGGCAATCCGGTGGCAGCCTTGGTCAGCTTCCGATTCTTCGTGGTGCATGCGCTGCGGCGGATGCTGGGGCTCACGCCCGAGCCGGGCGAGCGCGTCTCCTGCAATGCCGCGCCGCGCGAGGGAACCACATTGATCCTGCGCGGCCGGCGCACCGCCGATCCGGCCGAGGTGGATTGCACGCTCGACCAGCGCTCGCATGTGCTGAGCTCGACCCTGCTCGCCGATTGCTGGATCAAGCTGGCCGAAGGTGGCCTTGCCGCTGAAGCCTTTCCGATTGTCGCGCGGCTTTAAGCGATCTCGGCGAAGATCCAGTCGCGGAAAGCGGCGATCTTGGGTTCGGCGACACGATCGCGCGCGCAGACGAACCAGAAGCCGAAGCTGCTCTCGATCTCGGCCGCGAACGGGCGCACCAGCCGGCCGGTCGCGATATCCTCGTCAATCAAAGGGGTGAGACCGAGCGCGAAGCCCTGACCCGCCACCGCCGCCGACAGCGCCATGTGGCTGTTGCTGAACAATATGCCTTCATTCCCGATGTCGCGCGGGGCGCCGGCTTCGGCGAACCATGAGCTCCACGTCGGCAGCCCCGGCGCGACCAGCGCGGATTCGTCGTGGAGCAGCAAAGAGGTGTCGATCCGTGCCGGATCGTTGCCGATCTGCGCCGCCAAGGCAGGACTGCAGACCGGGGATGCGGCAGCGCGCGCGATCAGTTCACAATGCAAATCCGGATAGCCGCCGTCGCCATAGCGTAGGCCAATATCGATCCCGTCCCGCTCGAAATCGGCGCGGCGGTCCGCGCCCATCAGGCGAATCTGGATGTGCGGGTGAAGCGCACGAAAGCGCGCGAGCCGGGGCGCGACCCATTTGGACGCGAAGCTCGGCATCGCGCTCACCTGAAGCGAGCCGGCATGGACCTTTGCCACCTGCCCCAGCAGCCGCTCCATCTCGACGAACAAGGCGGTGAGGCGCGGCGCGAGCGCTTCGCCGGTGGTCGACAAGGTGATCGAACGGTGGCTGCGCAGGAATAACGGCGCTCCGACCCATTCCTCCAGCCGGCGGACCTGCACGCTGACCGCGGCCGCCGTGACGCACAATTCCTCAGCCGCGGCGGCGAAGCTCAGATGACGAGCCGCCGCATCGAAGCTGCGCAGCGCGTTCAGCGGCAAAGGTCGGTTGGCACTTGCCATCGCGCTCCAGCCTATTGGCCAACTTTTATTCGCTCAAGCGCCGAAAACTTGTCGTTTGAGCTCGGCGACACAGCCCGTCATCCTTGTGCGACCCGAATAAGGATGGCGCGAGAGATGAAAAGAGGCTTGTTTTTCCTTCTGGGCAGCTGCGCGCTGGCATGCGCCGCGCCGACAAGTGCGGAAGCCGACGGCGGGTATGACTTCGATTTCAACCTTGGCCGTTGGCACACCGAGATCACGCGGCTGGTCCATCCTTTCTCGGGATCGGATGAGACGATCGCGCTTCAGGGCACCGTCACGGTGCGGCCCGTCTGGAACAGAGGCGCCGAACTCGAGGAAATCGAAGCCGACGGTCCCAACGGCCATTGGGAGGGGATGACGCTCTTCCTCTACAATCCCAAGGCGCGGCAGTGGACCCAAAGTTATTATAATGCCGCCGATCCCACACCCGAAACGCCTTTGATCGGCGAATTCGGTAACGGACGCGGCGACCTATATACGCAGGAAATCTATGCCGGCCGCGCGATCCTGGTGCGGGGAAGCTGGTTCGACATCACCCCCGACGCCCATCGGTTCGAGGAATCCTTTTCGCAGGACGGCGGACGGAACTGGGTGACTGTGTTCAAGGCGCGGCTGACGAGGATCAAGGCATGATTGGACGGACATTCTTGGGCGCGTGCGCGGCGCTCCTGCTCGCGTCATCGGGTGCGGCACAGGCCCCGCGCGACGGCGGGCATGATTTCGACTTCGATCTCGGCGTCTGGAAGACCCACATCGTCCGGCGTGTGCATCCGCTGAGCGGATCGAACGAGACGATGCAGCTGAACGGAACGGTGACCGTCCGCAAGCTGTGGGACGGCCGCGCCCAAGTGGAGGAGATCGAGGCCGACGGTCCGAAAGGCCATTGGGAGGGGATGACCGTCTTTCTCTACGATCCCGAAGCCCGCCAGTGGAGCATGAACTTCGCCAACAGTGCGGCGGGCAAATTCTCCACGCCGATGATCGGGAGCTTCGCGAACGGCCGCGGTGAGCTGTATGGGCCGGACAGGCTCGATGGGCGGGCGATCCTCGTGCGCGCGGTCTGGTCGGACTTCAGCCCCACCTCGCATACATATCAGGAATCCTATTCGGCTGACGGCGGAAAGACGTGGGAGGTCGCCTTCACCGCGACCAAGACCAAGGCATGATCCTGCACAAATGCATTTTCAGCCCGCTACGCGCGTCTACCCACGTGACGATACGACTCACACGTCGAGATTGGCGACGTTCAGCGCGTTTTCCTGGATGAATTCGCGGCGCGGTTCGACCACGTCGCCCATCAGGCGCGTGAAGATCTCGTCGGCGACGTCCGCCTGGCTGACCTCGACCTTGAGCATCGACCGGTTGGCGGGATCGAGCGTGGTTTCCCACAATTGCTCGGCATTCATCTCGCCCAGGCCCTTGTAGCGCGCGATTGCGGTGCCCTTGCGGCCTGCCGCCAGAACCGCCTCCAGCAATTCGGACGGGCGCGTGATGCGCTTGACCGCCTTGCTGTCGACGACGGGAGCGGACTCCTCGCCGTCCTCGGCCACGACCTCTTCCACCGGGGCCTGCCCGACCGGAATCAGGCGGCCAACCGCGGCATAGCCTTCGGTCTGCTCGATCGCGAGCCCGTGCATCTTGCGCGCCTCGGCCGAGTGGACGAACGCCGCGTCGACCACATGATGGTCGGTCACGCCGCGCCACAGGCGCCGCGCATGATAGCCGCCCTCGGGGGTTGCCTCGACCTCCCACTTGGCCTCAGGGTCGGCACGGCCGAGCCAGCCGGCGACGCGGCCCGCGACCGCATTGCCGTCGCGCAGCTCGGGATCGAGCGCGCCGCCAAGCGCGAGCGCCTCGACAAGGTCGGGCGCATAACGGCGCGGCACATAGGCCATCAGCCGCGCCATGCGCTGCGCATGTTCGACCATCTGGCGCAGATCGTTGCCCGACCTTTGCACGCCGCCGCTGTCCAGCATGACCGCGGCGAGGCCGTTGTCGACCAGATAGGCGTCGAGCGCATTCTGGTCCTTGAGATAGGTTTCCGAACGGCTCTTGGTGACTTTGAACAGAGGCGGCTGGGCGATGTAGAGATGCCCGCGCTCGATGATCTCCGGCATGTGCCGGTAGAAGAAGGTGAGCAGCAGGGTACGGATATGCGCGCCGTCGACGTCGGCGTCCGTCATGATCACGATCTTGTGGTAGCGCAATTTCTCGATGTTGAAATCGTCGCGGCCGATGCCCGTGCCCATCGCCTGGATGAGCGTGCCGACTTCCTTGGACGAGAGCATCCGGTCGAACCGTGCGCGCTCGACGTTGAGGATCTTGCCCTTGAGCGGCAGAATCGCCTGCGTATTGCGGTCGCGGCCCTGCTTGGCCGAGCCGCCGGCCGAGTCACCCTCGACCAGATAGAGTTCGGACTTGGCGGGGTCGCGCTCCTGGCAGTCGGCGAGCTTGCCGGGGAGCGAGGCGATGCCCATCACGCTCTTGCGGCTGGCCTCGCGCGCCTTGCGCGCGGCCTCGCGCGCGGCGGCGGCATCGATGATCTTCTGGATGATCGAGCGCGCATGCTGGGGGTTTTCCTCCAGCCATTCCGCCAGCTTGTCCGCCATCAGGCTTTCGAGCGGCTGGCGCACCTCTGACGAGACGAGCTTGTCCTTGGTCTGCGATCCGAACTTCGGGTCGGGCAATTTGACCGAGACGATCGCGGTCAGGCCCTCGCGCATGTCGTCGCCGGTCAGGCTGACCTTCTCGCGCTTCATCATGCCCGATTTCTCGGCATAATTATTGAGCGTGCGCGTCAGCGCCGCGCGGAAGGCCGCCAGGTGCGTGCCGCCGTCGCGCTGCGGGATGTTGTTGGTGAAGCAGAGCGTCTGCTCGTAATATGAGTCATTCCACTCGAGCGCGACGTCGATGCCGATATCGTCCCGCTGGCCGTGCACCGAGATCGGATCGGGGAAGAGCGGCGTCTTGGCGCGGTCGAGATATTTGACGAAGGCCGCGATGCCGCCCTCGTAGAAGAGTTCGTGCTCGATCCGTTCGGAATGGCGCGCATCGACCAGGAAGATGCGCACGCCCGAATTGAGGAAAGCGAGCTCGCGGTAGCGATGCTCGAGCTTCTCGAAATCGAATTCGGTGATCTTGAACGTGGCGGGCGAGGGCAGGAAGGTGACCTTCGTGCCCTTCTTGCCGGGCGGCGCCGTCCCGACCAGCTTGAGCGGGGCGGCGGCATCGCCATGGATGAAGCGCATGTAATGCTCTTCGCCGTCGCGCCAGATGTTGAGATCGAGGAATTCGCTGAGCGCGTTGACCACCGACACGCCCACGCCATGCAGGCCGCCCGACACCTTATAGGCATTGTCGTCGGAGGTATTCTCGAACTTACCGCCGGCATGGAGCTGGGTCATGATGACCTCTGCCGCCGACACGCCTTCCTCGGGATGAATGCCGGTCGGAATGCCGCGGCCATTATCCTCGACGGAGACCGATCCGTCCGGATTGAGCGTGATCACGATCTTGTCGCAATGCCCCGCCAGCGCCTCGTCGATCGCATTGTCGGACACCTCGAACACCATATGGTGGAGGCCCGAACCGTCGTCGGTGTCACCGATATACATGCCGGGGCGCTTGCGCACCGCGTCGAGGCCCTTCAGCACCTTGATGGACGAGGCGCCGTATGCGTTTTCTTCGGGGGTAGTTGCCATAGTGAGGATATAGGGATTCGGGCGCCGAAACCCAAGCAAAATGGGCTTTCATCCACAGGGGAATTCATCCTCCCGTCATGCCGGACTCGTTCCGGCATCCACCCATCATCCCCGCTGCGTCGCTCGTCATCCGGTGGACCCCGGAACAAGCCTGTCTTGAGCTTGTCGAAAGGTCCGGGGTGACGGCGGCTTTTCACGCGATCCGATCGAGGAATTTATCGATCCGCGCGAGCAGCGGCAGGCGTCGCGCGTCGACTTCGCGCAATATCTCATGCCCGCCGCCCTCGATGATCGTCAGCTCCGCATTGGGCAGCACGCGCGCGGCATGCTCGATCGCGCCGACATCGACGATCGGATCCGCCCGCGCCGCCGTCAGCAGGATCGGCGTGCGGATCTGGCCAAGCGCCGCATCGGTCAGCCGCGCGATCGAGGCGAAAGCGGCGCGGACCCAGCTCCAGCTCGGCACGCCCGAGGCGAGTTCGGGCCGGGTCGCCTTCCACCACATCTTGTCGGCGCGGCGGTCGGGGCAGGATGTCATGCGCCCGCCGACATCGCCGATATCGCGGCGGGAGATGCGGCGGTCGGACAGGCCGACCGCCACCGCACTGCGGACGAGCGCGCCCACCAGCCATGGCGGCACGCCTTTGACGCGAATGCCGATCATCGCCGAATTGAGTACCGCGGCATCAATCCCCTGGGGCCGCTCCGCGAGCATCCGCAGCGTCAGATGCGCGCCCATCGAATGGGCGACGATGACATGGGGGCCAGTGGTTTCCGCTATCCAATGATCGACGAACCCAGCGAGATCGGCGACGAGTATATCGAAATCGCTCTGGTGGCAGATCAGCGGATCGGCCAGCATCCGGCCCGATCCGCCCTGGCCGCGCCAGTCGAAGCCAGCGATGGTCCAGCCTGCCCGATGCCAATGGATCAGCACTTCGAGATATTTCTCGATGAAGTCGCCGCGCCCGGTCAGGAACAGCAGGCTGCCGCGCGCCGCACCCGGCTGCGGCCAGGAAAAGCTGCGCAGCGACCAGCCGTCGCGGGCGCGCCACTCCGTGAAGTGCATGCCCTCGGGAATGTGGCGGCGCGGATTGGCAAGTGGCGCGTTCATTCTATCCCTTGCGCGGAGACCGTCAGGCGCGTCGCTGGCCCGCTAGCATCCGCGAACAGCCCGGGCTCGGTGCCCGTCATCCAATTCTGCCCGCCGCCCTCTTGCAGGCGGCTGAACAAGGCGGTGCGGCGCGACGGATCGAGATGCGCGGCGACCTCGTCGAGCAGCAGGATCGGGCGCGCGCCGCGTGCCTCCGCGATCAGGTCGGCATGGGCGAGGATGATGCCGAGCAGGAGGGCTTTCTGCTCGCCGGTCGAGCACAATTCGGCGGGCATCGCCTTGTCGAGATGCGTGACGGCCAAATCGGAGCGATGCGGCCCCGCGAGCGCGCGTCCCGCGGCGGCATCGCGTCCGCGCCCGGCGCGCAATTCGGCGGCGAGCGCGGCCTGCGCGTCGGCGGTCGCCGGCGTCCAGCCGGTTAGCGCGACGCCTGCGCGGGCGAACGGGCCTTGCCGCTGGACGGCCAGCCGCGCGCCGAGCGCGGCGACGGTGCGCGCGCGGGCCTCGGCGATCGCCGCGCCATGCTCGGCCATCCCGGCTTCGAGCGCCGCGAGCCAGGCGGGGTCGGCGCTGTCAGGCTCGGCGAGCAACTTGTTGCGCGCGCGTGTCGCGGCTTCGTAGCGGCTCGAATGCTGGGCATGGCTTGGCTCGCGCGCCAGCACCAGCCGATCGAGGAAGCGCCGCCGTCCGCCTGCGCTTTCGAGGAACAGCCGGTCCATCGCCGGGGTCAGCCACAGCACCGACAGCCACTCGCTGAGCTTGTTGGCCGACGCGTCGGCGCCGTTGATTCGCACCTGGCGCCGCTCGGGCGCGGCGGCGAGCGTTCCGGTGCCGAGATCGACATCGTTCCCCAGCCGCGCACCGATCGCGAACCCGCCCGGCCCGTCGGCCCGCGCCATGTCCGACAAAGTCGCGCCACGCAGGCCCCGCCCGGGGGTGAGCAGCGACACCGCCTCAAGGATGTTGGTCTTGCCCGCGCCATTCTCGCCGGTCAGGATGACGAAGCCTGGGCCGGGCACGATCAGCGCCTCCGCATGATTGCGGAAATCCTTGAGCGCAAGGCGGGTGAGCGCGGCCATGTGCCTTCGCTAGCCGCTGGTGGCCGGGCGGCCTAGCCCCGCCCGAGGAAGTTTTGCCAGACGGGATCGGGTTCCCAGATCGCGTCCAGATCGGGCCGGGCCTGCGCCTCGGTCCAGCCGAGCCGCTCGACCCGATAGCGGTAGAGGAAAGCCGAAACGCGCATATTGGCGGCGCAATGGACATGGACTGGCGCATCGCCCAGCCCGTCCATCGTCGCCACGAAAGCTTCAAAATCCGCTTCGGTCGGCGCGGTGAACTCCACTGGGATATGGAAATAGCGCAAGCCGAGCGCCGCCAGCGTCGCCGCCTCGTCGGGGAGCGCGCGCGGGCTGGTCGAAAGCGCAAGGTTGACCACCGTCTCGACGCCCGCATCGCGGAGCACCGCAAATTGCGCCTCGTCGGGCTGGCCGGAGGTGGTCAGCGTCGGCGAGAGCCGCCGGAAATTGTAGATGCCGGACTCGTCGGGCGTCACACCCGCATCGGCATCAGCACATAGAGCGCGGGCGCCTTGTCATTCTCGCGGATCAGGGTCGGCGCGGCGGCGTCCGCCAGATGCACCTCGACCAGATCGCCGTCGATCTGGCCCAGGATGTCGAGCAAATAGCGCGCATTGAAGCCGATATCGAAGCTGGCCGAGGCATAGTCGCCCGGCACTTCCTCGGCCGCGGTGCCATTTTCGGGGCTGGTGACCGAGAGCGTGATCTTGTCGCGATCGAGGCTCATCTTGACCGCGCGCGTCTTTTCGCTGGCGATGGTGGCGACGCGGTCGACGCCATCCTCGAAGCTGCGCGGGTCGATCTTGAGCAATTTGTCGTTCGCGGTCGGGATGACGCGCGAATAATCGGGGAAGGTGCCGTCGATCAGCTTCGACGTCAGGATCGCGGTGCCGAGCCCGAAGCGGATCTTGGTCGGCGACAGCGACACCTCGACCGAGCCGTCGACCTCGTCGAGCAGCTTCCTGAGCTCGCCCACGCATTTGCGCGGGATGATCACGTCGGGCATGCCCTCGGCGCCATCCGGGCGCGGCACGGTGACGCGCGCGAGACGGTGGCCGTCGGTGGCGGCGGCCTTGAGCACCGGCGTCGTATCGTCCGACACGTGCAGGAAGATGCCGTTCAGATAATAACGCGTCTCTTCGGTCGAGATGGCGAAGCGCGTCTTGTCGATGATCTGCTTCAGCGTCTCGGCCGGCAGATCGAACCGGGTCGGCAGCTCGCCTTCCGCGATCACCGGGAAATCCTCGCGCGGCAAGGTCTGCAGGTTGAAGCGCGCGCGCCCGCCGATCACCTGCATCTTGCCTTCGGACGCGGACAATTCGACCTGGCTGCCTTCGCCCAGCTTGCGGACGATGTCGAACAAGGTGTGCGCGGCGACGGTGGTCGCGCCGGGCGTATCGACCGCGGCCTCGATCGTTTCGACCACCTGAAGATCGAGATCGGTGGCCATCAGCCGGAGGCCGCCCTCCACCGCCTCGATCAGCACGTTGGACAATATCGGGATCGTATTGCGCCGCTCAACGACGGACTGGATATGCCCCAGCGCCTTGAGCAGGATCGCTCGTTCGATCGTCGCCTTCATTGTGTCCCCCGGCTCCCGGCAGAAAAATTTGGGAAGCCACTATAACGTGGCGTTCGGGACTGGCCAGAGGGGAACCCCATGAAAAAGGGGCCGGACGTTGCGCCCGGCCCCTCCTTTCTGTGGATAAGCGTCAGAAGCGGATGCCGACGCCGCCGACCACCTGGTTGCGCGACACGCCCTTTTCGTAGTTGGAATAGCGATATTCCGCCTTCACGAACATGTTGTTGCTCAGCTGGTGCTCGACACCCGCGCCGACGCGGGCGCCGTTCAGATTGCCATGCGCCAGGTCGACACCGGTGTCGGTGCCGCTCACGGTATAACGGGCATTGGTGTAGCCCGCCTTGGCGTAGAGCAGGTTGTTGCCGCCAACCACCACGCCGGCGCGGCCGCCGACATACAGGTCGCGCGACGCATGCTCGGTGAGCGCGCCGACATTCTGCTTCTGGGTCGAATCGCTGACCTCGCCTTCGATGCCGAACACGGCATTGCCGCGGCGGATGTCGTAGCCCGCGCCGGCGCCGTAAAGGACGCCGTCGTCATGCTGGCCTTCGCCCTGCACGCGGTCCCAACCGCCCAGTGCTTCGACATGCGCGCCGTTAAAGGTCTTGTCGGCGTCCTGCGCCATCGCGGGAGCGGCGAGGGCCGCGGTCGAAACGGCGAGGGCTGCGATAAGATATTTGGACATGATAGCACTCCATTTGCTTTTTCTTCCCGCCTGCTCTCCCGACAGGCAGGGCGGCGCCAAAACGCCCTGCTGCATTGCAGCGGACTGAACGGGGCGGTCAGGTGAGGTTTAGGTTGCGGGCAGGAATGTGGCGGCCGATGGAGAGCCGATGCGGGTTGCTCGTTTTGCCCTTATAATGTGGTCGTTCGCCGCGCCTTTGGCCGCGCGCGAGACCGTGGGCACTTTTGCCACATGGGCCGTCTTTTGCGACGAGCCGAAGAAATGTTTCGCGATTTCGGAGCCCGCGGAGCGGACCAGGCACCCATTTCTGAGCGTCGCCGTTGCCGGCGCGACTCTGCGCGTTCAGGCGCATCTCGGGCGGCCGGCGCGCGCCGCCAGGCTGACGATCGGCGATGCCGAATTCCCGCTCGTGATGTCGGGCGAGGAGGCCGTCGCCGATCCGCGCACCAGCCGCCGGATCGTGACGGCGATGCGCGCCGGCGAAAGCGCGACATTGGTCGGCACGTCGCCACGCGGCGGGCGCTTCCGCCATCATTATCTGCTGGCAGGCGCGCCCAGCGCGGTCGATGCGGCTGCGGTGGCGTCGCTGCGCTAATCGTCGCCCCGGCGGAGGCCGGGGCCGCTGGAGGTCAATGCCAACCTCTCTACGGCCCCGGCCTCCGCCGGGGCGACGGGGCACTGGAAAAATCGCGCTCTTTCGATTAGGTAGGCGGCTCGCATGAATCATCCGATGCCCATCCCCGGTCTTGTCGATCCGGTGCCCGTCCCGCGCGATCCGGTCGTGCGTGCCGACGGGCGGCGCGATCTGCTCGGGCGTTCGAAGGACGAATTGCGCAGCCTCCTCGCCGAGGCCGGGCTCGATCCCAAGCAGGCGAAGCTCCGCTCCAAGCAGCTCTGGCACTGGATCTACAATCGCGGCGCGACCGACTTCACGGCCATGACCGACATCGCCAAGGCGATGCATCCCTGGCTGGAAGAGCGCTTCGTGATCGGCCGTCCGGGCGTGGTCGAGGCGCAGGTATCGAGCGACGGGACGCGCAAATGGCTGCTCCGCTCGGACGACGGCCATGATTATGAGATGGTGTTCATCCCCGACGCGGATCGCGGCACCTTGTGCGTGTCGAGCCAGGTCGGTTGCACGCTCAATTGCACCTTCTGCCACACCGGCACGATGCGATTGGTGCGCAACCTGACGCCGGGCGAGATCGTCGGCCAGGTCATGCTCGCGCGCGATGCGCTCGGCGAATGGCCGAGCCAGCCCGAGGGTCGTTTGCTCACCAACATCGTGATGATGGGCATGGGCGAGCCGCTCTATAATTTCGACAATGTCCGCGACGCCTTGAAGCTTGTCATGGACGGCGACGGCCTCGCGCTCAGCAAGCGGCGCATCACGCTCTCCACCTCGGGCGTGATCCCGATGATGGAGCGCGCGGGCGAAGAGATCGGCGTCAATCTCGCGGTGTCGCTGCATGGCGTGACCAAGGAGGTCCGCGACGAGCTGGTCCCGCTCAACAAGAAATATGGCATCGACGCCTTGCTCGCGGCGTGCGCGGCCTATCCCGGCGCCAACAATGCGCGCCGCATCACCTTCGAATATGTGATGCTGAAGGACAAGAATGACAGCGACGCGGATGCGCGCGAGCTGGTCCGGCTGCTCAAACAGTATAAATTGCCCGCCAAGGTCAATCTGATCCCGTTCAATCCCTGGCCGGGCGCGGCCTACGAATGTTCCTCGCCCGAACGGATCCGGGCCTTCTCGAACATCGTGTTCGAAGCGGGCATTTCCGCGCCGGTGCGCACCCCGCGCGGGCGCGACATCGACGCCGCCTGCGGTCAGCTCAAGACCGCGGCCGAAAAGAAGAGCCGCGCGCAAAGCGACAGGGAAAAAGCGCTGGCGGAGGCGTAACCAGCCGCTAAAATAAATCGCCTATGCGGCTCTTCGACAAAGCATTCAAAAAGCTGATCAAACAGGGCGAGCTGATCGCCACCTCGGCCAGCGGACGGGAATATCGTTACGGCGCCCCCTATCCAGGCCGCGATCCGGTCCGGGTCCGCTTCACCGATCGATCGACCCCGCGCAAAATCGTGCTCTCGCCCTCATTGGGCGCGGGCGAGGCCTATATGGATGGCAGGCTGCTGCTTGAGCAGGGCGATATTTACGACCTGATCGACCTCGTGACGTGGAACAGCCGCTTCGAAACCCGCCCCGACCAGAAGAATCTCGAATCGCGCACGCGCCTGCCGGGCGACCCGTTCGGCTGGCTCAGGACCTATAATCAGGAGCGCCGTTCGAAGAAGAATGTCGCGCACCATTATGACCTGTCGGCGCGGCTCTACGACCTCTTCCTCGATGCCGACCGCCAATATAGCTGCGCCTACTTTACCGATGTCGACAACAGCCTCGAGCAGGCGCAGACCGACAAGAAGGCGCATATCGCCGCCAAGCTCTATCTGAAGCCGGGCCTGCGCGTGCTCGATATCGGCTGCGGCTGGGGCGGGATGGCGCTGTATCTGCACGAGAAATACGGAGTGGAGGTGCTCGGCATCACCTTGTCCGAAGAGCAGATCAAGATCGCGCGCGAGCGGGCCGAGAAGGCCGGCGTCGCCGACAAGGTCAAGTTTCAGCTGATCGATTACCGCAAGGTTGAGGGCAAGTTCGACCGGATCGTCTCGGTCGGCATGTACGAGCATGTCGGTCCTGCGCATTTCCGTACCTATGCCGCGAAATGCCGCAGCCTGCTGGCTGAGGACGGGGTGATGCTGCTGCACACGATCGGCCGGATCGGCCCGCCGCGCCCGACCGATACCTGGACCACCAAATATATCTTCCCCGGCGGCTATATTCCCAGCCTGTCGGAGATTGCGCGCGCGGCCGAGGCGGTGCGGCTGGTCATGACCGATGTCGAAACGCTGCGGCTCCATTACGGCTACACCTTGCTGCATTGGCTGCGCCGCACGCAGGCGCACAAGGCCGAGATCGTCGCCATGTATGACGAGCGCTTCTATCGGATGTGGGAATTCTATCTGGCGGGGTCCGCGACCGGCTTCTTCAATGGCCAGATGATCAATTACCAGGTCCAATATGTCCGCGACCGCACCGCGCTTCCGCTGACGCGCGATTATATGTTCGAGGCGGAGGCCAAATTGCGGTCCTGAACGCGCACCGCGCCGGGCTTTTCCTTATCCGTTAGAGTCGGCGTCCGCGGCATCGTCGGCGGGGACATCCGCCTGGTTTTCCTCCGGCGCGGAGGGCGCCGCCGCCTCTGGAGCGGTCGCCGGCCTCGCATGCATGGCGGGCGCGGGGCCCTGCGACGCTTCGTCGGCTGCCTGGAGATCCGCAAGCGTCTTGGTCGCGGTCGCGTTGCGCTGCGCCGCCGCCGCATCGAGCGTCACGTCGGCCACGCCATGCCGATTGCAGGCGGAAAGCCCGAGCAGCAGGACGAAAGCGAAAGCGCGCTTCATGGTTTTGGCTTGGCGGGTGTGTCGTCGCCCGGCAAAGGCGCGCCGCTCTGCGGAAGCGGCGCCTCCGGCTGCTTCGTGCCCGGCTGCGCGGGAGGCGCGGGCGTGTCGTCGCCGGGCAGCGGCGCGCTGCTTTGCGGCAACGGGGCGCCCGGCTGATCGTCGCCCGGCAAGGGCGCTCCGCTCGATGGCATCGTCGCGGCATTGCCCACCGGCGACGGCACGCCGCTGGCGCCAGGCACCGTGCCGGCCTGATCGTCCTGATTCGCGATCTGGGCGGTGCGGAGCTGCAAATAAGCCGATCGCGCCGCCGCATAGGGGTCGAGGCTCGATTCGAGGAAGGCGTCGCCGCCGGTCTCGATCAGGTTCGAACGCGCGTCGACGATATAGGCCGCGAGATAGCCGCGCTTGTACCAGACGTTGATATGCGCCTGGGCGATCGCGATTTTGACCGGATCGGCATAGGCTGCCACGCCCGATCCGATGCCGTCGCGCAGCGTCGACGGACCGAGCAGGGGCAGGACCAGGTAGGGGCCACCATTCACGCCCCACACGGCGAGCGTCTGGCCCAGATCCTCAGGCGCGGGACGTTCGCCCATTTTGCTCGCGCGATCCCACAGGCCGGCAACGCCGATCGTGCTGTTGATCAGGAAACGAGAGAAATTGCGCCCGGCGCGATCGATTTTGCCCTGGAGGAGGTTGTTCACGAACGACCAGGGCTCGCTCAGGTTTGAAAAGAGGTTGGACACGCCCTGCCGCACCGGGCGCGGCGCGACTGTGCGATAGGCCTGGGTGACGGGCTTGATCAGAACCTTATCCGCGCCGCGATTGACTGCCCACACGCCGCGATTGACCTTCTCCAGCGGATCGCGCTGGGCGAGCTCATATTGGCCAGGCGTGGCGCAGGCGCTCAGAAGAAGCGCTCCGGCGAGAGGGGCGAGCAGCCGTGCTGCGATGCGGCGCGAACTCATGGAGTCGCGCCTACGATAGGCGGACGCGCGCCGCAACCTTATGGATGAGGATTCAGTCGCTTGACGGGCGCGCCCGGGCAGGAAAGGTTGGTGCCACGATATGACCACGCCGCTCGCCATCTTCCGCGCGCTTGCCGACCCGACGCGGCTGCGCATCCTCGCGCTCCTGCGGCGCATGGAATTGTCGGTCGGCGAACTGGCGCAGGTGCTCGGCCAGAGCCAGCCGCGCGTGTCGCGACATGTCCGCATCCTTGCCGATGCGGGCCTGACCGACCGGCGGCGCGAGGGAAGCTGGGTGTTTCTCGGCCTCGGCCCCGCCGCCAGCGCGCCCCTGCTCGCGGCGATCGACGGCGCGCGCGACGATTCGGCCGAACGGTGGGAAGTGGCGGATGCCGCGCGACTCGATGCGGTCCATGCCGATCGCGCCGCCGCGGCGCAGGCCTTTTTCGACGCGCGCGCGCCCGAATGGGATGCGATCCGCTCGCTCCATGTCGCGGAGGACGAGGTCGAGACCGCGATTCGCGCGGTGCTGGGCGACGCGCCGGTCGGCCGCCTCGTCGATATCGGGACGGGCACGGGCCGAATGATCGAATTGCTCGGGCCCGGCACGACCAGCGCGATCGGGATCGACCGCAGCCCCGAAATGCTGCGCTTCGCCCGCGCGCGCATGAGCCGCGCGGGGATCGAGCGCGTCGATCTGCGCCAGGGGGACATGTACGCCTTGCCGCTCGACGACGGCAGCGCCGACACCGTCGTGCTGCATCAGGTGCTGCATTATGCGCAGGCGCCGGCGGCCGCGATCGCGGAGGCGGCGCGGCTGATCGGGCGCGACGGACGGCTGCTGATCGTCGATTTCGCCGCGCATGACCGTGAGGATCTGCGTGATCGCGAGGGCCATGCGCGTCTGGGCTTCGATGACGATCAGATGGCGCATATGTTCGCGGCGGCGGGGCTCGAATCCATGCGCACGACCGAACTCGCCGGGGGCGAGCTTACGGTGAAACTCTGGCTTGCCCGCCGCAGCGCGGACTCGGCCCGGCTGCGTGCGGTAAGCTGAGCGCCGTCGGCCAAAGCAAGCTCGACAGGCGGCGGGCGCCCCGGCATGGGTTGGCCATGACCCGCTGGTGCCTGTGGCTGCTGAGCCTTTTTGCCCTTTTGCCCGGCGTCGCCGTGGCGCAGGCTCCGCCGACCCACATCGCGCCCAGTCTCGTCGCTGAAACGCAGACCCCGGCTGCCGGATCGCAGATCACGCTCGCTTTCGTGATGAAGCCCGCGCCGGAATGGCACGGTTATTGGCAGAATCCCGGTGATGCCGGGCTGCCGACGCGCGTTGGCTGGACTGCCCCCAGAGGCCTTGCCTTCGGTCCGCTCCAATATCCGGTTCCGCAGCCGCTGCTGATCGCGGGGCTGATGAACTATGTCTATGAGCGCGATTACGCGCTGCTCGTGACGGTGGACGTGCCCAAGGGGCTGGCGCCGGGCACCCGGCTGCCGATCGCGGCCAAGCTCGATTGGCTTGCCTGCAATCCGTCGACCTGCGTGCCCGAAGGGGCGACGCTGGAGACCGGCCTGACCATCGGCGATGGCGCGGTCGCGGCGGACCGGCGCGCACTGTTCGATCGCTGGCGCGCGGCGCTGCCCAAGCCGCTCGGCGCGCCCGCGCATTATGCCGTGGCGAACGGGCGTTTGCGGCTGGAACTGCCGCTTCCCGCCGCGATCGATGCGGGCAAGGCCTATTTCTTCTCCGCCACCGACAATGCGATCGATTATGCCGCGCCGCAGACTGCGGTCCACGACGGCGATCGGCTGGTGATCGAGACCGCGGCCAGACCCCATGTGCCCGCGCGCGTCGATGGGCTGGTCAAGCTGGGCCCCGATATGGGGCTGAGCTTCAGCGCGACGCCGGGCAAGGTCGCGGCGGCCTCCGCAGGCGCGGCCGACCGCGGCAAGGCGGGTATAAGCGGTACCTTCTGGGTGGCGTTGGGCGGGGCGATTCTGGGTGGGCTGCTGCTCAACATCATGCCCTGCGTCTTCCCGATCCTGAGCCTCAAGGCGCTGAGCCTGGCGCGCGCTGGCGGCGACGAACGTGCGGCGCGCGGCGAGGCGCTGGCTTATACCGCGGGCGTGGTGCTGGTCTGCGCCGCGCTCGGTGCGGCGCTGCTCGGGCTGCGGGCCACGGGCGAGCTGGTGGGTTGGGCCTTCCAGCTCCAGGATCCGCGTGTCATCGCCGGCCTCTTTCTGCTGGTCCTGGCGATCGGACTCAATTTGGCCGGCCTGTTCGAGCTGCCGGTCCTGTCCGGCGGCAACGAGCTGGCAGGCGCAGGCGGCAAGACCGGCGCCTTCTGGACGGGGGCGCTCGCCGCCTTCGTGGCCACCCCGTGCGCGGGGCCGTTTCTGGGTGTGGCTCTCGGGGCAGCCATCTCGCTGCCGGCTGCCGCGGCGATGGCGGTTTTCGTCGGACTGGGCCTGGGCGTCGCCCTGCCTTTCCTGCTGCTCGGCTTCGTGCCGGCGTTGCGGCGCTCGCTACCCAAGCCGGGCGCGTGGATGGACCTGTTCCGCCATATCCTGGCCGTGCCGATGCTGGTGACCGCGTTGGGACTGGCCTGGATCCTTGGCAGGCAGGCGGGCGTGAACGGCATGGCGATCGGGTTGGCGGCGGCGTTGCTGCTGGCGCTCGGCCTGTGGTGGTCGGGGCGGCGGCAGGCGGCGCTCAGAGGCGGCGCTTGGTGGCCGATGCTCGCCGCCTTGCTCGGCGCGGCGGCTTTGATCGCGATCGTGCCGCGCGACGCGGCGGTGGCGGCATCACCTGCCGAGGCGGGGACGGTCGGGTTCGACGAGGCAAAGCTTGCCGATCTGCGAAAGAGCGGCCGGCCGGTCTTCCTCTATTTCACCGCCGATTGGTGCCTGACCTGCAAGGTCAATGAGAAAGCCGCGATCGAGCGCACGGAAGTGGCCAAGGCCTTTGCCGACAAACATGTCGTGACGATGGTCGGCGACTGGACGCGCGGCGATCCCGCGATCAGCCGCTTCCTCCAGGCGCATGGCCGGTCGGGCGTGCCTTTCTACCTCTTCTACCCCGCGGGCGGAGGTGAACCCCGCGAGCTTCCCCAGATTTTGACGCCGGGGCTGCTCGCGGGGCTGGCCTGACCCCCGGGAGAGGGAAAGGGGTCAGGTTCTGACTGAGGCTCGGCTCCCTCTCCCCGACGGGGAGAGGGCTGGGGTGAGGGGGAGCGAGCCGCAGGCGAGCGCCCGACTTGTGGTCCGGGACACCCTCACCCAACCCTCTCCCTCAAAAGGGAGAGGGTTTTCGCGGTCGATTCCGCCTTAGCGGAATCAAGTCTAGAGGTTGGAGCCGCCGCTGACTTCGATCGAGCGGCCATCGACCCAGCGCGACTGGTCGGAGGCAAGGAACAGCACCGCATCGGCGATATCGTCGGGCTGACCGATACGCTTGAGCGCCTGGATGCTCTTCACATATTCGCGCGATTCCTCGGTGCCGAGGAAGTCCTTGGCCATATCGGTGTCGATCGCGCCGGGCGCGACGGCATTGACGCGGATGCCCCGGGGCCCAAGCTCCTTGGCGAGATTACGTGTGAGCACCTCGACCGCACCCTTGGTCGCCGAATAAGCCGACGTGTGGTCGAACGCGACGCGCGCCACGACGGAGGAGAGGAAGATCACGCTCGATCCCTCGCCGAGTAACGGCAGCAGCTGCTGGGTGAGGAAGAAGGGCGCACGCACGTTGATCGCGAAATGACGGTCGAAATCCTCGATCGTCTGCTCCTCGATCGTCGCGAACTGCGCCACGCCGGCATTGTTGACGAGGATGTCGAGCTTGGCGATGCCGAGTGCCTTCACGGCTTCCGCCAGCTTGTGCGCGGCGTCGGGCTGGGCGAGGTCGCCGCCGATCGCGTCGGCCTGCCCGCCCTTGGCGCGGATTTCGGAAACGAGGCTGTCGGCTGCCTCGCGGCTTGCCGAATAATGGACGATCACGCGCGCACCGGCGTCGGCGAGACGGGTGGCGGTTGCCCGGCCAAGGCCGCGCGAGGCGCCGGTGACGAGGGCGGTCTTGTTGGAAAGGTCGGTCATGGGTCATCTCCCTGGAAGGAATGTGACCCGGAAGATGGTGTCGACTCGTTTCGGCTCAACCGGCGTATTCTATACCGATTGGTAGGAAAAGTTTCTGGCCAGGGCTAAACTACCGTCATGCCAGCGAAAGCTGGCGTCTCGGGAGGTGATATTCTTGCCTCCTGAGACCCCGGCTTGCGCTGGGGTGACGTGCTTTGCGTGGCGGTGTCGCGTCACTTCCGTACCCAGGCGCGCACCCCGCCGATCCACGTCTCCAGCACCTTGGTGTCGCGCAAGGATTTGCTGTCGACCTGGAACGGGTCGCGGTCGAGCAGGATGAAATCGGCATAATGGCCGGGCGTCAGGCTGCCGATCCGGTCCTCGGCCTTCGCGGCATAGGCCCCGCCGGTGGTGAAGGCGGCGAAGGCCTGCGTCAGCGTGATCTTCTGTTCGGGCAGGAAACCGCCCGGCGGATCGCCCGCTTCATCCTCGCGCGTCACCGCGTCCGCCATGCCCGGGAAAGGATTGGGATCCTCGACCGGATAATCCGATCCGAAGGCGAGCGGGACATGCTCGTCGAGCATCGTCCTCTCCGCATAGGCACCCTTCAATCGCTCCGGCCCGAGCCTTTTGACCGCCATCGCATGATCCGACGTCGCATGCGTCGGCTGCATCGATGCGACCGTGCCATATTTGGCCATGCGCGGCAGGTCCTCGGCGGCGATGATCTGCGCATGCTCGATCCGCCAGCGCCGGTCGCCGGTGTAGGTCTGCGCCAGTTCCTCGATCGCGTTGAGCACCTGCACGTTGGCGGCGTCGCCGATCGCATGGACCGCGACCTGGAACCCATCCATCGCCGCGCGGCTCATCAGGTTCTTGAGTTTGGCGTCGTCCATGAACTGCAGGCCGCGCGTCGATGGCATGTCGCTGTAAGGCTGCTTGAGCCACGCGCCGCGCGAGCCCAATGCGCCGTCGGCGAATAATTTGACCCCCACCATCCGCAGCCGCCCATCATACAGCCATGCGGTCGGCTGCGATCCCGCGACGATCAAAGTGGTGTCGACGCCCAGGCCATAAGAGGTGATGCGCACGCGCAACCGGCCGCCGTCGCCCAGCCGGCGCAGCGATTCCCAATCCTCGACGCTGGTGCCCATGTCGCAGGTCGCGGTGACGCCATCGGCGATCAATATTTCCTGCGCCTTGGCCATCGCCGCGTCGCGTTCGCGCGGCAAAGGTGCGGGCGCGGCTTTCTCGACCAGCCGCCGCGCGGAATCGACGAACAGTCCGGTCGGATTGCCCTTGGCATCGCGCTCGATCCGGCCGCCGGCGGGGTCAGGGGTGCGTGCGGTGATGCCGGCAGCCTTCATCGCCGCGCTGTTGGCGAGAATGGCGTGGCCGTCGACGCGCTCCAATATCGCGGGCCGGTCGCCGGTGAAGGGATCGAGATCGGCCGCGGTCGGGAAGCGGCCCAGCTTCCATTTCTCCTGATTCCAGCCGCCGCCGCGAATCCAGGGCGTCTCATGCTCGGCGGCATAACGTTGGAGCTTGTGTTGCGCGTCCTCGAGGCTGCTGGTTGCGGTCAGATCGAGGCTGAGCGCCTGGAAGCCGAGGCCGGAGACATGGCCATGCGCGTCGATCAGCCCGGGGAGGAGCGTGCGGTGCTGGCCATCGAGACGATAAGCGGGGCGCTCGGGCCGCGTATCGCCATCATGCAGCAATTTGGCGACGCGACCATCCTTGCCGATCAACAGCCCGCTGAAATGCGCGAGCTGGCCCTGACCATCGATCGTGTACCCGTTTATATCGTCGATCAGCCCCTCGGGCGTGACCGGAATTTCGGCCGGCGGAGGCGGGTCCTTTCTGCGTGCTTCGGCGGGAGCGACCAGCGCGAGTGCGATCGCGCTCCCGAGCAGCAAGGCTTTCACCGGCCCAGTCTCCGTATGATCGAGGACGTATCCTGCCGTCCCCCGCCCATCGCCTGCACCTCGGCATAGAATTGGTCGACCAGGGCCGCGAGCGGAAGCGTCGCGCCGTTGCTGCGCGCCTCCTCCAGCGCGAGGCCGAGATCCTTGCGCATCCAGTTGACCGCGAAGCCGAAGTCGAACTCGTCTTTCGCCATCGTCGCCCAGCGATTCTGCATCTGCCAGCTGCCCGCCGCGCCCGCCGAGATCGCGTCGAACACCTTGTCCGTATCCAGCCCCGCCGCCTGCGCGAAACGCAGCGATTCGGCGACGCCCTGGATCACGCCCGCGATCGCGATCTGGTTGCACATCTTGGCGGTCTGGCCCGCGCCCGCGTCGCCGACATGCACGATGCGCGCCGCATAGGCCTGCATCAGCGGCTCGGCGGCGGCGAAGGCCTCCAGGCTGCCGCCGCACATGATCGACAATTTGCCATTCTCCGCGCCCGCCTGTCCGCCCGAAACCGGCGCATCGACCACCAGCAGGCCCTTGCGCGCGCCTTCCTCCGCCAGCCGCCGCGCGATATGCGCGGAAACGGTCGTATGATCGACGAACAGCGCGCCGGCGCGCATCGCGGCGAACGCGCCGTCATGTCCCAGCGTCACCGCCTCCAGGTCATGGTCCGCGCCGACGCAGGTGAAGACGGCGTCAGCGCCGTCCGCCGCTGCGGCGGGGGTGGGCGCGATCCGGCCTTTATGCCTTTCCGCCCAGGCCTTCGCCTTGTCGGCGCTGCGATTAAAGACGGTGACGTCGTGCCCGGCCGCGGCGAGATGCCCCGCCATCGGCGCACCCATCACGCCCAGTCCGATGAAGCTCACTTTTGCCATGTGCGTCCTAAAAGAGAAGGCGATATCCCTTCTACCGTTCGGGCGAACGGTGGAAAGCGTGTGCCTTAATAGCGCCCTCAGGATCATGCCAGCATGGTGGGGTTCAAAAAGCGCGGATAGAAGCCTAGGGCGGAAGGCCTATGGCAACGCTTCAAAAGTCCGCCGCAGCCTCCGCGCTGCCCGTCACCCTCGACGATGTCCGTACCGCGCACGGCCGGATCATCGCGTCGATCGTGCGGACTCCGACTTTGATTAGCCGTACGCTCGGCCAACTGACCGGCGCGACCGTCTATCTCAAGTTCGAAAATCTCCAGTTCACCGCCGCCTACAAGGAACGCGGCGCGCTCAACAAGTTGCTCCAGCTCGACGACGGCGCGCGCACGCGGGGCGTGATCGCGGCTTCGGCCGGCAATCATGCGCAGGGCCTCGCTTATCACGGCGCGCGTCTGGGGATTCCGGTCACGATCGTGATGCCGCGCAATACGCCCAACGTGAAGGTCAGCCAGACCGAGGGTCATGGTGCGACCGTGATCCTGCACGGCGAGAATGTCGACGAATCGCTCGCGCATGCGCGCGAAATGGCGGCCGAGAATGGGTTGACCATCGTCCATCCCTTCAACGACCCGCAGGTCATCGCCGGACAGGGAACGGTCGCGCTCGAAATGCTCGAAGCCGCGCCGGAGATCGACACGTTGATCGTGCCGATCGGCGGCGGCGGCCTGATCTCCGGCTGCGGGACGGTCGCCAAGGCGATCGGCGGGATCGAGGTGATCGGCGTCCAGGCGGAACTCTATCCATCGATGTACAATCGCCTGAAGGGCGCCAGCCTGCCTTGCCAGGGCGACACGCTCGCCGAGGGTATCGCGGTCAAGGAGCCCGGATCGATCACGTCGGAAATCGTCGCGCAGGTCGTCGACGATATCGTGCTGGTGAGCGAGCGCCACCTCGAACAATCGGTGTCGCTGCTGCTCCAGATCGAGAAGACCGTCGTCGAAGGCGCCGGCGCGGCGGGCCTCGCCGCGCTGCTTGCCAATCCGGATCGGTTCAAGGGCAAGACGGTCGGCATCATCCTGTGCGGCGGCAATATCGATACGCGCCTGCTCGCCAACGTGCTGCTGCGCGATCTCGCCCGCTCCGGCCGACTCGCGCGCCTGCGCATCAAGCTGCAGGACCGGCCGGGCGCGCTCTACAATGTCGCGCGCATCTTCGACCAGGAACAGGTCAACATCATCGAGGTCTACCACCAGCGCGTCTTCTCGACCCTGCCGGCCAAGGGCCTGATCACCGATATCGAATGCGAAACGCGCGACGCGGCGCATCTCGCACGCCTGATGGCCGCACTCGAACATGAGGGCTATGAGGCAAGTCCGGTCGAATTGGCCTGATCGAAGATCGTTTGGAGCCCGTTTCCAGGCGGCAGCCGGCCCGCGCAGCCTCGCCATCTCCCAGTGATATAATGGGAAGTTGGGTTGGGGTGCGGGCCGGTACGGACCAATAAAGCCGACGGTGTAACGACTATTCGATGAATCGAGGCGGCGCTTAACCATCAAAGTTGGTAAAGCGTCTTTTCATCGCATCTGCTTGGCTGCATAGTCGTTACCTAGGGGATCGGTAGGCAAGGGTATCAACGGGCGGTGAGCGCGCAGTTCAAGTTTCCGAGGTTTTTCGTGACCTCGCCTGCGCCGTGCCCCTATTTGCCGGGGCGCACCGAGCGCAAGGTCTTCACCGAATTGTCGGGCACGCATGCCGCCGAGCTCAACGAGGCGCTCGGCCGGATCGGCTTCCGCCGCAGCCAGGGCGTGGCCTATCGGCCGAGCTGCACCGATTGCCAGGCCTGCGTATCGGTCCGTGTCGTCGCGGGCGAATTCGAACCCAATGCTACGCAGCGCAAGTTGATCAAGCGCAACGCGGATCTGGTGGTGAACGCCTGTGAGCCGTGGACCACCGACGAGCAATTTCACCTGCTTCGCCGCTATCTTTCCGCGCGTCACCCGGGCGGCGGCATGGCCGAGATGGACGAGCTCGATTTCGCCGACATGGTCGAGCAGACGCCGGTCACCACCTTCATCGTCGAATATCGCGAGCCCTCGACCAA
>Ga0070660_100000411_pt1 | contig 28455 bp, 24 predicted proteins | sample KBSC33metaG_FD_64670 | JGI IMG/M metagenome (GOLD analysis project Ga0070660, IMG submission 64670) | Corn rhizosphere microbial communities from Kellogg Biological Station, Michigan, USA - KBS C3-3 metaG | ecosystem: Host-associated > Plants > Roots > Rhizosphere > Soil ... | reverse complement strand
GGCATCGCCGCGCTGGCGGCCGACATGCGCTGGCCGTTCGTCGGCGAATTGTTCGGCGGCGTCCAACAGATCGTGCCCCGCGTCCAATTGGTGGCCGAACCCAAGGTCAAGAATATCGAATTTCCCGACGAGGATAGCCGCGCGGTCGACCTTGAGGATTCCAACCTGTTCGCGCTCAACCGCTTCTCCGGTTACGACCGGTGGGAGGATTCGAGCCGAGTCACCTATGGCGCCGAATGGAATTATAATCGCCCCAGGCTCGATGTGCGCGCGATCATCGGCCAATCCTATCGGCTGAGCAACGAACCCACCATTCTTCCGCCAGGCACAGGCCTGTCCGACCGTTTCTCGGACTATGTGGGGCGGGTAAGCGTGCGCTATGGCAGCTTCATCGAGATCACGGAGCGCTTCCGGCTCGACAAGGATAATCTCGCGGTACGCCGCAACGAGGTCGACGCGACCGTCGGCAGCCGCAATACCTATGCCGAGATCGGCTATCTCAAACTGCACCGCCAGATCGACACCGCTATCGAGGATCTGCGCGACATGTCCGAAATCCGGCTTGGCGCACGCGTGCAGATCGCGCGCTATTGGTCGATCTTCGGCTCGACCGTGGTCGACCTGACCACGCACAAGGAAGATCCGCTGTCGCTATCGAACGGCTACCAGCCTGTGCGCCACCGGCTCGGCCTGCTTTATGAGAATGAGTGCATGTCGCTGGGGGTTACCTGGCGCAAGGATTATGACGAGAGCGGTGACGCCCGGCGCGGCAGCACCTTCAGCTTGCGACTCGCCTTGAAGAATTTAGGCCGCTAAGCGTGGGTTCAGCCATATTGGGCCAGTCTGGGCCCTTAGCGACAAGTGACGGAGCGGGCGTGACGGGACGGATGATGAGGCGTGCGGGCTGTATTCTCGCCGCCATGGTGCTGACGGCGGTGCCGAATGTTGCGATCGCACAGGCGGATCAGTCCGACCAGGCGGCGCCCAACCCGCTTAACCTGCCGAACGATGTTCATCTGCTTGCGCCGCGCGATCCGTCGGTCCGCAAGGCGACAGCGATCGTCAACGGCGCGATCTTAACCGATACCGACGTGGATCAACGGCTGGCCCTCGTTCTGGCTTCCAGCAACGGCCGCATCGCCCAGGAGGAGAAAGAGCGGCTGCGCGCGCAGGTCCTGTCCAACCTGATCGACGAGACGCTGGAGATCCAGGAGGCCGCCGCCAACAAGATCACGATCTCAAAAGACCAGGTCGATCAGAGCTTTGCGCGCGCGGGAAGCCAGTTCAAGAAGACGCCGGCCGAATTTGCCAAGATGATCCGCGGACTGGGTTCGAACGAAGCCTCGCTCAAGCGCCAGATCGAAGGCGAAATGGCCTGGCGGCGTCTACTCAGCCGCGAAGTCGAACCTTTCGTCAGCGTCAGCGACGAAGAGGTCAAGCAGGTCATCGCACGGATGCAGGCGGCCAAGGGCGCGCCTGAATATCATGTGTCCGAAATCTACCTCTCGGCAACGCCGACCACTCAGCAGCAGGTCGAGGCCAATGCCCAGCGCATCCTGGAGCAGATCCGCCAGGGCGCCTCGTTCGCAGCGTATGCCCGCCAATATTCCGAGGCATCGACCGCGGCGGTCGGCGGTGATCTCGGCTGGGTGCGCGCCGAGCAATTGCCCGATCCGCTGGCGAATGCGGTCAAGGAGATGGGTCCCGGCCAGGTCGGCGGCCCGATCCCGATCGGCAGCGGCTATTCGATCGTCGCATTGGTCGACAAGCGCCAGGTGCTGACCAGCGACCCGCGTGACGCGCTGGTTCAGCTCAAGCAGCTTACGATCACCTTCCCCGCGAACGTCGACAAGTCGCAGGCGCAGCCCAAGGTCACCGCCTTCACCGAGGATCTGAAGACGCTCAAGGGCTGCGGCCAGGTCGCCGATTTCGCCAAGAAATGGGGCGCCGAGGTGGTCGACAGCGACCAGATCAAGATCCGCGATCTTCCGCCGCAGCTGCAGACCATCCTGGTCGACATGCGCGTCGGCGAAGCGACCCCGCCATTCGGCGGATCCGAAGGCGGCGTGCACAGCCTGGTGGTGTGCGGCCGCGACGATCCCGCCGACAAGACCGTGCCGTCGTTCGACGAGGTCTCCTCGCAAATGGCGGATGAGCGCGTAAACCTGCGCGCGCGGCGCTACCTGGCAGACATAAGGCGCGATGCCGTCATCGAATATCGCTGACGGGTTGCCCCCGCTCGCGGTGGCGCTCGGCGATCCCGCCGGCGTCGGCCCCGAAATCGCCGCCAAGGCGTGGGAGAAAAGACGGCAGGAGGGACTCCATCCCTTCTTCGTCGTGGGCGACGTGCGCTCGATCGAGGCGGTGTGGGCCGGGCCGGTCGCGCGCATTTCGAGCCCCGACGAGGCGGCCGGGATATTCGGCGAGGCCTTGCCGCTGATCCAGCTCGAGGATGCGGGCGAGATCATTCCCGGCGCTCCCAATATCGCCGGCGCGCGCTGCTCGCTGGACTCGCTCGAGCTCGCGGTCGGGCTCGCGCGGTCGGGCGCGGCATGCGGGCTGGTGACCGGGCCGGTCTCCAAGGCGCAGCTCTACGGCATCGGCTTCTCGCATCCCGGCCAGACCGAATTCGTCGCCGAACGCTGCGGCATCGCCCGGGAGAATGTCGTGATGATGCTCGCCGGTCCCACTTTGCGCACCGTGCCGATCACGACTCACGTCCCGCTGAAGGACGTCTCCGGCCTGATCACGGTCGAGATCATCATGTCGCGCGCGCGCACCACCGAACGCGGCCTTTCGCGCGATTTCGGGATCGCCAATCCGCGACTGGCAATGGCGGGATTCAATCCCCATGCCGGCGAAAGCGGTGCGCTCGGCCGCGAAGAGATCGATATCGTCATCCCCGCGATCGAGCGGCTGCGCGAGGAAGGGATCTTGATCGAAGGCCCGCTCGCCGCGGACACGATGTTTCATCCCCGCGCGCGGGCACGCTATGACGCGGCGCTCTGCCTCTACCATGATCAGGCGCTGATCCCGTTGAAAACATTGCATTTCGACGAGGGCGTGAACATCACGCTCGGCCTGCCGATCATCCGCACCTCGCCCGATCACGGCACCGCCTTCAACATTGCCGGCAAGAATGCGGCCGATCCCGGTGCGACCATCGCGGCGATCCGGCTGGCGCATCAATGCGCGGAGAACCGGGCCCGCCTTCAGTGATCGGGTCACGATGAAGCTCGATCTGCCGCCGCTGCGCGATGTGATCGCGCGGCACGGCCTCTCCGCCGAGAAGGCGCTCGGCCAGAATTTCCTGCTCGACGGCCAGTTGCTCGGCCGGATCGCGCGCGTGCCTGGCCCCCTCGAAGGCGAGACGGTCTATGAGGTCGGCCCCGGCCCGGGCGGCCTGACGCGCGCGCTGATTGGCGCCGGCGCACACGTCACCGCGGTCGAGCGTGATCGGCGTTGCCTGCCCGCGCTCGCCGAACTGAGCGAGGCCGCGCCGGGCCGCCTGGAGGTGATCCAGGGCGATGCGCTCGAGATCAACGAGGTGGCCACAGTGGGCGAAGGCGCGCATATCGTCGCCAATCTTCCCTACAATGTCGGAACGGCCCTGCTCGTGCGCTGGCTCGGGGGCGAGGCATGGCCGCCTTTCTGGCGGTCGCTGACGCTGATGTTCCAGAAGGAAGTCGCGGAGCGGATCGTCGCGAAGCCCGATAGCGATCATTATGGCCGGCTGGCGGTGCTCGCCCAATGGCGCGCCACGCCCCGGATCGCGCTGCCGGTCCACCGCTCCGCCTTCGTGCCGCCGCCCAAGGTGATGTCGGCGGTGGTGCATATCGTGCCTGCCGAACAGCCCGAAGGTGTCAGGTTCGCGATGCTGGAGAGACTCACCGCCGCCGCCTTCGGCCAGCGCCGCAAGATGTTGCGCCAGAGCCTGAAGGGCCTCCCCGGCGCGCTGGAGGCGCTCGAACGGTTGGAAATCGACCCGACCCGGCGCGCGGAAACGCTGACGATCGACGACTTCGTCGCGGTCGCGCGGGTGCTTAGCTAAACAGCTGAATTATAGACTATACCGCTCTGCCGAAGCCCGTCTCGAACGGACAACCCTCTCGCCGACGGAACGCCCCGCCAGCATCTCGTCGGGAATGATGCCGACATTAGGTCTCATGCCACGAGGCGACGTGCAGTGCGCCGAGAGCCTCTGCGTCGTCCAAGGTTGCCCTTCGAAGGGTTACGCTCGTCATATCTGTAGTTCCCGCGGCAACTACCTCAGCATGGCTGTTGCAAAGCCGGCGGCAGGAATCCACCACCAACCGTCATCCGGAACAAGTCGATCGCGACGACGGGCTTGTAGCTCGACGGAGCAGCAGCGCCGGCGATGGTGGGAAGTTGCCCCTCCACTACCTTCGGCGGTCCCCCTCCCCACGCAAGCGTGGGGAGGATTTGATCGCCGTTATTGCTGCTTCTGGGTTTTGTCTTCCTGGCCCTTGGGCGGAACCTTGGTGTTGGCCTGCGCCGCGGCGACCTCGACCGGCGGGCCCTTGGCGATCGCGGCGTTGAGCGCGGCGGCCTGTGGGCAGGCCCCCTTGCAGAGCTGGTTGATGCGGGCGAGGTTGACCCGCGCGCGTTCGACCGCGCCCTTCTGGACCATCGCTTCGCCCTGACCGGCCAAGGCGGTCAGGTCATTGGGATCGAGCGCGAGCGCGTCGCGATAGAAGCGCACCGCCTTGCCCGGCAGCCCCTGCCCCTGCGCGACCCGGCCGAGCGCGACATAGGCGCCGCGATTGCGTGGATCGATCGCGAGCGCGCTTTCGAGCATATCCTCGGCACCGGTGAAATTGCCCGCCGCCCGCAGCGCCTCGCCCTGGTGAAGCAAGGCCATGCTGCGCGCGTCGACCTGATCGTCGCGGCGCTGAGCCATGCTGCTCGAGGATAAGGTGACGAGACCAAGCGCGAAAACGAGCGCGGCAGGCGAGAAACGCATCAACAGCTCCACATAATGGGATTGCGGCCGGTTTAGCACGTGCGACCCAGCACCGCGATGAAAAAGCCATCCGTGCCGTCATGCGCCGGCGTCAGCCGCCGCCCCGGCCCATGAACGCGGCCCGCCGCTAGCGGATCCAGAGGCTCCCAGCCGGGATTGGCGGCGAGGAAGGCTTCGACCTGCCCCGCCCCTTCCTCTTCGAGCAATGAACAGACCGCATAGACCAGCCGACCGCCCGCTTTCACCAGCGGTGAGCCGACGCCAAGCACATGCGCCTGCATCGCGCGCAGCCGTTCGAGCCGCGCGGGCGTGAGCCGCCAGCGCGCCTCCGGATTGCGCCGCCACGTGCCCGTGCCCGAGCAGGGCGCGTCGATCAGCACCACGTCGGCGCCCGCCGCGAGATCGGCCAGCGCCTGCGCCTCCCGACCGCCGTCGAGCAGCCGCGTTTCGATAAAGGTTGCCCCCGCCCGCTCCGCGCGCGGCGCGAGCCGGGAGAGGCGCGCACGATCGACATCGCAGGCGATCAGCCGCCCCTGCCCCATCATCGCGCCCGCAAGCGCGAGCGTCTTGCCGCCCGCGCCCGCGCACAGATCGACCGCGACCATGCCGGGAATGGCCGCGCAGGCAGCGGCGATCAGTTGGCTGCCCTCATCCTGCACCTCGATCAGCCCGCGCTCGAAGGCGGGCATCGCCTCGATCTTGGTGCCTTCGGGCAGGCGGATCGCATCGGGCGACAGGTCGCCCGGCACCCCCTCGGGAATGTCGGGGAGTATCGCGTCCCGGGTGGTTTTGAGCCGGTTGACGCGCAGATCGAGCGGCGCGCGGTCGAGCAAAGCGGGCAGTTCGTCCGCGCCCAACGTCGCCGTCAGTTTCTGCGTAAGCCAAGCCGGCGCGATTCCAGCCGGCGCGACCGGCTCGTCGCCGATCGGCGCGGGGCAATTGTGCGAACCGTCGAACCAGGCGGCGAGTTCGGGTCGATCCTGCGCCAGTCCGATCATCGCCGCGCGTCCGCTGACCGGACGCTCGCCGGCGCGCCGGATCGCGGCATAAGCCAAGTCCCGCACGGCGCGTCGGTCCTTCGAGCCGGCATAGCGCCGCGTCTTGAAGTAGCGCGCGATCAGGGTATCCGCGGCGGCCCCACCGCCATCGGCGGCGGCAACCACCTCATCGACGATATCGATCGCGGCCTGCAGGCGCGCGCCGGGGGTCATGCTATTCCTCCCCTTCCGCTTTCGGGAGGGGCTGAACGATAAGGGAGCGCAGAGTTCGTCATATGCGGTGACTCCCCTCCCCTAGCCCCTTCCGCGAGCGGGAGGGGAACAGGTTATCCCAGCGAAGGATAATTGGGCGCCTCACGCGTGATCGAGACGTCGTGGACATGGCTTTCGCGCAAGCCTGCATTGGTGATGCGGACGAATTTGGCGCGCTTGCGCAATTCCTCGAGCGTCGCCGCGCCGGTATAGCCCATCGCCGCCTTCACGCCGCCGACGAGCTGGTGGATCACGTCCTTGGCTGGGCCCTTGTACGGCACCTGGCCCTCGATGCCTTCGGGCACGAGCTTGAGCTGATCGCGCACTTCCTGCTGGAAATAGCGGTCGGCCGACCCGCGCGCCATCGCCCCGACCGATCCCATGCCGCGATAGGATTTGAACGCACGCCCTTGATACAGAAAGGTTTCGCCCGGCGCCTCGTCCGTGCCGGCGAGCAGCGAACCCACCATCACGCTCGACGCGCCCGCCGCCAGCGCCTTGGCGACGTCGCCCGACGTCCGCAGGCCGCCATCCGCGATCACGGGCACGTTCGACTTCCAGGCTTCCTCGGCCGCTTCCATCACGGCGGTAAGCTGCGGCACGCCGACGCCCGCGACGACGCGCGTGGTGCAGATCGATCCCGGGCCGATCCCGACCTTGATCCCGTCCGCGCCCGCGTCGATCAGAGCGCGCGTCGCCTCCGCGGTGGCGACGTTTCCGGCGATGATCTGGATCGAATTGGACAGGCGTTTCACGCGCTCGACCGCGCGCGCAACCTCGCGATTATGGCCGTGCGCGGTATCGATCACGATCAGGTCGCATTCGGCGTCGATCAGCGCCTCGGTGCGCGCGAACCCCTTGTCGCCGACCGTGGTCGCGGCGGCGACGCGTAAGCGGCCGGAAGCGTCCTTGGTCGCAGTCGGATAGGTGACCGCTTTCTCGATATCCTTGACCGTGATCAGGCCGACGCAGCGATAGGCCTCGTCGACCACAAGCAATTTCTCGATCCGGCGCTGGTGCAGCAGGCGCTGCGCGTCGGCCGAGCTGACGCCGGTCGCGACCGTCGCCAAATTCTGGCTGGTCATCAGCTCCGCCACCGGCTGGTCGGGCCGTTCGGCGAAACGCATGTCGCGGTGCGTCAGGATGCCGACCAGCTTGCCGTTGGGCTCGACCACCGGAAAACCGGAAATGTGATGGCGCTCCATCAGCGCGCGCGCCTCGGCGAGCGTCTGGTGCGGGTTGAGCGTGATCGGGTTGACGACCATTCCGCTTTCGAAGCGCTTGACCGCGCGCACCGCGGCCGCCTGCTCGTCTATGTCGAGATTGCGATGGAGCACGCCGATGCCGCCCAATTGCGCCATCACGATCGCCATGTCGGCTTCGGTGACGGTATCCATTGCGGAGGACATGAAGGGGATGGTGAGCCCGATCTCGCGGGTCACGCGGGTGCGGGTATCGGCCTCGGTCGGCAACACTTCGGACGCGCCGGGCCGGAGGAGCACGTCGTCGAAAGTAAGGCCGAGTTCGATTGTCATGAATCCCCGCGGAGGTAAGAAGGATTCGCGGCCATATAGGCTGACGATCCAAGAAGCGCTAGGCGCCTTGGCAGAGCAAGCCGCACCGGCCCGCACCCCCACCCGGCCTCCCAACGGCAGTATCATAGGGAGGCCGGGTGGGGGTGCGGGCCGGTGCGGCACGGTTCAGCTGTGCTGAACCTGGGATCAAATCACACCGGCTCGCTTGAGCGCACGGCGCGCCGCATCGACGTGCATCGTCTCGATCATCCGCCCGCGAAAGCGCTCGGCTCCGCCCGTCGCAGCCGCAATGAGCGCATGTGCCTCCTCGAGTTCGCTCGGCGAGGGGCCGAACACGCGATTGGCGATCTCGATCTGGTTGGGATGGATCAGGCTCTTGCCGTCGAAGCCAAGCTTGCGGCCGGCTTCGCAATCCGCATCCAGCCCTTCCGGATCATCGAGCCGATTGAAGACGCCGTCGAGTGCCGCCACGCCCGCCGCACGCGCCGCCAGCACGATCGACTGCAATGCAAGCGCCAGCCCTTCGCGCCCGCCAGGCAGGCGCAGGCTCGCCGCTAGATCGTTCGAACCCGCCAGCAGCCCGACCACCGATCGCACCCCCGCAATCTCGCGCGCGGCATAGATTCCGGCCGGTGTCTCGATCATCGCCAGCAGGGGTTTGCCGAGACGATCGGCCAGCGCCTCGGCATATTCGGGCGTTTCGACCTTGGGCGCGACAACCAGGTCCACGCCTTTCGCATTCGCCAGCGCCGCAAGATCGGCATCATGCCAGGCGCCCGGTCCGTTCAGCCGGACGGCGAGCGGGCGTCCGCCCCAATTGCCGTCGGCGGCAGCGACCGCGGCCGCACGCGCGGCGCCCTTATCGGTGTCGGCGACCGAATCCTCCAGATCGAGAATGACCAGGTCGCATGCCAGCCCTCGTGCTTTCTCGATTGCACGCGCATTGGATGCGGGGAGGAACAAAGCAGAGCGGATATCATCGAGCATCGCCTCTCCTTAGGACAGGCGGCAATGCGCGCAAAGTCGCGGCCGCGACATGCCCACGGCTCGCTTACGCGAGCCGACTTCGCGGCTGTGACATGCCCCCGGCATGTCGCTGGTCGCCGCTACGTCCTAACGGACTATTAACCTCGCTGGGTCAGAAAGCGCGCATGTCCGACGCGCCCGACAGGGATCAGAAAACCGAAGCCCCAACGGGCAAGCGTCTCCGCGAAGCGCGGGAGCGGGGCGACGTCCTTCAGTCCAAGGAACTTACCACCGCTCTTTCGATATTCGCCGGGGCGGCCTGGATCGTGCTCGCGGGACCCTGGATGGTCGGCGCGTGCGGAAAGATGCTCGAGCAAGGCCTGACCTTCAGTCCGGGCGACATAAATGGTTTCAACCCGTCGCGCGCGATCCTGAGCCTGCTCGCGATCGTCGCCATGCCGCTTGCGACCCTGTTCGCCTGCAGCGCCATCGCCGCGATCGGCGCACCCGTACTCACCGGATCGCTGGGATTTCGCGCGGGCGCGATATCGTTCAAGGCCAGCAAGTTGAACCCGCTGAGCGGCATCCAGCGCATCCTCGGTCCGCAGGGGCTGGTCGAGTTCGGCAAGGCTTTCCTCAAGGTGCTGCTGCTCGGCAGCATCGCCTTCATTGCGCTGCGCAGCCGCTGGGCCGAGATCATGGGCCTTGGCCGCCAGGATATCGTCGCTGCGCTGGGCGACATCGGCGACATGTTCCGCTTCACGGTCCTGGTGATGGCGGTTGCGCTGGGCGTGGTCGCGGGCATCGACGTGCCGATCCAGATCATCCGCCGCAACGCCCGCCTGCGCATGACGAAGCAGGAAATCAAGGATGAGCATAAAGAGAATGACGGCTCGCCGGAAATGAAGGGGCACATCAAGAACAAGCAGCGCCAGATGTTGAATTCGTCGGCGCGCAAGGCGGTCAAGGAAGCGACCGTAATTCTGACCAATCCGACGCATTTCGCGGTCGCGCTGCGCTATCGCCCGGGGTTCGACGCGGCGCCGATCGTGCTCGCCAAGGGCGCGGACGAGACCGCCGCCGCAATCCGTGAACTTGCAAGCGACAGCGCGGTGCCGATCCTGTCCTATCCGCAGCTCACCCGTGCCATCTATTACACATCGCGCCCGGGCGAGATCATCCGCGAGGATCTCTATATCGCGGTCGCGACAATCCTTGCCTTCGTCTTCAATCTCGACCGTGCGATGGCCGAAGGCATCCGCCAGCCGACGGTCGAAGTGCCGCCTGAAGCGCGGTTCGACGAAACCGGCAAGGCAACGCTCCATTGATCATGAGCATGCGCTTCGAGGCGCTTAATCAGCCTCCCTTTCAGCCGTTACTCCGGACGGAGCCGATGCTATGACCACCACCTCTTCCACCACAGCGACGACGCAGACGGCGACTGCCGCAGCGGGCAGTTCGATCCTGACCTCGCTCGGCGCGGGTTCGGGCATCGACACTGCATCGCTGGTGTCCAACCTGGTGACCGCCGCTTACTCCACCAAAGAAAAGACGCTGCAGACCAAGACCGACGCGAACACGGCCAAGATCAGTTCGCTCGCCACGCTGAGCAGCGGCATCGATTCCTTCGCCAGCGCGCTTCAGAGCCTCGTCGCGGGCGGTACGCTCAAGACGCAGCCCTCCACCTCGGACAGCTCGATCGTCACCGCGACCGCGCAGAACGGCACCACGATCGGCTCATTGTCGTCGCAGATCGAGGTGCGGCAGCTCGCCACCGCGCAGTCGCTCGTTTCGGACTATATCGCCGATCCGAGCATTGCCGGCACGGGCAGCCTGACGCTGACCGTCGGCACCGGAGGTAGCGCGCGCAGTTTCACCATCACGCCCGGCACCGACAACTCGCTCGCCGGCCTCGCCGCCGCGATCAACGCGGCCAACACCGGCGCCACGCCAAGCGGCGTCACGGCCAACGTCGTCACCGACGCGAACGGTTCGCGCCTCGTGGTCAAGGGCGTCACGGGCGCCGCCAATGCCTTCACGCTGACGGCGAACAGCGGTGCGGACGCGAACCTTACCCGCTTCGCCTCAACCGGCACCGGCGCGGGCATGACACAGGCCCAGCCCGCGCAGGATGCGATCATCCGCATGGACGGGGTCGACACCACGCACAGCACCAACACGGTGAGCGACCTGATCTCGGGCGTGACGCTCAATCTGGTTTCGGCGAAGATCGGAACCACCGTCTCGCTTGGCATGACCCGTCCGACCGCGGCGATCGCGCAGGCGGTCAACGACTATGTCGCCGCCTACAACACGCTGAAAGGCGAGATCGATACCGCTCTCGCGCCGGCCAGCGCCGACGGCACCACCCAAGCAGGCGCGCTCCACGGCAACAGCGCGATCTCTCAGATGAAGACGATGCTGCAACGCATCACTTCGACCGCGCTCAGCACCTATGCTACCGGGCCGAAGACCTTGGCCGAAATCGGTGTTTCGACCGGCCAGGACGGCACGCTTTCGGTCGACGCCAACAAATTGTCGACCGCGCTCTCCACCTATCCCGACGCGGTCGAGGCGATGTTCAATCCCGGCCAGCGCAGCGACAATCCGCTGATCAAGATCACCAGCGCGATGGGCGCGACCAAGCCGGGCACATATACGCTCACCAATATCGTGGCGGGCACCTCGCCGTCGGGCATGGTCGACGGCATTGCCTTCCTGCCGAGCCCGAGCGATCCCAAGGGGCTGGTCGCCTCGATCACCGCGGCCGCAGCCGGCCTGGCGATCCAGCCCCAAGCCAATGTCGCCAGCGCGACCATCACCGTGGATGCCGGCCTGTCAGGCATCCTGCAGGGCATTCGCGACTCACTGCGCGCGAATGGCGGCATTCTCGACGCGCTGAGCTCTTCGCTCACCACCGAGAAAACCGGCCTTGCCACCGCCAAGACCAAGATGACGAACGATGAAACCAATTATTCGGATCAGCTGAGCAAGCAATTTTCGGCCATGCAAACAGCCGTGGCGAATTACAAATCGATCCAATCCTATATGACCCAGCAAATCGCAGCGTGGAGCAAAACGAGCTAATGTTTGGAGCACCCTCCCGTTATTCAGCGCCGGGCGCGCGTTATCGCGACATCGAGGTGGCCGCCCGTGTCGAGGGCGCGACGCCGCACGGCCTGATCCTGATCATGTTCGACGAGCTCCTGAAGGGAATCGACACGCTGCAGGCGCTCGCGGCCGAGCCCGCGCGCCGCAACGCCGCGCATGCGCGCGTCATTTCGCTTTTGCACGGGCTCGAAACCTCGCTCGATTACAAGCGGGGCGGCGAGATCGCCGACAATCTCGGCCGCATCTATCGCGAGGCGCGCCGCCTGCTCGGTCCTACTCCGGGAATGGAACGCGCCACCGCGCTGGCCCAGGCGCGCGACATGCTGACCACCGTATCCAGCGCATGGGAGGCAATCGGGGCGCAGGTTAACGGGAAATTAACCTAAAGCCGCAACGATTTGGAAAGGGTAACGGACGCAATATTGACCCTGTTAAGGCGCAAAGGGTCACGCAAATGCCGCTCGCGAAGCTCCGTCAGGATCATAAGCCGACGCCGTCCGCCAAGGCGGCCAAGCAAATCGGTTCGGATCTCGACGGCCTGGCGGCGACGCCATCGCCGGCGTTCGCGCTCCAGCAGCGGCTGGCCCAGCATGCGATCGTCGTACCCGCCGCCGACGTCGATAAATGGTCGCCGCGCCGGAGCCTGGCGCTGATCGTTTCAGCCTCGGCCGCATTATGGCTGGCGCTTCTGATGATGGGCGTGGAAGCGTTCAAGCTCATCGCCTGATCTTACCCGCTTTCAGGTTTCCCGGTGCGCCGGCCTCGCTCCCAAGCAGGCCGGCGCTGCCGATTCTACTGGAGGCCGACCTTGTCGAGGTTGAGCTTGGCCACCGGAATGACCTGCGGCTTCTCACCCTTGGCCTGAAGCTTGGGAAGGAACTGACCCGCATCGCCCACGACCACCACGCTCGCCGGTGCCGGGTCGATCAGCTCCTTCGATACCTGGCGCACTTGTTCGGCGGTGACCGCATTGACCGAACTCGCGTAGCGCCCGATCTCGGTTGGCGCGACATCTTCCAATACCAGTCCGGCGACATAGCCGGCCAGTCCGTCGGTCGTCTCGATCTGGCGTCCGAAGGCGCCGACCAGCCCCGCTTTGTGCGCGTCGAGCTCGGCAGGCGTCACCAGATCGGTGCCCATGCGCGTCATCTCGCCACGGATCAGGCCGATCACGTCGGGGACGGTCCCGTTCTTGGTACTGGTCGAAGCCGCGAGCGGCCCGGGTGACCGCCGCGCCTGGAACGAGGTTCCAGCGCCATAAGCAAGCCCGCGCTTGATCCGGATTTCCTGATTGAGCCGGGCGCTATAGCCGCCACCCAGCGCATCCTCCGCCACCAGCATCGGATAATAACGCGCATCGTTGCGCGCGATCGTGACGCGGCCCACCACCACCGAGGCCTGGGGCGTCTGCGGCAGGTCGACCACCACCATGCGCGGCGGCGCGGCCGTGCCTGCTGCGGGAAACGGCGTCAGCGGGGCTGCCGGCCTCGCCCAGCCGGCGAACAGGCCGCCCACCATCTTTTCGGCTTGATCGGGCGTGATGTCGCCCGCCAGGACGAGCGTGGTCGCATCCGGCCGCCAGAAGGCGCGATAGCCGGCGACGATATCGGCCGGACGGATCGCCTGAAGCGAGCTCGGCGTGCCGTCGGAGGGCCGGCCATAAGGGCCGTCGCCATAGATGGCACGCGATGCGACCATCGAAGCGAGCTGCTGCGGTTCGCTATACGCAACCTTGAGGCTGTCGAGCGCCTGCAGCCGCTCGCGCTCCAGTTCCTGTGGTGCGAAGGCGGGATGCGTTGCGACATCGGCATAGACCTTCATCGCGGGCGCGAGCTCGTCCGATTTGACAGTCAGCGTGAGGAACATGCCGTCGCGCACCGCATCGCCGCCGATCGCTCCACCCAGCGTTTCGATCTGGTTTACGACTTGCGTCGCCGACAGCGTGGTCGTGCCCTTTGTGATGAGGTCGGCGGTCATCTCGGCCAGACCCGCGCGCCCCGCCGGATCGGTCGAGGAGCCGCCATTGGCGACCATGTAAGCGGTCACGATCGGAAGCTCGTGGCGCTCGATCACGACCAGCCGCATGCCATTGGCAAGACGGCGTTCGACCGGCACGGGCAGAACAGGCGTGATCGGCGCGCCCGGTGCGGGCGGCCGGACGCGTTCCGCCTCCGACGCCGCGACCACCATGGGTACATTGGGCGGCGCGACCAAAGGCGCGGTCGCAACCGTGGCGGCGACCGGCACCGATTCCATCGGCGCGCCATCGGCGGCGGGCAGATAGGTGATCGTCACCGCGCGGTCGTCGGCCAGCAGTCGGCGCGCGACGCGCTGGACGTCGGCGGCAGTTACCCTTTCGATCGCCGCGAGCCGTTTGTCGGTCGCATGCGGATCACGCTCGAGGATCACGTCCGAAGCGAGCGTAGTCGCGCGGCCTTCGGCGGTCTCGCGCTGCTTGAGCGAGGCGGTCAGTATCTGGTTCTTCGCGCGGATCAGCTCCTCGGGCTTCACGTCCTGGTCGCGGACGAGCGCAATCTGCTGGCGAAGCGCGGTCTCGACCGCCTTGGGATCCTTTCCGCCGGCGACGATGCCATAGACCGAGAACATGCCCGTGCCCTTGCGCAGGTCCGCGGACACGCCGGTCTCCGCCGCGATCTGGTCGCGATAGACGAGCGACTGGTACAGGCGCGCGCTCTCCCCGCCCGACAATATGCCCTCCAGCACGTTGATCACCGCGTGATCCGGATCGTCCGCGGGCGGGAGCTGCCAGGTCAGCACGATCGCGGGCAGAGGCGTGTTGGGCGCGTGCAGCACGTAGCGGCGGCCCGCGCTGCGGGCCGGCTCGGCAGCGAAATTGCGCGGAATGGGCCAGGTCGGACGCGCAACGGGCCCGAAATATTTGTCGACCCACTGGTTCAGCTGCGCGGGATCGAAATTGCCAGCCACGACCAGCACCGCATTGTCGGGCCGGTAATAGTCCGCGTGGAAGGCCCGGACATCGTCCACGGTCGCGGCATCGAGATCGGCGATGCTGCCGATCGGCGAGCGCGCATAGGAGCTGGTCGTGTAGCTCGCCGCCGGAACGTCGAGCCTGAACAGGCTGTCATAGGGTCGCGCCGCGTCGCCGCGCAGCTCCTCTTTCACCACGTCGCGTTCGGCGACGAAGGTCGGCTGGTCGATGACGAGCGCGCCCATCCGCTCGGCCTCGGCCCAGATCAGCCGTTCGAGATGATTGGCGGGCGCGACCTCATGATATTCGGTGAAATCGTCGTCGGTCGACGCGTTATTGTTGCCGCCGACATCCTCGGTCAGCCGGTCGATCGTCTCCGACGGCATGTTGCGCGTCGCCTTGAACATGAGATGTTCGAACAGATGCGCGAAGCCCGAGCGTCCCTTCGGATCGTCACGGCCGCCGACATCGTACCAGACCTGGACCGAAACACTGGTCGCGCTCTTGTCGGGAAGCGCGAAGACGCGCAGCCCGTTGGGAAGCGTGCGCTCGGTGAAGCTGAGCGGCGCGATCGCGGCGGGCGCGGCAAGAACGGGCGTGGCGGATACGAGCGCGCAGGCGAGCGCGGCGAGGGAGACGAGACGCATGAGTTCTCCGCGGAAGTGACCGCGCTTGGTGCGCCTAAGCCGCTTGGAAGGAAAGCCCCCAGCGGCGAACAGCCACCCAGAGTCTTTGGAAACGCGCGGAAGAGCGCGTTTCGAGGCGGCACCGTAAGGCGCATTCAACTAGCGAGGATAATCGTCCGCAAGGTCGCTGAACTTGGTGATCCGGCTTTCGAATTTGAGCCGCACCTTGCCGGTCGCGCCATGACGCTGTTTGGCGATGATCAGCTCGGAAATGCCGTAGGCCCGCTCCATCTCGCGCATCCATTCGTCATGCGCTTCGAATATCTTCACGTCGTCGCCCTCGGCAGGCTTCTTCGGTTCGCGCGATTGGACGTAATATTCGTCGCGATAGATGAAGAGCACCATATCGGCGTCCTGCTCGATCGAACCCGATTCACGCAGATCCGACAGCTGCGGGCGTTTGTCCTCGCGCTGCTCGACCGCGCGGCTGAGCTGCGAGAGCGCGATCACCGGCAGGTTGAGCTCCTTGGCGAGCTGCTTCAGGCCGCGGCTGATCTCCGAGATTTCCTGCACGCGGTTCTGCTCGCCACCGCCGCTCTTGCCGCCGCCCGAGAGCAATTGAAGATAGTCGACGATGATCATGCCGAGGCCGCGCTGACGCTTGAGCCGGCGTGCGCGTGTACGGAGCGCCGCGATCGTGAGCGCGGGCGTGTCGTCGATATAGAGAGGCAGATTCTGCAGATCAGCCGAGGCGCGGGCGAGATTGCGGAACTCCTGCTGACTGATCTTGCCCATGCGAAGATCCTGCGAACTGATGCCCGATTGCTCGGCCAGGATACGTGTCGCCAGCTGATCGGCCGACATTTCGAGGTTGAAGATCGCGACCGGCGCGCCGACTGATTTGGCCGGATCGATCCCGTCCTCCATGTCGCGCACGTAACGGGACGCGGCATTGAAGGCGATGTTGGTCGCGAGCGAGCTCTTGCCCATGCCCGGACGGCCGGCGAGAATGACGAGGTCGGACGGATGCATGCCGCCAAGCTTGGCATTGATGCTCTCGAGCCCGGTCGTGATGCCCGAGACATGACCACCCGAATTGAGCGCACGCTCGGCCATCTCGACGGCGAGCTTGGTCGCCTGGGCGAAGGTCTTCACGCCGCCCTGCTCGCCGCCCTCTTCCGCGACGCGATACAAAGCGACTTCGGCCTGTTCGATCTGCCCCTTGGGATCGACCGACTCGGACGTGTCGATCGCCTTCTCGACCATCTCGCGCCCGACGCCGATCAGCGCACGCAGCAGTGCCAGGTCATAGACCTGCGTCGCGAAGTCGCGCGCGCCGATCAGCGCCGCGCCCGAGCCGGTCAACTGGGCCAGATAGGCCGGACCGCCCAATTCCTTGAGCTCGGCATCGCCCTCGAACATCGGACGCAACGTGACCGGATTGGCGATCATGTTGCGATCGACGAGCTTCAGAATCGCCTCGTAGATGCGGCCATGCGCGGGCTCGAAGAAGTGGTCGGGCCTGAGCTTGAGCTGGACGTCTTCGGCGAGCCGATTGTCGATCATCAGCGCGCCGAGCAACGCCGCCTCTGCTTCCACATTGTGGGGAAGCGCGGGGCCGCCGCCTTCGGGCGGCTGCGTGGGGACGAGTCGGATCGGTTCAGCCATGTCGATCTCCCCATGACTCACGCCGCCGCACCGGCCAAGCCGCGAAGCCTGTGGATAAAAAATTTTAGCGTGCATGTTTTTGCCAAGCCCGGGCTGCTTCGATAAGCCGGGGCCGATGGCCGACCCGCGCATCATCGCAATCGAACTGGACGACGAGACCTTCCCGACGCACGCGATCGCGGTGGACCGGGAGCGTCAGGTCGCGATCTACGATCTGTTGGCCGGCAACAGTTTCACGCCGCGCCGTCCGACCGAAAAAGGCTTCGACGGCCCCTATCGCGTGAAACTGCGCGTCGAAGAGGGCCGGCTGGCGATCGACATCGCCGACGCGGGAGGGACTTTGCTCGAAACGATCAAATTGGGGCTCACGCGCTTCCGACGGGCGATCAAGGATTATTTCGCGATCTGCGAGAGCTATTTCCGCGCGCTCGGCGACCAGCAGAATCCCGCGCATATCGAGACGATCGACATGGCAAGGCGGGGTATCCACAATGGCGGGGCGGAACTTCTGATCGAATGCCTGGAAAACAAGGTGGCGATCGATTTCGAGACCGCGCGGCGGCTCTTCACGCTGATAGCGGCGCTCCATCTCCGTGGTTGAAATCGAACTTGAGGATGTCGCCGGCCGCGTGCTGATCGACCATGCGCGAGAGGCGGCGAAGAACGCGCACGCGCCTTATTCCCGATTCGCGGTCGGGGCGGCTTTGCTGCTGGAAGACGGCACGATCATCCCCGGGACGAATTTCGAGAATGCGAGCTATGGCCTGTCGCTCTGCGCGGAGACGGTCGCACTCGCGGCGGCCAATGTCGCCGGGCGCCTGAAGGAGGTCGTCGCAATCGGAATCGTCGGCGGAACCATCGCCCGGAGCGGGATCGAGGGCGACTCGCCAATCTATCCGTGCGGACGGTGCCGCCAGGTGCTCAACGAGGCGGCCGACATGGGGCGTCGCGATATCATCGTCTATTGCGCTTCCGCCGATGGCGCGGTGATGCGGCGGCATATGGTGTCGGAATTGCTGCCTTTTGCATTCGGGCCGGGCGATCTGGGGTTCAATACCGCATCTTAACCACTCCCCGACCAAAGTCAGGGAATGGCTTCCGAGAGATCGCCTTTCACCCAAACGCGGCTCGCGCATGTCTCGCCCGGCACGGCGTTCGGCATTCTGCTGGCGTTGATCCTGGTGATCTGCTCCGGGCTGGCGATGCTGCCCAAGGGACCGCCAGGTGGGGCCGCGGGGGGCGGCGACGCCGCGCTTTATCGCCAGATCGCGGCACGCGTCGCCAATGGCGAAGCTTATTATTCCGCCGCTGCCGCAGAGCATCGTGCGAGCGCCTATCCGCTCAAGCCCTTTACCGCCGTCCGCCAGCCTTTGCTGGCGGAAATCGCGGCAACGATCGGCCCGGCCGGCGCCGAATGGCTGTTGCGCCTGCTTGCGGTGGCAGCAACGGCAGCCACCGCAATCCGGCTAGCGCCCCAGCTCAAAACACCCTTTCGCGAAAGCGCGATCCTGTTAAGCGCCGTCTCGGCCGGCGCATTCGTCCAGTCCGGCATGTGGGTCTGGCACGAAATCTGGGCAGGCTTGCTGGTCACGCTCGCGCTTGCCTGCCGCACCGAACGCCATTGGCTGCTCAGCGTCGTTTTTGGCCTGACTGCGGCCTTGCTGCGTGAACTCGCTTTCCCGTTTCTCCTGGTGATGGCCGGCACTGCCTGGGCCGGCGGCGCGCGCCGCGAGGCTGGAGCCTGGATCGGCGCGGTCGCGATCGCGCTGGCTGCCCTTGCACTGCACATGACCTTCGTCGGCACCGTCGCACGCCCGACCGATGTCACATCGCCCGGCTGGCTCGTTTTCGGCGGCTGGCGCTTCGCTCTGGCTCTGGCCCGATCATCGGTGCTGCTGCTTCTGCCGACATGGGTCGCGGCGGTGGTAACGCCGCTGGCTTTGCTCGGCTGGTGCGCCTGGCGCGGCGACTACGCGCTGCGCGCAGCGGCGATACTGGGCCTGTGGATGTCCGCCTTCCTGATCGTCGGGCGGCCCGACAACAGCTATTGGGGATTCCTGTTCGCGCCCCTTTTGCCGGTCGGCCTCGCGTTCGCCCCGGACGCTTTGCGGGACCTGATCAGAGCTGCGCTCGCCAGGTCGGCCAACGCGGGGCCAATTCGGATCAGTAGCGCCCGGTAGCCTGTTCCCGCGCGAGGTCGCGCTCGAACTGGTCGTGCGCCTCGGCGACCAGTTTCGGCAGCACGGCTGGATCGATGAAGGCGTAGGGGCTATCGTCGATCCGCCGCGCCGCGCGGCCTTGGACATCCGCCAGTTCGGGATGGCCTGTCAGCACCACATCGGCTTTCATCGCTCCCAATCGCGCGAAGCTGCGCCGATAATCCGCGACGATATCGGGATAGCCAGTGTTGCCGACCAGCCGATTGCCGCCCGCGGTGATGCTACAGGGAAAGACCACCGCCAGCGTGCGGCCATGGTCCCGAACCGTGGTGCTCCAGCTGGTGCAGCCCGGCGTATGGCCAGGCGTGAAGATCGCCTTCATCGCGATCGGCCCCACGCGGACGATCTCGCCGTCGCGGAGCAGCCGGTCCACCTTCACCGGCGGAAAATCGAGCAGATCGTTGCTGTTCTCCAGCGTGATATGGCCCGTCTCGAGAATCGACCTGTCGCGCGGATTGGCGAGGAAGGCCGCGCCGCTGTCGGCTTTCAGCTGCGCCAGCGCGCCCGCATGATCGAAATGGGCGTGGTTGTTGAGCAGCACCTTCACGTCGCGGATATGGAAACCCAGTTTGGCGATGTTGCGCTCGATCATCTGCGCATTCTCGGCCTCGGTGCCGTCGAGCAATATGTCGCCCTTGGGCGAGACGATCAGGTAGGCGGCGATGCCCTTGCTGCCGACATAATAGATATTGCCGACGACATGGAACGGCTCGGTCGGTTCGTGCCACGATGCGGGCCAGTCCGTCGCCGATGCGGGCGCCGCGCATCCCAGCGCCAGCGTGATCGCGAGCATCGCTCTCATATCGCTCCCCTCCCCTTGCCCTTGGCGGGCTTTCCGGCAAAACGCTGTTTCCCTTTCACTCTCAGTGAGCGCCCATGTCCATCCTGTCCGACCGTTGGATCCGCGAACAGGCGCTAAGCACCGCCATGATCGAGCCGTTCGTCGAGGCGCAAAGGCGCGACGGCTGCATCAGCTATGGCCTCTCCTCCTATGGCTATGACGCGCGCGTTTCGGACGAATTCAAGATCTTCACCAATGTCGACAATGCGATCGTCGATCCCAAGGACTTCGCGCATAACAGCTTCGTCGATCGCAAGACCGACGTCTGCATCATCCCGCCCAACAGCTTCGCGCTTGCCCGCACGGTCGAATATTTCCGCGTGCCGCGCGACGTGCTCGTCATCTGCCTCGGCAAGTCGACCTATGCGCGCTGCGGCATCATCGTGAACGTGACCCCGCTGGAACCGGGCTGGGAAGGCCATGTCACGCTGGAATTTTCGAACACCACGCCATTGCCGGCCAAGATCTACGCCAATGAAGGTGCGTGCCAGTTCCTGTTCCTGAAGGGCAATGAGCCGTGCGAGGTCAGCTATGCCGACCGCGCGGGCAAATACATGTCGCAGACGGGCGTCACCCTGCCCAAGCTTTGAAGGCGAAAGAATGACTTATCGCGGACTGCGCATCGCCCTCCTGATCGCTGCAGCCGCGGGCGCCACCGCCGCGACGCAGTATAAAGGCTATCTCGGAACGCCGGTCGACATCACCGCGGTCGTCCCGGACGCACCGCAAAAAGGCGACGTGCGTTACGAGGCCGACCGCAAGACGTTCCGCGCTACCCGCGCGATGCTGGACACGCCGCGCGGTCGTCTCGCGACCGCCGACGTGCCATCCTCAGTCATCGACGTGATGAAGGATTTCAGTTGCGCGGCGGGCGTCAAACTCTCGCCGGAGACCACGCCAGCCACCTACCAATTGCTCGCCAACGCCAATGCCGACACGGCCAAGGCGAACAATCTGGCCAAGGATCATTGGAAAAGGCTGCGCCCCTTCCTGATCGACAAGGGGCCGGTGTGCGATTCCAAGGAGGAGCTCGCCAAAAGCTACGATTACCCCTCCGGTCACAGCACCCGCGGCTGGACCTTCGGTCTCGCTTTGTCCGATGCCGAGCCCGACCGCGCAACCCCGATCCAGGTGCGCGCCCGCTCCTATGGCGAAAGCCGCATCGTGTGCGGCGCGCATAATATGAGTGCGATCGAAGCGGGCCGACTGGGTGCGACCGTGACGATGCAGAGCGTCCGCCAGACCGCCGCCTATCAATCCGACCTCGAAGCCGCCCGCGCCGAACTCAAGGCCGCCCGCGCCAACCCCGCGCTCGCACCGGATGCTGGTGCCTGTTCGACCGAGGCGGGACTGGTTGCGAAATCGGTGCTGGTCGGGGTCAGGCGCTAGGCGAAGCCTCGCCCAATCGCTGCAGTTGGCGGAAAGCCGACGTTACAGGATCGTGCCTGCTGGCAAAGGGCCACCCGAAACACGACCGTACTGCCAGTCATGCACCCCCTGCCGCCTATGTTCATGCCGCCGCGCACCTGCTAGCTTGAAGCATGCGGATGATCGTCTCGCGGGGAGAATGCCGTGGGTTATAAACTGAACATCAACGGCGCGGTGCGCGAAGTCGACACGCCCGAGGATATGCCGCTTCTTTGGGTGCTGCGTCAGGAACTTGGGCTGGTCGGTACCAAGTTCGGCTGCGGTGCGGGCCTGTGCGGCGCATGCACGGTCCATGTCGACGGACAGGCACGGCGTTCGTGTCAGATCCCGGTTGGCACCATCGGCGCGCAGAAGATCACCACGATCGAGCATATCGGCGAGACCGCGGTCGGTGCGAAACTGCAGGACGCATGGCTGCAGATCGACGTGATGCAGTGCGGCTATTGCCAGGCCGGACAGATCATGTCGGCGACCGCCTTGCTCACGGCGACACCCAAGCCGACGGCAACGCAAGTCCAGGCGGCGATGGCGGGCAATATCTGCCGCTGTGCCTGCTATAATCGCATAAGCGAGGCGATCCGGATCGCCGCAGGCACGAGCGAGGAGAAGCCCCATGCGGCATGAGGCGATGCGCCGCGGCGTGGACCGGCGGACTTTGCTCAAGGTGTCCCTGCTCGCGGGCGGCGGGCTGATGCTGGAAGCTACGATGCCGTTCGAGGCGGATGCCGCGGTGAGCGGCAGCGCTGGTGCGGGCAGCGCCCGGCTTTCCGCTTTCGTCTCGATCGCGCCCGACAATCGCGTGACGATCGTCGCCAAGAATCCGGAGATCGGCCAGGGCATCAAGACGATGCTGCCGATGCTGATCGCCGAGGAGCTGGATGCCGACTGGAGCCAGGTCGTCATCACCCAGGCTGACGCGAACGAGGCGCTCTACGGGCCGCAATTTGCGGGCGGATCCCTGTCGACGCCGATGAACTGGATGCCGATGCGCCAAGCGGGCGCGGCCGCGCGTGCGATGTTGATCCAGGCGGCGGCGAAGAAATGGGGCGTGGACCCAGGCCGGCTACGCACCGAAAGGGGACGGATTTTCGAGATCGGGGGCAAGCGCTCGATCCGCTATGGCGAGGTCGCATCGGACGCGGCCGCCCTGACGCCGCCGGACCCCAAGACACTCACGCTCAAAACGCCCGACAAATTCACGATCATCGGCAAGCCGATGGTCGGCGTGGACAGCCACCGGATCGTCAGGGGCGAGCCGATCTACGGGCTGGATACGCGGCTGCCGGGCATGCTCTATGCAGCCTATGAGGCGGCACCCGCCTTCGGCGGCCGGCTGAAGACTGCGGATATCGAAGCGGCCAAGGCGGTGCCGGGCGTGCGCCATGTCATCCCGATCACCGGCAACGGCGATTATGACGGCGGTCTTGCAGACGGCGTGGCGGTAATCGCCAGCAACTGGTGGATCGCCAACAAAGCGCGGGCAAAGCTCAAGCTGGACTGGGATCTCACGGCCACTAAGGGGCATAGCAGCGACGCCTATCAGGCCAAAGGCGAAGCGCTCCTCACCGCCGGCAAGGGCGACGATATACGGCGCGACGGCGACCCCGTGGGCAAGATTGCGGGCGCGGCGAAGAAGGTCGCGGCGACTTATTCCTATCCCTTCATCGCGCACGCGCCGATGGAGCCGCAGAATTGCACCGCCTTGTTCAGGGACGGCGCGATGGAGATCTGGGCGCCGAGCCAGACGCCGGAAGACGGCAAGAAGGCGGTGGCGAAGGTGCTGGGGTTACCTGCCGACAAGATCATCGTCCACATCACGCGCATGGGCGGCGGCTTCGGCCGGCGGCTGATGAACGATTATATGATCCAGGCCGCGGCGATCGCCAGGCAGCTGCCCGGCACCCCGATCCAGCTCATCTGGAGCCGCGAGGACGATATTCGCCGCGATTATTACCGGCCGGGAGGCTGGCACGCATTCGAGGCGGGGTTGAGCGCGGACGGCAGGCTGATCGCCTTCCAGGACCATTTCGTCACATTCGGCGACGGAAAGAATGTGGCGCGCGCGGGCGATCTCGGAGCGCACCATGTTCCGGCGGGGCTGATTGACGATCTGGCGCTGACCCGATCGATGATGCCGACGGTCATCAATACCGGCTGGCTGCGGGCGCCGACATCGAATGCCCTGGCCTTCGCCTTCCAGTGCTTCCTGGACGAGGTGGCGCAGGCCGGCGGGACCGATCTGCCCGCGCTGATGCTGAGCCTGCTTGGCGCGCGGCGGGTGGTCACGACGCCGGGCGAGCGCCCGATGAAGTTCGATACCGGCCGCGCGCGCGACGTGATCGAAAAAGTGGTCGCGACGTCAGGCTGGCAGACGCGGTCGAAACAGCCGGGGCGCGGCATGGGGTTCGCCTTCTACTTCAGCCACAGCGGTTATTTTGCTGAAGTGGTAGACGCGAGCGTCAGCGAGGCGGGAAAGGTGCAGGTCCACAAGGTTTGGGTTGCGGGCGATGTCGGCAGCCAGATCATCAACCCGATGGGCGCCGAGAACCAGGTGCGCGGCGCGGTGATCGATGGCATCGCGCAGGCGATTGCGGGGCAGGCGATCACATTCGTCGACGGCGCAGCCCAGCAGAGCAACTTCCACAATTTCCCGCTCGCCAGGATGCCCGTCACGCCCGAGATAGAGATTGCCTGGGTGCGCAGCGACAATCCTCCCACGGGGCTCGGTGAACCGGCGCTGCCGCCGGCCATCCCGGCGCTGGTCAACGCGATCCACGCCGCGACGGGCAAGCGCGTGCGATCGCTGCCGGTGAAGCTGACGGAGACCTGAGTCCGGCGCGGCGCGATCAAGGCCGGTCGGCTGGGCGCGAACGACTTGGAGGCGGAATGAACCGGCACGAGCTTCATGAAACGCTGATAAGGGAGGGGGTCGATCCAACCCGCTTCAACGTGCTCGGACCGGACACCTTTCCGGACGGAGCCTCCGATGTTCACCTGCTTCGGAAGCGCCGCTCTGGTGTAGTCGGTAACTCAGACTTCTGGGAAGTTTACTTCGCCGAACGAGGCTCTCAGTTTGACCCGCGGCGGTTTGAAAGCGAAAGCGAGGCGTGCGCGGCCTTCCTGTCGATAATACGCAAACAGTTTGGTTAGCGACCAAATAAGGCGGGGCTAATGCCCGCTGCTGGGTCGAAAGCGGACTGGCTGCTCACGGACCTTTGCTGTCGCAAAGAGAAAGACCGTGGGGCTATTCCCGCCCCATAACGCTGATCGGCGTGAAGCAGCCGAGGATCAGCCGCGACGCCTCGAACGGGATCTCCCCCGCGTCGTCGAGCACGCCATCCGCGTGCATTCGGTCTTCCGCCTCCGCGAGGCTCTCTTTGTCGGGCCAGACCTGCCAGGTGAAGACGATCTTCTCACCCGGCTTCGCCGCGACCGCGCGGCGGAAGTCGGTCTGTTTGCCGTCGGGGACGAAATCCTCCCACGATTCGACGATCTCGAGACAGCCGTAGCGCTTGAACACCGCGGCGCTGCGTTCCGCCCAGTCGCGATATGCGTCCTTCTTCGCCTCGGGCACCGCGAGCACGAGTCCGCAAATGTACATGATCAACCTCCTCCGGGGCTGACGCGCACGCTACCCGGCGATCAATCCCGATTGGGGATCAGCGCCTTCAGGATCGGATGGACCCAATCCTGCTTCTTCATGTCATACAGGATGAAATCGCCGTCGAACTGCCAATAGGCCCAGGCGAAGCCGTGCCGCTCGGCGGAGCGCGCGACCGCGCTGGTCCAGGCGACGCGCGACGCCATGTCGCCGCCCTCGCGCGCGCCGAATTCGCCGAGCAGGATCGGGCGATCATGCGCCTTCGACCAGGCGGCGACCTCGTCGAAGTCGCTGTCGATCTTCGCCCGCTCGTCCTTCGTGCAGCAGGTCACGCCCGAGACGTGCGCATATTCGGGGACCCAGCTTGCGCCCTGGTGCGTGAAACGCATCGGATCGTAATAATGGAAGGTCACGACGATATGCCGGTCCTGCTCCGGCAGCTTGAGCGTATCGAGCTGATGGAGACTGTTCCACTGCGTCGGCCCGATCACGAGGTTGCGCGTCGGGTTGTCGCGACGCACGATGGGGATCAGTTCGGCGAGCAGCCCGTTCCAATGCTCCGCATCGAGCACCCCGTGCGGCTCGTTCAAAAGCTCGAACAGCACGTTATTGCCCTGCTTGCGCAGATGGTGGCCCACCTGTTTCCAGAAGGCGACGAGCTTGTCGTGACACGCGGCGGCATCATCGCTGCATTTGTTGAAATCATGTTCGTCGACGATCACGTTCAGGCCGGCATGCGTTGCATCGCTGACCGCCCAATCGAGCGTATCCAGCCATTTTTGCGGCAACCGGTTGTGCGCATCCATATGCTCGAACGACTGAAGCACGATGCGCACGCTGGAGAATCCGGCCTGGCGGATCTTGTAGAAATGGTAGGTCTTGAACCGCCCGTTCTTGAAGTCCTTCCAGAGCGGATCGTAGCCGATGATGTTGACGCCGCGATCGAGCCGACGCTGCGCGTCCCATGCGGAAGTCGTCGGCTTGGCGGCGATCGCGATTCCCGCCGCCAGCGCAGCCAAAGCGAGCGCGCATGCCCCCTTCCAGATCGCCCGCATCCCCGTCTCCCTATTTTCGTCTGTTGCTATGTCTAATATTCGTCGGCCGTCCGCGTCGAGGGGTGATGCGATCGGAGCGTTTGCGTTGCGGCGAACGGAGCGACGGCTCGGCCCCCTCCACCTCGAAGCGTAGCGCGCCCGAAATCGGATTGGCTTCGGCGAGCCGCAGTTTGAGCTTCATGCCGGAGGTGTAGCGCATGCCTGTCTCCTCGCCCTCCAGCGCCTGCGATGCTTCGTCGTAGCGGAAATATTCGCGTCCCAGGGTCGAGACCGGCACGAGACCATCCCCGCCCAGCCCTTCGACCGTGGCGAAGAAGCCGAATGGCTGGACCCCGGTGATGCGGGTATCGACCAGCTCGCCGATCTTAGTCGACAGATAGGCGGCGACATAGCGGTCGAGCGTTTCGCGCTCCGCCTCCATCGCACGGCGCTCAGCCGCGCTGATCGCTTCGCCGATGCGACCGAAAGCAGTTTCGTCTTCGGCCGGCAGCCGCGTCTGACCGACCGCGGGTGCCAGGTTCCAGGCGCCGACCAGCGAGCGATGGACCAGCAAATCGGCATAACGCCGAATCGGGCTGGTGAAATGCGCGTAGCTGCCCAGCGCCAAACCGAAATGGCCAGCATTGGCCGGCCCGTAATAAGCCTGGGTCTGCGTGCGCAGCACCTGCTCCATGATCTGCGGACGCTCGTCGCGCTCGCCGACCCGGTCGAGCAGGTGATTGAATGTCTCGGGCTTGATCACCTGGCCGAGCGCGAAGCTGATCCCGAACGTGTCCAGATAATCCTTGAGCGCGGTAAGCTTCTCCCGGCTCGGCGGCTCGTGGATGCGGTACATGACCGGCGCCTTCTTCGCCTCGAGCGCCTTGGCGGCGGCGACATTGGCCGCGATCATATAATCCTCGATCAGCCGATGCGCATCCAGCCGCTCGCGCGCGGCGACCGAGACGATCCGCCCCATTTCGTCGAGCACCACGCGGCGTTCGGGCAGATCGAGCTCGAGCGGCGCTCTTCTGTCGCGCGCGGCGGCGAGCGCTTTCCAGCAGGCCCAAAGCGGTTTCAGCGCAGTCTCGATCAGCTCCGTCGCCCCGGCGGAGGCCGGGGCCGCTGGAAGTTTTTTCTCGACGGCGGTGCTCTTACCTCCAGCGGCCCCGGCCTCCGCCGGGGCGACGGAATCAATCGCTGCTTGAGCATCCTCATAGGCAAGATTGGCGGCCACCCGGATAACCGATCTGGTGAATTTCCAATTCTTCAGTGTGCCATCAGGGCCGATAACAAGATGGCAAACCAACGCCGCGCGATCCGCCCCTTCCTTGAGCGAGCAGATGTCGGCGGACAATTGCTCGGGCAGCATCGGCACGACCCGGTCGGGGAAATAGACACTGTTGCCGCGGCGGCGGGCCGAACGGTCCAGCTCGGAGCCGGGCCGCACGTAGAAGCTGACGTCGGCGATGGCGACGATCGCCTTGAAGCCGCCCTGGTTGGCGGGGTCGTCGTCCGGCGCCGCCCAGACCGCATCGTCATGGTCGCGCGCATCCGCCGGATCGATCGCTACGATCGGCAGATGGCGCAGATCCTCGCGCTCCTCACCCAAAGGCAGCTTCGCGATCTTGACCGCCTCGGCGATCGTCTCCTCCGAAAAAATATCGGGAATGCCGTGCTTGTGGATCGCGATCAGGCTGAAGCTGCGCGGTGCGAACGGCTCGCCCAGCCGTTCGGTCACGCGCGCGGTGATGCGCGGCGGCCGGCCGGCTTTCTCGGCCAGCACCAGGTCGCCGACCTGCGCATCGCCCGCATCCGACACCATCAGCTCGCGTCGCTCGCGCTTGTCGACCGGCTTCAACCACAGGCGGTCGCCTTCCTGGTGGAGCACGCCCAGAACCTGTTCCTCGCCACGCGCGAGCTTCTTCATCGGGTGCGCGACCCAACCTTTGCCGGCCTCCTCGGTACGGGCGAGCACGCGATCGCCGACGGCAAGCGCCGCGCCGCGTTTGCCATGCTCGATCACGCGCAACCGGATCGGCGGCGTTTCCGCATGCCAGATATCGGGAACACCGACCGCCTGGCCGCTCTCGTCGATGTCGACGATCCGCAGCACGGTGACCTTGGGTACCCCGCCCATCTTGTGGAAGGCGCGACCGGGCGCGCTATCGATCAGCCCCTCGTCGGCCATGTCCTTAAGCAAGGCCTTGAGCTGGATCTTCTCATTGCCATGCAGGCCGAA
>Ga0070660_100000402_pt1 | contig 28811 bp, 36 predicted proteins | sample KBSC33metaG_FD_64670 | JGI IMG/M metagenome (GOLD analysis project Ga0070660, IMG submission 64670) | Corn rhizosphere microbial communities from Kellogg Biological Station, Michigan, USA - KBS C3-3 metaG | ecosystem: Host-associated > Plants > Roots > Rhizosphere > Soil ... | reverse complement strand
CTGCCCGGGATCGACGATCTGCGCGCGGCGGGCCTGCTCGATCCGGTCGATCTGGCGCTGGAGCAGGCGCATCTCAGCCTCGAGGATCAGGATCCGCCCGAGGCGGAAAGCGATGGCGGGGAAGAATAAGCGGCTTTCCCCGGTCCTTCTTTTTGCGTCGTCTCCCGATCCAGCCCGTCACGGGCTGGTCAATTGGGGGGGCGAGGCCTAAATACACCCTCGATTACGTCTTCGGAGAGTTACAATGGGCGGCCTGTCGTTTGTTCACATCCTCATCTTCGCCGTTGCGGCGGTGCTGCTGCTTGGCGGCGGCCGCTTCTCCAGCATGATGGGCGACGTTGCCAAGGGCGTGAAGCAGTTCAAGAAAGGCCTGGCCGAGGATGACGATGCCGCGCCCAAGCCCGCGCCCCGTCTCGATGCGCAGCCGCCGGTCACGCCCAATGCCGACGAGAAGCTGCAGCCCATGAAAGACGATCGTCCGCATCAGTAAGACAGACGCGTGTTCGACGTAAATTCGACCGAATTGTTGTTGCTGGGTGCGGTGGCCATCGCGGTCATCCCGCCCAAGGATCTGCCGCGCGCGATGCGTTTCGCGGGCCAATGGATCGGCAAGGCGCGCGGCATGGCGCGCCACTTCCGCTCGGGGCTGGACGAGATGGTCCGCCAGGCCGAGCTCGAGGAAATCGAGAAGAAGTGGCGCGAGGAAAATGAGCGCATCATGCGCGAGCACCCGCTCCACGACGCGATCGAGCATCCCGCCGAGCCGGTCATGACCGCCTTGCCCGCACCCACGGCCGACATGGTGGTCGAGCCTGCTCCTCCCGAGGCGATTGCCGAAGCCGCACCCGTCGAGCCCGCGCCGGCGGCTGCGGAGCCTGCGCCCAAGCGCGCGCGTACGCCCAGGGCGGCCCCGCCGGAAGAAGGCGAGCACGGCCCCGAGCTTCCGTTCGATCTTCCGCCCAAATCATGACCGACGAACCCGACGAAATCGACGACAGCCGCGCGCCGTTGATGGAGCATATCATCGAGCTTCGGAAACGGCTGATCTGGTCGTTCGCGGCGCTTGGCGCGTGCTTCGTCATCTGCCTCTATTTCGCGCGGCACATACTGGCTTTCCTCGTCCACCCGTTGAAAGCGGCGGGACAGGTACGCGTCGTCTATACGGCGGTGACCGGCGGCTTCCTTACCGAGGTCAAGGTCGCGTTCTTCGCGGGGTTGATGCTGGCGTTCCCGATCATCGCCAACCAGCTCTGGCAGTTCATCGCGCCCGGCCTCTATCGCAAGGAGAAGAAGGCGCTCCTGCCCTTCCTGATCGCGACCCCGATCCTGTTCCTGATGGGCGCCAGTCTTGCCTATTTCGTCGCGATCCCGCTCGCGCTCAAATATCTGTACAGCTATTCGGGCGATCTGGGCGGCGTCCAGCAGGAGGCGCTGCCTGAGCTGGGCGCCTATCTCGGCTTCATCATGCAGTTCCTGTTCGGCTTCGGCGCGGCATTCCTGCTGCCCGTGCTGCTGATGCTGCTGGAGCGCGCGGGCATCGTGACCCGCACGCAGCTGATCAAGTTCCGCCGCTACGCCATCGTCGTCAATTTCGGCATCGCGATGGTGCTGAGCCCGCCCGACGCGGGATCGATGATGCTGATGGCCTTGCCCTTGGTGCTGCTCTACGAACTCGCGATCGTCGGCATCTGGTTCACCGAGCGCAAGCGCAAGCGCGAGGCGGCAGTACCCACCGACATCGCGCAAGCCATAAAGAAGGGCGACGCGTCCTGAGACGCGCCGCCCTCTTTCTCTCCTAAGACCTTCAGAGCCTTATTTGGCGCCGTCGGCGGCATTGCTGACGGCCTTGCCGGCCGACGACACATCCTTGCCAGCGCCGGAAACGGTATTGCAGGCCGCGAGCAGCAGTAGACCGCCGATGGCGACATATTCGAGCGTCTTGCGAACCATGATCTTCTCCATTGTCCTTAGCGCCGCAGCGCTTGGGCACATCATTCAATGACCCGTGAGGGCTTTGGTTCCGCATGCGGTTCGATCGGGGATAGGGGAATGTGCGTCGCGCGGACGCAATTTGGGCCTGGATGCGCCACCGGGGGGGAGGATCGGCGCGTCCAGGCCCATGTGTGTGGACAGCGAGAGCGGGGGGGCAAAAGGTCGCTATCCGGTGTGTAGAACTAAGCTGGGCGGGATCGGTTCCGGCGGCGCCCCAAATTTTTCAGCTTTTTTTCGCGGCCAGACTGTCCGGCGTGATCGCGATTTCGACCTGATAGCGGCCGGCCGCGCCGTCATAATCGAGATGCGAGCGCAACTGCCGCGCGAGACCCGTCACGATCCGCTCGAACCGCGCGCGTCCCGAATGCAGCTCGCAAATATCCTCGCCCAGCCGCTTGGATTCGATCGTCAGGATCGCGCGCCGGGGCGTGGCCGCCGGAGTCAGGCTGATCGCGACCGTGCCGCTGGGATCGCAGATCATCACCAGCTCCACGATCTCGGTCACCAGGAAGGCGACCGGCACCGCCACGTCCTGCGTGATGAAGGCGGGGATGATGTCGAGCGTGATCGTGAGGTGCTGGGCATGCACCGGAGCGGTCGCGCGCAGGTTGGCGGTGAGCTCGCCGACGATCGAGCGCAATGCGACGCCGCGATTTTCCTCCAGCTCCGCATAATGATTGCGATGGACCACCGCGAGCGCGTCGACGCGGCGCTGGATCGAGGCATAGGCCGCAGCGACATCACCCTCGGTACCGCGTGCATGCAGGTTGATCAAAGACGCCACGACCTGGAGGTTGTTCTTGACGCGGTGATGCACCTCGCGCGTCAGGCGGACCTGATGGCTCAGGCCTTCCTCCAGCTCCAGCTCGCGCGCGACCAGCTGCCCCGCGGTCGATTCGAGCGCTTCGCCCAGCGCGCGTATCTCTTCGGCGGGGGTGGATATGCGGGGCAGGATCAGCGGACCTTCACCGGGATGATAGGAATCGATCGCGCGCTGCATCTGGCGGAGCGGACGCACCAGCAATTGATCGAGCACGACCCAGCAGATTGCGGCCGACGCCGCCCACATCAGCAGGGGCAGCAGGACCAGCAGGATCTCGACGGCGCTGATCGGGCTCGCCATCACGGTCAGGTGCAAGGCGATCTGGCCGCTCGCGGCGGGCGCGACGACCATGACGCGCCGGGCCAGGGGGGATTCCCTGCCGATCTTCGAGATCATCAGGTTCTGGCCATCGTGGCTGAGCTGGATTCCCTGATTGCTATCCGCCGCCAGCACATGACGCAGCATCGGGGCGGGGATCTCGCCGACGCCGTAGGTGCCGTTCGTCGCGGGTACGGTAAAGCGCATGCCGGCCTCGCCCGGCAGCAATCCGACGTCGACCCCGGCGTCGCGCGGATGGGGCAGGCCGATCGCGTCGAAACCGCGCGTGGCGCAGGCGAGCGTGCCGTCGGCATGGAACAAAGCGAGGTTGACGGGCGCGCCGAACGAACCCTGGTCGCGCCGCAACAAAGCATGGCAGGCGCCGTCGTCGGGACCGAGGCCGGCAAGGTTGGCACGAAGCAGCCCGGCCGCGCGCAGCAGGAGGATGTCGATCTGACGCGCTTCGGCGGTTGCGATCACGCGCGCATCGGCCTCGCGCTGTGCCTGCTTGCTGTGCGCCGACTGGATCGACGCGAACAAGGCGATCAGGCCCAACGGCAGCAGCGCCGCCGTCAGGATGAAAAGCATCTTGGTCCCGGTGGAAAAACGGTCGGGAGCGAGGCGGGCGAAGAACGGCGCCGCCGAAGGCGTCGACGCCATCGCCTATATCACCGCGTCAAGTGAGCTTGCCGAGCAGATCGAGAAACTCCTGCGGGATGTCTTCGCTAACCGTCTCCTGGTAGGCGTTGCGCAACGCATTCGCAACGTGCGGGTCTCGGCCGCGTCCATCGCGTTTACCCGTTCCAGATGCTTGGCCTTGGCGTCCGGTTGCTTTGGATGTCTTGTCCGCCGTCAAACCGACCGCTCCCCGCTGTATGTCATTGTCCAGACGCACTGTGGTTCCGTTGCCCTCAAGACTGCACCGCGGAAAGGCCTTAGTCTGTCGCTCCTATACAAAAAGGTGCAACGGATCGAGGTGTCTTCCTTTTAATCCAGGCGGAAAGTCCCGCGCGACGATGAAACCAAAAGTCCGCATGTTTGTTCCGCTTCCGGGCTAAAGATTCGGGCACGACCGGTAACCGGGGGTTTCGGCGCAGTAGCGCAAGGCTTTTGGTTGCATCGCTCCTGGGGCTTTCCCACAAGGAACGATCACTTTTCAGGAGCTTTCGATCGCTATGTCGCTCGGCCAGGATCTCGCACCGCACCTTCCGTTCCTGCGTCGCTATGCCCGCGCGCTCACCGGCAGTCAGAAGCATGGCGATGCCTATGTGCGGCAGGCGTTGGAGGCGATCGTCGCCGCTCCGAACGAATTTCCGCGCGACGTGGATGTCCGTCTCGGCCTCTACCGCACCTTCCAGCGCATCTGGCAATCGACGCATGACGATATCGACCGGATGGATGCGAATGGCGAGAATGCGGCCAATGTCGCCGATGCGCGCCTGTCGCGCATCACGCCGCGTTCGCGCCAGGCGCTGCTGTTGACCCAACTCGAGGGCTTCACGCCCGAAGACGCCGCTTATCTCATGGAAACCCGCCCGGACGAGGTCGAAAGCCTCGTCGGCGAGGCGATTGCCGAGATCGAGCGCCAGACGCATGCCGACGTGCTGATCATCGAGGATGAGCCGATCATCGCGATGGACCTGGAAACGATCGTGCGCGACCTCGGCCACAATGTCACCGGCGTCGCGGTCACGCGCGACGAAGCCGTGGCGCAGGCGCACGCGCATCGCCCGGGCCTGGTCCTGGCCGACATCCAGCTGGCCGACGACAGTTCGGGCATCGACGCGGTTAAGGACATATTGTCCGAATTCCAGGTTCCGGTGATCTTCATCACCGCTTTCCCCGAACGGCTGCTCACCGGCGAACGGCCCGAGCCGACCTTCCTGATCACCAAGCCGTTCCAGCGGTCCACGGTGAAAGCAGCGATCAGCCAGGCCTTGTTCTTCGATGCCCAGACCGTGCCCGCTTAAAAAATAGGGCAGTGATGCTTACCTGATGGAACCGGCGGGAGTCGGGGCCGTTGGCAGAGCGGAACGATACGGGACCGGGTGATGGCTGAAGAAGACACCCATCTTTCACGAACACGGGCGCGGGCTGGCTCGTCCAATCACATGCTCCGCTACATCCTGCCGACGTCGATGGCGCTGATCGTCATTCTCTTCGTGGTCATCGTCTGGCTGTGGCACTGAGGACTTTCGAAACGCATGACGCCTTGCAGTCGGGCATTGCGCCCCCATCTCAACCTGCGCGCAATTTCACTGCCCGGAGACAGGGTTTGAACGGGCCGATCAAGAAAGATGCTGAGGGTGATGTCTCGCCGGTCGAGCACGTCTCGCTGTCCGATGACGAGTTCCGGTCGGAGCTTGCCCGCGTCATCCCGCATCTGCGCGCGTTCGGCCGTTCGCTTTCGGGCAATCGCGACCTTGCCGACGATCTCGTGCAGGAAACGCTGCTGAAGGCATGGGCCGCGCGCAGGCGCTTCCAGGCGGGCACCAACATGCGCGCCTGGACCTTCATCATCCTGCGCAACCTGTTCCTCAGCCAGATGCGCCGCGCGCGCTTCAAGGGCGAATGGGACGATATCACCGCCAGCAAGATCCTCGCCGCGCCGGCGAGCCAGGAACGTCATGTGGATCTGGGCGATCTGCAGCGGGCATTGCTTCATCTGCCGCAGCCGCAGCGCGAGGCGCTGATCCTCGTCGGCGCGGGCGGCTTCGCTTATGAGGAGGCGGCGGAGATTTGCGGCTGCGCGGTCGGCACGATCAAGAGCCGCGTCGCGCGTGGCCGCGTCGCGCTCGAGCAGCTTATGTCGGGCGGTAAATTGCCATCGCGCCGCGACGATGAGGGCAGCGGTCACAGCCCGCTTCAGAGCATCATGGGCGAGGTGGACGCACTCAGCCTCGGCCGCGCCCCCGCACCGGATGAACCCGCCGACGACGAATGAGCGGCTGCCTCGGGCCCGCCAGCCTTCGGATCATTGATTCTTCGGCGATTCCCGAGATGCCGGACGATGCCGTCCGGCTCGAAATCACCCTACCGCAGCCTGTCGAGCAACTTCAGAAACTCCTCGGGCATGGCCGGAATCGATCCGAAACTGCCGAGCAGCGCCTTGCGCACGCCCTCGTGCGGCGCCGGCAGGGGAACCGCGTGCGGACCGCGCGGCGGATCCAGCTTGAACGACGCGAGGTCCTGATTGAGGGTGCTCATTGACCTAGAACGCCGAAAGGGAGCGGGAGTTGCGGCCTTTCGCCGCCCATGCTCCAAGCCGCCTGATGACTGTTGCCGCGAAACCTCTATTGCTTGACCGCGCCGTCGCGCTCGCCGAGGCGCATTCGCCTTTCCTGCGCGGCATCATGCGCCGCCATCCCGCGCTGGTCGAAAACCTCGCGGCAAAGGGGCTCGCCGCGCTGCTGGCGGGCGCGGCGCGGGAGTCGGCGGCGGAGCCCGACGCGGGTGTCGCGCTCCGGCGCGAGCGGCAGATCGTGGCGCTCGCGGTCGCGCTCGCGGACCTTGGCGGAGCCTCGTTCGAAGAGGTCACGCGCGCGCTTTCCGACTTCGCCGATCGTGCGCTCGATCGGGCGATCCGCGTGGCGATCGCCGAGCGGACCGATGCGCCGCCGGCGGGTTTCGCGGCGATCGCGCTCGGCAAGCAGGGCAGCCGCGAGCTCAATTACTCGTCCGACATCGACCCGATCCTGATCTTCGATCCCGCGACGCTGCCGCATCGATCGCGCGAGGAGCCGGTCGAGGCCGCGGTTCGGATCGCGCGGCGCGTGGTCGCCTTGCTGCAGGAGCGCACCGCCGAGGGCTATGTGCTGCGCGTCGACCTCCGCCTGCGTCCCGCCTCGGAGGCGACGCCGCTCGCGGTCCCGGTCGACATGGCCATCACCCATTATGAATCGAGTGCGCTGCCGTGGGAGCGCGCCGCCTTCATCCGCGCGCGCGCCTGCGCGGGCGACGGGGGCCTGGGGCAGGCTTTCCTCGACCATATCCGCCCGTTCGTGTGGCGGCGCACGCTCGATTATGGCGCGCTCAACGAAATGCGCGCTTTGTCGCGCCGGATTCGCGATCATCATGTGCAGGGGCAAAGGCTGGGCCCCGGCTTTGACGTGAAGCGCGGGCGCGGCGGTATCCGCGAAGTCGAATTCTTCGCGCAGATTCATCAGCTTATCCATGGCGGCCGGCTTCCCTCGCTCCGCGCGCCGGCCACGCTCGACGCGCTCGCGGCACTGGCGGAGGCGGAGTTGATCGGCGCCGATGATGCGCGCACGCTCGCCCAGGCCTATCGCCTGCTGCGCACGGTCGAGCATCGGCTGCAGATGGTCGAGGACCAGCAGACGCACCGCCTGCCCGCCGATACTGCCGCGCTCGACAATGCGGCCCAGCTCGGCGGCTATGCCGATGGCGCCACCCTGATCGCAATGCTGGCGCCCGTCGCAGGCGCGGTCGGCGCGCTCTATGACGATCTCGATTCCGCCGATGCGGAGGAAGGCCCGACGACCGACGTGGCGCTGGCCGAAAGCGGATTTGCCGACAAGGCGGCGGTGCGCGAGCGGATCGCCGGGTGGCGCGAGGGCAAGACGCGCACCACGCGCAGCGACGCGGCGCGCAACGCGCTGGATGCGGTGTTGCCGGCCCTGATCGAAGCGCTCGGCCGCGCGCCGGCACCCGATGCCGCGCTCAACCGCTTCGACGATCTGGTCGCGCGCCTGCCGAGCGCGATCAACCTGTTCCGCCTGCTGGAGGCGCGGCCCGCGCTGATCGGCCAGCTCGCCAACATATTGAGCCACGCGCCGACGCTCGCCGCGCAGCTCGCGCGCCGCGCCAACCTGCTCGACGGGCTGATCGATGCGAGCGCGCTCGCGCCCGCGCCTTCGGTTCCTGCCCTGGTCGACGCCTGGGGCAAGGGCGAGCGCGGCGAGGATTATCAGCAATTGCTCGACCGCATTCGCCTGGCGGTCGGCGAGCAGAGGTTCGAGCTTGGCGCGCAGCTCATCACCGGCGCGTCGGACCCGATCGAGGTCGGCAGGGGCTATGGCCGCACCGCCGAGGCCGCGCTCCAATTGCTCGCCTCCGCGGCGGTCGCCGAATTCGAGACCGCGCATGGCCGAGTGCCCGGCGGCGAATTGGTGATCCTCGCGCTTGGCCGGTTCGGCGGGGGCGTGATGACGCATGCCTCGGATCTCGACATCATCTATCTCTTCACCGGCGACTTCCTCGCCGAATCGGACGGCTCCCGGCCTTTAGGGGCGACCACCTATTTTCAGCGCCTCGCCCAGCGCGTCACCGCCGCCATGTCGGTCCAGACCGCGGCGGGCCCGCTCTACGAGGTCGACACCCGCCTCAGGCCTTCGGGCGCGCAGGGCCTGCTTGCCGTGTCCGTCGACAGTTTCGCGCGCTATCAGGAGGAGGGGGCCTGGACCTGGGAGCATATGGCGCTCACCCGCGCGCGGCCCGTCTTCGGCTCGGACGCGGCGCGCGCGCAGGTGCAGGCGATCGTCGACGATACGCTACGCCGCCCCCGCGATGCCGCGAAGCTGATCGCCGACGCCGCCAAGATGCGCGGCGACATCGCCACGCATAAGCCGCCCGCGGGCCCGCTCGACGTCAAACTGATCGCGGGCGGATTGGTCGATGCCGAATTCGCGGTGCATGTGCTGCAATTGAGCAGGCATGTCGGCTTCGATCCCAATCTCGCCGGCGCGATCGCGGCACTGGAAAGCGAAAGCCTCCTGGCCGCGGGATTTGGCGAGGCCTTCGCCCTGCTGACGCGGATGTTGATCGCCTTGCGCCTGGTCGCGCCCGATTCCGCCGAACCGCCCGAGGCCTCGCGCGGGCTCGTCGCACAACGCTGCGGCCACGATGATTGGGATGGTTTGATGGCAGCGTATGACGCCGCGCGTGCGTTGATCGGCGGAGAGTGGCGCCGGATCGGCTCGCTTTAGCCCGAACTTCCGGTTCGGAAAACGCTGCTCTACAGCGCGTTCAACCGATTCTGGAGGACAAGATGGTCAAGGAAGGCGATCCCGCCCCCGACGTGACGCTGCAGATGGGCGACGGCAGCATGCTTCCGTTGTCGCAGCTCAAGCTTCCCCTGGTCCTCTATTTCTATCCCAAGGACGACACGTCGGGCTGCACGGTCGAGGCGAAGGACTTCTCCGCGCTGGCCGCCGCGTTTGAGATCGAGGGCACATCCGTGCTCGGCGTCTCGAAGGATCCGCCCGGCAAACATGCCAAGTTCACCGCCAAATATGACCTCAAGATCCCGCTCGCGACCGACCCCGACGGCAGCGTCACCGAAGCCTTCGGCACCTGGATCGAGAAGAGCCTGTACGGACGCAAATATATGGGCATCGAGCGCGCCACCTTCCTGATCGGCGAGGACGGCCGGATCGCGCGCGCCTGGCGCAAGGTTTCGGTCAAAGGCCATGCCGAGGAGGTGCTCGCCGCCGCGCGCGCACTCAAGGGGACGCGGTCATCCTAAGTCTGGCCGCGGCCGCGCGCGGCGTTCTCGACACCGCCGATCCCGGCGCCAAGGTGAAAGCGGCGCGCAAGGCGGCGCGCGACTGGCGGCTGGGCCGGCTCGACTGGCGTTTCGATGTTGCCATGCCCGCGCGCCCCGCGCGGCCCGACCGGCCAGAGCTGTTGCCGCCCAACCGGATGCCCCGGCGCGGCAAGGGCGGTACCGAGGCGGGTCGGATCGCGTTGATCCACGCGATCGCGCATATCGAATTCGTCGCGATCGACCTCGCCTTCGATCTGGTCGGCCGGTTCGGCGCGCATTTTCCGCGCGCCTTCGCGGACGATTGGATGCGGGTGGGCGCGGAGGAGGCGATGCATTTCGCCTTGCTCGACCGGCGGTTGCACCAGCTCGGCAGCTATTATGGCGCGCATCCCGCGCATGACGGCCTGTGGGAAGCGGCGGAGCAAACCGCGCTCGATCCGCTCGCGCGGCTGGCGATCGTGCCGATGGTGCTGGAGGCGCGCGGGCTCGACATCACGCCGCAGACGATCGCGCGGTTCGAAGCCGCGCGGGACGTCACGACCGCGCGGATCCTGGGTCGGATCCTGGGCGACGAAATACGCCACGTGGCCGCGGGCGTGCGGTGGTTCAACCAGGCGTGCGTGATTCGCGGTGATTCTCCCGCAATTGCATGGCGTGCACTGGTCGCGACCCATTTTCGGGGGAGCCTGAAGCCTCCATTCAACGACTCGGCGCGTGCCGCAGCCGGTCTGACGATGGATTTTTACGGAGAGGTTGCTTAGTTGCACGCCTATCTCCCACAAAAGTTCCCGTCGTCGCGGGAGGGGCCAATCCCCAAGACGGCCTGTTCAATGTAAACCGTGCGGGGGGCTCCGTGCGGACACCAGACCGCCGGAGAGAGAATGTCTTCTTCCCACGTCGCTAGTCGTGCGTCGCGCATCCTCGGCCTTGCCGCCGTCGCAGCCATCGCTCTCTCCCAGCCGCTGTTCGCGGCCGGCATCCCGACCCCCCAAAAGGGTGACAAGATCCTCGCCAGTGCCGCGCCGATGGCAGCGCCCGGCGGCGACAGCGCCTTCCACTCGCTGTTCATGTCGTGGAAGAAGGCCGATGCGGTCGCCACCCCCGGCGCGATTTCGGTGCCTTCGTCCAAGCCGGTTCAGACCGCGACCTACACCTCCGCTTATGGCGTCCGCTCCGATCCGTTCCGCGGTGCGGCGGCGATGCACGCCGGGATCGATCTGGCCGCGCCGACCGGCACGCCGATCTATGCCACCGCGGATGGCGTGGTCGATCGCGCCGAATGGTCGGGCGGTTACGGCAACCTGGTCGAGATCGACCATGGCAAGGGGCTGCAGACCCGCTTCGGCCATTTGTCGCGCATCCTGGTCCATCCGGGCGACCGCGTCGTGCGCGGCCAGGAAATCGCCCTGATGGGCTCGACCGGCCGATCGACCGGCAGCCATCTCCATTATGAGGTCCGCATCGACGGCCACGCCGTCAATCCGGTCCCCTTCCTCCAGTCGGCCGATTATGTGACCGCGATGGAAGCCCGCACCAATGCCGTCGCGCTCGGCGGTCCGGATGACGCCAACGACGACCAGGATTGATTCCGATCCGTCATGCCGGCGAAAGCTGGCATCTCAGGAGAGCACCGGCTTTCGCTGATGAGACGATGATGGTTGTTGTTGGTGTGCCGCGTCCCTATCTCGCCTGACATGAGCGAGGTCGAACTCACCCCATCTGCTGCGGCCCGTGTCGCGGCGATCGCTTCGAAGCAGGGCAAGCCCGCCATTCTCCGCCTGTCGGTCGATGGCGGCGGCTGCGCGGGTTTCCAGTATAAATTCGGCTTGGCCGATACGGTCGAGAGCGATGACCTCATCACCGAGCAGGGCGGCGTCCGCCTGGTGGTCGATTCGGTCAGCCTCGATCTCGTGCGCGGCAGCGCGGTCGACTATGTCGAGAATATGGGCGGCGCCTCGTTCCGCGTGACCAACCCCAATGCGGCCTCGGGCTGCGGCTGCGGCACCAGCTTCTCGATCTAGCGCGCTAAACCCTCTCACAACCCTTTCCCATCAAGGGAGAGGGCTTAGGAAGGTCTCGCCGCCCGCGATCGGCTTGCTATAAGGCCCCATGCGCATCGCCACCTATAATGTGAACGGCATCGGCGCGCGGTTGCCGCGCCTGCTCGAATGGCTCGACGAGACCAAAACGGATATCGTCTGCCTCCAGGAATTGAAGGCGCCCGACGAACGCTTCCCGGAGGCGGACATAAAGGCGCTCGGCTACAATGCGGTCTGGCATGGCCAGAAGAGCTGGAACGGCGTCGCGATCCTCGCGCGCGGGCTGGATATCGAATTGCGCCGCAAGGGCCTGCCCAACGACCCCGACGACAGTCATAGTCGTTATATCGAGGCCGACGTCGCCGGGCTGATCGTGGGTGGTCTCTATCTGCCCAACGGCAATCCCGTTCCCGGGCCCAAATTCGATTACAAGCTCGCCTGGTTCGAGGCTTTGCTCGCGCATGCCCATACGCTGTTCGAGACGGAGCGGCCGACCGTGCTGGCAGGTGACTGGAACGTCATCCCGACCGCAGGCAAGGACGATGTCTTCTCGGCCAGCCGCATGGCCGAGGACGCGCTGATGCAGCCCGAAAGTCGCGCCGCTTTCGCGCGACTCGCCTTCGCCGGATGGACCGATGCGTTGCGCGCGATCCATCCTGCCGGGCCGCTCTACACCTTCTGGGATTATACGATGAACGCCTGGGCGCGTGATGCCGGCTTCCGCATCGATCACCTGATGCTGAGCCCGGCCGCCGCGGACCGATTAATCGATGCCGGCGTTGATAAGGATTATCGCGGCCGGGAAAAGGCGTCCGACCATGCTCCGACTTGGATCCGGATTCGATAGGATTAACGCGCTCGATACCGAATCTTTAATCCATTTCGATCAAGCCAGCCCTTGTAGTAGATGGAATTTGCCTGAACCCGCTGAGATTCGGGGGCTGTAGAGTCGAATGCTGGTTTATCTTCAGAATCTCATTCTCGAGATGGTTGCGCGTGGGGAGGAGCTGCGGTCCACGCTGGAACGGCTCTGCCGGGAGGTGGAGCGACTCGCGCCGGGGACGCTCTGTTCGATCCTGTCGGTCGACGCGGATGGGGCGCTGCATCCGATCGCCGGACCCAGCCTGTCCGACGAGTATAACAACAGCGTCGAGGGCGTCAGGATTGGCCCTGCGGCCGGCTCGTGCGGGACCGCCGCTTTCCGTCGCCGCGAGGTTACGGTTACCGACATACAAACTGATCCACTTTGGGCCGATTTCAAGTCTCTGGCCGAGCCGCTCGGCCTGCTCGCCTGCTGGTCGAGTCCAATTCTTTTGGCGGGCGGGGTCGTCGCGACCTTCGCCTTTTATTATCGCGAACGCCGCGGCCCGACCGAATTCGAGCGGGAGATCGTCTCCAAATGCCTGCCGCTTTGCCAGATCGCCTATGAACGCGACCACCGCCTGCGCATCAACGAACGGCTTCTTTATACCGACACGCTGACCGGTCTGCACAACCGCGCCTGTTTCGAACAAGGGCTGATCGAACCCAGCCTGGCCGGGGGTTCGGCGCTGCTGCTGATCGACATCGACGATCTCAAGCTCGTCAATGACACGTTCGGCCACGGCACGGGCGACAGCCTGATCCGCATCATCGCCAATCGCCTGGCCGAGGCATCGGCGCCGCACCGCGCCTTCCGCGTGGGTGGTGACGAGCTCGCCATCCTCGCGACTACGAGCGACGTGGTGCCGCTTGCCGACCGTATCCTCGAGTCACTCCGTCAGCCCGCCGATTGCGGCGGCCATGTGCTGGTGCCCAGCATCACGATCGGGGCGGCGGTCCGCTCGATCGACGACAAGAGCGGCCTGGTGATGCGGCAGAATGCCGATCTCGCTCTTTATCATGGCAAGGAAGATGGGGGGCGCGGCACGCTCGTCCTCTACGCGCCCGAATTGCGCACGCGGATGAATCGCCGCCTGCGCGCGATCGACCAGCTTCGCCGCGCGATTGCCGAGGAACGGATCGAGGCGCGCTACCAGCCGATCGCCCGGCTCGATACGGGCGAGGTGCTGAGCTTCGAGGCGCTCGCGCGCATCCGCGAGCGCGACGGCCGGATCATCCCGGCCTACGAATTCCAGGAAGCTTTCGCCGACGCGCGCAATGCGGCCGAAGTGACGCGCATCATGCTGCGCGCGGTCGCCGCGGATCTGCGGCTGTGGATCGATGCCGGCATCGTTACCGGCCGGGTTGCGGTCAATCTGGCGCCCGCCGACTTCGCGCATGGCCGGCTCGCCGAGGATGTGAAGATGATCTTCGCCGAGGCCGATGCCCCGCTCGATCGGTTGACGCTCGAGGTCACCGAGAGCGTCTATCTCGGCCGTCGCGACGTGATGGTGCAGAAGCAGATGGACGTGCTGCGCAAGATGGGGGTCAAGCTCGCGCTCGACGATTTCGGCACGGGCTACGCCTCGCTCACGCATCTGCTGTTCACGCCGGTCGACACGCTCAAGATCGACAAGAGCTTTGTCGATCATCTGACCGACGATAGCGAAGCGGGCGGCGCCGCAGTCATCAACGGCCTGATGCGCATTGCCGAGAAGCTCGGCATGGAGGTGGTGGCCGAAGGGGTGGAATCGGTCGCGCAACGCGAGCGGCTGGTGGCGCTGGGCTGCAAGCTCGGCCAGGGCCATCTCTTCGCCGAGGCGCTCGACCGCGAGGCGGTCAGCCTGCTGCTCCGCACGGGCCCGACCTGCTTGCCGTCGACCCCGCTGCCAAGCTCGCTCCGCGCGCGCCGCATCCGCCGCCGGGATCGCTCCCAAGCAGCCTGAGCGCTTTCGCCGGCGCGAGGAAAATACCCCGCTCGGGCTGGATCAGATCGCTTTCTCGTAGATGCGGTAGGTCTTGTTGATGTGGCTATCGATCGTCTCGGCGATCGAGTTCATCCCCTGATTGTCCTCCAGCACCCAGCCGAGTTCGCCGCGCGTGCCGCCATAATTGGCAACCGCCGCGCGGCGGATATATTCGATCATCTGGAAGGCGAGCTGGCTCGCCATGCGGCTCGACTGGAGCTTCTTGACCACGCCCATCAGCGGCACGCGGATCGTGCGCACCTTGGGCTTGCCGGTGAACCCGCCGTTCAGGCGCCACAGCAGTTTGACGAAGCCGAACGGGAACAGCTCGCCGTTCAGATCGGCCTGCATCTCGTTGAGATCGGGCCAGGACATCATGAAGGCGACCGGCTCGCCGTCATATTCGGCAACCATGACGAGGTCGTTGAAGATGATCGGTTTCATCTTCTTGCCGGCGAAGGCGATCTCGCTTTCGGTGAAGGGCACATAGCCCCAATTGTCCGACCAGGCATCGTTGAGGATGCTGAGGATGACCGCAGCCTCCTCGTTGAACTTCTTCTTGTTGACCTTGCGGACGTGGATGCGCGGATTTTTCTCGCTTGCGGCGACGATCCGCTGGACCAATGGCGGGAAGGGTTTGGTGATGTCGAGCTCCCACGTGTGGAGATCCTTCACCTTCTCGTAGCCCCAGCTTTCGACCCACGCTTCGTAGCGTGCGTCGTCATAGCCCATCATCACCGTCGGCGGATGATCGTGGCCCTTGATCAGCAGGCCGGGCTCTTCCCAGATCGACATGGAGATGGGCCCGATCGAACGCTTCACGCCCTTCGATCGCAGCCAATCCTCGGCGGCGACGATCAGCAGGTCGGCGACGGCCTTGTCCTCGGCATCGAGATAGCCCCAATTGCCGCTGTCCGCGCCGCCGCCTTTATCCGCCGGCATCGGCGTCCACATATGATCGATCGACGCCGATATGCGGCCGACGACGCGGCCGCCGCGCTCGGCAAGGAAAAGCTGCGCCACCGCGTGTTCGAAGAACGGGTTCTTGCCGGGCGTGATCAGCCCCATCGCCTCATCCTTGAGAGGCGGCACCCAGTTCGGATTGTCCCTGTAGAGGCGGAACGGGAGATCGACGAACGCCTTGCGGTCCGCCTTGGTGAGTACCGGGCGGATCGTGATCGCGTTGGTCATAAAGGTTTTAGCTCCGGATGCGGGTGGAGGGATGGCCGGTGGCGACGCCGCCGGAAAGCTGGGCTACCCACGGATATTGCTCGGCCACCTCGGGCGTATAGCCGAGGTTGAACACGGTCGGGCTCTTCTTGCGCTCGCTCACCTTGGCATAGCTGGTGCCGAACAGGCGATCCCAGAAGAAATTGGTGATGCCGAAATTGCCGGTCTCGTCATGGAAATGATGCGCCATGTGGCGCTGCTTCATCGTCACCAGCATCGGATGCTTGGGCGTATAGGCCAGATGCTGGATGCAATGGCAGAATTCATAGAATGCGGTGGTGAGCAGGCCGGCCGCGAACCCGGCCGCCGCGCCGCCGATTCCGCCGAACGCATAACCGATCGGCGCGGTCGCGAGCGCGATTGCCGGCAAGGTCGTGTGGAGCGCGCCGAACAGCACCTCCAGATGGTTGGGATTCTGGTGATGATCGTAATGGATCCGCTTCCAGGTCGCGGCGAGGAAGGGCACCTTGAACATCCAGCGGCTGTGCAGCACCCAACGATGGAGCGTGTACCAGACCAGCGGGTAAAGCAGGATCGCCACCGCGATCGAGCCGATCGTCGCGAGCGCGCCGGCCGGATGCCAGAACCACACAGCCGTCGACGCCGCCGCCAGCACCAGATAGGCGATCACCGCCGGATACTGGAAATAGGCAATTACGAGCTGCTTCAGGTTCATGCGGTCGAGATGATGCTCCCGACGCCAGAAACTGGGCTTGACCGATACACTCGACACGCTGGCTATCCTTCGGATGATGACGCCGATTTACTGATTGGGCCTTCAACGCGCAATGCGGCGCTTTCGCGGCGAAATCGCGCAGGCTTGGCGGCTCTTGGGTCGAACGGTGGCCTCTTTGTTTGTGCGCTTCGACATCCGTCGAAGCTGCCGCACCAGCCTACTCCCCCACCCGACCTCCCATAGAATACGCTGTTTGGGAGGTCGGGTGGGGGAGTGGGCTGGTGCGGCCAGGGCTCAGCGGATGCTGAACCGTACAAATTTAAAGACTCAATGCGCCTGCGACGTATCCACCGCCTTGCGGGGCTTGGGGACGGCCCAGATCAGCACCGCGGAGATCAGCATCAGCACGGTAGCGATCTCGAACATATGGTCGAGCGATATGATCAGGCTTTCCTGTGTCAGCAGATTCTCGGTCAGCTGACGCACCTGCGCCGCGCTGAACCCACTGCCTTCCAGCGTCTGGACGAGGCCCGGCGGCTGGTTGAGCGAGCCGACGATATCGGCATGGGCCCGGATCGCGCCGTTCGCCCAGAGCGTGGTCGCGACCGAGGTGCCGACCGCGCCCGACAAGGTCCGCATGAAGCTCGACAGCCCCGCCGCGGACGCGGTTTCCTTCGGCAGCACCGACCCCAGCGACAGGATGGTCAAGGGCACGAAGAAGAAGGGCATGCCCAGCCCCATTGCGAGGTGCGGCAGCGCCAGGCTCCAATAATCGGTGCCAGAGGTCCAGTTGGAGCGGATGAAGATCGTCGCCGCCATCCACGTCATGCCGAACGAGACCAAAGCGCGCGGATCGGTCCTGCCGCTCAATTTTCCGACGACCTGCGAGAAGACGACCGCGAGCAGTCCCTGCCACGCGGTGACGTAGCCCGACCATTGGGCGGTATAGCCCATCGCCCCTTGCAGCCACTGTGGCGTCACCACCACTGCGGCGAAGAAGGTTCCGTAGGTCAGCGCCAGGCCGATCACGCTCGCCGAGAAGCCGCGATGTCGGAAGACGCGCAGGTCGACCGCGGGATGGTCCTCGGTCAGTTCCCAGATCACGAAGGCGATGAAGCCGACGAACGCGATCAGCGCCAGGCTGACGATGAAGGTGCTGTGGAACCAGTCGCGATCGCGTCCGAGGTCGAGCATGATCTGGAGCGCGCCGACCCACAGAACCAGCAGCGCCATGCCCCAGCGGTCGATCCGCGCCTTGACCTTCTCGGTCTCGCAGCGGCTGACCATCAGATAGGAGCCGACGACGCAGATGATCGCGATCGGAATGTTGATGAAGAAAATCCAGTGCCACGACCAATTGTCGCTGATGGTCCCGCCCAGGACCGGGCCCGCGATCGGCGCCACGACCGTGGTCATCGCCCATAGCCCCATCGCCGGTCCGCGCTTGGAGGAGGGGAAGACGCGCAGCAGCAAGGTCTGCGTCAGCGGCATGATCGGGCCGCCGCAAATACCCTGGCCGACGCGCGCGGCGACCAGCGCACCCAATGTCGGCGAGGCGCCGCACAGGATCGAGAAAATACAGAAGCCCGTCATCGCCGCCAGATAGGTGCGGACCGTGCCGAAGCGCGCTGCAAGAAATCCGGTGAGCGGCACGCAAATCGCCTCCGCCACCGAATAAGAGGTGATCACCCACGTGCCCTGGTCGGGCGAGATGGCGAGGCTGCCGGCGATGTGCGGCACCGATACGTTGGCGATCGACGTGTCGAGCACCACCATGAAGTTGCTGAGTGCGAGAACCACGCCCGCAACCCACATCCGGCCGCCCGAAAGGGCGCACCCGTCACCTCCAGCCATGATCAGCCTCCGACGTCGATCGTCGCATCCATCGAGAGGCCGACCCGCAGCGGATGCGCCTTCAGCTCTGCGGGATCGAGCAGGATGCGAACCGGCAGGCGCTGCACGACCTTGATCCAATTGCCCGTCGCATTCTGCGCGGGGATGATCGCGAAAGCGGAGCCGGTGCCGCCGGCGAGGCCGATCACCGTGCCGTGATAGACCACGCTGCGTCCATAAATGTCCGCGGTCATGTGCGCCTTCTGGCCGATCCGCACCTTTTGGAGCTGGCCTTCCTTGTAGTTCGCATCGACATACATGTTGGTCAGCGGCACCACGGTCATGATCGGCGTGCCCGCGGCAATGCGCTGCCCGACCTGCACGTTGCGTTGCGCGATCACGCCGTCGAACGGGGCGCGGATAACGGTGCGCGCCAGATCCAGCTTCGCCGAATCGAGCTTGGAGCGCGCGGCGGCGACGTCGGGATTGTCCTGTTCGCTGCCCTGCACCAATTGCTGATTGGCGTTGTAATTCTCGCGCGCGGCGATGCGGTTCGCCTGGGCCTGCGCGATCGCCGCCTTGGCAACCGCCAGCTGTGAGCGCGCGGCGGCGAAGGAATTGGTCGCGGAGGTGAGCTCGTCGCCCGACACCGCGCCCGATTTGGCGAGGCTCTGGCGGCGGTCGAGATCGACCTTGGCCTTGTCATACGCCGATTGGGCGGCGGCCATTTCGGCCTGCGCGCGTTCGATGTCGCTGTCACGCGCGCCGACCTGCGCCGCGAGCGCGCCGCCGGTGGCGCGCGTCTGACGGAACTCGCGCTCCGCCTGGGCGAGATCGGCCGCGGCCTTCTCGACCGCGATCTGCATGTCCGCCGGATCGAGCGTGACCAGGATGTCGCCCTTGTGCACGATCTGCGTATTGGCGACGCGCACCGTCTGCACCGGGCCCGCGACCAATGGCGTGATCTGCGCCGTGTCCGCGCCGACATAGGCATTGTCGGTCGAGACATGCCGCACGCCGATCAGGAAATGATATAGCGTGAAGATCAGCGCGACGCCGACCACGACCGCGCCAAGGATGCTCAGCCATTTCTTGCGCTGCTCGGCCATCGTGCGCTGCGGCGGTGCCTCTTCGGCCTGGATCTGCGGATTGGGATTGTCGGCCATGGGGCTGCTCCTGGAAATCAAGCGCCGGTGTCGCGGCTGCCGGCCTTCGTGTCGGCGGCAGCTGCGGCAGCATAGCCCCCGCCGAGCGCGCGCACGAGTGCGACGTCCAGCGTGAAGGCGCGGGCGGTAAGGTCGGCATCGCGGCGGCGCGCGACGATCAACGCCTGCTCCGCGGTAAGCACGTCGAGATAGTTGGATAGGCCCGCTTTGTAGCGCAGCCGCGCCACCTCATAGGCCTTCTGGCTGTCGGCCAGGCTGGTGCGCGCGTCGGTCGACTGGCTGCCCAGCGCGTTGCGGCTCGCGACCGCATTGGCGACGTCGTGCAGCGCGTCGATCAGCGTCTTGTCATAGTTCGCCACCGCGGCATCGTAATCGGCGCGCGCCACGCGATAGTCGCCCGACCTTTTGCCGCTGTCGAAGATCGGCAGGCTGAACGCAGGCCCGGCATTGCCGTAGCTCGACCCCGATTTGAGGACGTTGCCGAAGCCGAGCGCTTCGAGCCCGACCAGGCCGGACAGGCTGATATCGGGATAGAAAGCGGCATGCGCAGCCTTGATTCGCTGCGCGGCGGATTCGACCCGCGCGCGGGCGGCGACGATATCGGGGCGGCGCCCGACCAGGTCGATCCCGGCCGATGGCGGCAGCGCCAGGGTGGCCAGCGCATCCTGCTTCGGCCGCGTGATCGCCAGCCCGCGATCGGGGCCGGCGCCGACCAGCGCGGCAAGCTGGTTGCGGGTGAGCGAGATCTGTTCGTCGACCTGGTTGAGATCCGCCCGCGCGGCGGGAACGGCGGCCTCGGCCTGGTGGCGCTGGCCCTCATTGTCGAGCCCGCTGCGCACGCGATTTCCGACCAGCCCGGCCGTGTCCATCTGGATGCGCAAGGCTTCCTCGTCGACGTCGCGCTCGGCATAGAGGCGGGCGAGGTCGGCATAAGACGCGGCAATCGCCGAGGCGAGCGTCAGCCGCGCCTCCGCCACCTCGATGCGCGCGGCGTCGCGGTCGCTGAGCGCGGCGCGCAACGTCGCCCGGTTCTTGCCCCATAGATCGAGGTCGAAGCCGAATTTGAGATTGACGGCGCCGTAATTCTTCCAGCCCTTGGGCACGAAATCGGGCGGGATGCCGAAATTATAGCTCTGCTTGGTCTTGCCGCCCGTGGCTTCCGCGCCGAGCGAGGGGCCTAACGCGGCGCCTGCACCCTGGGCGAGGCCCTGTGCGCGCGCCAGCCGCGCCGCCGCCGAGGCGATATCGGGCGATCCTGCCAGTCCTTCGGCGATCAGCTGATCGAGCTGCGGATCGTTATAGGCTTTCCACCAGCCGTCCCCAGGCCATTGCCCACCTTGGTTGGGCAGGCTCTGCGTCGCGACGAGGCTGGCGGCGGAGCGCGGAACCGGCTTGTCGCCCAGATTGGGGGCGCATGCCGCCAGCGGCGCCAGTGCGCCCCATGCGAGCAGCCTTGCGATCCGAGATTTCATGGAACCCCTATTCGGTACCGTACTGTTGCGTACGCGAAAGAAATGGGCCAGCGCGTCGGTCTTGTCAACAGGAAAATGTACTATATAGTATCGTTATGGACATGAGTCCCCCTCAGTGCCGACGCGAGGCTCGGAAGGCCGACCGCCGCCGTGCAATTCTCGAGGTCGCCGAACGATCGTTCCGCGAACGCGGATTCGCCGACACGTCAATGTCCACAATCGCTGCGGAGCTTGGCGGTTCCAAGACGACGTTATGGACCTATTTCCCATCCAAGGACGCTTTGTTCGCGGCGGTGATCGGTTCCAAGATCGAAGCCTTCCAGGCCAAGCTCGACAGGGCTTTGATTCCGGCGGGCGGGCCGGCAGCCGCACTGGCACGCTTCGGCTTGCTTTTCTTGAACAAAGTCATGGATCCGCAGTCCATCTCGCTGAAGCGCCTGATCGTTGCCGAGACGGAGCGCTTCCCGCAGATCGGCGAAGCTTTCGCCGTCCAGGGCCCCGATCGTGTACGCCAGCGCCTCTGCCGATACATGGAAGAGGAGATGGCGGCCGGCCGCTTGCGCAAAGGCGACCCTCTGGTCGCGGCGCGGCAGTTTATCGGGTTGTGCCAGGCGGGCTGCTATTTCGACCGGATCTGGCGCCCGACGCAGCCTCTGACCAACCGGATGGAGGAGGACGTCACCGCGGCGGTCGAAACCTTCATGCGTGCCTGGGGGCCTGAACCCGCGTGAGTCGATCCGGCTGGACGGCGATCTTGCTCGCGGGCCAGCGCCCGGGCGTGGATCCGCTTGCGCAGGCATTCGGCGAAAAATGGAAAGCGCTGGTGCGGGTCGATGGCGAAGCCATGCTGTCCCGCGTCGCCAGGACCTTGCTCGCCAGTCCCGCGATCGCGCGCGTGCTGGTGGTGGCGCAGCAGCCCGAAATCCTCTTCACCGGCGATTGCGCCTGGCTGGCGAACGAGCCGCGTATCGGCACGGCGGTCTCGACCGACGGCATCGCGGTCAGCGTCGCCGCGCTCGCGGGCACCGAAGCCGCGCCATGGCCGGTGCTGGTCACGACCGCCGACCACCCCTTGCTCACGCCGGCGATGGTCGAAGCGGCGATATCGGGGCTGGGCGATGCCGACGTCGGTATCGGCGTCGTATCGAGCCGCACCTTGCTGGCGGCTTACCCCGACAATCGCCGCACCTGGCTCAAATTCGCCGGCGGACATTGGACCGGCGCCAACCTGTTCGCGCTCGCCTCGGCCAAGGCGATGCCGGCTTTGTTCGCCTGGAGCGCGGTCGAGCGCGACCGCAAGAAGGCGCTCAAGCTGATCTGGCATTTCGGGCCCTTGCTCGCGATCCGTGCGGTCACCCGCACGATCACGCTCGCCGCCGCGCTGGCCAAAGCGGGGCGCAAGCTCGACGCGCGCGTGGTACCGATCGACCTCCCCTTCGCCGAGGCTGGGATCGACGTCGACAAGCCGAGCGACCATGCGCTGGCGGAGCAGATATTGAGGGAGCGGTAAAAATCCTCCCTACGCGAAGCGTGGGGAGGGGGAGGATCAAACCGGTAATTTATCCTCACTGCCCGCCTTCTCGGCCCGCCCGGCCGCCAGCCGCCGTCCATAATGATGCCAGGTGAAGATCGCCGCCGCGCCGCGATGCGGGCTCCATTTGCGCGCGATCTCGCGCACCTTTTTCTCCGACGGGCGCTCGGGCAGTCCCATCAGCTGCCCCACTTCCTCCTGCACCGCGAGGTCGCCCGCCGGCCAGATATCGCCGCGACCCTCGGCGAACAGCAGGTAGATTTCCGCCGACCAGCGCCCGACGCCCTTGATCCGGATCAGCGCGGCAATCGCCTCTTCGTCGTCCGCCGGCAGGTCGAACAGATCGAGCTCGCCTCCCGCGATCAATTCGGCGAGGCTTTTGACATAGCTGATCTTCTGCCGCGACAGGCCGCAGCCGCGCAGCAGCTCATCGGGTGCCCCGGCCAGCACCACCGGATCGAGCTCGGCGCCGACCGCGCCCTCCAGCCGCGTCCAGATCGCGTTGGCGGATGCGACGCTCACCTGCTGGCCGATGATCGTGCGCAGCAGGGTCTGGTGCCCGCGGTCGCGGATGCGCGGCGCCGGATAGCCGTGCCGCTTCAGCCCGGCGGCAAAGGCCGGTTCGATGCTGGCCAGGGCATCCAGGCTGCGCTTCAATTGTTCTTCGCTCAGGCCCATGGCTGCTCTCCGGATTGCGCTCGGACCGCGCGCCTTCCATAGGGCGCGCTCAGTCTCTTTGTTGAAAGGTCGAATAATGCCTCAGTTGATCGTCGTCACCCGCGAAGGCGAGACACGGACGATCGAGGGCGAGACCGGCCTGTCGGTCATGGAGGTGATCCGCGAAGCCGGGATCGACGAATTGCTCGCTTTGTGCGGCGGCTGTTGCAGTTGCGCGACCTGCCACGTCCATGTCGATTCCGATTATGCCGACAGATTGCCGCCGATGAGCGATGACGAGAATGAGTTGCTCTCGATTTCCGACGATCGCGATTCGGAATCGCGCCTGTCCTGTCAGATCCCCTTCACCGACGCGCTCGACGGCATGACCGTCACCATCGCGAAGGAAGATTGATCAGGTCTCGGGCGACGCACCTCGCGGCACCTCCGACGACGGGAATTCACCCCCGCGTCGCCACCGCGTAAAGCGCGATTGCCGCCGCGTTGGAGACGTTGAGGCTCTCCACCTTGTGGCTGATCGGAAGCTTCGCGAGTTCGTCGCAATGCGATTCGGTATTCTGCCGCATGCCTTCGCCCTCGGCGCCGAGCACGAGCGCGACGCGCCCGTTGCCGATCGCCTGGGCGAGCGTGCGGTCGGTATGGCCGGTCAGCCCGATCCGCCAGAAACCGGCCTCGCCAATTTCGTCGAGCGCGCGCGCCAGATTGACCACGCGCACCCACGGCACCGTCTCCAGCGCGCCTGAGGCCGAGCGCGCCAGCGCACCCGATTCGGGCGGCGCATGCCGGTCCTGCGTGACGATCCCGATCGCGTTGAACGCCGCCGCCGAGCGCAGCACCGCGCCGACATTGTGCGGATCGGTTACCTGGTCGAGCACGATCAGCGGCCGGTCGGGGCCTTCGTTCGCGCTTTCCTCCAGCAGGTCGGCGAGCCAGATGTCAGGCAGCGGATCGACCTCGATCACCACGCCCTGGTGCGGCGCATCCTGGGGCACGAGCCGGCCGAGATCGGCGACTTCGGCATAGGTAACGGGCAGATCGGCGGGAAAACCGCCGAACGCGGCCAGCGCCTCGCGCGTGCCCCATACGCGCCGGACGGTCCGCGCCGGGTTGGCCAACGCCGCGCTCACGGGATGGCGGCCCCAGAAACGGGGACGGTTGGAGGGGGCTTGGGATGGACGATGGCCTCTGCGCATGCGCGGCTCCTAGAGCCTCATCGTTTTTGGTGGAAGCGCTTTGCGGCGCGAGGGGCGCGGCAGGTGGCGATGAGAGAGGGAGGTCGCGACCGGCGGTGGGAAACTGGCCGTTACGCCGCCGGTCGCAACCGGGTGTTAAACGGAAATAGATTAACGTTTAGTGGACAAGAACGGGGCCGCAGCGGCGCAACTTTGATCGGTCCCAGCTGAATCAATTTGAATCGTGAATAAGGTCTCAACCACGATCTTCCAAATTGGCGCGCGGGTCGTGTAGATGGGAGACGCGGGGACGGGCTGCTCGTTCCTGGGGCCTGATCGTTTTTGGAGGAAGCGCTTCGCGCTTCCGCCGAAAGCGTGAATCAGGCTCTATTCAGGGTCTAGTGCGAACAGGTCGAGAGGGTCGAATGCAATTACCGAACGGCAAGGAGGTTTCTGGCTGGTGGCTGGTCATTGCCGTCCTGGTGATGGTGTTGCTCCTGGGCTTTCTGCCCCACGCACCCGACCTTCAATATCGCGCGAAATAGGCGTCGGCCGGCCGGCGGGCCGCGCCGGGCTTCCGCAACAACGAATTTGCCGATCGGGAAATCCGCGGCTTGAGCGGATGGTGGACAGGGCTGGATTCGAACCAGCGTACGCTTGCACGGGCAGATTTACAGTCTGCTGCCTTTAACCACTCGGCCACCTGTCCACAGGCGCCACCAGGATGGGGAGGCGCGTCTTTGGCGAAGCGGGGCGGGGCTGTCAACTTGCCCGTGCATGCGCTTCCCGCGGGGCGTGCCTTTATGCAAAAAGCCGATCATGCCCCCGCCCGAAAACCGCGCCGGTCTGCCGATTCTCGCCTTTGCCGATGCGGCGGCGTTCGAGGATTGGTTGCGGCAATCGCCCGCCGATTCACCTGGCCTGTGGCTCAAGCTCGCCAAGGAGGGCTCCGGTCGCGCCAGTCTGTCGAAGGCCGAGGCGATCGATGCCGCTTTGTGCCACGGCTGGATCGACGGCCAGCTCAACCCCTATGACGAACATTGGTGGCTGATCCGCTTCACGCCGCGCACGTCGCGCAGCAAATGGTCGCAGAAGAATCGCGAGCGCGCCGAACAGCTGATCGCGCAAGGTCGGCTATCTGCCCAGGGCCTTGCGGCCGTGGATGCGGCCCGCGCCGACGGACGCTGGGATGCCGCTTATGCGTCGGCGAGCCGCGCCGAAATTCCCGCCGACCTGCAGGCGGCGCTGGATGCCAATCCGGCCGCGGCGGCCTTCTTCGCGACGCTGACCGGGGCCAATCGCTATGCCGTCCTGTACCGTATCGGCGCGGTCAAGCGGGCAGAGACCCGCGCGCGTAAGATCGCGGACTTCGTTGCGATGCTCGAGCGGCACGAAACGCTGCATTGAAAGCGCCCGCGCGGACGGTGCGGATCTATGGCGCGGTCGAACCGGAAAGCGTGTAGATAGGGCCGGGCGCTCCGCCCGTTGAGGAAATGATCATGGCCAAAGGCCAGAAGAAATCCAACAAGGAAGTCCGCAAACCCAAGGCGGCGAAGGTCAAGACCAACGCCGCCCAGGCTTCCGTCAAACCGCCCGTCGGCCTCGTGAACATCAAGGATTGATCTTCCACCACGGACAGCCTCCACGCCCTGTCCGATAAGGATCAGGGCGCGGACGGCGTCAGCGCAATATCAGCATTTCGCGAACTTGCCCTTGTTCACCCCCGCTATGAACCGGCATTTACCGTCCTTGCCCTTGACGACATTGTGCTTCGGTGCCGGCGGGCACTTCACGAACTTGCCTTTGGCGTCCTTGCACGGGGCGGACAGCGACGGTGCGGCGACAAGCGCCAGAGCGGCAACGGTGAGCGCGATGCGAAACATGGACGATACCTTTCACTTGGGGGAAGGGGATCATCTGCTCATTCGGGTTGCGTGGATAGTCCGCATGCGGCTGGCTGGTCCGCTATCGCCAGCCGGACCAGAGCCGCGATCGACGCCGCACTCTGCCATCGCGATCGATGGTGTAGGGGAGGCGCTCTATAAACGGGGTTGCCCGGGTGGACGGTGAGGGCCACAGCACGGCTTTCATAAGGGGACGGCCTGTGGCTGCGGACGACGAAGACTATGTCTATGACGAGGCGAGCGGCGAGTGGGTGCCTGCGGGCAGCACCGCAGTAGCGTCCGACGACGATGCGGTGGTCGTGCGCGACGCGGTCGGCAATGTGCTCGCCGACGGCGATCAGGTGACCTTGATCAAGGACCTGACCGTCAAGGGCGCCGGCCAGACGCTCAAGCGCGGCACCCTCATCAAATCGATCCGCCTGACCGGCGACGCGCAGGAAATCGATTGCCGCTACGAGGGGATCAAGGGCCTGGTGCTGCGCGCGGAGTTCGTGAAGAAAAGGTAGGCGGGCTTCGACTAACTGGCGGTCCAGCGCCGTTATGCGGCCTTCGGCGCCGGTGAGCCGCGGAGCAATCCTTCCGTACTCAGATCCTCATCGATCTCGGGCCAGTGAATCCCGTAGCCGCCTGCGCTAAGCTCCCACGCATCGCGTTGTTGCGATGTGGCGTGGAGCAGGCGGGGATACCAGGCCAAGGGGACCGAAATGGTGCGGCCGTCGGCAAGGTCGACGATAAGGCTGGCCTCGTCGCAGCGCACGTCGGCGACGCGTTCGTCAGCGATCCGGGCTGAAATATTCATACCATGCCTCCAGCAGCACCGTTTGGTGCTGGGCCACTAGTCTTAATATGGCATTGATCTCGTGCGCGCGAAAGCCATGGCTGCTGGCAAGCTCGACCGGCGAGAGCCACGCCTTGAGCGTCGAGGCACCTGCATCGACGTGAACGTGCGGCGGCTCGTTCGGCTCGTGACTGAAAAAATAGAAACGATACCCGTCGATCCGCATTATGGTCGGCATCGAACTCTCCCCCAGCGTTACCTCCAATCTCGCCGCGATTGCGTAATCGGGGAAAGGGGAAAATTTCGGGAAATTTCCCCCGACGAAGCGACTGGCAGTCTTTGCTTATCGTACAGAACAATGTACATAGGTGCGCATGCATATGCTCAGCTTCTCCGACGCCCGCGCCAACCTTAAAAGCGCGATGGATCGCGTGGTCGCCGACAAGGCGCCGCTCGCCATCACCCGCCAAAGGGGCGAGGGCGTGGTCATGATCTCGCAGAGCGAATGGGATTCGATCCAGGAGACGCTCTATTTGCTGCAGTCGCCGAAAAATGCCGAACGGCTGATCGAGGCGATCCGCGGCCTCGAGGCGGGCGGCGGCGAGGAGCATGAGCTGATCGAGCCGTGAAGATCACCTTCTGGCCGACGGCATGGGACGATTATCTTCACTGGCAAACCGAGGACGCGAAGACGCTGGAGCGCCTGAATGTCCTGCTAAAGGAATGCATACGCGATCCGTTTCGCGGCACCGGCAAGCCCGAACCCTTGGCCGGAAACCTGAGCGGCTGGTGGTCCCGCCGCATCGATCGCGAACATCGGCTGGTGTATCGCCTGAGCGGCAAGGGCGAAGCGCAGGCGCTGGAAGTTGCGCAGTGCCGATATCATTATTAAGCGGGGCACTGGTGCCGCATCCACGGCATGTCGCTGGATCCCGAAGTAGGCGCCCCACTATGCTTCAAGACACAATGGGACGCCCGCAGCCGCCATTGCAGCAGGGCTGTTGAATGTAAACCCGTGCGGCCGAATATCCCCCCTGTCTCGTCGCGCTGGTTTAGCGGCTCACTCGTTGAGCGTGCTGCGCTCCTTATGCGGCAGATCGGGGTTCAGCGTCTCCCACCCGATCTTCTCGCCCACCCAGATTTCCGCGGTCGGCGGGAAGGCGTCGGGGTCGTCGAGCGTGGCGGTGGTGATGTCCTGATGGTTCGGGCGGGTGTCGCGGCGATAGGTGACCAGGCTGCCGCAGTCGGCGCACGAGCCCCAATAGATGCCCGGCGAGGAGCTATATTCGCGGACCTCGCCCCGGAACAACGCGAAGTCGGTTTTGTCGAACACCGCCCAGCCCACGCTCACGCCGCCGGTCGCGCGGCGGCATGAGACGCAATGACAGAGCGTCCCCGCCACCGCTTTGCCGGTGACGCTATAGCGCACCTTTCCGCACAGGCAGCCGCCCTCGGCCATTATCCGGCCACAGGCAGGTAAATCGCCCCGCCCGTCTCCCGGAATGTCTCGCGCATCTCCATCATGGTCGGCATCGTAGCGAGGACGCGCGGATCGGAACAGGGGGCGACAAGGCTACCCAATCCAGCCTCCTCCCGCCTCCCCACACCCGTTCGTGCTGAGCGAAGTCGAAGCACGCTGGGATAACGCCCTTCGACTTCACTCAGGGCGAACGGAGGTGGGGCTTGACAAGCGAGACCAAATCATGTACGCACTTCGCGTTCACTGACTTGGGAAACCGGGTCAGGGGACAGGACCGGCGCGAAGCTCCTCGGCATGCATGAGACGGTAACTTCGCCCAAGAGTACAGATCTCAGCGTGTGGTTCGCCACGCGGTGATGCCGGCGTCGTGGAGGGGAGCTACGCGG
>Ga0070660_100000401_pt1 | contig 28844 bp, 29 predicted proteins | sample KBSC33metaG_FD_64670 | JGI IMG/M metagenome (GOLD analysis project Ga0070660, IMG submission 64670) | Corn rhizosphere microbial communities from Kellogg Biological Station, Michigan, USA - KBS C3-3 metaG | ecosystem: Host-associated > Plants > Roots > Rhizosphere > Soil ... | reverse complement strand
CGGATACTGCGCATTGGCAGGCCTACAGGCGGTATCCAGGACTTGATTGTCCAAGGTCAGCATGCAGCCTCCCCGCTGCCGAGCAGGTGTGCGGAACCGCGCCGGTCACACAAGCTTGCCTCAAGCCATGGGAAACGTGCGTCCAATGGACATGCGGTTATCGGTATACCCCCAATCCTCCCCTGCAAGGGGAGGGGGACCGCGCCGCGCAGCGGCGTGGTGGAGGGGTATGCACCTCTCAGCGACGGGTAAACCTCGAACGGGAATACCCCTCCACCACCGGCTTCGCCGGCGGTCCCCCTCCCCCTGCGGGGGAGGATCCACCCCGTGCCACTCCTCGCCATCGTCATTGCGAGCCGCGAAGCGGCGCGGCAATCCAGTCCACCGCGCGCCTCGCATCCAGGCCCGGATCGCGTCCCCGGCTTTCGCCCCGCTCGCGATGACGACGAAGAATATGCAGTCGTCATCCCGACTTAGGTCCAAGGTGACGACGCACCTTCACAACAACCGCAACTGGTCCCCCTCCGGCGGCCGAAACAAATCGGTCCGCAATTTCAACCGCTCGCCCTTCAGATCCAGCCGGTTGCACGCAATCTTGAACCTTGTCCGCAGCAGCTCCGCCCATGGCCCTTGGCCCTGCATGCGCGTGAAGAAATTGGGGTCATTATCCTTGCCGCCCCGGATCGATTGGATCGTCGCCATCACCTTGGCCGCCCGGTCGGGATGGTGCGCGTCGAGCCAGGCGCGAAACAAGGGGGCGACCTCGTGCGGCAGGCGCACCGGCAGGAAGAAGGCGCCGCGCGCGCCCGCCGCCTTCGCCGCCTCCAGGATATGCTCCATTTCATGATCGGTGATCTGCGGCACTACCGGCGCAAGGCTGACGAAGGTCGGCACCCCCGCATCGATCAGCGCCCTCACCGCCGCCAACCGTTTCGCCGGCCGCGGGCAGCGCGGCTCGAGCGTGCGCGCGGTCACGGGGTCGATCGTCGGCACCGATATCACCACCGCCGCCAGCGCCTTCGCCGCCATCGGCGCGATGATGTCGAGATCGCGCACCACCCGGTCCGACTTGGTCGTGATCGTGAAGGGATGCAGCGTCTCGACCAGCACCTCCAGGCAGGCGCGCGTGATGCGCCATTCGCCCTCGATCGGCTGGTAGGGGTCGGTGTTGGTGCCGAATGCGATCGGGCGCGGCACATAATTGCGTGCCATCAGCTCGTGCCGCAGCAATTTGGGCGCATCCGGCTTGGCGAACAGCCGCGATTCGAAATCCAGGCCCGGCGACAGGTCATGGAACGCATGCGTCGGCCGCGCGAAGCAATAGATGCAGCCATGCTCGCACCCGCGATAGGGGTTGATCGATCGGTCGAAGCCCACATCGGGCGACTGGTTGCGCGTGATGATCGTTCGCGGCCGCTCGACCGTCACATCGGTCTTCAGCCGCGGCGCCTCTCCGTCCAGATCCTCGCGCGCGTCGAGCCAATCGCCATCCGTCTCGCGCGCCTTCAGGTTGAAGCGTTGCGGCGTCTCATTGAGCGTCGCGCCACGGCCGGGCCGAGGTGGGAGAGGGGGCGTTCCCATGGTTGCACGTTAGATGTTTCACGTGGAACATAGCAAGAACATTCGACGTATTCGGCTGACGAATGAGGCTCGGCGGGATGGCAAACCGACCCCTCTCCAACGGAAGAGGGGCGTCCTATTTCTCTCGAAGCCGCGGCATCAACTCGACGAAATTGCAGGGCCGGTGCCGGCTGTCCAATTGGCTTGCGAGAATCCCGTCCCAGCCATCCTTCACAGCGCCGTTCGAGCCGGGCAGCGCGAACAGATAGGTGCCGCGCGCCACCGCCGCGGTCGCGCGCGACTGGATGGTCGAGGTGCCGATCTTGGCGTAGCTCAGCCAGCGGAACAGCTCGCCGAATCCTTCGATCTCCTTGTCGCGCACGCGCGCGAACGCCTCGGGCGTGACGTCTCGCCCGGTCAGCCCGGTTCCTCCGGTCGAGATCACGCAATCCACCTCCGGATCGTCGATCCAGCCATGCAGCCGCGCCACGATCTCGGCGACGTCATCGATCACGATCGCGCGATCGGCCAGGATATGCCCCGCCTGGGTCAGTCGCTCGACCAGGATCGCGCCCGACGTGTCGGTATCGTGCATGCGGCTGTCGGACACGGTCAGCACCGCGATCCGCACCGGTAAGAAGACGGCCGTCTCGTCGATCGGCATCAGTTGGGCGCGAGCGCGGCCGCGCCCGCCTGGATCGGCTGGCTGCTGGCGGTCTGAACCGCGCCGCGCGTCGGGAAGGCTGGCCAGCGTCCCGCGGCGAGCGCGGTCAGGCTGGTGGTCGGCGTGCCCGCCCGACGCTGGTAGATCCAGTAATTGCGCAGCACGATCGCCACGTAAGCGCGCGTCTGCGCGAACGGAATCGACTCGATGAAGAGCAGGGGATCGTTCATCCCGGCAGTCCAGCGCGCGACATTGTTGGGTCCCGCATTGTAAGCCGCAATCACCCTCGGCAGCAGCCCGTTCGTGCCGCCCGTCGCCGCCAGCTCTTCGAGATAAGCTTGGCCATATTCGAAGCTGACCGATGGGTCGTCGAGCGGGCGGACGACGTCGCCCTTGTGGCGCGCGATCAATTGCGCGGTTGCGGGCATCAGCTGCATCAGTCCGCGCGCGCCGGAGCGGCTGACAGCATCCACCCGCATCTCCGATTCCTGCAGCGCATGCGCGTAGACCAGGGCGGGATCGATCCGCCAGCCGTCCGCGGGCGACCAGGCCGGCATCGGATAACGCGCCGCCAGGCTGGTATGCGTGCCGGCGGGCGCATTCTGCGCGAGCCAGACCTGCGTCGCGGGCAGGTGGAGCGCGGCGGCGAAACCGATCAATTGGCCATGTTCGGCCGGCGCGCCGATCCGCGCTTGGTAGCGGATCATCTGGTCGGCGAGATTGGTCTCGCCGATCTCGACCAAAGCCGCGGCGGCGCGGAGATTGGGATGGCGGAGCAGCGCCTGCATGTCGGTCGCTGCGAGCGCGCCGTCGGACATCTCGGGAATACCGAGCGCGGCGTTCGCCAGCATACCGTAAAAGGTCTCGTTCAGCCGGCTCGCCGCTTCCAGCCGTGGCGTGGCCGAAGCCGCATCGCCCATTGCGGTACGGCTGCGCGCGGACCAGAACCATCCCGCCGCGCGCGTTTCGTCGTCGCCGGCATTGGAGCCGACGCGGTCGAACGCGTCGCGTGCCGCGGCGAAATCGCCCGCGCGCCAGCTGGCGAGGCCGTTGACCCACGCTCCATCCACCGCCCAGTCGCCCGCGCCCGTCTGCGCCAGCGCGGCCACGCGTCGCGCGGAAGCGTCGTCGCCATTCTGAAAATAGGTCCAGGCGACCTTCTGCCGCCATTCGGTCAGCGCCTCGGGTGAGAGGCTGCCGGCGGCGGCTTCGACCAGAGGCTCGGCGCCGGCCGCGTCATTGACCCTGAGCAAAGGCTGCACCTTTGCCGCAAGCGCGGCGCAGTCGCGGTTGGGCCGGCTCGCCGCGCGCTTGCTGGGGCCGCCCGCGCGCACCAGCGGGTGTTGCGCGGGCAGTGCCGCGCCGGCCGGAACGAATTTGGCGAGGGCAGGCGCCTCGGGCAGCTCGGGCGAGAGCGTCAGCAGCGCAGTGAGCGCGTCGGGATCGCGCGCGGACGAGCTCGCCAGCATCAGCTCGGACCGTGCCATCGGCGTCAGTAGGCCCGTCGGCACGCTCTCCAGCTTGGCTGACGCCATCTGGTAATCGCCGGTGCGAAGCGCCTGGAAAACCTGGCGATAGGCATCGCGATCCGCGTCGCTGAGCTGGCGCGGGATCGTAGCGGCAACCGGCGGCGGTACAATCACCGGCACGTCGGCCAGCGCCGGGGCTGCCAAGGCCAGCGCGAGCGCCGAAAACATCCCTAAGCGAATCACAGCCGCTCGAACCTTTGCAGGTCGGCCCAGATGAGCGGGCGCCATTCGCGCTTCATGCTCACCAGCCGCGGATGGATTGTCGCGACGGTCGGCACGGTCGCGGTCCCGATCGCGACCGCATGCTCGGCATCGCGCGCCTTGGCGGCGGGCTGTCCGAGCAGCGCCTGGACGGGGGCGTCGCCCAGCAGCAGCAATTTCTTCGGTGCCACCAGGCCGAGATGGTGGAGCAGCAAGGGCTTGAGCACCTTGAGCTGCGCTTCCGCAAGCCGGCCCGAGGTTGGCCGCGCAGGCGAGAAGGGGATCAGATAGGCTTGCGCGCGTTCCAGCTTGATCGCGCCTAGCATCCGATCGAACAGGGCGCCGACCTCACCCGAAAGCAGCCTGCCCGACATGCGATCGTCGGCCTCGGGCATGTCCACCACCACCACGAGTCCCGAGGCGGGATCGCCCACGGCATCGATTCGGGTATTGGCGGGGCCGGGGACGGCGGCATCGGTGAGCAGGAAGGCGCGGAACGCATCGAGCGTGTCGGGCAATGTCACCGACGTGGCCGGTGTCGGCAGGATCGGAAGCGTTTCGGTGAGGCTCGCTTCGGCCGCTGCGGAAACGGGCGCGGCGGCGAGCCAGTTGCGGGGGCTATCGTCCGCAAGCGTGTCCACGCCCGCTTCCGCCCACCAGTCCAGCGCGCTCAAAGCGACGCTATCCGCCATTCAAAACATCCCCGCTTCCGGCATGCCCTGATTTGACGGGAGGTTGACGAGGGGGTCAATCTACAGGCACCGGCTTTCTGGATGAGGCGTTCGGTCGGCACGACGATCGGACGCGGAGAGAGACATGTCGACACGCGAAAGCATGAATTACGACGTCGTGATCGTGGGGGCGGGGCCGGCCGGCCTCGCCGCGTCGATCCGGCTCAAGCAGATCAATCCCGACATCGCGGTCTGCGTGCTGGAGAAGGGATCCGAGGTCGGCGCGCACATCCTGTCGGGTGCGGTGATCGATCCGATCGCGCTCGATGAACTGTTCCCCGACTGGCGTGAAAAGGGCTGCCCGCTCGAGGTGAAGGTGACCGAAAACCATCACTGGTTTTTGAGCCGCACCGGCAAGCGCGGCATGCCGCATCTGTTCCTCCCGCCCCTGATGAACAACAAGGGCACCTATACCGGTTCACTCGGCAATCTCTGCCGCTGGCTCGCCGATCAGGCGCAGGAGCTGGGCGTCGAGGTCTTCCCGGGCTTCGCCGCGGCCGAGATATTGTTCAACGACGATGGTTCGGTGAAGGGCGTCGCGACCGGCGACATGGGCGTCGCGCGCGACGGCACGCACAAACCCGATTACCAACCCGGTATCGAACTCCACGCTCGCTACACCTTCTTCGCCGAGGGCGCGCGCGGCAGCCTGACCAAGGAAGCCAAGCGCCTGTTCGACCTCGAACGCGATTGTCAGCCCCAGGTCTACGGTCTTGGAATCAAGGAGCTTTGGGATATCGATCCGGCCAAGCATGTGCCCGGCCGCGTGATCCACACCCAGGGCTGGCCGCTGAAGGACGAGGTCGGCGGCGGTTTCCTCTATCACCAGGCCAACAACCAGGTCGCGGTGGGTTTCGTGGTCGGCCTGGGTTATCGCAACCCGCACCTCTCGCCCTTCCACGAATTCCAACGCTGGAAGACGCACCCCGCGATCCGCGAAATCCTCGAAGGCGGACGGCGCGTCTCCTACGGCGCGCGCGCGATCAATGAGGGCGGTTGGCAGTCCGTGCCCAAGCTTGCTTTCCCGGGCGGCGCGCTGATCGGCTGCTCGGCGGGTTTCGTGAACGTGCCGCGCATCAAGGGCACGCACACCGCGATGAAATCGGCCATGCTCGCCGCCGAAGCCGCCGCCGAGGCGCTCGCGGCGGGGAGGGGTGGCGACACGCTCGATGCCTACCAGCCCGCGGTCGAGGCAAGCTGGATCGCCAAGGAACTCAGGATGGTCCGCAATGCCGAGCCTGCGCTCGCCAAATTGGGCGCCTTCCTCGGTACGCTCTGGTCGGGCATCGACCTATGGATGCGCCAGCTTGGGCTGGGCCTGCCTTATACGTTCAAGCATCATCGCGATAACGAGGGGCTGTGGCGCAAGGATCTGGCGCAGCCGATCGACTATCCCAAGCCCGACAATGTGATCAGCTTCGATCGCCTCTCCTCGGTGTTCCTGTCGAACACCAATCATGAGGAGGATCAGCCCGTTCACCTCACGCTCAAGGATGCGTCGGTACCGATCGACGTCAATCTTGCACTCTATGACGCACCCGAGCAGCGTTATTGCCCGGCGGGCGTCTATGAGATCGTGGGCCAGGAAACCGGGGATCCCCGCTTGCAGATCAACGCCCAGAATTGCGTCCACTGCAAGACGTGCGACATCAAGGATCCCACCCAGAATATCAATTGGGTCGTGCCCGAAGGTGGCGGCGGCCCCAATTATCCCAATATGTAAGGGCGCAATCCTCATGTCATATCCGCGTTCCTTTCTGCTGCTCGGTCTGTCCGCTCTGGCGCTTGCCTCGCCGGTCGCGGCGGTGAAGCCCACCGCTGGAGGCCTCTATCTGCGCGCCCGCGCGGCCGAGGCACTCGGCGACACGTCCGGCGCCAATGCCGGATTCGCCGCTTTGCTTGCGCAGCTTCCAGGCAATGTGATGATCGCCAATCATGCCTACCGCCAGGCGATGCAGGCTGGCGACATGGCCCTGGCGCTGCGCGCGGCGCATGTGCTCGAGGCGCAAAAGGCGGTGCCGCCGGATGCGCGGATCCTGCTCGCACTGGAACAGGTCAAGGCGCGCGACTGGGTCAAGGCGCGCGCCGCGACCGAATTGCTCGCGCAGGACGGCGCCTTCGGCTTTCTCGCGCCGTATTTCCGCGCCTGGATCGCGGTCGGCTCGGGCCAGGGCGACGCGCTCGCTTTGGTCGAAGGCGGGCGCAGCCTGCCGTTCGCCTCGACTTATTATCCGGAACAGCGCGCGCTCATCCTGATCGCACTCGGCCGCGCCGGCGAGGCGGCCAAAGGGCTCCGGCCGGAGTTGGTGCCGCTGCTTCCCGCGCGGGTGACGGGGGCCGAGGAGGGGCTTTCGCCCGTGCTCGTCCATGTCGCGACCGATCTGGGGCGCCAGCAATATGTGCCCGTCGGCATGCTGCTCGCGCGGATGGCGACCTATACCGCGCCCGAAAATGGCACGGGCTGGATCGTGCTGGCCGAACTGCTTCAGCGGATGCAGCGCGCCGACCTGGCGCTTGCCGCGCTTGACCATGTGGATCCCGCCAGCCCGGGGGCGGAGGATGCACGCGCGCTCCGCATCGCCTTGCTCAACGATAGCGGCAAGCATGAACAGGCGCTCGCCGAGGCGCTGGCCGCGACCAGGAGCGCGAGCGCCGGCATCGACGATTGGGGACGGGCAGGGGACCTTTACCTCGTCCTCTCGAAGCCGAACGAGGCGGCACAGGCCTATGGCAAGGCGCTGGCCTTGGCCGAGGCCGCGCACGCGCCGACCGATGTCCTATGGCCGATCCTGCTCCAGCAGGGCGGCGCGCTCGATCTCGCGGGCGACTGGCCCGCCGCCAAAGCGGCTTATGAGCGCGCCTTCACGATCGCGCCCGAGCAGCCGACCGTGCTCAACCAGGTCGGCTATTCGGAGATCGAGCATCATGAAGATGTCGCGCGGGCGAGCGCGATGATCGCCAAGGCGAGCAGCCTGCGCCCCGACGACGCCGCCATCACCGATTCGCTCGGTTGGGTTCTCTATCTCCAGGGCAAGGGAGAGCAGGCGATCCCGCTCCTGGAAAAGGCGGCGGCGGGCAATCCGGCCGAAGCGGCAATCAACGAGCATCTCGGCGATGCTTACTGGTCCACCGGGCGCATCTACGAGGCGCGCTACGCCTGGCGCGCGGCGCTTCTGACCGCCGAGGACAAGGATAAGGCGCGGCTCACCGCCAAGATCGACACCGGTCTCGACAAAGCGACGGCGGCGCCCTGATGGCGGTCGAGACCGCCTTCGCCAAGATCAACCTCGCTCTTCACGTCCGCAGGCGCGAGGATGACGGCTATCATGCGATCGAAACCTTGTTCGCCTTCGCCGAGGATGGCGACCGCCTCAGCCTGACCGGCGAGCCCGGATTGCACGTGACCGGCCCGTTCGCGGGTGCGCTGGCCGAAGGCGACAATCTCGTCACGCGCGCGGCCGAAGGCTTTGCCGCGATGACGGGAAAGCCGGTCATAAGCGGCTTTCTCCTCGACAAGCGGCTTCCGGTCGCGGCCGGGATCGGCGGCGGCTCGGCCGATGCAGCGGCTGCGCTCCGTCTGCTCTGCGCGCGCGATGGCATCGATCCGAATGACGAGCGCGTTCGCGCGCTCGCGGCGCAGCTCGGTGCCGATGTCCCCGCCTGCCTCGTCTCGCGGCCTGTGCGCGGGGAGAAACGCGGTGACAGCCTCATCCCGCTCGAGGGCGTGCCGAGCGGCCAGCCTCTGCTGCTGGTCAATCCGATGCGTCCGCTTGCGACGGGGCCCGTCTTCGCGCGCTGGGACGGCGTCGACCGAGGCTCGCTCGATGGCGGCGACCCGATCGAGGCGGCGCGCAAAGGGCGTAATGACCTCGAAGCCCCCGCCGTCGCGATCTTGCCCGTGATCGGCGAGATATTGACCTTGCTGGCGGCGCAGGACGGGGTGCTGCTCGCGCGCATGTCGGGCTCGGGCGCCACCTGCTTCGCCTTGTTCGATCGCGAGGCATCCTGCGAGGCCGCCGCCAACGCAATTGCGGGCGAGAATCCGGACTGGTGGCTGATGCGGACGCGACTGCGGTGAGCGAGGCCTGGCGGGACATTCAGGGCGATCCCGCATCCGCGATGCTGCTCATCGCCGATCATGCCTCCAACCGCCTGCCCGAGGGCATGGATTTGGGCGTGCCCGCAAGCGTGATGCACGAACATGTCGCGCTGGATATCGGCGTGGCGCCTCTGGCGTCCTCGCTCTGCGCGACCCTCGGCTGCCCGGCGGTGCTCGGCGGCATCTCACGGCTGCTGCTCGACCTCAACCGCGAGGATCATGCGCCCGGGCTGATCCCCGAGACCAGCGACGGCATTCTCATTCCGGGCAATACCGGCCTGACCTCCGCCGACCGCGCATCCCGGATTGCCGCTTATTGGCGGCCTTATCACGATCATATCGCTGAAAAGATATCAGGGCATCGGCCGAAGCTTCTGATTTCGCTACACAGCTTCACGCCTCGCCTTGCCACGAGCATGGAAGCCCGGCCTTGGCAGATCGGCATCCTCTACAACCGGGACGAGCGCGCCGCGCGCCTCGCCTTGCCCCTGCTCGAACAAGCGGGGATCGTCGCGGGCGACAATCTGCCTTATTCGGGCAAGGTGCTGAACGCGACGATGAACCGCCACGGCGAGGGCAATCATATCCCCTATCTGGGGATCGAGGTGCGGCAGGATCTGATCGCGGATGCCGACGGCGTGGCGCTCTGGTGCAAACGGCTCGCGCCGATCATCCGCGCGGTGCGCGATCGGGTGACGCATGGCTGACGCCTTTCCGATCCTGACCGCCGTCGAGATGCGCGCCGCCGAGCAGAAGGCGATCGACGACGGCGTCTCGGTCGACACGCTGATGGAGCGCGCGGGTGCGGCGATTGCCGAAGCGGTGTGGCGGATCGCGGGTGCAAGCGAGATCCTGGTCCTCTGCGGACCGGGCAACAATGGCGGCGATGGCTATGTCGCCGCGCGTTTGCTCAAGGAACGTGGCGCGCATGTCCGGTTGGCCGCGTCCGCGCCCGCCAGGGCCGAAGCGGCACGCCGCGCGGCGGACCTGTGGGATGGCCCGGTGGAGGCGCTCGCCGATGTGAAGCGGGCGGCGACGTTGGTCGACGCGTTGTTCGGTACCGGCCTGGCGCGTCCGCTCGACCCTGATGCCGCCGAAGCACTGGCGCGGCTCTGCCGGGGCGCGCATCGCCGGATCGCGGTCGACCTGCCAAGCGGCATCGCCACCGACGACGGCAAGATCCTGGGCACGGTCCCGCATTTCGATCTCACCATCGCGTTGGGTGCGCTCAAGCCGTCGCATCTGCTGCTTCCGGCCGCAGGCTATTGCGGGCAGGTGGCGGTCGCCGACATCGGCCTGGGCGATATCGACGCCAGCATGCACCGCATCGTGCGGCCGAAGCTCGTCGCGCCGGGCCACGACGCCAACAAATATAGCCGGGGCAAATTGCTCGTGCTGGCGGGCGATATGCCCGGGGCGAGCCTGCTGGCGGCGCTGGCCGGACAGCGCGCGGGCGCCGGCTATGTCGAATTGCTCGGTTCGGAGGCCGAGGCGCCTCCGCACGCGCTGGTACGGCGCGGCTGGAGCGCGAAGGCGATCGAGGATGACCGGATCGCGGCGATCGTGGCGGGTCCCGGGCTCGGCCGCGGGCGGCAAGCGCGCGAACGGCTGGATGCGGCGCTCGCGACCGGCAAGCCGCTGGTGCTCGATGCGGACGCGCTGACCTTGATCGGCAAGGCACGGCACAATCGTCTCGTTGGCCATATCGTCACGCCGCATTGGGGCGAATTTGTGCGGATGTTCGGGGACAGCAGGCAGGATCGCCTGACCCAGGCGCGCGCCGCCGCCAGCCGCTCGGGCGCGATCATCCTGCTCAAGGGCGCGGACAGCATCGTCGCGCATCCCGATGGGCGCGCGGCAATCGGATCGCTTGCGCCCTCCTGGCTGGCGAGCGCAGGCACGGGCGACGTGCTGGCAGGCATTATCGGCGGGCTGCTCGCCAATGGGCTTGAGCCGTTCGATTCGGCACAGGCGGGCGTCTGGCTGCATGCCGAGGCGGCACGGCTCGCAGGGCCGATGCTGATCGCGGACGATCTGGTGTCTCGCCTCCCATCGGCTATAGCCGCCTGTCTGTGACCCTTTCCGAAGTGATCAAGCTCGCCGCGCGCGGCGACGGCGTTACCGCCGACGGCCGCCATGTCGCGCTCGCGGCACCGGGCGACATGGTCGATATCGCCGCCGAGATATTTCCCGGACCGCACCATGTTTCGCCGCCGTGCCGGCATTTCCCGAAATGCGGCGGTTGCCAGCTCCAGCATATCGATGACGCGAGCTATGCCGATTATCTGGTCGAGCGCATCGCTTCCGCGCTGGCCGCGCAGAAGCTGGACCTGCCCGAAATCCGACCGCCGCATCTCTCGCCGCCGCGCACGCGTCGCCGCGCTTCGCTGCGGGCGGAGCGGCTCGGAAAGAGGATCGTGCTCGGCTTCAATGAGGCGGTCAGCCACTACATCGTCGACATTCGCGAATGTCACATCCTGCTGCCTGAGCTGTTCGCGTTGGTCGATCCGCTGCGCACCCTGCTCGGCACGATGCTGGGGCCGCGCAAGAGCGCGAACGTGCATCTCGCCTGGACCGACCAGGGCGCCGACGTCGCGATCGACGGGGTCGCGGTCGACGGCCTTGCCGCGCACGAGGCGCTGACCGATTTCGCGCAAGCCCACCGGCTCGCGCGCATCGCGATCGACGAAGGCTATGGCAGCGAGCCGCGATGGGAACCCGAGCCCGTCACTACCACAATCGATGGCCTGGCGGTCGGCATGCCGATCAAGGCGTTCCTGCAAGCCACTGCCGATGGCGCCGATGCGCTCACCCTCGCGGTGTGCGAAGCCGTGGGCGATGCCGCTACGGTGGCGGAGCTGTTCGCGGGACTTGGCACCTTCGCGATACCGGTGTCGGCCACCGCGCGCGTGGTGGCGGTCGAAGGCGCGCGCGATGCCGCGCTTGCCTTGCGCCTCGCCGCCAACCGGACGGGGCGCCAGATTGCGATCGATCATCGCGATCTGTTCCGCCGGCCTTTGTCCGACGAGGAATTGGCACGGTTCGACGCGGTCATCCTCGATCCGCCGCGTGCCGGCGCCAAGGAGCAGGCGCCCGCGCTCGCCCGCGCCGATATACTGCGGATCGCTTACGTTTCCTGCAATCCCGCCACCTTCGCGCGCGACGCGCGGACCTTGGTCGATGGCGGATGGCGGATCGACTGGATCAAACCCGTCGGCCAATTCCGCTGGTCGACGCATGTCGAACTCGCGGCCGCGTTTCGCCGGGATTGAGAACCAAGTTAGTGATAACGTAAGACATTTTATTTATACGGGGCAGATGTTCCCGTCCGATTCCTCCGATTCCGCCGTCACGCCCCCACGCACTCCTGAGAGTCTTACTGCGATCGTGGGCGACATTGGCCGCCAGACGATTCGCCTGGGCCTGACCGATCCTGCAGGCGAACTTCGGCGCGAAACGATCAAAGCTTATCAGGCCGCGACCCAGTCGACGATTTCCGGTGCGCTGACCACGTTCGCGCGCGAATGCGGCCTCAACGTCCTGCCGCGCCGGTGCGCGCTTGCCGTGTCGGGCGCCACGCGCGGCGATACGATATCGGTCACCAACAGCCGCTGGTTCATCTCGCGCAGCGGCCTGCGTTCGATGCTGCAAGGCGATCCCGTCCTGATCAACGATTTCGCCGCAATCGCCTGGTCGCTGACTTCGACCAAGGGCAGCGCGCGGATCGACCGTACCGAGCAGGGCATGATCTGTCCGGCGACGAAAGCGGGTACCTATTGCGTCATCGGGATCGGCAGCGGCTTGGGCTTGGCGGTCATCCAGCGCGACGAATTCGGCCATTTCAGCGTACTCGCGACCGAAGCGGGCCATTGCTCCTTCGTGCCGGGCATCACGGACTGGCAACCGGTGATCGAAATCATGCGGCGCAGCGCCATCTGCCAGACCGCCGAACACTTCATGTCGGCCGCAGGTTTGCACCGCACCTATCTGGCCTGTGCGGAGCATCTCCGCGTCGAGCCGCGCGCCGCCAATTCGGTTGAGGTCGTGCGGCTCGTGGAAACCAGCCGCGACGTAGCCGCGGTCAAGGCGCTCGACCTGATCGCGCGCGCATTGTGGCAATTTGCTGGGAATATGGTGCTGAGCCATGGTGCATGGGACGGGGTGATCCTGACCGGCAGCCTGACCCAGGCACTCGCCAAGGTGCTGCGGCAGCAGCATGTCCGCGACCAGTTCCTGCTGGCGGGACCCTATGTGCGCGAATTGCAGCGCGTGCCGTGCAGCTTCGCCAGTTTTGATCATGCCGAGCTGGAAGGGGCAGCCCAGGCGCTTTTGCTCCGCGATCGGGCACAGATACGATCAACGGTTGCCGCCGCCGCCTGAAACCGGCACCTTATTTGGCAGTTGACCGTCCCAGAAGAGGAGGCCTGCGCATGAATATTTCCAAGGGCGGCATTGTCGAGCGGATCGCGCGGGTGCTGGCGGGGCAGAGGCTCAGCGCCAATGCCGACGGAAGCAATGCGCATGCCGCCCCGGATGTGGATCTGGCATGGCGCGATCATGTCGACGACGCCGTCGCCGTGCTGCGCACGATGCGTGAGCCGGATGCGCGCATGGCGGATGCGGGCGATCCGGTGATCTGGGAAAAGATGATCCTCGCCGCTCTGCCTGAAAGCGCCCGATAAAGAAGGGGGAGCGACCCGCGCTCCCCTTCCAATTCCTAATAGAAAGACGCCGGATTGGGCGGTGGCGCGTTGCAGGCGCGGTGGTTGCCATGGTTGCACGCCCAGACCTGCGCACGCCATACGCGCATCGCATCGGCATAAGCATGTTGTTGGCGAACATAGCGCGCGTCGGCGCGGTTGACCGCTGCGTCATGCTTGACCAGCGCATCCATGAAGGCCTGCTGGTCGGCGGCATATTGCGCCTGCGATTCCTGATATTGCGCGACGATGGCGGCATTGGCGTCATTGTTGGCGGCGGTGGTCGCGGAGACCTGGTTGTTGATCGCGGCGGTGCCGGGCGCGCCGCCGGCATTGATCGCGTCCTGATTCGGCATCGGCGTCGCCGCATAGCCGCGCTGATATTCCTCCTGCGGCGAGCGTCCGGTGTTCTCGGTGCCGCCATTGGGCTGCGCCTGGGCGAAAACGGGCGCCAGCGCGCTAGCCGCGAGCAGCAGCCCGATTAAGGGTTTTGCCGACATAATCGCTCTCCTTGGTTGCGATTTTATCGGGGTGAACGCGACTCCGGGGTCGCCGTTCCGGGGATGCGCCCGCCGGGTCTGACCTTGAGCCTACGCCGCCGGAGCGAATTCGCCCGTCTTTTCGTCCATCAAATAAAGGACACCTTCGGCAATCGCGAAATGCGCGCCGCGCAGTTTAAGCCGGCCTTCCTTCTCCGCCTCGGGAATGCAGGGGAAGGTGCGTAAATTGGCGAGACTGACCCTGACGCACGCATATTCGAGCGCACGCACCGCCTCCGGTCCCTGGCCCAGTTCGGCAACGATCTGGTCGCGCTCGTTCTGAAGCAGCGACACCCATTCGGCGATGAAGCCGCCGCGCCCGCGCGGCGCGCCTTCGAACGCATGATTGAGCGAGGCGCTGACGCCGCCGCACGCGCCATGGCCCATCACCACCACCTCGGCGACGTTCAATTGCGTCACCGCGAACTCCAGCGCGGCCGACACGCCGTGATAGCCCTTGCTCAGCTCGAATGGCGGCACGAGGTTGGCGATATTGCGCACCACGAACAACTCGCCGGGCGAAACGTCGAAGATGCGCGCCGGATCGACCCGGCTGTCGGAACAGGCGATCACGAGCGTCTTGGGGCTCTGGCCCTCCGCCAGCTCGGCCCAGCGCGCGCGTTGCTGCGACCATTCTTCGTCACGAAAGCGATGATAGCCCGCGATCAGGCGGTCGAATTCGGTGGGTGCGGTGTCAGACATGGGGTTTCCCGTTACCGATTGACCGACGCGGCGCAAGCGCGGCTTCAACGGATGCAAGCGGTCCGGGGGTGGCAAGTCCGCGCGCGCGACGCTATCTGGCGGGCATGAACGAGCCGCTGCCCATTCGTCCTCCCCGCGAGCGCAAGCCCGACTGGATCCGCGTCAAGGCGCCGACCAGCCACGGCTTCAACGAGACGCGCCAGCTGATGCGCCGTTTGAACCTTGCCACGGTATGCGAGGAGGCGGCCTGCCCCAATATCGGCGAGTGCTGGACCAAGAAGCACGCGACGGTGATGATCCTGGGCGACACGTGCACGCGGGCCTGCGCCTTCTGCAACGTCAAGACCGGCATGCCGCGCGCCGTCGACCTGACCGAACCGCAGCATGTGGCCGATGCCGCAGCCGAGCTGGGCCTGACGCATATCGTGGTGACCTCGGTCGACCGTGATGACCTCAAGGACGGCGGCGCCAGCCAGTTCGTCAAGGTGATCGAGGCGCTGCGCCGAACCACGCCCTCGACCACGATCGAGATATTGACCCCCGATTTCCGCAACAAGGCGGACAGCGCAATCGAGGCGATCGTCGCGGCACGGCCCGACGTTTACAATCACAATCTCGAAACCGTGCCGAGGCTGTATCCGACAATCCGGCCGGGCGCGCGTTATTACGCCTCGTTGCGCCTGCTCGAGCAGGTCAAGACGCTCGATCCGTCGATCTTCACCAAATCGGGCGTGATGGTCGGCCTGGGCGAGGAACGGATGGAGGTCCATCAGGTGATGGACGACATGCGCTCGGCCGGGATCGATTTCCTGACGATGGGCCAATATCTTCAGCCCACGCCCAAGCATGCCAAGGTCGCCGAATTCGTGACCCCGCAAGCCTTCGCCGCTTATGGCGCGATCGCACGCGCCAAGGGGTTCCTGCTGGTTGCGGCGACCCCGCTCACACGCTCCTCCTATCATGCCGGCGACGATTTCGAACGGATGCGCGCCGCGCGCGAAGCGCAGCTCAAGGCGGGTCGTGCCCCGGCATAAGGAAACGCGCCGGCTGCCTTATACGCCCGAGCAGATGTTCGACCTCGTCGCCGATGTCGGCCGCTATGGGGAGTTCCTGCCCTGGGTGGCGGCGGTGCGGGTGAAGTCGGACAGCGAGACTGAGATGGTCGCCGACCTGGTAGTCGGCTTCAAGGCGCTCAAGGAGCGTTTCACCTCGCGCGTGACCAAGGATCGGCCGCGCATGATTCATGTCGACTATCTCGACGGGCCGCTCAAATATCTGAAGAATGACTGGACGTTCGAGCCCGATGGGGAAGGGGGCTGCCTGGTCGGCTTCAACGTCGATTTCGAGTTCAGGAGCCGCATCTTCGAGATGATCGCGGGCCAGATGTTCGGCACCGCGATCCGCAAGATGGTCGGCGCGTTCGAGACACGCGCCGCAAAGCTCTATGCTTCGGGCAGCAGCAGCTCCAGCGCGCATAGCGCCGCCTGAAGACGGATCCCCGCGCGGCCGAGATCGCCGAACTCTCTCTGGTCGGTAACCGCGTCCTCGGGATCGTCGCCCGCCTTGGCCAGCGCGAACACCACGGTTCCGACCGGCTTGCGGTCGCTTCCGCCGCCGGGGCCGGCAATGCCGGTGATCGCCACCGCGATGTCGCTTCCCGATTTGGCGACCGCGCCATGCGCCATCGCCCAGGCCGTCGCGAGGCTGACCGCGCCGAACGTATCGATCACGTCCCCGGCCACGCCAAGCAAAGCGGTCTTGGCCTCATTGGAATAGGTCACGAATCCGGCGTCGAATACGTCGGACGATCCGGGGATCTCGGTCAAAGCCGCGCTGACGAGGCCACCGGTGCAGCTTTCGGCGACCGAAAGACGTCGACCGATTGCGCGATTCTCGTCGATCACGCGGCGAGCGAGCGTCACCAGCTCTAGGGGAAGGAGATTGTTCACTGGCCGTTGGGCTCCAGGCGGCAGATTTTGAGAATTTCGGCGAGGCCCTTGCCCTTGCGCTCGGCGATGGAAATAGCGAGCACGGCCAGGCGGCCGACGTCCGCGCCAGTCAGATTGCGCGCGTCCATGATCGCTTCATTGGCAACGAAGCAATCGTCGCGGTTGATCTGTTTGGCGAGCAGGCCGCCGAGCATGGGCTCCGCCAGCGCGCGTATCCCTTGCGAATTCATGTCGGGCGGCATCGGCTGGCCCAGATATTTCTCGAAGATCATGCCGATAGCGCGCCGTGCCTCGGGCCAGGCCGCGGCGCTGTCGGGCGCGTAACGATCGGCCAGCGCCGGCCCATTTGCGACGATGTAGGCGCTGGGCGGCAGCACCTCGCTGCATCGACTGCCCAGTTTCTCCGCGAGCGTGGGCAGGGCGAAGGTGACGAGTGCGGCGGCCTGACGCTGCGGCATGCAGTCAGAGGTCTGCGCGAGCGCCATCGACGGCATCGCCGCCAGCATGATCGCAAGTCCAAGTGTCTTCATAGGTCGGCCTCCGGCAGGCGCACGGTCGCCGCGGCCTGGGCGGCGATGCCTTCGCGGCGGCCGGTAAAGCCCAGGCGTTCGGTGGTGGTGGCCTTGATGCTGATCTTCGCCTCCGCGAGCCCGAGCAGGTCGGCCACCCGCATCCGGATCGCGGCGCGGTGCGGACCGACCTTCGGCTCCTCGCAGATAATGGTTAAATCCACATGATCGATCCGTCCGCCCCGCGCCGCGATCAGATCGCGCGCATGGATCAGGAAACGATCGGAGGAGGCGCCGCGCCATTGCGGGTCGCTCGGCGGGAAATGCGTGCCGATATCGCCCTCGCCGATCGTGCCGAGCAGAGCGTCGGTCAGCGCATGCAGCCCGACATCCGCGTCCGAATGGCCGGCCAGCGCGCGGCTATGCGCGATACGAATGCCGCCGATCCACAGCCCGTCGCCTTCGGTGAAGCCGTGCACGTCGAAGCCGAGCGCGGTGCGTGAGACCATGTTCCCTGCCAGCCTTTGCTCCGCCGCCGCGAAATCGGCGGGGTAGGTGAGCTTGTCGAGCGCGGGAGAACCCTCGACCATCGCCACGGTGAGGCCCGCCGCGCGCGCGATCTGCGCATCGTCGGTCGCTTCGCGCGAAATATCCCATGACGCATGCGCGGCGCGGATCGCATCGGTCAGGAAAGCCTGCGGCGTCTGCACGCGGGCGAGTTTTTCGCGCGCGACCACCGGCCCCAGAGTCTCGCCAGCCTCGGCCAGCGTGTCCGCTACCGCAAGCACCGGAACGGCGCCGGGCGCTCGTTCCAGTGCCGCGAGCAGCCGGTCGATCACCGCGCCGGGCAGGAAAGGGCGTGCCGCGTCATGGATCAGAACGCGCTCGCCATCCGCCGCCGCCAGCCCATTGGCGACCGATTCGCGCCGGGTCGCGCCGCCTATGACGGGCGCCGCCAGACGGCGCGCGCCAATCGCATCGGCATAAAGCCGTTCCTGTCCCGCGCCGATCACGACGCGGATCTGATCGATCGCAGGATGCGCCTGAAGCGCGTCGATCGCGTGCGCCAGCACCGCCTTGCCGGCGATCGGGGCATATTGTTTGGGAAGGCCGGCGCCCGCCCGGGTGCCCGATCCGGCCGCGACGATCAGCGCTGTTGTGCTCGGTCGCATAGTGGCGCGCGCCCTAGCGCGTCCGGAGGCGCATTGCCATCCTTGTTCGCAGGTGCGGCAAAAGCGTCAGCGCGCGGCCTGGTGCGCCTCCCGCAGCGCCTTCGCGAATAAGCGGAATTCCTTCTCGCGTGGGGATCCGCTCCGCCACACCAAAGCGATCCGTCGCGACGGATGTTTCGCGTCGAGCGGTCGCGCGATCACGTCGGTATGATCGAGGATGCCGGCCTCGAGCGCCATTTCGGGCAGCATCGTCATCCCCAGCTTGTTGTCGACCATCTGCACGAGGGTGTGGAGCGACGTCCCCATCATCGCCGCGCCCGCGCGCAATTCGGGCCGGTTGCAGGCGGCGAGCGCGTGATCCTTGAGGCAATGGCCGTCCTCGAGCAGAAGCAACTTGGTCTCGTCGATCGCGTCGGCGGACAAGGGATCGGGCATGCTCGCCGCCTGGTCGGCGGGGAAGGCGACGAACAGGCGATCCTCGAACAGATCCTCATGCTCGATATCGCCGCAGGCGTAGGGGAGCGCGAGCAGCACGCAATCGACATGGCCACGATGGAGCGATTCGCACGCCGCCGCCGATGGCTCTTCGCGCAGATAGAGTTTGAGCTCGGGCCAGGATTCGCGGAGCTTGCCGAGAATGCGCGGCAGCAGGAACGGCGCGATGGTGGGAATCACGCCCATCCGCATCTCCCCCGACAAGGGCTTGCCCGCGGCTCGTGCCAGTGCAGCCAGTTCTTCCGCCTCGCGCAGCACGCGCTCGCCCTTGTCGGCGATCTTGAGGCCGAGCGGCGTGAAGCGCACCACGCGCCGCGTACGCTCGACCAGCATCAGGCCGAGTAGGGATTCAAGCTCGCGCAAACCCGCCGACAAGGTCGACTGGGTGACGAAGCATGCATCGGCGGCACGGCCGAAATGGCCGGTGTCACGCAGGGCGACGAGATATTGCAGTTGCTTGAGGGTGGGCAGGTAGACCGCCATTTATCGCTCCAATCGATCAATAGCGTACAAATAATCAATTTGCTTCGCGATTGCGAGGGGGCCACATGCGCATTCGACAGTTTCGTCGCCCCCACAATATGGAGATAGACCCATGCTCACCGTCGGTGACAAATTCCCCTCGCTGAAGCTTCCCGTCCAGGAGGGCGTCTCGGCTCTGCCCGCTGGCGAAACGATCGATACCGGTGACACCGGCGGCAAGTGGAAGGTCGTGTTCTTTTGGCCGAAGGATTTCACCTTCATCTGCCCGACCGAGATCATCGGCTATGGCGAGCTCAAGAACGACCTCGCCGACCGCGACGCGGTGCTGATCGGCGCCTCGACCGACACCGATTTCGTGCATTTCGCATGGCGCAAGTCGGACGAGCGTCTCGCCAATTGCGATTTTCCGTGGATCGCGGATAACAAGAAGCAGCTCGCGAACGCGCTTGGTATCGTCCACGAGGAAGCGGGCGTCGCGCTGCGCGCCACCTTCATCGTCGATCCGCACAATGTGATCCAGCACGTCACGGTCAATGGCCTCAACCAGGGCCGCAACCCGGCCGAGGCGATCCGCGTGCTCGACGCGCTCCAGACGGATGAGCTGTGCCCCTGCAACTGGCACCAGGGCGAAGAGGTTCTGAAGCCCGCCGCCTGATCCTTTTCGAAGGAACACGAATGGGGCGCGGGTGGCAGGCCGCCGCTCGCGCCCTTTTCATATCTCGTCTCAGGAGTTTGACTCATGTCGCTGCGTGAATTTGCGGAAGCCTTGCCCGATTATGCCAAGGACATCCGCCTCAATCTCAACTCACTGGCCGGCGATCAGACGCTCAACGACCAGCGCAAATATGGGCTGCTGCTCACCACCGCGCACGGATCGGGCTACAAGCCGCTGGTCGAGGCGGCCGAGGCGGAGTGCGTGCCCAAGCTTTCGCCCGAGGCGGCCAATGCCGCACGCGCGGCGGCGGCGGTGATGGCGATGAATAACGTCTATTACCGCTTCACCCATCTCGCTTCGAACAAGGAATATGGCACGCTCCCCGCCAAGCTGCGCATGAACGTGATCGGCGCGCCGGGGATCGACAAGGCCGATTTCGAGCTCTTCTGCCTGGCGGTATCGGCGCAGAATGGCTGTGGCATGTGCATCGACAGCCATGAGAAAGTGCTCAAGGGCCATGGTGTCCCCTCCGACGTGATCCAGGCGGCGGCGCGGATCGGCGCGGTGATGACCGCGGCGGCAACAGTGCACGCGACGCGGGTTTGATACGCCGTCGGCCGACTGTAATTGGCGGTCACTCAGCGAAAATAAACCGTCATCCCAGCGAAAGCTGGGATCTCAAGAGATGGAGATCGCCGCCTGCCTCACGAGATCCCAGCTTTCGCTGGGATGACGGGGGTAGTGGGTTGGGGGTGACGGCGGGGCGTGACGACGGGGCTTACGCTTCCTCCTCCACATCCCCGAGCTGCCGCCGTCTAAGCGGCGGCTCATGGGACATTTCGGCCATTTCCATGATCTTGGCGCGGAGTTGCGCGCGTTTGTCGTGGATCGAGGCGATGACCGGCCCCATCGCCAGCCCCAGGTCGACCAGGACGGCTTCAGACAATTGGAGCGAGGATTCGACCGTTTCCGGCACCGCGTCGGTCGCGCCGGCACGATAGAGCTGGGCCGCCTGATTGGGGTCCCGCGCGCGGGCGATGATGGGCAGATCGGGGAATTTGTTCCGAAGCGACCTCGTCAGCCGCACGACCTGAACCGGATCGTCCATCGTCAGCACGATCGCACTGGCTTTCTCCACCTGCAGCCGCTCGATCATGCCGGGCCGAACGATATCGCCGAACGTCGCATTATAGCCGCGCTCGCGCGCGGCGCGGATCGTGTCCGCATCCGCATCGATCGCGAGGTAGGGGCGCTTGTGCGCATCGAGCATTTGCGCGACCAGTCGCCCAACGCGGCCGAATCCGATCACCAATACGCGCGCTTTGCCCTCGGCTGGCGGAGGCGGGAGCGCATCCGGTTGGCTGCGCCGCTCGATCCTTTTGGCGAGGAAATTGCCGGCCTCCGCGAGCAAAGGCGTCACCGTGAGGCCGAGCGCGGTCACGATCTGCCAGAAAGCGGCGGTATCGCGCGCGATCAGCCCTGCGCTGGCCGCGGTGCCGAGCACGATCAAGGTGGTTTCGGCGGGCGCGGACATAAGCAGCCCGGTTTCGAGACTGACGCTGCGCCTGGCGCCGCCGACGCGCAGCAGCAACCCGGTCACCAGTGCCTTGACGACGATCACGCCCAGCACCGCGAACAGCAAATCGAGCCAGCGCGCGGCGATCACCGCCAGATCGAGCGACATGCCGACCGTGATCAGGAAAACGCCAAGCGCGAGACCCCTGAACGGCGCGGTCATCAGCTCGACCTCGCTATGATAGTCGGTCTCGGCGATGAGGATGCCCGCGATCAGCGCGCCGACAATCGGCGACAGGCCCGCGGCCGCGGTGGCGACGCTCGCCAGAATCACGACGAGCAGGCTCGCCGCGAGGAAGAGTTCGGGGCTCTTGGTTCGTGCGGCCTGCGCGAACAGGCGGGGCAAGGCGAACCGGCCCACGATCAACATGCCGCCGATCGTGGCCGCGCCGATCGCAAGCGTCCGGAGCAGGCCGGAGGCGTCGCCGCCATGTGGCGCGAGCGCGCCCAAGGCGAAGATGATCGGCACCAGCGCCAGATCCTCGAACAACAGCATGGCGAAGGCGCGCTCGCCGACCGGGCCGCTCGTGCCCGCGATCGGCAGCACCAAAGCGGTCGAGGACAAAGCGAGCGCGATGCCGAGGCCGAAGGCGGTGACCGGGCTCTCGCCGAGAAGGAGGAAACCCGCGGCGAGCAGCAGGGTTATGCCCAGCAGTTCGGCCGTACCCAATCCGAACACGTCGCGGCGCATCGCCCATAACCGTCCGAACGAGAGCTCCAGCCCGATCGAGAAGAGCAGCAGGACAATGCCGAGTTCGGCGAACGGTGCGATCGCGTGCGTATCGGTGATCGTTACGTAGAACAGCCAGGGCAGATGCGGTACGAACCGGCCCAGACCCGCAGGACCGACCGCCACCCCGACCAGGATGAAGCCGATCACCGGGCTTATGCGCAGCCGCGCAAAAGCGGGAATAACGATTCCTGCTGCGCCCAGGATGACCAGCGCGTCGCTAAAGCCCGTGGATTCGATCGGTAGCGGCATGGATCGGTCTTTGCGCGGCTGGCGTTGGAAGGCTAGACAATAAGCGGGAGAAGACTCCGATGAGCGACAACGAGCCTTCTTTATGCGTCGTCGGCGGCGGCCCGGCCGGCATGATGTGCGGTTATTTGTTCGCGCGTGCCGGGGTGAAGACAATCCTGCTGGAGAAGCACGGAGACTTCCTGCGCGATTTTCGTGGCGACACGGTCCATCCATCGACGCTCGACCTGTTCGACGAATTGGGCCTGCTGGACGCGCTACTCAAACGTCCGCACGACCGCGTTTCCACCATCGGCGCGATTGTCGCCGGCCAGGAAGTGCGGATTGCCGATTTCACGCACCTGCCGCCGCCGGGTAATTTCACCGCGCTGATGCCCCAATGGGAATTCCTCGATTTCCTTTCGGAACAGGCGCGGGCGCTGCCGGCCTTTACGGTGCGGATGGAAAGCGAAGCGGTCGGCCTGGTGCAGGAAGGAGGACGCGTGGTTGGCGTCCGCACCCGTGACGGCGGTGAAGTTCGGGCCAGGCTCGTGATCGCGGCGGATGGCCGTTCCTCGATATTGCGCGAGGCGGCGGGGCTGCCGCTTCACGACCTCGGCGCTCCGATCGACGTCTTCTGGTTCCGCGTGCCCAAGGCGCGCACGCCCGAGAACCGGACGCAGGGTTATATCGATCATGGCCAGATGGTCGTGCTGATCGATCGAGGCGATTATTATCAATGCGCGCGCGTGATCAGCAAAGGCGGAGCGGACGCGATCCGTGCGCAGGGGATTGCGCGCTTCCGCGAGGAAGTGGTCGCGGTCGCGCCATCCCTTGCGGATGCGATCGGTGCGATCACGTCGTTCGACGATCTCAAGTTGCTGAGCGTGTCGCTCGATCGACTGACGCGCTGGCACGCGCCCGGACTGCTTGCGATCGGCGACGCGGCGCATGCCATGTCGCCCGTGGGCGGGGTTGGGATCAATCTCGCGATCCAGGATGCGGTCGCTGCCGCCAACATATTGGCCGGGCCGATGAGGCGGGGCGAGGATCTGGATCGATTGACCCCGCGCGTGCAGCAACGGCGGATGCTGCCGGTGAAGATCATTCAGGGGCTGCAGCGGACGGTGCATGCACGCGTGATCGGCGCGGCCTTCCGCAGCCAGACGCCGAAGCTGGGGTTCCTGCCGAAACTGGTCAATGCCGTGCCGCTGCTACAGCGGATTCCCGCGCGGATCCTGGGGCTGGGCATTCGGCGCGAGCATATCCGCTCGCCCAAGGCATGACCTAACGCCCGTTCGCCCTGAGCCTGTCGAAGCTTGTCCTGAGCGGCCGGCCGTGCCGGCCAGCCGAAGGGGGCTGCTTTTCTCTCCGAGAATGGAAGAAAGGCAGTGCTTCGACAGGCTCAGCACGAACGGATTTGGCCGTTAAGCCCAGGTCGCCATCTTCTTTTCGAGGTTGAGGCGGACCGCCTCGAAGAATTGCTCGGTGGTCATCCACGCCTGATCCGGGCCAACTAGAAGCGCGAGATCCTTGGTCATCGCGCCGCTCTCGACGGTCTCGATGCAAACCCGTTCCAGATCCTCGGCGAAACGCGTCACGTCCGGCGTGCCGTCGAACTTGCCACGGAACTTGAGGCCGCCGGTCCAGGCGAAGATCGACGCGATCGGGTTGGTCGAGGTCGCCTTGCCCTGCTGGTGCATCCGGTAATGGCGGGTGACGGTGCCGTGCGCGGCCTCCGCTTCGATCGTCTTGCCGTCGGGCGTCATCAGCACGGAGGTCATCAGGCCGAGGCTGCCGAAGCCTTGCGCGACCTGATCCGACTGGACATCGCCATCGTAATTCTTGCAGGCCCACACGAATTCGCCATGCCATTTGAGCGCGCTGGCTACCATGTCGTCGATCAGGCGATGCTCGTAAACGATCTCCGCCTGCTTGAACAATTCCTTGAATTCGCTTTCAAAGATGTCAGCGAAGAGATCCTTGAAGCGGCCGTCATAAGCCTTCAGAATCGTGTTCTTGGTAGACAGATAAAGCGGCCACTTGCGGTTGAGCGCGTAGTTCATGCTCGCCCGCGCGAAATCGCGGATCGACGCATCGAGATTGTACATGCCCATCGCGACACCGGCGTCAGGGAAGTTGAACACCTCGCGTTCGATCACCTGACCATCCTCGCCCTGCCACTTCATGGTGAGCTTGCCCTTGCCGGGTACCTTGAAGTCGGTCGCCTTATACTGATCGCCGAAGGCGTGACGGCCGACCACGATCGGCTTGGTCCAGCCCGGGATCAGGCGCGGCACGTTCTGGATCACGATAGGCTCGCGGAAGATAACGCCGCCCAGGATGTTGCGGATCGTGCCATTGGGCGACTTCCACATCTCCTTGAGGCCGAATTCCTCGACGCGCGCCTCGTCGGGCGTGATCGTCGCGCACTTCACGCCGACGCCATATTTCTGGATCGCATGCGCGCTGTCGATCGTGATCTGATCGTTAGTCTCGTCTCGCTTCTCAACCGACAGGTCGTAATAATCGAGATCGATGTCGAGATATGGCTTGATCAGGCGCTCGCGGATCCATTCCCAGATGATGCGGGTCATCTCGTCGCCGTCGATCTCGACGACTGGGGTCTTCACCTTGATCTTCGCCATATGCGCTATTCCTGTGTGGAGAGGTTTGCGCGCGTCCTAGGCAGGAGTCGCGGAGCGCACAAGTTCGTCAGGCGTTACGCTCGTCAATCGCGATGCAGACCAGCTTCGCGCGATCACATGGAAGGCAAACGCTTCCACCGGCGACGATCACGCTCTAGAAGGCGCGCCCATGAATTCGATCGACAACAGACCCGGAACGACCCCGACCGTCCAATGGCGCTTTCCCGCCGTGCACCCGGAGGGACGGAAATTCGTGGTCATCGCCGCCGGCATCACCGCCGCGCTCTTCCTCCTTCATGCCCATATCGTCGATTGGCTGATGGTCGGCGTGACCGTCTGGACCGCGGCCTTCTTCCGCGATCCGGTCCGCAGTGTGCCGCAGGGGCAAGGGCTGATCGTCTCGCCGGCGGACGGGTTGGTGACGCTGATCCAGGAGGTTGAGCCGCCGTTCGAACTAGGCGGGGAGGGCGGCTTGCCGCCGGGGCCGTGCATGCGCGTCTCGATCTTCATGAGCGTGTTCGACGTCCACATCAATCGCGCGCCCATTTCAGGCACGATCAGCCGCGTGGTCTATATCGCCGGCAAATTCCTCAACGCGAGCCTCGACAAAGCGAGCGAGGAGAATGAACGCCAGCATTTCCTGATGACCGGCCAGGACGGAACCCGGATCGGCTTTACCCAGATTGCCGGGCTCGTTGCGCGCCGGATCGTGCCGTTCGTCAAGAATGGGGATACGGTGACGGTCGGCACGCGCGTCGGGCTGATCCGCTTCGGCAGCCGCGTGGACGTCTATCTGCCCGCCGGCACCGCGCCCAAGGTCGCGCTCGGCCAGCGCGCCATCGCTGGCGAGACGATCATCGCGCGGATCGGCGATAGCGAGCCCGCGAGCGGTATCGCCGAATGAGGCGCGACATTTGATCCGCCCTCGCGGAACGCGGCGCGGCATCCCGCTCCGTGCCGTTACGCCCAATGCGGTGACTGCGCTCGCCTTATGCTTCGGGCTGACCGGAATCCGATTCGCGATCACTGGCGAATGGGAGAAAGCGGTCGGCGCGATCGTGGTCGCGGGCATATTGGATGGGCTCGACGGGCGCGTGGCGCGGCTGCTCAAGGCAGAGAGCCGCTTCGGCGCCGAACTCGATTCGCTCTCCGACGTGATCGCGTTCGGCGTCTCGCCCGCGGTCATCCTGTTCCTGTGGACGCTGCAATATATACCCAAATACGGCTGGGTGATCGCGCTCGCGCACGCGGTCTGCTGCGCGCTCCGCCTCGCGCGCTTCAATGCGCAGATCGACATGGAGGCGCAGCCGCGCAAATCGGCGGGCTTTCTGACCGGCGTGCCCGCGCCCGCGGGGGCCGGAATGGCATTGTTGCCCCTGATCCTGTGGATGGCGTTGGGAGACGCCGATCTGCCCGCGGTCCAGGCCGTTTTCGCGCGGACCTATGTGGTCGCGCCCTGGACCCTGCTCTCGGCTTTCCTGATGATTTCCGACTTTGCGACTTATGGCTGGGGCTCGTTCCGCCTCCGCCGCGAATTTCGTCTGCCGGCATTGCTTGCGATCGCGCTCTTGGGGACCGCTCTTTTTATCGCGCCTTGGGCGACCCTGAGCGTCGTCGTCCTGCTTTACGCAGTCGCGATCCCGTTCGCGGTACGCAGTTATGCCAGGGTCAAGCGGCGGCGCGCTGCGGAGAAGATTGCGAGCGAACGCTGATCACGCGGGCGCGGCGGTCATGCAAGGTGACGCGCGCCTGGATCGGAAGCGACAGCGGGTGAAACTGACGGACATTGCGGAGTGCCCGCATCGCCAGTCCCCAATCGCGGACCAATAGGCCGACGATCAGCGCGAGCGCGCCCATCGCGAGCAGCGAAGAAACAATAACGGCAAAATCCTGCATCATCGAACATCTCCGGCTCGTTCGCCGTCCCGCTAAGGGCGCGGTCGTAACATGGGTTGCACCGAGGCGGTTCCGTATGTTCATGTTTTGTTCTGTGGTCAAGCGTAATTTTGCAGCCTTTGCGGGGTTGCATCCCGCCTCATCCGCCACTAAGTGCGCGGCCATTCCACATGCAGGGCATCCATACCGGTGCCGCGGAGCAATTCGCGGTTCCTGCCCTGCAGAGGTCCAACCGGGTTAGGAGAATTACCATGGCGGCACCGTCCGTTTCCATGCAGGCGTTGCTCGATGCGGGCGCGCATTTCGGTCACCAGACGCACCGCTGGAATCCGAAAATGAAGCCTTACATCTTCGGCGATCGCAACGGCGTCCACATCATCGACCTGTCGCAGACCGTTCCGTTGTTCGCGCGCGCGCTCGAATTCGTGAGTTCGACCGTCGCCGCCGGCGGCAAGGTGCTGTTCGTCGGCACCAAGCGCCAGGCGCAGGAGCCGATCGCCGAGGCGGCACGCCAGTCGGGCCAGCATTTCGTCAACCATCGCTGGCTGGGCGGCATGCTCACCAACTGGAAGACGATCTCTGGCTCGATCAAGCGTTTCAAGAGCCTTGAGGAGCAGCTTTCGGGCGATACGCACGGCCTCACCAAGAAGGAAGTGCTGCAGCTTACCCGCGAACGCGACAAGTTCGAGCAGTCGCTCGGCGGCATCCGCGACATGGGCGGCATCCCCGACGTGATGTTCGTGATCGACGCCAACAAGGAAGAGCTGGCGATCAAGGAAGCCAATACGCTTGGCATCCCGGTCGTCGCGATCCTCGATTCGAACGTCAGCCCGGACGGTATCGCATTCCCGATCCCGGCCAATGACGATGCAAGCCGCGCAATCCGCCTCTATTGCGAGCTGATCGCGACCGCCGCGACCCGCGGCAATGCGCAGGGCCGCGCAGCTTCCGGTGAGGATCTGGGCGCCGCCGAGGCTCCGCCCGCCGAAGAAGCGCTGGCGTAACATTTCATCGTCATCCCGGTGAAAGCTGGGATCTCAGGAGGCCGCGGGCATCGTCCGTCTCACGAGGCCCCGGCTTTCGCTGGGGTGACGTATATCTGCTTTTGAAAGGATCGGAATAATGGCGGAGATCACCGCTGCTGCCGTGAAGGACCTGCGCGAGCGCTCGGGCGCCGGCATGATGGATTGCAAGAAGGCGCTGACCGAGAATGGCGGCAACATGGAAGCCGCGATCGATTGGCTGCGCACCAAGGGCCTCGCCACCGCTGCCAAGAAGTCGGGCCGTACCGCGGCCGAAGGCTTGGTCGGCGTCGCGGTCGAGGGCAAGAAGGGCGCTGCGGTCGAAGTCAATTCGGAGACCGACTTCGTCGCCAAGAACGACCAGTTCCAGGATTTCGTCCGCACCGTTTCCAAGCTCGCGCTTGAGACCGGCGACAGCGTCGACGCGCTTGCGAACGCCGCTTATCCGAGCGGCGGCACGGTCGCCGAGAAGCTGACCTCCAACATCGCGACGATCGGCGAGAATCAGCAGCTGCGCCGCGCCAAGGTGGTGTCGGTCAACGAGGGCGCGGTCATCTCCTACGTCCACAACGCCGCCGGCCCCGGCATCGGCAAGATCGGCGTGCTGGTCGCGCTTGAAGGCTCTGCCCCCGTCGACAAGATCGAGGCGCTGGGCAAGAGCCTCGCGATGCACATCGCAGCCGCCAGCCCGCTCGCGTTGCACGAGGAGGGCCTCGACGAGGCGATGGTCGAGCGTGAGCGCGCGATCGCTATGGAA
>Ga0070660_100000395_pt1 | contig 28996 bp, 26 predicted proteins | sample KBSC33metaG_FD_64670 | JGI IMG/M metagenome (GOLD analysis project Ga0070660, IMG submission 64670) | Corn rhizosphere microbial communities from Kellogg Biological Station, Michigan, USA - KBS C3-3 metaG | ecosystem: Host-associated > Plants > Roots > Rhizosphere > Soil ... | reverse complement strand
GTCAATCCTCCTGCTTCGCCAGCCACTGCTCCAGCCATTTGATCGTGTAATTGCCGGTCTGGAAATCAGGCTCGTCGAGCAAGGCCTGATGGAGCGGGATCGTGGTCTTGACGCCATCGACCACGAATTCCTCCAGCGCGCGGCGCAGTCGGCGGAGCGCGCCGTTGCGGGTCGTGCCGTAGACGATCAGCTTGGCGATCATCGAATCGTAATAAGGCGGGACGCGATAGCCCGCATACAGGCCGCTATCGACGCGCACGTTCATCCCGCCCGGCGCATGATATTGCTTCACCAGCCCGGGCGAGGGGGCGAAGGTGCGCGGATCCTCGGCGTTGATGCGGCATTCGATCGCATGGCCGCGGAAGACGACATCCTCCTGGCGGAGCGTCAGCGAATGGCCCTCGGCGATGCGGATCTGCTCGCGCACCAGATCGAGCCCGGTGATCGCCTCGGTAACGGGGTGTTCGACCTGGAGGCGGGTATTCATCTCGATGAAGTAGAATTCGCCATTTTCCCACAGGAACTCGATCGTGCCCGCGCCGCGATAGCCCATGTCGGCCATCGCCTTGGCGACGATCCCGCCCATGCGGTTGCGCTCTTCGGTCGAGATGATGGGAGAGGGGGCTTCCTCGACCACCTTCTGGTGACGGCGCTGGAGCGAGCAATCGCGCTCGCCGAGATGGATGGCATTGCCCTCGCCATCGCCGAACACCTGGAATTCGATATGGCGCGGATCGCCGAGGTATTTTTCCATGTAGACGGTCGCGTCGCCGAACGCCGCCGCCGCCTCATTGCCCGCCTGGTCGATCAGCGTCTCGAGCTGGCTTTCATCGGGCACGACCTTCATGCCGCGCCCGCCGCCGCCGGATGCCGCCTTGATCAGGACCGGATAGCCGATTTCCTTGGCGACCTTCTTGGCCTCGGCGAGATCCTTGACCGGACCATCGGAGCCGGGGACGAGCGGCAGGCCGAGCTTGGCCGCGGTCAGCTTGGCTTCGATCTTGTCGCCCATCGTCCGGATATGTTCGGGCTTGGGCCCGATCCAGATGATGTCGTGCGCCTCGACGATCTCGGCGAACTTCGCGTTTTCCGACAGGAAGCCGTAGCCAGGGTGGATCGCGTCCGCCCCGGAAATCTCGGCGGCGGAGATCAGATTGGGAATGTTGAGATAGGATTCGGTTGCCGACGGCGGTCCGATGCAGATCGCCTCGTCGGCGAGACGGACATGCATCGCGTCCGCGTCGGCGGTGGAATGCGCCGCAACGGTCTTGATGCCCATTTCATGACAGGCGCGGTGGATGCGCAGCGCGATCTCGCCGCGATTGGCGATCAGAACTTTCTTGATTTCAGCCACGCAGGCTTACTCTACGATCGCAAGAGGCTGATCGAACTCGACCGGCTGGCCATTGTCGACCATGAGCTGGGTGACCTTGCCCGCGCGCGGGCTGAGTATCGGGTTCATCACTTTCATCGCCTCGACGATGAGCAAGGTGTCGCCGGCCGCGACGGTGTCACCGATATTGACGAACTGCTTCGCGCCCGGAGAGGCAGCGAGATAGGCGGTGCCGACCATCGGCGACTTGATCGTGCCGGGATGATCGCCCGCGGGCGCCGCGGGAGCAGCCGCCGCGGGTGCGGAGGCAGGCGCTGCCGCCACGGGCGCGGATGGCGCCTGCACGGCATGGGTGGGAATCGCGACATTGCGCACGACCCGGATTCGGCGGTCGCCATCCTGAACCTCGATCTCGGTCAGGCGGGTATCATCCAGAAGCTCGGCGAGCTGACGGACCAGCCCTGCATCAACCTGCATCGAACCATTCTTGTTATCGGTCATCCAGCGATGCCCTTTTGAAAGTGAAGCGGCGCTATTGGCAAAGCGTGCGCCCTACGTCCAGCACAGGCACACGGCAATGGGTTTCATCCTGCGTCATGCTCTCTTAGATGCATGGCCATGACGACTCCAATCCATAGCGACGGCACCATCTCGATCACTGTGAATGGCGAGCATAGACGCGTGCGTGCCGGCCTGAGCATTGCCGCGCTTGCCAACGAACTTGGGCTCGTGCCGGAAAAGGTGGCGGTGGAGCGCAATCTGGAGGTCGTGCCGCGCTCGACGTTGGCGCAGGTCTGCCTCGAGGATGGCGACGACCTGGAGATCGTGCATTTCGTTGGTGGTGGCGACCATCCGGTCGCGGGGGGCGGCGGCGATCATGGGCAGGCGGTGGATGAGGATCGCTGGAGCGTGGCGGGGCGCAGCTTCCGTTCGCGGCTGATCGTCGGCACGGGCAAATATAAGGATTTCGCGCAGAACGCCGCCGCGCTGGAGGCATCGGGCGCGGAGATCGTCACCGTCGCGGTGCGGCGCGTGAACGTGTCCGATCCCAAGGCGCCGATGCTGACCGACTATATCGATCCGAAGAAGGTCACCTATCTGCCCAACACCGCGGGCTGCTTCACCGCCGAGGATGCGATCCGCACGCTCCGGCTGGCGCGCGAGGCGGGTGGCTGGGATCTGGTCAAGCTGGAGGTGCTGGGCGAGGCGCGCACGCTTTACCCCGACATGGTCGAGACTTTGCGCGCGACCGAGATCCTCGCCAAGGAGGGCTTCCTGCCGATGGTCTATTGCGCCGACGATCCGATCGCCGCCAAGCGGCTCGAGGATGCGGGCGCGGTCGCGATCATGCCCCTGGGCGCGCCGATCGGATCCGGCTTGGGTATCCAGAATCGCGTCACGATCCGGCTGATCGTCGAGGGTGCCAAGGTGCCGGTGCTGGTCGATGCCGGCGTCGGCGCGGCGTCCGACGCGGCGGTGGCGATGGAGCTCGGCTGCGACGGCGTGCTGATGAACACCGCGATCGCGGAAGCCAAGGACCCGATCCTGATGGCGGCGGCGATGAAGGCCGCGGTCGAGGCGGGGCGGCTTTCCTATCGCGCGGGGCGGATGGGCAAGCGGCTCTATGCCGATCCGTCGAGTCCGCTCGCCGGGCTGATCTGACCCGTAACGTGCGCAAAATTTTTCCGTTCGGCGACGGAAGACGCAAAACGCGCCGTTCAAGGTAGCGGTACCAAGGCGCGGCCGCCGGGGAGAGTCGAGCGATGCCGCCGAAAATCGAACCGAAGACTTCAAAAGGGGGGCGTGTGCGCCGACTGTCGTTTCTGCTTGGACTTCCGCTTCTATTGACGCCGGAAATGGCAATCGCGCAGGCAGCGCCCGCACCCGTGTCACCAGCCAAGCCGGTGGCGCAGCAGCCCGCCGCTGCGCCTGCTTCCGCTGACGACGACGAGGAAATCGTCGTGCGCGGTCAGAAGCCGCGCGGATCGGTGACGGGCGACATTCCGCCCGAGCAAACGCTCAACGCCGCCGACGTGCGCGCCTACGGCGTCAACAATATCTCGGACCTGCTCGACCAGCTCGCGCCGCAGACGACCAGCGGGCGCGGCGGCCAGCCGGTGATGCTGCTCAACGGCCGGCGCATCTCCGGCTTCGGCGAAATCCGCGACCTGCCGACCGAGGCGATTTCGCGCGTCGAGATTCTGCCCGAGGAGGTCGCGCTCAAATATGGCTATTCGGCCGACCAGAAGGTCGTGAACATCGTGCTGCGCGAGCGTTTCCTCGCGCTGGTCGGCGAAGCCGGCGCCAGCACCTCGACCGAAGGCGGCGGCACGGGCACCAATCCCGAAGCCAATTACATAAAGATTCGCGGCGACAAGCGCTTCACCGCCAACCTGCGTTACCAGGCGAACGAGAAGCTGCGCGAAAGCCAGCGCGACGTGGTCGACGCGACCGGCCCGAACGGCACCGACGTCGCGCGTGACAAGACGCTCAAAGGGTCGTCGCAGCAATGGAGCGACAATATCGTCTATGCGCGGCCGATCTTCGATCGCTCGACGCTCACGCTGAATGGCGCATTGTCCTATACGACCGGCGATAGCTTGCGCGGGTTGCCGCTTGCGGCTCCTACGTCCGATCCCGATCCGCTGCACCAGCGTACCGAGAATTTGACCGGCCATGCCGGCCTGACCGTCAACGGCGACAAAGGCCGGTGGCGCTGGTCCGTGACGGGCAATTACGACCATGGCGACAGCCTGACGCATACGCAGACCGGCTATGACACGTCCGGCACGCTGCAGACCAACCGCGCCGAATCCATTTCCAACACGGGCAATGTCCAGCTGCTGACAGGTGGGCCCCTGTTTCAGCTGCCCGCGGGCGATTTCACGACCAATATCAAGGCCGGGCTGGAATATATGGGCTTCGACGCCACCTCGACACGAGGCGGGATCGAGCAAAACAGCAACCTCAGCCGTCGCAACGCCAACGGCCAGATCAATTTCGACCTGCCGATCACCAGCCGCCGGACCGGCTTCGGCTCGTTCCTGGGCAATTTGTCGCTCAACGGCAACGCGACCGTGACCAGCCTCTCCGATTTCGGCACGTTGAAGACGCTGGGCGGCGGGTTCGTGTGGACGCCGATTCCGGCGATCAACCTGATCGGGTCGTATACGCGCGACGAGAGCGCGCCGACGCTGAACCAGATCGGCGACCCGACGATCGTCACGCCGCAGGTGCGCGTGTTCGATTACGCCGCCGGCCAGACCGTCAACGTGACCCAGATCAGCGGCGGCAATCGCGACCTGCAAGCCAGTCGCCGGCGCGTCTGGAAACTGGGCAGCACGCTGAAGCCGTTCGGCGACAAGAACGACCTCACCATCACCGCGAATTATTTCCATACGGTCACCAGCGACGCGATCGCGTCGCTCCCCGAACCGACGGCAGACCTGGAGGCGGCTTTTCCCGACCGTTTCTTGCGCGGCGCCGACGGGCAGTTGATCCAGATCGACACGCGATCGGTCAATTTCGAGCGCGAGCGGTCGGATTCGCTGCGGCTGGGCGTGACCTTCTCGATCAATCTCAAGTCGATCATCCAGAAGAAATTCGAAGCGTGGATCGCGGCGCGGCGGGCGGGACAGAATGTGCCGCCGCCGATCCGCTTCAACAATTTCCAGCCGACGCTGGCGGGCAACAAGGCGGATCTGGCGCAGGCACGCGCGCAGTTCCGGCAGCGTCAGCAGCAGGACGGTAACGGTCAGCCTCCGGCGAGCGGCCAGGCGACACCGAACGGGCAGCAACCGGCGCAGGCCGCGCAGGCCAATGTCCCGCCGCCGCCGGGCGGGTTCGCACCGCGTCCGGGCGATGGCGGCCCTCCTCCGGCTGGCACCGCTCCCGGCGGTCCGCCGCCGGGCGGCTTTGGTGGCGGTGGTGGTTTCCGTGGTGGTTTCGGCGGAGGCGGCGGACGCGGCGGCGGTGGTTTCCGCGGTGCCTCCGGCCGGTTGCAAGTGGCGATCTTCGACACCTGGACGCTGCGCGACGACGTGCTGATCCGCCAGGGCGTGCCCTTGCTGGATCTGCTGAACGGCGATTCCGTCGGTGCGGGCGGCGGCCAGTCGGAGCATCAGCTCCAGCTCCAGCTCGGCTATTCGAACAACGGCCTCGGCGCGCGCCTCGGCGGAGATTACAAGACCGGCACCTCCGTGCATGGCGATGGCCTCGGCACGGCCGGCGACCTCCATTTTTCCGGGCTGGCCACATTCAACCTGCGTTTCTTCGCGGATATGGGCGGCATGCCCAAGTTCGTCACGAAGACGTGGGCGCGCGGGCTGCGCATCAGCGTCGGCGTGAACAATCTGTTCGATAGCCGCCAGCGCGTTCGCGATCAGAACGGCACGACGCCGCTGCGTTACCAGCCGGCCTATCTCGATCCGCTCGGGCGGACCGTGTCGATCACGATCCGGAAGCTGATCTTTTAGGCGTGGCGCGGCTCTTTCGGGCCGGCTTGGCGGGCTGCTTGGGCTCGCAAATGCCGGACCGATTGAGCAATTCGCTCAATTCCTTCACCGCAAGGCTGAGCTGAACCACCTCCTGCTCGCGAAGCTGGTCGAGCTTCTGGTGGAGGAGTTCGATCTCCAGCTCGGCCTTGATGTTGATCTTATAGTCGTTGTCGGCCGCCTTGCGGTCGATATCCTGCTGGCGATTCTGCGCCATCATGATGATCGGCGCGGCATAGGCTGCCTGGAACGACAGGGCGAGGTTGAGCAGGATGAACGGGTAAGGATCCCAATGCCGGATCCAGGCGGTGACGTTGAGTATCACCCAGAAGGTCAGCAAGACCGACTGGATGATGATGAAACGCCACGAACCCATGCCCGCCGCGACGTCATCGGCGACGCGCTGGCCGAGCGTCAGATCGTCTTCCGCCACCGGATTCCTTTGCCGCAGCGAGCGGCGCAGTTTCCGGAGCTCGCCGAGCATGGTGAGCTCGGCCTCATGGAGGCCTTCGTGGACGATGGGCGGGCTGGGCATGGTCACGCGAGACCCCTTTCACGATGCCCGGGCGTCCGGGCCTGGGGCCTCGTGAGCATTTCTCCGGCGGTCTAGTCAACCGGCCTGCGTCGGTCAGTGCCCTTGTCGGCGGGGCGAAGAAGCAGGACAAAGGCGGCGACATGCGTGATCATCAGGATCGGAACGTAGAGCATCACGATCGCGTAAGCCGCGCCCAATTCGCCCGCGACCGAGGGTAAATCGAGCCGGACGCCGTGATAATAATTGACGAGGAGGTCGGCCGCCCCGACCAGGTTGAAGGCGATCACCGACAGCCAGAAGAGCGGACGGATGCGGACTGTCGCGAGCGCCGCCATTGCCAGCAGCCCGGTCGCGAAGTCGCCATAAGCGGCAAAGGGCGCGAAGCCGTCCGGTAAGGCGTGGCCCGTGACGCCGGGAAGGATGAAGACCAGCCCGAAGAAACGGAAGCTGTGCAGCGTCGCGATCAGGCGGTGCGCCTCCACCCGGTCCATCATGCGCAGCTTCGGCCAAAATGTGCCGAAGCAGAGCAACCAGGTGACATAGCCCAGGACAAGATGCAGGTTGAAGATGGTCGCGGGTGACATGGGACCTCCGAAGGATGTTGGTCAGGTGCGTTCGAACACGGCGGCGACGACACCAAGCCGGCCCTGGTTGATATTGCGCCCGAGGTTGCCGACCAGTTCCGCATAGTCCGGCCCCATCACCAGCCCGAGATTGGGCGAGGGCGGCGGGCCCGAGGCGCGCAGCTCAAGGCTCCATTGCTTCGCCTGCTCGGTCTCGTCCTGCCATTTGAGCATATGGAAGCCCGCTTGCTCGATCGTGCCGGCGGTCTCGCTCGCGGTCAGCAGGAAGCTTGTCTCCGGCGTGCGTGCCCAAGGTACGGGATAAATTGGTTCGCCCTCGTTCAGGACGATCTCGGAGAGTGCCAGACGGGCCGCCGGCTTCAGCACGCGGTGAAGCTCGCGATACAATCCGTCGCGGTCGGCAATGTTCATCGCCACATGCTGGAGCAGGACGATATCGAAACTGCCGGCTTCGAACGGCAAATCGAGCGCGCTACCAACCAGGAAGGACACCTGCCCGGATTGGCCGGTGCGCTGAGTCAGATACTGCGCCGCATCGACGAAGGGCTCGCTCAGGTCGACGCCCGTCACGCGGCAGCCATAGGTCGCCGCCAGAAACCGCGCGGGACCGCCTATCCCGGATCCGACGTCCAGAACCGTCATCGACGCGGTGATTTCGGCCAGCTCGGCCAACTCTGCGGTGGCGGCGAGACCGCGCGTGTGGAACTGATCGAGGGTGCTCAACGCACGCGGCGTGAGCGGCTGATCATAGGACGCAAGCGGTGCAAGCGCGGATTTCAGCCGATCGGTCAGTCCGAGCGAGCCGTAATGATCCCGTACCCGGTCAAGCAAGTCGATCATAAGGATGGTCCTTCGCAGCGTTATGCTAACTTAAGTGCGCTTGCCCGATGCGACTATCCAACCTAATAGCGATAGGCTGTGAAGCAGAACTACACAGTGCGGCACGGCGCGCTCGAAGGAGTGGAGGCGTTTCTTGCGGTGGCGCGGCGGTGCAGCTTCCGCCGCGCGGCGGCTGATCTTGGCGTGACCCCCTCCGCGGTGAGCCAGGCGATACGCGCGCTCGAAGCACGGCTGGGCGTCGCCTTGTTCATCCGCACCACGCGCAGCGTCGGCCTGACCGAGGCGGGGCAAAGGTTCCTCGATCGTGCCGGCCCCGCTTTCGAGGAGCTGGCGGCGGCGGGAGAGGCCGCGCGCGAGCTCGGCCAGCGGCCAACCGGGCTCTTGCGCCTGACATTGCCGCGCTCGGTCGTTCCCCTGATCATCGAGCCGATGCTGGCGTCCTTCTGTCGCGCTTATCCCGAAATCGAGCTGGAGCTCGCCGCGAGCGACGAAATGGTCGACCTTGCCAGCGGCGGATTCGATGCCGGCATCCGGATGGGCGAGTTCATCACGCCCGACATGGTCGCGGTCCGGCTGACGCCGTCCTTCGCCTGGATGGTGGTGGGCAGCCCCGATTACCTCGCGCGGCAGGGGCGTCCCGAGCATCTGCAGGATTTGCGTGGGCACGCCTGCCTGCGCCTGCGCCGCTCCAGCGGGACGATCGCGCCATGGCATTTTGCGGAGGGCAACAGGCAGATCGAGGCGAGCTTTTCAGGCCCGCTGATCGCGCATGATTATCCGACCCTGCTCGGGGCGGCGATGCGCGGCGTGGGACTGGCGCAAGTGCCGGAGCCGCTCGCGCAGCGGGCACTTGCCGAAGGGGCGCTCGAACAGGTGCTGGGGTCTGTCGCGGCCGCGACGCCCGGGGTTTTCCTCTATCATCCGGGCAAGCGCCAGGTTCTGCCCAAGCTCCGCGCCTTTATCGATCATATGAAGAGCGCATGATCCGATGCTTTCGGCTCAGAAGATCGGGTCGTCCTCGCTCGGACCATCGACAGGAGTGTGGATGCCGCATTCCACCTTGTCCCAGCCGCGCCAGCGGCCCGCCCGCGGATCCTCGCCCGGCATCACCCTGCTGGTGCAGGGCGAGCAGCCGATCGAGAGATAGCCTTCGGCCTCGAGCGGGTGGCGCGGCAGGTCGCGCTCGGCGAAATAGGCGTCGAGATCGTCCTTGGTCCAGTCACCCAAGGGGTTCACCTTGAGGCGTCCATCCTCCAGCTCGAAGCGCGGCAGGTTGGCGCGCGTCTGCGACTGGAACGCCTTGCGGCCCGAGAACCAGCTGTCGAGGCCTTGCTTGGCGCGCGCGATCGGCTCGACCTTACGGATCGCGCAGCAGCCGTCGGGGTCGTAGGACCAGCGCAGCCCGGTCGCGTCCTTCGCGGCGATCACCTCCGGATCGGGGGTGATCGTGCGGCGGTTATGCATGCCGAGCCGGTCGAGCAAGGTATCGCGATAGGCGAGCGTCTCGGGGAACATCTTGAGCGTATCGACGAAGACGACCGGCGTTTCCGGCGCAACGCGTGAGATCAGGTCGAGCAGCACCGCGCTTTCGGTGCCGAAGGAGGAAACGATCGCCGTCTCTCCCAGGATGTTGTCGGCGAACAAGGCGCGCAGCATCGGCAGCGTCTCGACGCCGGCGAAGCGGGCGTTGAGCGCGTCGACTTCGGCCCGGGTGAAGGCCGGCCGCACGTCGATCGTGTCGAGCTTGCGTGCCGCCTCAGCCATGACGCAATTTCCAGACCGGCACGCGCCCGTCGGCGGCCTGCTGATAGACGTAATCATATTCGGCGAGCGCGCGCGTCGCGACCGCAAGATCGATCGCCTGGTCGGGTGCGAAACTGTCGAAGCCGCAGCGGCGCATGAACAGCAATTGATCGACCAGCACGTCGCCGACGGCCTTCAGCTCGCCCTGATAGCCCATCTCGCGCAGGATTCGCGCCGAGGAATAGCCGCGCCCGTCGCGGAAGCGCGGGAAATCGACCTCGACCAGCTTCAATCGGTCGAGCGCGGGGCCAAGCCGACGGACATCGTCGCCACCCTCGATCCGCACCGATACCGCGTTCGGCTGATCGAGAAAGGCATCGAGCGACACAGCAGGTTCGTCGGCAGGCTCGTCGTCGCGGAAACGCAGGCTTTCGGGAATGGCGACCTCAACCATAGATCGCCTCCTTGAACGGATCCGAGCCGACGCGGCGATAGGTGTCGAGGAAGCGTTCGCCAGGGTCACGGAGATCGCGATATTTCTCGACCGCGCGCTCGATCGCGTCGACCACGCCATCCTCGCTGAAGCCGGGGCCGATGATCTTGCCGAGGCTCGCATCCTCCGCGCCCGATCCGCCGAACAGCAACTGGAAATTTTCGGTGCCCTTACGGTCGACGCCGAGCACGCCGATATGGCCGGCATGATGGTGGCCGCAGGCGTTGATGCAGCCCGAAATCTTGAGCTTCAATTCGCCGATGTCGAGCTGGCGCGCGGGGTCCGCGAACCGCTCGGCCAGCTTCTGCGCGAGCGGGATCGAGCGGGTATTGGCGAGGCTGCAATAATCGAGACCGGGGCAGGCGATGATATCGCTGATCAGGTCGAGATTGGCGGTGGCGAGGCCGGCCGCGTCGAGCGCCTGCCAGATCGCATAGAGATCCGCCTTGCGGACGTGCGGCAATACCACGTTCTGCGCGTGCGTCGGACGCAGATCGTCGAAACTGTATTGCTCGGCGAGATCGGCAAGCAAATCGATCTGGTCGGCCGAGACGTCGCCCGGAATGCCGCCGATCGGCTTCAGGCTGATCGTCGCGATCGCATAGCCCGGCTGCTTGTGCGCATCGACATTGCGTTCGACCCAGGCGGCGAAGCGCGGATCGGACAGATCCAGTTCGTCGCTCAGGCCTTCTTCGAACGGCGGCGGCGTGAAATAGGCCGCGATCCGCTCATATTCCCGGAGCGGGATATCGTCGCCGAGGTGCTGGATCGTCTGCCATTCCTCCTCGACCTGGCGCGCGAATTCCTGCGCGCCCAGATCGTGGACGAGGATCTTGATGCGTTGCTTATGGATATTGTCGCGGCGGCCGTGGCGGTTCCATACGCGCAATATCGCCTCGAGATAGGAGCAGATCGAGGCCGCCGGCAGGAAGTCGCGGATGAGGTGCGCGACGAACGGCGTGCGGCCCATGCCGCCGCCGACGAACACGCGAAATCCGGTGTCGCCGTCCGGCGCGCGCACGATCTGCAGGCCGACGTCGTGCAGCTTGATCGCGGCGCGGTCATTGTCCGACGCGGTCAGGCCGATCTTGAACTTGCGCGGCAGGTAGCTGAATTCGGGGTGGAAAGTCGTGTATTGGCGGATCAGCTCGGCCCAGGGACGCGGATCGCACACCTCGTCCGCGGCGGCGCCGGCATATTGGTCGGCGGAGATGTTGCGGATGCTCTCGCCGCTGGTCTGGATCGCGTGCATCTCGACCTTGGCGAGCTCGGCGAGGATGTCGGGCGCGTCCTCCAGGCGGATCCAGTTGAACTGGATGTTCTGGCGCGTGGTGAAGTGGCCGTAACCGCGGTCATAGGTGCGCGCGATATGCGCGAGCACGCGCAGCTGTTTCGCGTTGATCGTGCCATAGGGAATGGCGACGCGCAGCATGTAAGCGTGGAGCTGGAGATAGAGGCCGTTCTTGAGCCGCAGCGGCTTGAACTGGTCGTCGGTCATCTCGCCCGCGATGCGCCGCGCGACCTGATCGCGGAATTCCGCGACGCGCGTGTCGACGATCGCTTGGTCATATGTGTCGTAGCGGTACATCAGATTACATAGCTCCCCGCGCTGGCATCGGCGGGCTTGAGGGCAAGGTCCGGACGCACGGTCGGGCCGATCGCGCGGATGCGTTCCTTGATATGGGTCGGTACCGGGCCGGTCGGGCCGGGCTCGGCATCGACGACATAAGGATTGTTGACGCGGCAGGCGGCGGTCTCGACCTGCGCGATCTGCTCGCCCTTGTCGCCGACGTCGGTCGCCTGCTCGACATGGCGCGACCAGCCTTCGCCCGTCCACCAGATGACGTAGCCGTTGACCAGATGATTGCCCGTCAGCAGCTTCATGCGAATGACTCCGCCTGATGCGCGAACGTCGCAAGCCGGTTCTCCGCGTCCGAAAGCAGCACCACCTCGCCGACGACGATGATCGCCGGGCTCTGCACGCGTTCGCGCTCCACCATGTCGCCCATATCGGCGAGCAGGGTGCGCAACGCGCGCGAGCCGGGCAGCGTCCCGCGTTCGAGCACCGCGACCGGCATGTCGGGCGCGACGCCATCGGCCATCAATTTGTCCGCGATCGCGCGCGCATTGGCGACGCCCATATAGATGACGAGCGTGCGGCCCTGGCCGGCAAGACCCGACCAATCCTGATCCGAAAGCCCCTTGCACTGGCCCGCGACGAAACTGACCGCGCTCGACCAGTCGCGATGGGTGAGGGGAAGCATCGCCTCGGCCGCGCAGCCCAAAGCCGCGGAAACGCCGGGCACCACTTCGACCGTAAGGCCGGCGGCGCGCACCGCCTCGACCTCTTCGCCGCCGCGGCCGAACACGAACGGATCGCCGCCCTTCAGCCGCACGACGATCGAGCCCGCTTTCACATGCGCGACGATCAGTGCGTTGATCGCATCTTGCGACAACGTGTGGCGCGCGCGCTGCTTGGCGACCGAGATGCGCTGCGCATCCGCCGGAGCATAGTCGAGTACACGCGCATCGATCAGTCCGTCATGCACGACCACGTCGGCCGACTTGAGCGCTTCGACCGCGCGCACCGTGAGCAATCCGGGGTCGCCGGGGCCGGCGCCGACCAGGATCACTTTCCCGCGCGATTGAGGATCGAGAAGACTTGCCATGATGGTGGGCAGATGGGGCCGCGGAATAAAGCGCGCAATCGAGCGATCCTTGGGGGTGCGCTAGAGATACTTTCGTGGGGTCGGCGCCTTGAACCAATTTGCGGTTAGGCTAGACCCACCACCAGAACGAAGGAGACGTGGGGGAATGATGAACGACGCGACGGCGCGGCTGCGCTACAGCAAGGGGGCGATCATCCTCCATTGGGCGATCGCGATCCTGATCCTCCACAACCTTTTGACCGGCTTCTTTCACGATGCGCTGCCCCGCAGCTGGTTTCAGTTCCACATCTCATCGGGCGTCACGATCCTGGTGCTGACCGTGATCCGCATCGGCTGGCGCCTGACGCACAAGCCGCCACCCTTCCTGCCGATGGCCACGTGGGAGAAGGGGCTCGCGAAGGTCGTCCACTTCCTGCTTTATTGCGCGATGCTGGCAGCTCCGCTGACCGGCTGGGCGATGATTTCCGCGCACGCCGACAAGCCGGCCCCGGTTGTGCAAACGGCAGGCGTGCCAGGCCAGCCGCCCGCGGCGCCGGGCAAGCCGCGCAAGACGATGATCTGGGGGATATTCGAGCTGCCCAAGCTGAGCCCGATCGCGCATATCGCCGATCAGCCCGACGGCGCCGCAAAGATCAAGGAAACGCATGAGCTGTACGAGGAGCGGCACGAGATGGTCGGCTGGATCTTCCTGGGCCTGCTGATCCTGCACGTTGCGGGGGCACTCAAACATCAGTTCGTCGATCGGCGGCGTCAGCTCGGGCGGATGGGCGTCGGCAGGGCGCCGGCCTGAGGCCTCCAGCTTTAACCGATCAGGCTCTGGCCCATCCCAACGCCGCCATCACGCGATTCCGACGTCATGCTCGCGGGCGGGCGGCACGCCGATCATCTGCCGGGGACTGGCGTCCCGCCGGAAGTGTTCATTGCCTGCAGAACGTCGGCCGTGATGTCGAGCGAGGTATCGTTCAGATGAATCAACATGCTTCGCGGGACGAGCAAGGAGCAGCCATGCTCCTTTTCCGCGACGCCGATCGCCGGCTCGGCCGCCTTGGCGACATTACTGGTAAGTTGATTGTCGAGATCGGCGAGATTGCGATTGATCTGATCGCCTTTCGCCTTCAGCTGGGCTCGGCGACGGGTAATGTCTTCGCTGCGCGCCGAGGCGATCGCGGCGGGTAGCGACGAACGAAGACTGTCGAGCGCACGTGCATCAGCGTCGAGCGTACGATTCTCATTCTCGAAATCCGCCTGTGCCCGCTGGCGGATCTGTTGGAACCTGGCCGCCATGTTGGTGGAAAGCTGGGATCGCTGCAGGATCATTGCCTGATCGAGCACGCAGAGACGAAAGGGCGCTCCCCCGTTGCTGCCTGATTTCGCCGCGGCCTGGTGCGCGTTTGCGACGATAAGGATCGCCAAGTAAAAATTACGCCACTTCATGTATGGACTTTCATTTCGGGGCGGCAGTGCTTCGACCACCGCCCCGGTGCAGATTGCTCAGAATTGGTAGCCAATGCCGACATTGGCGCCGAAGGTGCTCGAACGGGAGGTAAAGGTTCCACCGCCCTTCACCACGGTGTGGCCATCATTGAACGCCTTCGAGAGGCCAATCGCGAAGGCCGTTTCGTCCCGCCATACGCCCATGGCGCCCGCGATCATGCCCGCTCCCGGCGTGAATGCCTGCGGAAGCCCCGCCGCTGCCAAGGCTGAAGCGGTCCCCGCATCGGCGGATCGGCGTGCCTTGCCGAGGTCGTAATTGAGCGCGTTCAGGCGACTATCGGTGTAGGTGTTGGCTTGCTTCAACGTGTCGGCGAGCCCTTGGTTGAGCTGCCCGACATTGACGGCGTCGGTGGTGCGGGTACCCGCCGCGACGTTGGTGATCTGCCGTTCGCCGCCGACCGAGCCGACCGAGACGACATTGGCGAGGCCACCGTCGGTCGAGCCATATCCCAGCGCCACCGAATTTTTGCCCGTGGCGCTGGAGTTCGCCCCGATCGCGGTCGCGTGGTCGCCGCTCGCGACCGCGCCGAAGCCGCCCGCGACCGCATCGCTGCCGGTTGCGTTCGGAGCCGCAAGGCCGCTCGTATTGTTCGAGCGGAACGGCCCCGCCTGGCCATTGGTGATCGCGGCCACCTGCTGGTTGGTGGCGTAGAGCTGCGATCCGTTCACCGCGTCCGTCGAGGCCGCGCTGACGTCGCCGGCCGCGATATTGTGCAGCGTCGTCGCCGCCCCACCCGCGTTGAATGTCACGCTCGTACGGCCAGAGCCGTCATAGTGGATGCCGTTGTCGGCAGCGGCCGTGATCGCTGCTGCAAGTTGCGCGACATTGACCGCATCGGTTGGTGCGACACCCGCCGCCACGCCCGAGATGGTGCGGTCGCCGTCAGTACCCGACACGTCGATGCTCGTACCACCCGTCAGGGCGCCGACCGTGATCTGGCCGTTGCCGGGCGAACCACCCGTCTGCTGCACAAGGCCGGCGCCGCCACTGCCGATGCTGCTGGCGAGATTGCTGATATCGGTCTGCATATTGGTGACCGCGCTATCCTGGGCCGCGATCGCACCCCCGACATTGGTGTAGGTCGTGCCGCCGACGGTGTAGGTCGGGCCGGTATAGGCACCGGTCGCGGGGTCGTAGCTGGCCCCTCCGCCCAGGGCGCTCGCCGCGTTCTGCGCGACCTGATTGAGCTGACTGACATTGACGGCATCCGTCGGCGCCGAACCGGCCGCCAGGTTGGTTATCTGCCGTTCGGCGCCTACCGCGCCGACCGATACTTCGCCTGCCGAACTTTGCGGTGCACTCAGCCCGTAGGCGGTATAGCCGATGCGGGAGCCGACGGTGGTGCGGGCGCCGGCACCAAGCGCGACGCTGCCGGAGAAGCTGGAATTGGCCCCGGCGCCGATTGCGATCGACTGGACGCCGTCCGCTATCGATCCGGTGCCGAGCGCGACGGCATCGGCCTGGCTGACCTGCGCATTCTGCCCGATCGCGGTTCCGCCCGGGGCGGAAATCTGCACGATGGCGCCATTGCCGATGCCGATGCCATTGTCGCCATTGACCACCGTCGTGGGGCCGACCGCGACGGCATCCGTACCAGCAGCAAGCGAGTCCAATGCCGTAGAGTTGGCGTGGAAATATTGGACAGGGGTCACCGAGACGGAGCCGATTGCGCCTTGCAGCTGGCGCAACGTCACCGCGTCGTGCGCCTGGGTGCCGTCCGCTACGTTGGTGATCTGGCGATAGGTGCCGCCGGTGGCGTTGCCCACCGAAACCGCGCCCAGCAACGTCGCGTCGCTGGTGTTGTAAGGCACGAAACCAATCCCGGCCGGTATCGTGCCGGTGACGGGCGCGATCGCGCGATCGGCCAAGGAACCGGTGCCGAGCGCGATCGCGCCATCGATGCTAGCCACCGCATTGTTGCCGAGAGCCATGCTTCCGGCATTGTTTGCCACCGCCCGCGGGCCCACGGCGACGCTGTCGGTGCCGATTGCCTGGCTGTCGGCGAGCGTCGAATTGGCGCGGAAATATTTGACTCCGCCGCCGTTGACGATGTTCGAGAGCGTGGTGGTATTGCCCCCGACCTGCGTATTGAGATTGCTGATCGCGCTGGTGTTGCCGGCAATATCGGTGGTGTTCTGCGCGACCTGCTGATTGGTCGTATAGAGCTGAGACCCATTCACCGCATCGATGCTGGTCGCCGACAGCGTCCCTGGCGCGACATTGCTCAGGGTTTGCGGCGTACCGGGCGCTGCGCCCGTGCCGCCCGGAGCGACGAGGGCAAGATGGTTGGAGGTGCCGGTCTGCTGTACCGGACCGACCGCGCCGCTCGAGACGCTGTTGTTGAGCGTGGTCAGGTTGCTGTTGACCGCGCCCAGGGCGCTGCCGACATTGTTATAGGTCGTGCCCTGGATGGTGTAGCTCGGCGCACTGACCGAGCCGTCCGGATTGACGACCGAGCCGCCACCGAAGTTGGTCGCTATCGAATTCGACGCCCCATAGAGTTGGCTGCCATTGATCGCGTAGGTCGAGGTCGGGTTCACCAAGCCATTCGCGACGTTGGTCAAGGTCTGAGCCGCGCCCGGTGCGGCCCCCGTGCCGCCGGGGGCCACCAAGGCGAGTCGGCCCGCGGTGCCGGTTTCCTGAACCGGACCGATCGTGCCGCCGGTGATGTTGTTGGTGAGATTGGTGATCGCGGTCGTGTTGCCGGCGATACTGGTCGTGTTTGCGGTGACAGCCTGGTTGGTTGCGAAGAGCTGCGAGCCGTTGACCGCATCGGTCGAGCCGCCGCTTATGCGCCCGGCCGCGACGTTGGTAATCGTCCGCTCGGCCCCTACGGAGCCTACACTCACCGTGCTGGTCGGGGTCGTGCCTGCGAAGCCATAGGTCGTGCCTCCGATCGTTACGCTCGACGTCTGTACCGCGACGCCCGTTGCGCTGCCGGAACCGAGCGCCACGTCGCCGGCATGGTTGGCAACGGCGGTATCGCCGAGCGCGATCGCTCCTGCGGCGAGCGCGCTGCTCGTGTTGCCAAGCGCGACCGATCCCTGGCCGACCGCTTTGTTACTGTTGCCGATCGCGACCACGCCATTGGCCTGATTGGAAACGGTAGCGGTGGCCGTCCCATCGTTGTTGGCAATGTTGTTCGCGCCCTGTGCCACGGCGCCGGTACCCGATGCGTAATTGGGATCGCCCAGTGCCACGGCGCCATTTCCGAACGCGCTATTGCCGAAACCGATCGCCGTCGCGGCACCCCCGCTGGCGGTTGCCCCTGAACCGATAGCAACGGCGTTGGTGGACAGCGCCTGCGAACCCGTGCCTTGGGCGATTGCATTGACGCCACTTGCAACGGTATTGGTGCCGATCGCTATGGCGCTGGTGTTGCTAGCAGCAGCCGTGTTGCCGATGGCGGTGCCATTGGTTTGGCTGGCTTTAGCATTGCGGCCGATCGATGTCGTTGCGTTGGTAGTGACGCCAATGCCGGCATTGGTCCCGATCGCGACGTTGTCACTGCCCGTGACCAGGTTGCCTGCGGAGGCGGAGAGGGTGCCATCGTAGGTAACGGTGCCATCGCCGGTCCCGAAAGCAACGTTGCGTGCCCCCGTGACACCGGAGCCGGCGCCTCGCATCACGCTGGAGATGCCGCCGCCCATCGCCGTATTCTGCGCGCCGCTCACGAGTGTCCCGGTTGCGATGCCTACCGCGACCGAACTGCTATTGGCAGTGGTTGAGCCGGCTCCTGCCCCCTGCCCGACTGCAACCGTGCTGTCACCGATAGCCACTGCCTGCGCACCAAGCGCGAGCGCGCTGTTCCCTGTCGCCTGGGCTGCACGTCCGACCGAGGTAGCGGCGTTACCCGACGCTAGGGCCGTGCTGCCAAGCGCGAGGGAATTGCTGGCGGTTGCCTGACTGCCCACGCCGACCGCCGTAGCGTTGGCCTCGGCAGTTGTCCCGTTGCCGATGGCCGTCGCGCTAACGCCGTTAGCGGTGCTGTTGACGCCAAAGGCGCTTGCCCCGTTCGTATTGGCATGGGCGTTTCCGCCCACGGCAAGGGCGTTGACGCCGACTGCATTCGAAAAGACACCTATAGCTATCGCATTGAGGCCATTGGAGGTGAGGGCATAACCTATACCGATCGAACCATCGGAGGTCAGGTTGACGCTCGATCCGAGACCAACGGAATTATTGCCAGCGACCGTCACGCCGGTTCCCACCGCGGTTGAGGCGCCGCCATTGGCGTGGTCGTTACAGCCGATAGCAACACTTTGCACCACTGCGGAGGGGTTGTTGCAGTTGGCGGTATTGGTGGAAGTACCGTTGCCGATGGCAACTTGCCCGAACGCCGCCTGCGGCGCCATGATGCTCGCGGCAAACAGTGCACCGATCACCCCGCCGCCGAGTGGACCGAGCCCCAGTCGATCGCGCTTAACGCCGAGTACGCGATGCGCGCGCCGCAATACCGCCATCAATCGGCGGCGCTGGGACCAGCTGGTCCCGTTCGCGCGGATCCAATTTTCGGCGAAACCGGTACGAAGGGCCTTCTGAGACGTAGAATTGTATCGGATCACGGCAGTTCCCCTGTTATGCTCGCCAGGGCGCCATCGGCCGGTGGCAAGCGCGTAGACGCGAGTCCTCGCCGATCGGGCGGCAAGCCTTCACGGTCAGGACGAGATGAAAATGGAGTCAGGTGTTTGCGGGCGGCCCGGCAGGGATTCCGCTCATGCGGGCCGCATCCTGGGCCTTACGGGCTGTTCACCGCTTGGGTGACGGTGATCGCGACGCAGCCGACACCGTCCGCGACCGGTAGAGCCTGGCGCCGATTGCCGCCGAAACGGTGGAGCGGCGCGCCCGGCGCCGCGGATGCGGAAATGCCGGGCGTGCCGACGATCAGGATCATGGCCAGAGATTTGGTCATAATGCGACGCGGCGTGGCGCGTCTTGTCAGTGCAGGTCCAGCGAGCGCCAGCCCGCCGTCCCCGAGCGAAGCATCACTCACGGCACAAACTCCTCGTGGCGGCCCCGCTACCTCGATGAGGCCGGAGGCTTTGCGTCCTGCCGTCGCCGACAGTTTGCCTTTTTCAACGGGACCGGACAGCGCCTGCCTTCACAAGCGCTATATCCGGGCTTCTTCTGCGGTATTAACCAAGTGCTTACAATCGTGTGATTTCAGTAGGGTACAAAAAAATCGACCCGGTGCAAGTCGGAAAATGTAAACTATTGTTGCTCTCGCCAAGGGTGCCAATCTGGACTGCCTTTCGACTGCACAGGAGTGCGTCAGAAATCCATTTGAGCGTCTACATTTGACGCTGGTCTGACGAACGGTTGGCTCTGGGGAATAAGATGCGCATGCCGCGGCTGTGCAGCCAAGGCCTTGATCGGCCCAAGCTGAATCAGCTTGAACCGTGGATCAGGTTTCAGCGTGCCGAGATCTGGTTAATGGACACCTAAGTCCCGTTCAGCCGTCCAGCAGCCCCTGGCCGATCGTCGCGCGCGCCTGCTCGCTTTCGACGGAGGTGACGGGATAGGCGCAATAATCCGCCGCGTAGAAAGCGCTCGGGCGGTGATTGCCCGATATGCCGACCCCGCCGAACGGCGCGTTCGATGGCGCGCCGTTGGTCGGGCGGTTCCAGTTGATCACGCCGGCACGGACGTTCGCCCAAAAGCGGTCGTAGAGCTGCGGCTTGCCCGTAACGACGCTGGCGGCGAGGCCGTAGCGCGTCGCATTGGCTTCGGCGATCGCGCTGTCGAAATCGGGCACGCGGATCATCTGCAGCATCGGCCCGAATATTTCCTCGTCGGGCCGGTTGGCGACGTCTGTCACGTCGATCAGCCCGGGGGTGAGGAAGGGGCGGTCGGATTCGGGCTTGGCCATATGGCGGACCGCGCGCCCGCCCTTCATGATCAGGTCGAGAAACGCATCGAGCACGCCGATCGCCGAGGCGTTGTCGATCACGGGGCCCATGAAGGGAGCGGGTTTGTCGTGCGGCGCGCCGACGATGACGCGGTCGAGGATCTTCGCGATCTCGTCGAGCAAAGGCCCTTCCTTGCCGTCCTCGACGATCAGCCGGCGCGCGCAGGTGCAGCGCTGGCCGGCGGAGAGGAAAGCCGACTGGACGACGATCGTCGCGGCGGCCTGGATGTCCGATGGCTCCCACACGACCAGCGGATTGTTGCCGCCGAGTTCGAGCGCGAGGATGCGTTGCGGCGTGTCGGCGAACTGGCGGCTCAGGGCGGCGCCCGCTTTGGCCGATCCGGTGAAGAGCAGTCCGTCGATGTCGGGAGTGGCGGCGAGCGCCTTGCCTTCCTCGACGCCGCCCTGGACCAGGCGCAGCGCGCCTTCGGGTACGCCCGCCTCCAGGAAACGCTCGACCAGGAAGGCGCCGGTCGCGGGCGTCTTCTCCGACGGCTTGAAGACCACGCCATTGCCCGCGAGCAAGGCGGGGACGATATGGCCGTTGGGCAGGTGCGCGGGGAAATTATAGGGCCCCAGCACCGCGAGCACGCCGTGCGGCTTGTGGCGAATCGCGGTGCGCGCGCCCATCGCGCCTTCCATCCGGCGGCGCGGCGTGCGCTCGGCATAAGCCATGATCGAGATGTCGACTTTGGCGACGACGCTCTCGACCTCGCCTTTGGCCTCCCACAGGGGCTTGCCGGTTTCGCGCGCGATCAGGTCGGCGAAGGCGTCCGCATGCGCGCGGACATTGTTGGCGAAGCGGCGCAGCGTCTCGGCGCGATATTCGAAGGGCTTGGCCGCCCACTGGATCCAGCCTTCGCACGCGGCAGCAACCTCGGCCGCGACATCGCCGGTCGGGCCGCGCCAGACGAGCGCGCCGGTCGCGGGTTCGTAGCTGATCAGTTCGCCCATCGGTGCGCCTCGCCCATGCGGCGGATCGCGGCGACCTTGGCGTGCAAGGGCGTCCAGTCGTCTTTTCCATCGATCGCTGTCCAGATCGCCTCAACCTCGTCGATATGCATCGAGCAGGGTTCGGCGTCGGACCAATAGGGATGATCGGTCATGCGGATGGGGTCATAGCGCGCCAGAAGCGCTTCGACTGCCCCAAAATGTTCGGCATAGGTCCAGTCATACGGGCCGGGGCGGCGGCGTCCGCCCGACCAGTCGAAGAAGAAGCGGTCGATCCCCACCGTGCGCGTGGCGAGGCCGGCTTCGATTGCCTGGACGAGGGCCAAATCCTCTTCGTCGCCGCGCGGGCTCACGCCGAGGCGAGCGAGCATCGCGTTGGCATAGGCCGCTTCATAGAGCTGGGGGAACGTGTCCAGGATCGGCGCCAGCGCCTCGATGTCGGCGACCTTTGAAAGTGCGATCGCAAGCTGGACCACGTCCCAATGGATGGCCTGCGGCTGGCGGCCGAAGGCGTAGAGACCATGATGGTCGAAATAGGCGGCGGTGAATTCGGGATCCCAGAAGTGCGTGAACCGCCACGGACCATAATCGAAGCTCTCGCCGGTCACATTGATATTGTCGCTGTTGAGCACGCCATGGACGAAGCCGGCCGCCATATAAGAGGCGGCGAGGCGTGCGGTCCGCTGCACCACCTGCTCAAGCAGGCGCAGCGCGGGCTGATCGCCCGGCGCCTCACCGTAGAGATGTTCGATCACGTAAGCCGCGAGGCGGTTCAGTTCGTCGGTCTGGCCGAGCATGGCGAGGCGCTGGAAACTGCCGATCCGGATATGGCCGTGGCTCAGCCGCACCAGCACCGCGGCGCGGGTGGGGGAGGGCTCGTCGTTGCGCTGGAGCGCCTCGCCCGTCTCGATCAGCGAGAAGCTCTTCGAGGTGTTGACGCCGAGCGCCTCCAGCATCTCGGTCGCCAATATCTCGCGCACGCCGCCTTTGAGCGTGAGTCGGCCGTCGCCGAAGCGGCTGTACGGCGTGGTGCCCGATCCCTTGGTACCGAGATCGAGCCAGCGGCCCTTGTCATCCTTGAGCTGCGCGAAGGTGAAGCCCCGCCCGTCGCCGATATCGGGATTATACGAACGGAATTGGTGGCCGTGATATCGCAGCGCCAGCGGTTCGGGCAGGTTGCCGGGTAGCGGCTGGAAGCGTCCGAAATGCGCGATCCATTGATCGTCGGTCAGGCCGTCGAGCCCAACCGAGGCTGCCGCGCGATCATTGCGAAAGCGCAATATCGTGTGCGGAAAGTCGGCGGGGTTTACCGGATCGGCCAGAAAATCGGTGATGCCGGAGATCGGCGGTTGCGGATAAGACGCCATCGCGCCGATATGGGGGCGATAGGGCGGGAGACGCAAGCGCATGGCGGGGCCGGGCTACGAGGACGGCTATTGGTACAGCGCCGACGGGCTGCGGCTGCATTTCCGCGATTATCCGGGCGATGAAGGCAAGGTGCCATTGCTGTGCGTGCCCGGCCTGACGCGCAATGCGCGCGATTTCGAAGGGGTGGCGCGGCGGCTGGCGGGCACGCGCCGTGTGATCGCGGTCGATCTGCGCGGACGCGGCGAGAGCGATTATGCGCTCGATCCGCTGAGCTACGTCCCACCAGTCTATCTGCAGGATCTGGCCGCGCTGATCGCCAGTCACTGCCCGGAACGGGTGGTCCTGTTCGGCACGTCATTGGGCGGGCTGCTGGCGATGCTGCTCTCGCTGACGATGCGCCCGACGCTCGCCGGGGTGCTGCTCAACGATGTCGGACCCGTGCTGGGCGCCGAGGGGATGGCGCGCATCCGATTCTATGTCGGACAGGATCGGCGTTTCGCCGATTGGAACGAAGCCGCGCAGGCGATCGCCGACAATCATGCGGGCGCCTTTCCCGATTATGGCAAGGCCGACTGGCTGGTGTGGGCGCACCGCATGTGCCGCGAAGAGGACGGTGCGATCCGGTTCGATTACGATATGGGCATCGCCGAGCCGTTCAAATTGCCCCAGCCCGAGCCGGCATTCGACCTGTGGCCCGCGTTCGAGACGCTGCATGGCCTGCCGAGCCTGCTGGTGCGCGGCGAATATTCGGATGTGCTGGAGGCGGAAACCGCATCGGAGATGGTGCGGCGGCTGCCGATGATGGATCTCGTCACCTTGCCGCGTACCGGTCACGCGCCTACGCTGGAGGAACTGGAGGCCGCTGCGGCGATTGATCGTCTGTTGGCGAAGGTCGATCACGAATAAGCGAGCATTCCAACATATGTTAGCCTATATGGCCGCCACGTTTTTTTGGAGGTTGGTTTGTTCAAGGGATTGCGCCCGATCATCTATGCTGGCCGCGAAGTCTGGCCGCTGATCGAAGGCGGCAAGGGCGTCGCGGTTTCCAACCATGCCAGCACCGGCGCATGGGCAGCGGCGGGCGGCATCGGCACGGTCTCTGCGGTGAATGCCGACAGCTACGACCCCGAAGGCAAGATCATTCCCCAGGTCTATCGTGCGCTGACGCGTCGCGACCGGCATGAGGAGCTAGTCCAATATGCGATCGAAGGCGCGGTCCAGCAGGTGAAGCGCGCCTGGGAGATTGCCGGCGGCAAGGGCGCGATCAACATCAACGTGTTGTGGGAAATGGGTGGCGCGCAGCGCGTGCTCCATGGCGTACTCGAACGGACCAAGGGATTGGTCGCGGGCGTCACCTGCGGCGCGGGCATGCCCTATAAGCTCAGCGAGATCGCGGCGTCCTACGGCGTCAATTACCTGCCGATCGTGAGTTCGGGCCGCGCCTTCAACGCTTTGTGGAAGCGTGCTTATTCGAAGGCGGCGGAATGGCTGGCGGCGGTGGTCTACGAGGATCCGTGGCTCGCGGGCGGGCATAACGGCCTCTCCAACGCCGAGGATCCGCGCCAGCCGCAGGATCCCTATCCGCGCGTCAAGGCGCTGCGCGAGACGATGCGCGCGGGCGGTGTGAGCGAGGACGTGCCGATCATCATGGCGGGCGGCGTCTGGCATCTGCGCGACTGGAACGACTGGATCGACAATCCAGAGCTTGGCGCGATCGCATTCCAGTTCGGAACGCGGCCGCTGCTGACACAGGAGAGCCCGATCTCGCCCGAGTGGAAGGCGCGGCTGATGGAGCTCGACGATGGCGATATCCTGCTCCATCGCTTCTCGCCCACGGGTTTCTATTCCTCGGCGGTGCGCAATCCCTTCCTGCGCAACCTCGAAGCACGCTCGGAGCGCCAGATCGCGTTCAGCCTGGAGGCGGCGGGCGACCATCAGTTCAAGCTCGACGTCGGCGTGAAGGGCAAGAGCTTCTGGGTCACGCTCGGCGACCTCCACCGCGCGCGCGAATGGGATGGGCTGGGCTATACGGTCGCGCTCAAGACGCCCGACAACACGCTCGTCTTCGTCACGCCCGAGGAGATGAAGATCATCCGCAAGGACCAGGCGGATTGCATGGGCTGCCTCAGCCAGTGCGGCTTTTCGTCGTGGGCGGATACCGAGGGCAATTCTACCGGACGACTCGCCGATCCGCGCAGCTTCTGCATCCAGAAGACGTTGCAGGACATCGCGCATGGCGGCCCGATCGACCAGAACCTGATGTTCGCGGGCCATGCGGCCTACAAGTTCAAGCAGGACCCCTTCTATTCGAACGGCTTTGTGCCGACGGTGAAGCAACTCGTCGACCGCATCCTGACCGGCGACTGATCAGTCGGCGAGGCAGGCGGCGATCCAGGCCGCGTCGGCCGAGCGAAGTCGCGCGGCCGTGGCGCAAAGAAAGATGGTGTTCCGGCAGCTCGTCCCCGCCGGAGCAAGCCCGAAGGCCGCCGCGGCATCGGCAGGCGCGATCGTCACCCCGCGGCCGGCGGCCACGCTGGCGAGCGCCTCCTCCAGTTCGTCGAAATGGTCGTGCCGGCGCAGTGTCGTAGGCTGCCGCCCCTGCGCCTCCGCGAACCAGCGGGCGAAAACATATTCATATTCGTCATAGGTGACAAAGGGCAGCTTGCCCGCCAGCGCGGCATCGGCAATCCCCGCGTCCGGCGCGGCGGCGACCAGCACAAGATCTTCCTTCGCCACTTCGATACTGTCGATCGGCGCCGCGACCACGGGCCGATAGGTAACGGCGAAATCAATCTCCCCAGCGAGCAGTAATGCGAGCAGATCGTCGTGCCGGCCGGTCCGCAGCCGCAAAGAGCGCGCCTGCGGCCATGACGGCAACAGGCGCGGCGCGAGCCGGTAGCGGCCGAATCCGGTTACCGCTCCCAACCGCAAAGGCTCGGCAAGCGGATCGGGACCGGCCACGGCAGAGCGCGTCCGCTCGATGGCGTCGAGCGCGGCGCCGACCGTCTCGAACATCAGGCGGCCCTTGGGGGTGAGGCGCAGGCCCCGGCCGGCGCGTTCGATCAGCGGCACGCCGACATCGCGCTCGAAGCGACGAAGATCGGCATGCACCGCCGGCGGGGACTTGCCGATGATCCGCGCCGCGGCGGCGATGCCTCCGGCAGCCGCTACCGCATGAAACACCGCCGCGCGGCGAAGATCGGCGCCCATCATCATTCCGTTGAGCTTAATTTAAGCGTGCAGACATTGGAATTCCGGAACGACATTGGCGCTGGCAGAAAAGGCGGCGAGGAGGCTGTGATGCGGATCACCTTGTACGTCTTCGCGACATTCTGCGGACTGGCCGGGGCGAGCGCGTGGGCCGCGCCGACGAAGGAAAGCGGCGCACGTCCGCCGGCCCGCATCCTCCAGCTGTTCAGCTATGCGGTGAAGGACCAGGCTCAGTTCGAGGAGGGGTATCGGCGCCATCTCGGCTGGCATGCGGGGCATGGCGACACGCTCGTCTGGTATGGCTGGACGGTGGAGTCCGGAGCGCGCAAGGGCGCGTTCGTGGACGGCACGGCAGGCGCGACTTACGCCGGGCTGGATGCACGCCCCGATCCGGCGGGCGACGGTGCCGACGCGGTCCGCAACTTTACGCCGTTCGTCCAGCCGTTGAACGTCGAGACATGGGAGCTGGTCGGGGCAGTCTCCACGGCACTCCCGCTCGAAGACCGCAGGCCCGGACCAAACCTGGATGTCTTCGTTCTGCACGTCAGGCCCGGCGATACGGCAGCGTTCGAGCAGGCCCTGGCGCGGCTCGCGGCCAGGCGGACAGCGCAGCCCTCTGCCTTGACCTGGTATCGCGCCGTACGTGGCGGCGCGGTTCCCGCTTATATGCTTGTGCTGACGCGCAATGGCTGGTCCGACCTGGATCGCGGGCGCGGATCTTTAAGGGAGATGCTCGGGGCCGCCTATGCGGCGCCCGATGCCGTCGACGCACTGTTGGGACTGACCAGCGACGTCCAGGTCGAAAGCTGGAGTTATCGGCCGCGTCTGTCGCTCATCCCCGGAGAACAACCAGCCCCGTAAACGCTTGAACCAGGCCAAGAAGAGCTGTGCTTCCCATTGCTGCGCCGCTTGCTAAGAATGATGCATGAAGCGCGCTCTGATCGTCCGTCACACCCCCTTCGAAGGGGCTGCGGGTTTCCGTTTGCCCATCGAGCAAGCCGGCTATGAATTCCATCGCGTCAACGTCAGCGACCCGGAATTCCCCTCCTTCGATTGGCTCGAGCCCGATCTGGTGGTGGTGATGGGCGGCCCCATGGGCGTCTATGAGCGCGAAGCCCACCCGTGGATCGATGGCGAGGTGGTCGGTCTCGCCATGCGCATCGCGGCGCAGCGCCCGACGTTGGGTGTGTGCCTCGGCAGCCAGATGATCGCTGCTGCGCTCGGCGCCCGAGTCTATCCTGGGCCCGTCAAGGAAGTCTGCTTCGCGCCGGTGCGCCTGACCGAAACCGGAGCGGCATCGCCGCTACGGCATGTCGCGGATGTGCCGGTGCTGCACTGGCACGGCGACACGTTCGACCTGCCGTCCGGCGCCGAGCGGCTCGCCGAGACGGACGCTTATGCCAATCAGGCCTTCCGCATTGGCGACTTCCTGCTGGCGCTCCAGTTCCATCCCGAGATGGGCGAGGATCCGCGTTTTGCCGAGTGGCTGGAGAATCGCGAATATATCGAAGCGGCGGGAACCGATCCCCAGGCGCTCGAAGCGGATCACGGGCGGCTGGGGCCCGCCGCGGTGCACGCCGGCCGCCGGCTGCTGGCGGACTGGCTCGCGCAACTCCCTGATTATTACGACTGACGAAAAAGGGCCCCGGGATCGCTCCCGGGGGCTTTTTGTGGTGCCGCCTCGAAACGCGCTCTTCCGCGCGTTTCCAAGCAGTCGCTCAACGATAGTGACGATAGCCGTGCTTATCGATGTAATATTGGCGGCCGCGGCCATCGCGATAATAATGATGGTGCTTTTTCACCGCGGTGTAGAGCGCACCGCCGGCAGCGCCGATCAGCGCGCCATTACCCGTCGAAACGCCCGGCAGAACCGCGCCCGCAAGCGCACCTGCGCCCGCGCCGATGGCGGTGCCCTTCACCATTTGTCCGGCGCTCTGCGCGGCCACCGGCGAGGTGAGGCCGACCGACAGGGCGACCGCACCGGCGATCATGGAATAACGCTTCATGGCGATGTCCTTCCGTCCCGAAACTATAAATTGTGAACGGAACAAAAGGGCGGTTGTTCCTTCATTTCGGGTTCAGCTTCCAATGGAACTTCGCCCGGTCTCAGCGCTTTTTTTTGGGTCGAAACCCATTGAGAAGGCAGGAAATTATATGGCCTCGCGGCCTAACATGGATCAATTCGCTTCATCTCAATTTCTGACCGATTCGTTTCAACGCGGACTGGCTCATTGGAATCGGGAACGGCTTCGACCGGGCTTCCCCGAAGCCGATTGGCAGACGCTGATGGAGCGCGATCTGCGCATGGCGCGGCTCGAAGCGGGCTTCCTCGAGGAATTGCGCGCCGAGATCGACGATGAAGCGGCCAAGGCCCCGACCGATCCGGACGGATTCGTCGCCTGGTTCGAGCAGCTCGAGCAGACCGGACCTGGTCAGGGCGATCCGCTCTTTCCCTGGCTGGCAGAGGAGGCGAGCGCCGAGCAGCTCAAATGGTTCTTCGAGCAGGAGGCCGCGGGCGAGGCGGGTTTCGACGATCTCGTGGCGATGACGCAGGTCAAGTTGCCGGTGCAGGCCAAGCTCGAGCTTGCGCGCAATTATTGGGATGAGATGGGGCGCGGCCAGCGCGACGGCATGCACGGTCCGATGCTCGACGCGCTGGTCGTAACGCTCGCGGTCAATCCGGTGATCGAGCAGACAATCTGGGAAAGCCTCGCGCTCGCCAATGCGATGACCGCGATGGCGACCAACCGCCATTATGCCTGGCATTCGGTCGGCGCGCTGGGCGTGATCGAGTTGACCGCGCCGGGGCGCTCGGCGCTGGTCGCGAAGGGGCTCAAGCGGATCGGCCTCTCCAATCGCGAGCGCCGCTATTTCGATCTGCACGCGGTGCTCGACGTCAAGCATAGCGCGGACTGGAATCGGGAGGCCTTGCGGCCGCTCGTCGAAGAGGATCCGCGCCGCGCGACCGCGATCGCGGAGGGCGCGTTGATCCGCCTGAATTGCGGGCTGCGCTGCTTCGAGCGTTATCGGGCAACCTTGTGGAACTAACGTCATCCCAACGAAAGTTGGGATCGATCTCCTGACAGTGCCGGCTGCGAAGCGGTCGGGAGATGGATGCCAGCTTTCGCTGGCATGACGGTTAAAGGAAGGCGGGTGGCTTGTCCCACGCCAAGCTAAACTAGCTGGCCAGGCTTGCGCCAAGGTTGCATGGCGCACCCGTGGTGCCTAAGTCGCCGCGATCCCCGATTTCGAAGAGGCCTCTTACGTGACCGTTGCCGTTTCCGCCCCGCTCGAGCCGTCGGCCAGCCTTTCGGTCGAGAAGGTGCTGAGCGTGAAGCATTGGAACGAGCATCTGTTCAGCTTCACCATCACGC
>Ga0070660_100000392_pt1 | contig 29054 bp, 23 predicted proteins | sample KBSC33metaG_FD_64670 | JGI IMG/M metagenome (GOLD analysis project Ga0070660, IMG submission 64670) | Corn rhizosphere microbial communities from Kellogg Biological Station, Michigan, USA - KBS C3-3 metaG | ecosystem: Host-associated > Plants > Roots > Rhizosphere > Soil ... | reverse complement strand
TTGAAGTGCTGGAAGTACTCAATAATCCCGTACTTCGGGGAGATCTCGAAGCCATCCAGAAAAAATATAAAGAGGAATTTGAACGGTACGGTGTAAGAAATCTAAGACTCGTAAAAGAGAAATAGAATAATTCAAAGCTGCGAGGCTAAACTAAGAAAATAGAAATCGGTGAAATTTGTTTGTTTACGGGAAGAATAATTTTAAGACAATGTAAAAGAACAAGGTTAGCTAACGTTCATGATTAAACGAAAATACTTTAACCAAAAGATATTTTAAATTTTCTTCTCCATGCTTCGTATCTATTCGAACCATTCCCTTCTTTTATTTAGAGCATGCCTTTTCAAGCATTCATATCGGGACGCCAGATTCTTATTTTATAAAATCTTTCAGGAACAAGAATAACCGCATAGTAATTTCTATCTCATCAGGGCAAAGCAAAACTCATCACAGAACCGCCTGCATTTTCACTGGTTCCAGAAACTGATACTGCTACAAACTGCTTTCCATTGCACATATAGGTACACGGATTTGAAGTAGCTACGCCCGGAAGCGTAATTTCCCACAATAAATTACCGGTCTTCTTATCGAAAGCCATTAACTTTTTATCGCTCATCCCTCCCAGGAACACAAGCCCACCCGATGTTGCGATTGGGCCCGTCATACTTTCAGCGCCTGTTATTGGACCTCCTTTTTTTTGAAACTTTTCTATATTTCCTACAGTTATCTTCCATTCGTATTCACCTGTATTCAGGTTGATCGCATTCAAAGTTCCCCAGGGTGGCTTTATTCCCGGCTTGCCATCAGGCCCCTTGAAAGAACGATAGGCAGTTACATTTAAATACCTTGAGGCAGTATCCTCCTGGTTTGCATCACCTACGCCATGCTTAATAGCCATCTCATTTCTTTCTATTTCACGTAAATTATCTTCTTCATTTGTTGTTGCATTTTTATCTTGAAACAGGTAGGCTATAATAGCTCCTTCATCACCCTTTATGATATTTGCAAATGATGGCATCCTTCCGCCACCCTGCCTTATTTTACTCAAAACACTTTCCTTATTCATTCGTTCCTGTATTTTAAGTAAGGAAGGATTTTCCAATCCGTTACCACTTCTATCCACTCCGTGGCAGCCGGCACAATAAGTGGTATAGATGGTCTCGCCCCTTTCGTACTCAGAAAGCCCTTTCAAATTCTTACTATCACGATCAATCTTTTGGAGTAAGGAAATCTCAGGAGATTCGTTTGATTTTACATAAAGAATATTTGTGTATGGATCATAAGCGGCGCCTCCCCACTCGGCTCCTCCCACAGTTGCCGGAAGGCTGAAGGCGCCACGTAATGAGGGCGGAGTAAATAAACCTTCATACCTCAACTTACTAAATTCATTTATTAATGAATCATGGGCTCCGGGTGAAAAATCACTCAAATCATCCTGCGTTATAAACTGGCGGGAATAAGGCTTCGGCTTTAATGGAAATGGTTGTGTAGGCCATGCCTCTTCACCGGCAACGTCTGAAGCCGGCACTGGCCTTTCTTCTATTGGAAATAATGGCGCTCCTGTTTCCCGGTTAAGTACATAAAGAAACCCGACTTTTGATACCTGGGCCACAGCATCTATCTTTTTCCCATCCCTTTCAATCGTTACGAGGTTGGGAGGAGCCGGTAAATCGTAGTCCCACAAATCATGATGCACTGTTTGATAATACCAACTGAGTTTACCTGTCCTTGCATCAAGCGCTATTACACAATTACCAAATAAATTCTGTCCTTTACGATCTGCGCCATAAGAATCATAAGAGGGCGAACCTGTGGCGAGAAATACCATACCTCTTTTTTTATCCAGGCTCATACCTCCCCAGTCATTAGCGCCTCCCACATATTTCCATGCATCTTTAGGCCACGTTTCATAACCAGGCTCACCCGGTAAAGGAATGGTATGAAATGTCCATGCCAACTTGCCTGTCCTGATATTATAGGCTCTTTCATAACCTGGTTCAGCGCCGTATAATTCAGAGACCTCCGTTCCTAATATCAATAGATCTTCAAAAACAATTCCCGGAGAAGTGGGTACGATAGAGATTGCTTTGGGATCGCCCCGCATGCCAACATTCAAATTAACTTTTCCGTTTTCTCCAAATGACGCTATAGGAAGTCCATTGAGGGCATTCAATCCAAAAAGCCGATCGCCGGCTGTAAATAAAATCCTTTTATCATTTCCATCCTGCCAGTAAGATACTCCCCTGTTTACCCCACCTCCATCGCCTCCATTAAACGGATCGAAGGCCCATATTTTTTTACCTGTTGCCGCATTGATAGCATACAGGCGGTGACGCGCAGATGTGAGATACATGATTGTATCTATAACGATGGGATTGCATTCACTTCTTTCAAAGCGGGCTCCTGCAAGAGTATCGTTAGGATAAAAAGTCCAGGCAGGTTTTATTTGATTTACATTTTCTTTATTAATTTGATGTAAACCAGAATAGCTCGAGCTGGTAGCATCGCCCTTATAAACGCTCCAAGTACTGAATTCATTATTATCAGCCCGGCACCCAAAAAAAATGACAAGAATAAACATGCAGATTCCTGTTTCGAATTTTCGTTCATTCAAAATGAGGAATATCTTATTAATTCTATTCATGCTTATTCGTTATATGCCTGGTAATATTTATCGATCTCTGCTACCAAACCTTGTGATAAAGTTAAATATCCATATTCATTGTCCAATAATAATATTAAAGAAATAAAACAGAAATCCAGGAAAGCAGATCAGGCTTGTCGGGCCAGATAGAAAATATGAATCAGGGGAATTTGTTTGTTTGCTGTATTTCTGGAAACACAAATATTTATCAATATGAACAAACCGCTTTTAACCCACTTTAAAAAAATATATAAAATTACTGACAAAGATTATGTAATGCTGATTCAATTATTTGAACCGTCGGAAGTCAGGAAAAATCAGCATCTTTTTCAACAAGGAAGCATAACGCGATACGTTTATTATGTAGAAAGCGGATACCTGGGGCAATACTACATTAACGAGGGGTAAAAGTAAAAAAGCGATAAATGAAATTCTTAAGTGGTTCCCTTACACAACAACTTCCGAAAGAAATTTTTATTCATTTAACCGGCAAAAATTAATCTCCAGGTCCAGTCAACCAGTGTATGCGTAAGCATGGCGGCCAACAGATTATTGCCACTTTTTTTATAGGCCCATGCATAACCCAACCCAGCCAAGGTTGCCAGGATAACATAAGTTATTTGCGTGCTTAATCCATTCACATTATTCCAGTGCATTAACCCAAAAGCAAGAGAAGATACAACCATTGGAACCCATTTCACAGATGAAACCCTCTCAAGGCCTTTTAAAAGGATTCCCCTGAAAAAAAGTTCTTCAGGCAGAGCAACCGTTAGGAATAATCCGACAAATTCAGCGCCTAATTTTAGCCCATTAAATTTCTCCGGAACCGCAAAAGTCAGGAAGCCGGAAATAAGGCCGGGAGGAACTACTACCGCCATTATCATAAGCAGTGCCAGGAGCGTGATGTATAAATCTTTTAATTTTGGAACGAGGTTAAATCCAATCTCAGCGTTGCGATAACCTTTCCAACCTATCAGCGCAATTACAGAAATTGCCAGAGACCACCAGGTATAACCGAGTAATGGATGCATTTCCATAGACCAACGCAGGTCAAAAGGAATCCAAAGAAGAATCCAGAGAGCAACATCATTCCAATTCAATTCAAAGGACTCGTTGCTAAGTTTCTTCAGTGAACCAAATACGGCAAAAACGATACATGCAAATATTGTAGTAGTATATGGGTTGAATGTATTTGTCAACAGCCCTGGCAAGGCAAATAAAAGAGTAATGCCTCCTGTAATATAATTTATAGAATGGGTATTTTTCAGTAGCCAGTCTTTAAACTGTTGCCATGCTTTTGGCGAACCAAATGCCAGCGCTAATCCCAAAAGAGGTGAGGCGCTTAAAACCATTGCTATAACAGACATTATGGTTTTCTTTGAATCGGAAGATTCCACTTCAAAGATTAAAACAGCCCCAACTAAAGTCCAGATTAACCAAAGAATCAGTAATCGCCTTTTCATTATACCGATGATTTAAAAGTTAGTTTTAATTGATAAGTTTCAGGTTAGCATGCTAATATATTTCTTCCATGATTCGTGCCCCGAACGATTTTCTTATTTGATATATCTGAAGCCACGCGACTAATTATGATTAAGTTACAAACTCAATACTGCTCCACTTTTCCGGTAAATGTGTGTCGTAAATACCATGAGGATTCAATGCCATTGCCGGATGAGGTGATGTTTCCGTTCCGGAGTGAATTAATTTCTGAAACCTTCCCAAAAACATGTTCCAACAATCACCATCTGAAGGCGGTATGCTTCTGCCATTCGCCAAAATTTTGAGGCTGCTCCAGGGAATGGCTATTTCCAAACTCCATCCTTTATCAATATCCGTATTATCATTTAATGTTCCTTCAATCATTACAGCAGTTTGCAGTCCCGGCATATCAAAACCGGTAAAGGCCCAGCGAATGCCGCGGGGGTGAGTACCTTTCCAAAACGTTGTGTCGCTGCGGTCGAAGTTGCCACCAAAAGTGTATGCCTTAGGCTGATGTACATCAAATTGCTGCGTATGAAATCTGCTACTTTTGGTATAGGCATCTTTCCAGATAAAAAAAACTTCATACACCGTATTTAATGCATTCACTTCCAGTTCGTAATAGCAGTCGCCACCATCAATAAAAATCTCCAGGTCATTTTCTAAAAATATCAGGCTATCCCTTTCGGAAAGCGTTGCTTCTACGAAAGGTTCTTCGGCGCTAAAGGCTATATATAAATGCGTCTCGTTCCAGAGCAGCGCAGTTTGTGTGTTGTACATGCCTGCCTGGCCACTAACCATATCTACAAAACGCTTGCTCCATTTGGCATTTTGCCAAACTTCTTTTTTAATATCGCCATCTATGTTGATAGCTCCCAGAATTTTCTGAGCTATGTAATCAGGTTTGTTCATAATTTATATTTTAGTCAACATATAGTAAGAGGTGACATCTTTTAAAAAGGTGTCACCTCTTATTATAAACTTTCATTTTCGTTTAATCATATACGTTATATTAAAAAAAATTCCTGGTATTTGTTGGTTTACTGTCGCGACGTTCTTAAAAATATTTCGTCACTCCAGGAATAGCTGCGGCATAAATTCCATTCTCGTCCGGAAGAACAGGAGGCGTTGCATCAAAAGCATATTTTTCAGGCATGATATTGATTCCGGAATTAATCGCTTTATCCCAGTCTATTACCTGCCCTGAGTAAGTGGACATGCGGCCCACCAATGAAGTCATTGTACTTTTAGCTGCCCGTTCCGCATCCCAAAATTTGAATTCTCCTTTTGCTACAGCAGCAAACAATTCATCATGCTCTGCCTGGTAAGGCTGATTCTCCATTTTTTTATCAAACTGATAAATAGTTTTGCCTTTGTGGTCAGTGATGCGGGCTTCATCACAAAACACTTTTCCTTTAGTGCCTATCAGCAACTCGTCCACCTTGCTCATCGTGCCTTTAATGTGGCGGCACTGGCTGTTCAGGATGGCGCCATTAGCGTAATGAAATTCTACATAATGATGATCAAATATTTCACCATAATCTTTTCCTTTGCGCACCTCGCGTCCGCCCATGCCCTGAGCTTTTACCGGGTAAGCTTCCAAAGCCCAGTTGATTACGTCAAGATTGTGAATATGCTGTTCTGTGATGTGGTCGCCGCAAAGCCAATTGAAATAATACCAGTTGCGCATCTGGTATTCCATCTCTGTCCATCCCGCTTGGCGCGGATGCACCCACACGCCGTCATTATCCCACCATGCCTGTGCAGCAACTATTTCGCCGATGGCTCCGTCGTGTACTCTTTTCATTAACTCGCGGTAAGAAGTTTGATACCTTCTTTGCAAGCCTACCACTACATTTAGTTTCTTTTGCTTTGCAATCTGCGCCGCCGCCAGCACGCGTTGTATGCCTGCAGGATCTGTCGCCACAGGCTTTTCCATAAAGATTTGTTTTCCTTGTCTTACCGCTTCTTCAAAATGTATGGGGCGGAAACCGGGAGGCGTTGCAAGAATAACCACATCTGCCAATGCAATGGCTTGCTTATATGCATCAAAACCCACAAATTTATTTTCTTCCTTCACATTTACCCGGCTCTTCTTTTCACTCATTTCTTCCATAATATTTTTATAACTATCATCAAGCCGGTCTTTAAATGCATCGGCCATGGCTATGAGCCGCACATTCTGTTTGGTGCTTAACGCCTGAACAGTAGCGCCGGTTCCGCGACCGCCGCAGCCAATCAGGGAAATTTTAATCACATCATCGGAGCCTGAAAAAAAGTTGGCTTTTGAAAGCATTGGTGCAGCAAGTAGCCCACCAGCCAGTAACGAAGAATTTTTTACAAAGTTCCGGCGGCTTTGCAAATTGTTTTTTGGATTGTCAAAGTTCATAAACTGTATTTTAGGATGAATAAATATTTTTAAATTTGAAAGGCCGCGAATTACACAAATTGCACGAATTAATATGCTTATTTTTTGTTGAGAATGTTACTATAATATTTTTTAATCAGGATTTAAAGCACGGGTAAAGAACTGATCCACTTCGCTGGCAGAGGGCTGTTGAAGCGGGCGCACAATGCGAAATCCAACAAATGGCGCGTCCGCTATCCACCATTTACTTTTAGGTATTTGCGGGTCGCGGGCATTCCATTTGCGGCTGGAAGCAAGCCTTGATGCGCTACGCAAGTCATTGGCTTCATCACGAAAATGGCCTCCTTTTAAAGTGATGGGATATTTTGTTTTGGGTTGAATCAAAGGATCCATATTATTTGTTTTGATTTTATCAAAATAATCTTCCTGGTATTGATCCAATGTCCATTCAGCCACGTTTCCATACACATCATATAAGCCCCAGGCGTTTGGTTTTAGTTGTTTTACCTGGTGGTATTTGTTGTCACTGTTCCCAACATACCATCCGTAATCTTTTAAATCTTTTTCATTATCGCCAAAGGAATATAATTTCTCAGAACCTGCGCGGCAGGCGTATTCCCACTCAGCTTCAGAGGGCAAGCGGTAGAAAATACCTGTTTTATTATATAACCATTTGCAATACATTAAGGCCGCATATTGTGTCATACTGTTTGCAGGAAAGCCGCCCGTTTTGCCCATTCCCAAAGTAAAATCAATATAAGGCGGACTTGGCCGGGTAACACCGTCAGGCAAAGGCCCGGTGTCGCGTCCTTCATCAAGAAACAACACATATTCATCATAAGTTACTTCATGTTCTTCCATCCAGAAGGCGCTTAATTTTACCTCAATAGCGGGGCCTTCATCAACGCGATGTCCTTTTTGATTTTCCGGGCTGCCCATTTTGAAAGAGCCTGCCGGTATAGGAACCATTTTAAATGAAACAGTTGTCCCCGGAATCTTTTGTTCGTAAGTTGTAAACCCACTATTTGAATCACTTTGAGCGGAAACATTTACACAGTTAATTGAGATAACAAAACATAAAAAAGCAATCAATTTTTTCAACATAGCAGGCAAAAGTTTTGTTGATGAAGATAATGAATTAAACACAGAGAATATTGATTTTAATTTTCAAGATAATCTTCAAAACCGGAAGAACTTTTTTGAATCAATTTATCATCTTTCATTTCAGAAATTAATAAAGCTGCGCCGGGAAATTTCTTTATTAATTGAAAGGATTTTTTTTCAGATAAAACGCTGCATGCTGTGGCAAGCCAGTCAGAAATAGTACCATTTTTTGCGATTACGGTTACATTCCGCTGCCACGTAATTCCCAGTCCTGTCTTCGGGTCAATAATATGAGAATATCTTTTTCCATTGATATCAAGATGTTGATAGATATCGCCGGAAGTGGCTACAGACGTATTCTTCAGCAATAACAGATGCGGTATCAATTCTTCTTTTTCTTCTGGTACCGTAATCCCTATCCGCCAGCCTTCTCTTCCCGGTGGCGCTTCGCCTATCGCTATTTTACCACCGGCATTTACCATCGCTGATTTAAATCCGCCAGACTGAATAATGTTTAACGCTGCCTGCGCCACATAGCCTTTGCCCAAGCCGCCCAGGTCAAGCAGCATTCCTTTTTTTTCTAACCATACCGATTTTTGAACTTCGTTTAGATGAATATATTGATAACCAATTTTACTCAATGCAATCTTAAGGGAATCCCGGTTCGGCAACACTTTTTCTTTACGTGCTTTGCGCCAGAGTTTTACTACCGGGCCCATGCTGATATCATAACTGCCGCCACTCAACTTCGCCGCTTCTAAAGAATATTTTAAAATATCAAACAATGCTTCAGACACAGGTACATAACGGTTTTGACCGCTGGTCGCATTCAGCCGGTTCAGTTCGCTGCTATCAATATAATCACTGAAAATAGCATTAAGCGAATCAGCGCAATGGAAAGCGGATGTGGCGATTTCTGCAGCTTTGGTGGAATCATTGGCAAAAATGGAAATAGTAAACGGCGATCCCATTGCAGGCTTTTCAAATACAAATTTTTGCTGAGCGTGCAAAGCCTGTATAGATATAAAAACAGTAATAAAAAAAATTGAAATAAATTTTAAGTTTTTCGTGCTAACAATCATCCAATATTTTTTGCATTTCAATAAAACTTTAAAATAAAAATAGAATAATATACATTGACTGGATTGAATATTTGGAAACCTCATTGAGTCCTATTTTGAATAAACCTTAGTAGAAATTTTTTTCTGTTTTACTAAACCTTATTACCTTTTACTGCATTTACAGGACTTGAAATAAGGTAATAAGGTTAATCTACCTTTTGATTCTTTTTCTACTAAGGTTTTGAAAACATCCTAATAACAGCACTATCCAGCCTTTGTATATTATTCTAAATAAAAATTCAAAATAATTCTTCGTTTACTGTTAAACCAAGAAGGTTTTTTTTGAAGTCACTTATTATTTATAAAGCCTCAACAGAAACCTTCTTGGTTTTTCCTGACAACTATTCATCAGATAAAATCATCCGAATATCTGTAAGCCTTTATCAGAGCCAGTTCTCCATCTTTTCCCGGAATTGAATTTCCGTGTTCCATGCCTAACATGCCTTTGTAACCTTTATGATATAAGTGTTTAAAAATATTTTTATAATTGACTTCTCCTGTAGTTGGTTCGTTCCTGCCAGGGTTGTCACCAATCTGGAAATAAGCTATTTCATCATAAGCGTAATCAAGGTTATTTATGAGATCGCCTTCGTTTCTTTGCATGTGGTACATGTCGTATAATATTTTGCACGAAGGGCTGTTCACTGCTTTACATATTTCATAAGTTTGGTCTGAGGTGCGAAGAAAAAGATTCGGCGTATCGCTCAAAGCCTCCAGCACCATGACTATATTATGAGGCTCAAGTATTTCGGCGCCTTTGCGCAAAGCCTCTATCACATTTCCCGTTTGAATGCCTATAGGAAGGTTTCTTTGAAAATCACCGGGTACCATCGTCGTTAATTTACCGTTGGTTCTTTTTGAAACTTCAACTGCATTGCGACAGCCTTTTAAAAAGATATCAATGTATTCCTGCTTTCCGGCGGCAAGTGTGTTGGCGCCGTTTCCTCCTTTATCAAGCACAAAAACTCCCATGCTCATGCCAAGCTTTGCCAGTGCATCTCCAATCTTTTGTTGTTCAGCAACGGGCCTTCCACTCATGCCATTGTCTTCTATAGAACGAAACCCCATATCATGAGCATATTTTATCTGGTCAACAAAATCTTTGCCACCGTTATTTTTAAACATACCATCGTGGATAGCGTAATTAAGGTGAAAAGGTTGTTCGTCCTTATCATCCTTTTTTTCTTTTTTGATACCAGAAGCTGTGGCCAGTCCGGCTGTAAAAACAGAAGCCCCCGCCAACACTGCCTGCTGCATAAAATTTCTTCTTTTCATATGTAGTTGTTTTAGCGGAACAATTTAAGAAATTCTTTTTGAAAAAGAAGGTCAATGGATTTTTAATTTTTAAGACATCAATTCTTTCGCCAACAATTTATCTTCTGTTCATTATTTTTTTCAGGAGAGATGAAAATAAATGTACTTCCAAATGCATGTCACGGCGTTTTTGGGCCGTATGACTACAGTATCATAACAACTATTCTGTAATAGGAGTAGATTTGTGGAATCTTAAATAGCCATAATGATGATAAAAAAAATAAAAATATTTCCTCATAAATCCATACTCATAATTTTCTTTCTTGCTGTTTCACTTGTCTCTATTCGCTGGTCAGATAAAACAGCGATTTTGGAAAACGGATACTGGAGAGCCACTATTGAACGCCCGGACGGACAGTTGATAGTTTTTAACTTCGAAACAAAAGACAGCCTTGGTAAAAAAATTATTTATGTAATTAATGGCAAAGAGCATTTATTGGTTGATAGCATTCAAATAGCCAATGATTCTGTTTTTATCCAAATGCCTTTTTTTGAATCGGGCTTTCGTGCAAGGATTATGGATAATGGAAACCTGGAAGGATCATGGGTGAAATATTTTGGATACAGAGTTCAAACTTTACCTTTCAAAGCGGAGTTTCATACCAAAGAAAGATTTAAGATTTTGGCTCCCCCGGTTTCGAATATTTCCGGACGATGGGAAACGAAGTTCGAGGGGAAAAATAAAGTATTGATTATGCCGGCAGAATTTGAACAAAATGGACCTTATGTAACCGGAACTTTTCTCGACCCCACCGGCGACACGCGTTTTTTGCAGGGAGTGGTAAGCGGCGATAGCTTAAAGCTTTCTACTTTTGATGGCGCCAATGCCTATTTGGTTACAGCCAGAATTGATAATGAAAATAAAATTTCCGGTGGCAAATTTTATTCAGGCGCAAAAGGGATTGAAGATTGGAACGCAGTAAAAAATGAAAATGCAGCAATATCCAGTGGGTTTAGTGAAACAAAAATAAAACCCAATTCCGGAAAGCTTAATTTCAGATTCAGGAATAGTAAAGATGGGCATCTCGTTTCTATCAATGATAAAAAGTTTAAAAGCAAAGTAGTAGTCATTCAGATTTTGGGGTCATGGTGTCCTAATTGTATGGATGAAACCAGATTTTTAAGCGACTATTACAATAAAAATCACCAGAGAGGAATTGAGATAATTGGACTTGCGTATGAGCGTACAACCGATTTTGAAAATTCGCAAAAAGCGTTGGCGCCTTTTATGAAAAGATTAGATGTTCAATACCCCGTTTTGATTACAGGAGTTGCCGTTTCAGATTCATTGCTTACTCAAAAAACGATTCCTCAATTAGAAAAAATAAATGCATTTCCAACTACCATTTTTGTTGATAGAAAAGGAAATATCAGAAAGATAGATAGTGGCTTCAACGGCCCTGCTACCGGCGAACATTATACAGAATTCAAAAAAGAATTTAATGAAATTATAGATCGGCTGTTGACAGAAAAATAGAAATCCAAATGCCTGAACAAATGGGCTGAGTAACTATGATTCTTTACAAAAATATTCTTCCAATTATTTATTTAACTGCAGCTAAGGCATCCGCATAATCAGGCTCCTGCCCTATTTCAGGCACCTGTTCTTCATATACAATTTTACCCTGAGGATCTGCCACGATAACTGCGCGACTCAGCAAACCTTTCATCGGGCCGTCTGCTATGAGTACGCCATACGCGCGTCCGAAATCGTTTCTGAAATCAGAAAGCATCACTACATTATCAATGCCTTCAGCTCCGCAAAACGCCTTCTGTGCAAAGGGTAAGTCCTTGGAAATACAAAGCACTACCGTATTATTTAAAGCCGCAGCATCTTTATTAAATTCTCTTACAGACCTGGCACATACGCCAGTATTGACGCTGGGAAAAATATTCATTATTACATATTTTCCTTTAAAGTCCGCCAACGATTTTTCACTGAGCGTCGTGTCGGTTAATGTGAAGTCGCTAAGTTGAGTACCCACTGCCGGCAACTTTCCAACTATGTGTATGGTTTGGCCATGTAATGTAATAGACGTTCCGTTTGTGCTTTCCATTGTCGATGTTTTTTTATTTTCTGATTTTAAATTATGATTCGTACATCCTATAGCCAACACAATCCCAATAAGAGCCAGGAATAAAATTTTGAAGATTGGTGCAGGTTTATTTATTGTAAGCATAAGGCTGATTGAATTTCGATTCAAAGGTACCGAAAAATAAGGTAGTCCCTGGTAACACGTTCTCGTTTTAGAAAGATCTTCCCGTCCACTGAATCTTTTATTTAGCAGCCTCGAAAAGCCCGGATGCAGTAAACAAAGAAATACAACGCATTTTCATTTTGAATGAAATCGCAACGTTAATTTTGTCACCATCATTAATAGTACAACCTTCCAGGTTTGTATATTTCAAGTCATTCGTATGCGCAAATATTCATTACTGCTGGCATTTTTTGCAGGCAACGTATTTACTGTTTCTGCACAAAAAGTAACCGAGCCAAAAACAAAAGAAGAATGGTCGAGGCCATATAAGCCGTTCAGGATAGCGGGCAATCTGTATTATGTAGGCACTTACGATTTAGCTTGTTACCTCATCACAACACCCAAGGGGAATATTTTGATCAATACAGGGCTGGCAGTATCTGCACAGCAGATCAAACGTAACGTAGAAAAACTGGGTTTTAATTTTAATGATATAAAAATTCTGTTGATAACACATGCGCATTATGACCACGTAGGTGCGCTGGCCCAGATAAAAAAAATGACCGGTGCGAAATTGATGGTGAATGAAAATGATGCTCCCGTACTTGCAGATGGCGGCGTGTCTGACTATGCGCTTGGCATCTATGGCCGAAGTTTTGCGCCTGTGAAAGCAGACCGCTTATTACACGACCATGATACGATAAGTCTCGGCGATATGCACCTGGTAATGCTTCACCATCCGGGGCATACAAAAGGCGCGTGCAGTTATTTGTTTGATGCAAAAGATGACAAAAGAAGTTACAAAGTACTGATTGCAAATATGCCCTCTATCATTATTGATAAAAAGTTTTCAGAAGAAACGGCCTATCCCAATATTGCTAACGACTATGCATACACGTTATCCCACATGAAACAACTTTCTTTTGATATTTGGGTAGCCTCGCATGCAAGCCAGTTCAATCTGCATGGCAAACACCACCCTGGAGACGCTTATAATCCCGCAGCTTTTATGGACAGAAAAGGTTATGATGAGGAACTAAATAATCTTCAAATGCAATATGATCAAAAGATGAAAAATAATTGAAGCAGGAAGATTATTTTCTTTAACAGTAAAGCAAGAAATAAGCAAGATTACTATTTTTTTAGAAACAAATTTCATCCGGTATTAATCAGTTGAGGAATGTATTCTTTCACCATATTTTGTTAAGTCGATGAAATCGCTATCCAGGTATTTGTTCTACCAATATTTCATTCCCTGCTTTATCATAATAAGTGCAGGTCATTTTGTCAAGAGAAGCGAACCATCTTTCAATACCTGTTTCCGCGCAATGGCTGCAAAAGGTGCTGTAATCGGTTTTTCCCTGTTGGTGAATTTTCAAATAGTGAGTGAATTTATCTTTATCATTTTTCTCAGCGACCTCCAGTTTTTCATACATCGGTTCAGATTTTGTTTTCAAAAACATATTCCAAAAAAATCCGAAATATTTTTTTTTAAAGGCTCAGATATTCTTATTTTGTCAACCATTTATAAAAAATCATGATAAAAAATCTTACCATTTTCATTTGTACAATCTTGCTGATTACTGGTTGCGCCAGCAATCAACAGCCCTGCGAACCCAAAGAAAGAGACAGTTCTTTGGCATCCATTGATTCAATGTCTGCTAAATTAAACTGGCCTGCAGACCTTAGCATTATGGGTTTTTCAGGCTATAATCTTACGCCCAGCCCGGCTTGTTTGGCCGTAGCAGCTTCAGGAGAAGTATATGTGGGTGTAGATATGATTGGCTCCCTCGGTAAAAAACCGGGGCAGGGAAGAATTGTAAAACTGGTAGATTGCAATAATGATGGTATTGTTGACCGGCATACAGAATATGCAAAGGTTGATGATCCCCGCGGCATTATATCCGTGGGCGACAAGTTGTATGTACTTCACACCGTTTTTACGGATACCGTAGCAACCGGCATGGCGCTCGAGGTTTATGAAGACAAAGACAATGATGGCATTGCTGACGGGCCGCCAAAAACGCTCGTGGGGCACATGAGCAATCCTACCTATCTCGCAAGTCGTGGTACAGATCATGCTACCAACGGCATCCGTTTGGGGATAGATGGATGGATATATATTGCGGTGGGTGATTTTGGCTTTCACGATGCGGTAGGGAGCGATGGAACAAAAGTCACTATGTTGGGCGGCGGCATTGTGCGGGTAAGACCCGATGGTACGGAAATGGAAATATATACGCACGGCCTCCGCAATATTTATGACGTAGCTATTGATCCTTATATGAATATTTTTACCCGCGATAATACCAACGACGGAGGAGGATGGAATATCCGTTTTAGTCACCAGATTCAATCGGGGGAATATGGTTACCCGGTATTGTTCAAACATTTTACGGAAGAAATTATTCCTGCGTTGGCAGATCTTGGTGGCGGTTCAGGAACAGGCGCGCTATTTATGGATGATCCTACCTGGCCGGCAAAATACAATCATGTGCCTATGATGGCCGACTGGGGCAGAAACGAATTGTACATTCATCGCCTCACGCCTGATAGTGGCAGCTTCACGCAGGAACAGGAAGATTTTATTCAACTTCCCCAAATCACCGATGTGGATGTTGATGCTTCCGGGCGTATGTACTTGTCTGCCTGGGACGGCGCCGGCTATTCGGGCGATTCCACCAAAGGATTCACAGTACGTGTGGTGCCAAAAGACTGGACCTACAAGCCCTATCCCGATCTTAAGAAATCCTCTATCAGTGAACTCATTACCCTGATGCAATCTGAAAGCAGCGTTGCAAGGCTTTATGCGCAGCAGGAGTTGCTCACGAGAAGTAAAGACGCCACGGATGCAGCATGGAAATTAGCCGATGATAAAAGCAAGCCCACCTATGCGCGCGTAGCGGGTATGTATGCTTATGCTCAATTAGCCAAAGCCGGAGCGATTAAAAACCTGTTGCAACTGGCAACACAAGAAGACATGAAAGCCTTTGCCCTTCGGGCACTCGCAGACAGAAAATCCTTTCTGAAAGACGTTCCGACCGAACCATTTTTAAACGCGTTAAAAGACACCTCTAAAAGTGTTGAATTCGCCGGCATTATTGGCTTAGGGCGACTGGGACGAGTTGAAGCAGCAGAAGCGTTGTTGCAGATTCCCGTTCCGGCTTCATTTGTTGCGCCTGCTAAGGGAACAGAAGGTCCACATGCCACACCTAACGCAGCTATCATCCCTCCGCACCTTGCTGTTAGGGCGTTGGTAGCGTTGCATGCAGTGGATGCCTGCGTTGCCGCCATTGGCACAACACATTCCACGCTGGCATTATGGGCGCTTCGATATATGCATGATCAGAAAGCTGTTTCGGGCTTAATGGCTGCTTACCGTAATACGCAGGATGCGGCATTAAAAACAGAAATATTATCCACTCTTGGCCGCCTTTACAATGAGGAAGCGCCTTATGATGGCACATGGTGGTGGAGCACCCGTCCTGATTCGCATGGCCCTTACTACAAACCCATTAACTGGGCAGGTTCCGATAGTATAAAAACTTTTTTAGTTGATGTGTGGAATAAGTCAAATCCAACTCAAAAAGAATTCTTTGCTGATCTTAATGGCAAGCTTAGAATGGGCATCACACAGTTTGGCGGAAATACAGAAGAAGTGGTGAAAGAAGAAGAACCCAAAGTTGACCTGAACAAGATCAGGAATAAAAAAGGCCAGATCGGTGAATCGTCTATCGAAGATATTATGCTCGCGATGGATCACATCAAAGGAAACCCCGCCGACGGCAGGCGCTTGTTTATCCAGCAAGGTTGTAATACCTGCCATACACTTGGCAAAAGCGAAGTGATGAAAGGCCCCTTCATGGGGCAGATCGGTTCCATTATGACACGTAAGCAAATCGCGGAGTCTATTCTTACACCCAACGCTTCCATTGCGCAGGGCTTTTCAACAGTGCAGGTAGCAACAAAGGATGGGAAAACTTTGATGGGATTTGTTACGGAAGAAGCTGCCGATAAAATTGTTTTGCGCGATATTACCGGCGCGGTTCATACTATTCCTACTAAAAATATTAAGGACCGGAAAGAATTGAAATATTCGATGATGCCAACGGGCATGGCTAATGCGTTATCGTACGAGGAATTTGCTTCGCTGATTACGTTTCTATCACAACAAAAAAAGTAAAAGACTGCCCAGCGATCTTTAGCATCTTAAACAATAAAAATGGCGCTTATTTATTGTTTTACTGTGCGATAGTTTTTATAAGATGAATGGCTGACGAATTTCAAAAATCCGGATTTTCTCTTATCAGGGAATAAAAACTTAACGATGTAAAAAAAGATGCCAACCATATTAAGTTATCTCTTTCTGATTGATATGACATCGTAAAAATAAACGGTTCCGGGAACACAATCACAACCTACGGGTAATTTTGTTTGCCTGAGAGAAACTGTTACTGCGATTGAATCTGCAACCGTAATATTTTTAAATTCTGCGGATAATTCTGCCTCTTCGATTGGAAATGCTTTCCATTGACCAACCCTGGATTCGGCAAAATACCATCCCACTCCACCAGAAAATAAACTGCCATCGGTATAAATAAATCCATCACCGTTATAAGTTTCCAGAGTTTTCGTGCTATCTTTTTTACAGCTTAAAAAGCAAATCGAGATCATGCCAAGTATCACACAAAGGATTTTCATATTTCTTATTTCAGCTATGACACGTAAACCGTGCAAAACGTTGCAAACAAAATTATTTTTATTTTCTGATGACGCATGAATAATGTTTAGGCCATTAAGTTTATCAGGAATAAACAGATAGTTTGCTTTTGGCAAAAATGAATAAACAAAACATACTTCTTTTAGAGGTGTCTGCCCAACATTCTCTGGAATCTTAAAAAATAAAAATCTCACTGATTTATTGTTTTACTGTACAATAAGCTGCGTAAGACTCTTCCATCCTGGGTGTTTCCTGTAATCCTTTTAAAGCAGGCCTGTGTGACGTTCCGGAAGACTGTAATTATTCATCAGCAAAATTTTATCGGGATGGCGCAAATAATTTTGTAATGTTGAAATACTATTCAGGAGATTGAGTTTTTAAATAAAATGATTTATAATAAATTTGGAAAGAGGAAAACTAACTATTGTCTTAATTGTACATGATGAAACTTACAAATAATTTAATTGCTAAAATTTATTTACATGAATGTGTTTTATAAAATTTGGGTTGATTGCATTTTATATTTTAAATCACGTTCTGAAAAAAATACCTGGAAATTTTATTCTATTCTTTCGATGTCAATGGCAATGGCAATAAATATTGCTCTGCTTATGTCGATTATTCAAAGAAATATTTTAAAAAAATATTTTTATGGTATTCAAATTAACCTATTCTCATCTGAGAAAACAAATGCTTTTTTTAATTTTTTTTTATACTTTTTTCTTCCGCCTTTAATTATCAATTATTTCCTGATATTTTGGAATAGGAATTATGAAAAGTTAATATTGAAATATAAATTCCGCAATGGTAAATTATTTGCGTTTTATTTTATTACTTCTCTTTTTTTACCTCTTGCTTTAATTGTATTGGGTTATTTAATAATGAAGATTTAGGAATATTCCGCCGCTGCCCTTAGAATTTCCAAATAACAAAATTGTCGTTGCTCATATTTTTCAACCGCCTACAAATAATTTTAAAAAATAAAAATCCTGGTTATTTATTATTTTACTGGACAATAAGCTGCTTGAGACTCAATCATCATGGGTGTTTCCTATAATTCCACTAAAGCAGGATCGCATGAAGTTCCGGAAGACTGCTATTATCGTTCAGCAAATTTTATGAGGATGGTACAAATAATAACCCATAGTATCCACCTTTCGCTCTACTTACTTTCAACAAAATTTACGTTACTTTCTCCCAAATCTTTAGATGTTGCAACAGCAATGCCTCGCTGATCTTTTTTATTCACCGCACAATAAAAATGATAAACAACTCCTTTATATTTTAACACAAAAGATTTGTGTGCAAATACCTCATCATAAGGTTCTGAAGGTTGAATAAGATTGTTGCCTGTCCAATCCGTCCAGTTAACAAGGTCGTAGGAACATGCAAAACGATTGAAGGCGCCTTGTCTATCCTGCCAGAAAGCGCCGAAATAAAACATCACCCATACATTGCCTATCTTTTGTATCACGGCGTCACCGGTAATACCGGCCGGATGCTGAACAACAGGATCGTTGCCAAATCTTTTCCAGTTTACCATGTCGTTGGAAACTGCCATACCTATTCTTTCAAATCCGCTTGGTTTATTAATATTCTTCGCAGAATCTCCATTGGCATTGTAATACATCACAAAAAAATAACCGGTAGTTTTTTCTTTGTCCCATATAACAGTGCTTTTATATTCCTTCCTCTTTTCCCACCAGCGTGCGTCTTTATCTGTTGACATTAATACAGGTTTATCTATCCTTTTCCATTCATGCACCATGGAAGGATCGCCGGTGGTATAAGCCATTCCAATAGAAAGAAGTCCTGCTTCATATCCGGGTGCGTTGCCACCAATATAGCTCATCCAATATTTGCCATCATATTTGTTTAGCTGGTAACTACCACCCCATTTATAATCTCCCAGTGCCACATAGCCAGCCTTTTGACCAGCATCCCAAAGCGTGGCATCTTTTGAAAAAGATAAGATACGGCCCATCTTTTCCCAGTGCAAAAGGTCTTTGCTTTTAGCCAGCCAGTTTTCATATCCGCGTCCGCTAAAAATAATAAATGACATGTACCACATTTTTCCTTTTCTAAACACAGTGGGGGAATCGAACTTCTCAGAATCATCTCCGGGCGCCAATACCAGTCCATATTTATAAGGCGTTTTTACTTCTGTATAAATTTCCTGCATTTTATCGGCAGGCACTACATTCTTCTTATCCTGCGCAAACGAAAAAATGGAAACGGTCACTGCAATTACAAACAAAAAAACTATTTTTATTTTCATCAATTAGATTTTTAGAGTATGAAGAAATTCACAAAATTTCTCCCCGAAAAAATAACAAAATCAAAAAGGAAAACCCAGCTTTCCATAGCATGTTTAAAAATACTGAGTCTGCTACAATTACTGCCCCGGCAAAAGTCACAGCTTCCCAAACTAACATTTTTTACTCAAATCAATATTCAATTGTTTCATCCCATACTAATACAATCTTACCCGTATGTTTCCTCTCTTCCAGCAGGCGATGCGCAGCGGCCGCTTCAGTAAAAGAGAATATTTTATAAATCACAGGTTTAAACTTTCCTTCTTCTATCAATGGCCATACATGCTGTAATACTGATTGCGCCAGTTTTTTCTTAAAGCTGTATTCTCTGCTTCTTAAAGTGCTACCGGTTATGGTTAACCGCTTTTGCATTACCTGGCGAATACTAAAACTTACCTCGTCACCTTTCACAGAATTAATATGTACCAGGCGTCCATCGGGATTTAAAATATTCAGGTTTTTTTGCAGGTAGTCGCCGCCAACCATATCAAGAATTACATCCACACCTTCTTGTTGTAATATTTTTTCAAAGTCCTGGCTTTTATAGTTGATAGCCTGATTAGCACCCAAATCCAGGCAGTTCTTGCCTTTTTCATCTGTGCCTACTGTTACAATAACTTTGGAATTTAACGCGTGCGCAATTTGTATCCCTGTAATGCCAATGCCACTGTTACCGCCATGTATCAGCAATGTTTCACCCGGTTGCAATGCACCACGTTCAAAAACATTATTCCATACAGTAAAGACCGTTTCAGGAAGACTTGCAGCTTCAGCAAAACTAAACCTTTTGGGTACAGGCAGGCATTGGCCTTCTTTCACTGTTACCAATTCAGCGTAGCCGCCACCTGCCAGCAAAGCGCATACTTTGTCCCCTGGCTTCCATACGGTTACGCCTGGCCCGCAGGCAGTAACAATACCGGCAACTTCCAAACCCGGAATATCCGCAGATACTCCTTCAGGCGCAGGGTAGTTTCCTTTACGCTGAAAAACATCGGAACGGTTAAGCCCCGACGCTTTTACCTGGATCAACACTTCTTCAATCCCCGGAACCGGCGTTGCACAATCTCTCAACTGCAACACTTCCGTCCCTCCTGGTTTTGTTATTACGATAGCTTTCATAACTATTTATTAAAATGTTAGATATAATTTTCCGCGCAGTGCTTTTTCTTCAATATTCATTGCAAAGTTGGGTTTTATTTTCTTCTATTTGAAAGATGAAATCACAAATCTGAAAGATTGAACTATTTCACGTTTCCCATAGGAACTCTCAGCCGAATTTGTAACAATATTTTATAAAAAACATTCTTCTATCACTTCGATTTCTCTCTGGAATTGTTCTTTACAAGGGTCACTTCTGCGGCGACTTGAAACATCTTTTTGAAGGGAGATGAAATGAGGAACATAATTATAAAAAGATTCGCAAACGATTGCGCGATTTTTTGGGAACAAAAGACTTATTTTTCCATTGAAATGTATTTTAAGATCAAAAAGAACTATTACATAAATAGAAAACGAAATTGAATTATGAAGAAGATTATAACGGTTGCTTTTTTTATCTTATCAGCCTTCAAAGGCTTTTCCCAATTGAGCTTTATTAAAGATTTCAAAGAGTTACCTGATCCTAAGCCCGCCAATGCTAATTCATGGAAAGCTGTTGTAAAAGGCGCTCATAGCGGATTTGTTTCAGAGGATGAAAGTTTTGACCGATCAGCGGCGCCAGCGCCTGGCCAGGTTTTAAAGACATGGAAGAAAAAAGCGTGGAGAGGAGAACGGGTAAATACACAGCTTGTTATTTATTCTACGCTTCCACTGAATGATATAAAGTTGGAAGTAAGCGATCTGAAAAATAAATCTCAACAAAAAATTTCTAAGAAATCAGTGCATGCTTCCTTCGTAAGATATGTGATGACGAATCACCTGGGAAATTTGAAAAGCGGATGTGGCATCACGCAGAAATTAGATAGCTCTCTTCATGCCGATATGATTGATGATATTACTTCGTTTTCAACAGAAACTAAATCCAGCCGGCCGGTTTGGCTCAGCGTAGATGTTCCGGAAGATACGCAACCCGGAATGTATAAAGGAACGTTGAAGATTATCAGCAAGGAATACACGGCAACTCATCCTTTCACCATAGAAGTTTTGAACCATACACTTCCTCCCGCCAAAGATTGGAAATTTCATTTGGATCTTTGGCAAAATCCTTACAGTGATGCGCGGGTGTACGGAGTGAAGCCATGGTCTGAAGCGCATTTCAAGGTAATGAAACCTAATTATGAAATGCTTGCAAACGCCGGACAGAAAGTAATTACTGCCACACTAATTGAAGACCCGTGGAGTTCACAAACTTATGATGTGTATGGCGGAATGATAAAATGGATGAAGGAGAAAGATGGCGCCTGGAAATATGATTATACCATCTTTGATAAGTGGGTGAATTTTATGATGAGCCTGGGTATTGACCAGCAAATCAACTGTTACAGCATGATTCCATGGTCCTTAAAATTCATTTATTTTGACGAAGCCGCCGGTAAAAATGAAGTGTTGGAAGCAAAGCCCGGTTCTGAAGAATACAGCGCTCACTGGACCAGAATGCTCAAAGATTTTGCCAGGCATTTAAAAGAAAAAGGATGGTTCAAAATAACCACCATCGCAATGGATGAGCGCCCTGAAAAAGATATGCAAGCCGCAATTAGCGTTATCAAATCTGCAGATCCTGATTTTCAAATTTCTATGGCAGGCAATTATCATGAAGCGCTGCAGGCAACCTTAATGGATTATTGCGTAGCATCCAATCAGCATATTCCACAACAGGTTTTAGATGAAAGGAAAGCGAAGGGATTCATTACCACCTTCTACACTGCCTGCCCGGAGCCATTCCCCAATACCTTTACCTCCAACCAATATTCAGACGCATCGTGGCTTTGCTGGTATGCACTTAATAAAAATTATGATGGATATCTGCGCTGGGCTTATAATTGCTGGAATGAGAATCCGCTGACTGACTCCCGTTTTGGCCTGTGGCCCGGAGGCGACACTTACTTCGTTTATCCGGGTGGCAGAAGCTCCATTCGCTTTGAACGCCTTAGAGAAGGGATCCAGGATTTTGAAAAATTTAAAATTTTGCGTGCCCAATTCCAAGAATCAGGCAAATTAAATGAGGTAAAACAACTGGATGATGTTTTAAAAGATTTCGAATTCGAAAATCTGAATGGTACCAACTCAAATATAGCTTTAGAAAAAGCCCGGCACATTTTAAATTCTTTCTGATAAGCTCAATTTGCAGACGAATAAAACCGAAACAGAAATAAAATGAATAAATCTACTTTTTAATCAAAGGCTTAATTTTCGTATATCACTATTTCGGCACTGTAAAATTTCTATCATCGGCTGAAGGGCCGTAAATAGAAGGCACGGGAATATCGTTCATACGCATATAGACTGTAAGTTGGCCACGATGGTGAACCCAATGGTTCAGCGTAACGCCTATATCAATAATCTTTTTTGAGGAGTACAATACCTGGCCGTTTGACTTTAAGGTAAAATCACCCTGCAAGGTTTCATCATTCGCCGCCTCAAGCGCTTTTCTTGCGGCTTCCATATTTTCTTCAAAATGAGCTACCAGCTCTTTATTGGTTTTTGGTGCGGCATGTTTGAAAGTAGCAAAATCTATTTCTCCGTCTGTTACCATATGCTTAATCCACAAAGGAATTTCAGCAACCAGCAAGGCCAGGTATCCCATTGTCATTGACTTCGGATGAGGCTTGTACTCAAACAATGATTCGGGGATTTTTTCAAGACAGGCCTTGGTAGCCGGGTATTCAAGATTCAGCTCGTGGAGAAAATCTTTCGTTTTTGTGTTGCTCATAAAATTACTTTTAAAGTTAGTAAAATTGTTTTTTTATTGTAATTTCTCTTTGAAGAAATCTATTGTCCTTTGCCAGGCAAGTTCCGCTGCCTCTTTATCATAGCGGGGTGTGGTGTCGTTATGAAAGCCGTGGTTTACATTCGGATAAACATACGCCGTGTAGGCTTTGCCGTTAGCTTTTAGTTCGGCTTCATAAGCTGCCGCACCTGCATTAACATGCGTATCAAGACCTGCATACTGGAGAAGAAGAGGGGCGTGTATTTTGGGCACATCTTCTGCAGCGGGCTGGGTGCCATAAAACGGTACCACTGCCGATAAATCCGGGATGCGCACCGCCATCATATTGGCAATCCACCCACCAAAGCAAAAGCCTACCACACCGATTTTTCCGTTGCAATCTTTGTCACTTTTCAGATAGTAATATGCAGCGATAAAATCTTCCAGCATTTTATTCTTGTCGAGCTTACTTTGCATCTCACGTCCGGTATCGTCATTGCCGGGGTAACCGCCAAGAGGTGTTAACGCATCCGGGGCAATCGTAATAAAACCCGCAAGGGCAGTTCTTTTTGCCACATCTTCAATGTAGGGATTCAGGCCACGGTTTTCATGGACTACTACAATTCCTCCCAGCTTACCCTTCGCATCAACAGGCTTTGACAACAATGCCTTGATTTTGCCGCCACCTTTCGGAGCATCGTAATAAATGTATTCAGATGTGATCCTGGGATCATCTCTCTTAACCTGTAAAGTGTTCTTGTAATCGGGCATGAGAAAACCCATGAGCGATGATACCGTGAGGCCACCCACCGCATAAATGGATAGTTTTTGCATAAAGTCGCGCCTGCTAACACGGTTGTGTGCATAGTCATCATACAAATCAAACACTTCCTGCTTGATGTCTTCTTTTTTAATGTTGCTCATGTTGGTTATATTTTTGTCGCATTAAAGTTAATTAAAATCAGGAATCCTAATATCCCATTTGTAGTAAACGAACAAATAGTGGAGATTTTGTTTTAGGACAACATACATTCACTTAAATCTATTTTTAGCTTTAATCTTTTGGTAAATTTCTCCCCGATTCTCATTCAAATACGGCGAAGCAAAAAAATAGCAAGAAATTTGCAGTAATACACGAAAAGATTTTCCAACAAATAATATCAGACATAACTATGCATTTCAAAAAAATAATGATTTCCCTTTCAGCAATGCTGATATGTGCTGTGGCATCAGCCCAGTTAAAAAGGACCGTTCAATGTCCTGACTTCAACATAGACATATTAGATGGAACAGTGAATGGTGACATAATTCCCGAATCTACCAATGGGCAGATAATGCTTAAATTTCCGTGCTTTACGAGTGAAGAGAAAGTAGGCACGACTGCAAAATGCGGCGCGGGCGTGTTTTACAAAGACAGGGACGTTTATTTTTATACCGACAGGAATTATATAGAAATAGGGCCTGCTTTTAAAGGAAAAATGAGCCTGCATTTGCTGGGCGCTGCAAGAAATAGTTTATTCAGTACGCTCGGATCGCCCCAAATAAAAGATGTCAACTGGGACGCTTTTCAAACCAAGTATGGCATCCTGATTTTGTATTATAATAAAACAGGTAAAATAGATAAAATACAATTCAGCTCTGAAAATTCCAATACTATCCGTCTTTGCGAATAGTGAATGGTGAATGGTGAATAGAAATGTGTTTCGACTTTTTTATTTTGTATTAAATCAAAAGATTTTTTCTAAATCAATTATTCTCTTTTGTCAATAAATATTCTTTCAGATCATTAAAATCGGGATTCATCAAAAGGCTCACTTTTGGTTTGTGTAAAATAGATTTTACACTTTCAGGTACTGGCACTTTTTGATCAATAACCGGCTCCACCACATCATAAAATTTTACGGGGTGCGCCGTTTCTAAAATGTAACCTTTTTGTGCCGGATGCAATTCCAAATAATTTTGCAATGCCGTATAAGCCACCGCTCCATGAGGATCAGTAAGATAGTTTTCTTTTTCAAAAACATCCTTAATGGTTTTCCTTGTCTCCTCGTCAGAAATACTATAGCTGCTCAGGCTGCTTTTCAGATCAGCAAACCTGTGATGAAATAATTCGAGTATTCTTATAAAATTACTTGGATCGCCCACGTCCATTGCATTTGAGATAGTTGATATGGCTTTTTTAGGAATATAATTTTGTGTTTTTAGAAATTCAGGAACTACATTATTAGCATTACATGCCGCTATAAAATGTTTTACGGGCAAGCCTGAAACAGCAGCGAGTATTCCTGCACAAATATTCCCAAAATTACCACTGGGCACGCTTATCACCGGAGGATTGCTTTTATCCTGCCATTGTTTCCACGCGTAGAAATAATAAAGTTGCTGCGGCAACCACCGCGCTACGTTAATAGAATTGGCAGACGTAAGAAAAATTTTATCATTCAAATCTTTATCTGAAAATGCCTGCTTTACCATTTTCTGGCAGTCGTCAAAATTGCCTTTAATTTCAAGTGCATGTATATTATTACCCAAAGTAACCAATTGCTTTTCCTGCACACTGCTCACTTTCCCGGAAGGATATAAAATAACCACCTCGACTCCTTCTACGTTATAAAATCCGTTGGCCACAGCGCCGCCGGTATCGCCGGAAGTAGCTACAAGCACCGTAACTTTTTTTTGATTTGAGCCACGTTCAGCAACACGATTGTTCTTTACAAAATATCCAAGACAGCGGCTCATAAACCTGGCGCCTACATCTTTAAACGCAAGCGTAGGGCCGTGAAATAATTCTAACGAAAAAATATTTTCATTAACCTTTACCAAAGGAATTTTGAAATTAACCGTTTCTGAAATTATCTTTTTCAACTCATCTTCAGGGATCGCATCGCCTACAAAAGGTTGAAGGATTTTTAAACCTATTTCTTCATCAGTATAGTTATTGATCTCTTCAAAAAAACTACTTTTATACTTTGGGATGCTTTCAGGAAAATACAAACCTTTATCAGGAGCCAAACCGCGTATGGTGGCTTCTTTAAAATCCACGATGGGCGCTGTTTTATTTAGACTATAATACTTCATAAGATTATTAGTTGCTTGACATCATTTCGTGTAATACTATTTGTTAGTGCCAATTTTTTAAATGACTAAACCATTTAAACTTTGTTCATTTCATGAAACAAATTCGAGCTAATTCCGGAAATTCGTGGCCTGTCTTTTAATATTCAGGAGGCCACTATCTTTACTCCTTCCGGATTAATTCCCGTTACGTAAGTTTTATATTCCACACCTATGGTTTCATAAATGTTTTGCATAATCTCTTCTATCTTTTTTGCAGTGGCTTCCTCCTGGCTCATCATGAAAATAGACGGACCAGAGCCGGAAATACCACCTCCCAATGCGCCAGCCTCTTTACACTTTCTTTTTACTTCATCAAATCCCGGGATAAGAATGCTGCGTACAGGTTCTATCAGTACATCTTCCAGGGAACGTCCTATCAAAGCGCTATCATTTTTCATAAAACCCATGATCAACCCGCCGATATTTCCCCATTGCCTTATTGCATCTTTTAATTGCACCTCTTTGCGTAATATCTGTCGCGCGTCTGAGGTACGCACTTCTATCTGCGGGTGTACAATGGTAACAAACAAATCAGGTGAATTCAATGGAATGATGTCTAACGGGAATATAGAACGGATCAGCGTAACACCACCATAAATGCAGGGCGATACATTATCGGCATGCTTCACGCCACCCGCCAGTTTTTCACCATTCATTGCAAAGCGCACAAGATCTTCTTTTGAAAAAATATTTCCCAATAAATGATTGGCAGCTACTACAGCGCCAGCGGAGCTTGCAGCGCTGGAACCCAAGCCACTACCGGGTTTAATGTTTTTATGAACGACAAGGTTAAAACCAATTGGCCTTTTTAATTCAACAGCGATCGGATCTTCTAACAATGCCTGAAGCGCCACGCCAGCTACATTATTTTCGGGAGATTCAGGTAAATTATAATCGTCCGTATGACGTATTTTTATACCGGGCACATCACTTAATGATAAAGTCATTTCATCATAAGGCGCCTTTAATGCCATACCCAAAATATCAAAGCCGCAAACAAGATTGGCAATAGTTGCCGGAGCCTTCACTTTTACTTCTTTCATTTCTGATTTTTTAAATTCTCGCCGCGCGTATAATATCGGCAAATACACCTGATGCTGTTACATCTGCCCCTGCGCCAGCACCCTTTATCACAAGAGGCTGATCGGGATAGCGCTCTGTATAAAATAAAACCACATTATCTTTTCCGTAAAGGTGATAAAAGTCATGCTCAGAACCGATTTGCTGCAGCCCTACCCTTGCACTTCCATTTTCATAAGCAGCCACAAATTTTAATTTTTTTCCAGCTTTATCCGCTTCTTCAAAGATTTTTTTGAAATCAGCTTCGTTCTTTTCCATACTTGCATAAAAATCGGCTACACTACCTTTCATGCATTCTTCCGGCATAAACGATACATTGGTAATATCATCCATTTCAATTTTTTCACCTGCCTCGCGCGCCAGTATCATTATTTTCCTGGCAACATCTACGCCGCTGAGGTCCAGGCGCGGGTCAGGCTCTGTATATCCTTCATCCTGCGCCTGCCTTACTACTTTGGCAAAGCTATCTTTACCATTATAATTATTAAACACAAAATTAAGCGTACCGCTTAAAACAGCTTCTATCCTGGTTACTTTGTCACCACTCAATAATAAGTCGTTTAAAGTGCCTATCACGGGCAAACCAGCGCCTACATTGGTTTCAAAAAGAAAATGGCCATTGAATTCACGGGCAAGGTTTTTCAGTTTCTCATAATAAACATAAGAAGATGATGCGGCAATTTTATTGCAGGCAACTATGGAAATGCTTTTTTGTAATATCTCTGCATAATGTTTTGCAATATCTTCATTGGCCGTTACATCCACAAAAACGGAATTGCGCATATTCTTTTCCTGCATAGCGTTTACAAATTCTGAAAGCGACATTGTATCTCCGTTTTGAAGCAATTCTTTCCAGTTTTTTAAATCAATCCCTTTTTCATTAAAAACCATTTTTTTGCTGTTAGCGATTCCTATAACTCTTATGGTTAAACGAAGATTTTTTTGAAGGTAATGATTTTGCTGAGACAATTGAGCCAACAGCCTTGACCCTACATTTCCCACACCGGTTATAAATAAATTTACCTGCTTATAAGTAGTTTCAAAAAATGCTTCATGAAGTACGTTCACGGCTTTTTTCACATCGTTGGCAGCAATCACTGCGGAAATATTTCTTTCAGAAGACCCTTGCGAAATTGCTCTTACATTCACGCCATTTCTTCCCAATGCGCTGAACATTTTTCCGCTGATGCCGGGATGGCTTTTCATTTTATCGCCCACAAGCGCTATGATAGCAAGATCCCTTTCTATCTTTAAAGGTTCTACTTTATGTTTTTCTATTTCATAGTCAAAAGCCTTATCCACTGCATCTTTTGCATTTTCTGCATACGCCTCCTCAATACCGACACAAATGGAATGTTCTGATGAACTTTGCGTAATTAGAATCACGTTTATTTGTTCGTTTGCTAAGGTTTCAAAAAGCCTTTTTGAAAACCCGGGAATACCTGCCATCCCGCTTCCTTCAAGGCTCAGCAAAGCGATTTTATTGATGCTGGAAATACCTCTTACGCTACTATTATTTTTAACAATGGAATTCTCAATCAATGTACCATGATCACCGGGTGCAAACGTACTCTTAACCCAAACCGGAATATTTTTCATCATCACCGGTTGTATGGTAGGCGGATAAATAACCTTAGCGCCAAAATGAGAAAGCTCCATTGCCTCGCGATACAATATATGAGGAATGATCTTTGCATTGCTTACTAATCGTGGATCTGCGGTCATCATT
>Ga0070660_100000390_pt1 | contig 29164 bp, 28 predicted proteins | sample KBSC33metaG_FD_64670 | JGI IMG/M metagenome (GOLD analysis project Ga0070660, IMG submission 64670) | Corn rhizosphere microbial communities from Kellogg Biological Station, Michigan, USA - KBS C3-3 metaG | ecosystem: Host-associated > Plants > Roots > Rhizosphere > Soil ... | reverse complement strand
ACGCTCGCGGCCAGGCGATCGCACCACTGCGCTGCCATGTGCACGTAACTACCGCCTTCCGCGAAGCACTCCTGCACCGCGGCGACCCGGTTCGAGTAACGCTCCGTCGCGGTGCAGGAGTGCTTCGCGGAAGGCGGTAGTTACGTGCACATGGCAGCGCAGTGGTGCGATCGCCTGGCCGCGAGCGTCGGGGTCGATCACGACACCGCGCTCCTCTCCTTCCATTCCTGCTGGCTGCAGCATGCGGCCAACGAGCGCCGAACCACGTCGGTTGCCGCGGAGCGGCCGTTCGCGCACATACTGCGCTGGGTTGCGGAATCGGACCGGTTGAGGCAGGGGTTATCGCTTGAGTGAGCCGACGGGCGCCGTCAGGATCCTGATCGTCGCGCCGTTCCCGCCGAGGCTGGATGCGACGCACGGCGGCGCGCGCGTCACTGCGCAGGTCCTGACGGAGCTCGCCAAGCGAAACCCGGTCGCGCTCGTCTATCGCCGCGAGCCCAGCGAGCGAGACGTCGACGACGCCGTGCGCAGTAGCTGCGACGTCGTGAGGGCGGTGACGCCAAGAGCGGTGCGGAGCAGGCGCTTCGCGAAGCTCGTCCTCATGTTGCGCGGGACGCCGATCTGGGCGATCGACGTGGGTGCCGACACGATGTCCCCGGTCGTCGCGGAGGTCGCGCGCGAGTGGCAGCCCGACGTCGTCCAGATCGAGTTTGCGGTCACGGCCGATGCAGGAGCCGAGTTGCCGGAGGATCTCCCGGTGGTCGTCGTCGACCATGACCCGGGCGCGGCGACCGCGAAGCGCGCGCTCCGTGCACGAGGGTCGACGTTCCAACGCATGGTGCGTGTGCTCGACCTCTTCACCTGGCGTCGATTCGAGCGCCGGCTGCTGCGGTCCGTCTCCGCCTGTGTCGTCTTCACCGACGCGGACCGAGTGGCGCTCGAGCGGTACGGGATCGATGTCCCAATCGTCTGCGTCCCGTTCGCGCTCGCACTCCCGGCCGAGCCGCTCGACCCGATCGGTACAGAGCCGCCGTCGATCCTCTTCATCGGCAGCTTCATCCACCCGCCGAACGTCGACGCTGCGTTTCGTCTCGTGCACGACATCCACCCGCGCGTGCGCGCGCAGCGTCCAGACGTTCGACTCTGGATCGTCGGCGAGCAACCGCCGCTGACGCTGCAAGACGAGCGCTCGGACGCCGTCGTCGTCACGGGTCGGGTCGACGACGTGACCCCCTATCTCGATCAGGCGGCCGTCGTCGTGGCGCCGCTGCGGCTCGGGGGAGGGATGAGGGTCAAGACCTGGGAAGCCGTGGCGGCTGGGAAGGCGCTGGTTGCTTCCCCGCGCGCCGTTGCGGGCTTCGAGCTCGCTCACGGCGAGCAGGTCCTCCTCGCAGACGGCGATGCGGACTTCGCTGCCGCGATCGTTGCGCTCGTCGACGATCCCGAGGCCAGGGCGCGGCTCGGAGCCGCTGCGCGGGCATGGGCGACGACGACGATTGATCCCGATGCGCCGATCCGCGCCCTCGAACAGCTGCACGCTCGGCTTCTGCGGGGCGTCGAGTGACGGCGGACATCTCCGTTGCGATCTCGACGGTCGGCGACTCGCCGGAGCTCGGTCGCTGCTTCGAGGCCGTCATGGAGGCCGACCGTCCCCCGGCGCAGACCGTCGTCGTCGACCAGCGGCCGAGCGAGGGGACGCGCGATCGTCTCCAGCAGCTCGTCTCGTCCGCAGACGCGTCGTTGGACTTCGCGTATGTCGACAAGTCGGGCGTCGGCCTCTCGAACTCCCGCAATGCGGGAATCGCACGCAGCACTGCGTCGGCGGTCGCATTCACCGACGACGACTGCGTCCCTTCGTCCGCGTGGATTGCCGCGGTCGAGCGCAGCTTCGCTGCAGGCGCCGACGCGGTCACCGGCCCGATGCTCCCGTTCGGGCCGGCCGAGCCGGGAACGTTCGCCGTCGCGTCGCGGACGAGCACGATCGCCCGCGAGTTTCGCGGCCGCGTCCTCGCACCGTGGGACGTGGGGACGGGCGGGAACGTGGCGGTGAAGCGCGACTGGCTCGCCCGCGTCGACGGGTACGACGCCCGTCTAGGTGCAGGCTCCGGCGGTCGCGCGGGCGAGGACATCGATCTCATCCACCGGCTGCTGAGGAGCGGGGCATGCATCCACTACGAGCCGGATGCCGTCGTCTACCACGCCCGGCAACGCGCGGACCGCCGCCGCAGCACGCGCGTCACCTACGGTTGGGGGATGGGCGCAGCCTGCGGCCTGTGGTGGCGGAGCGGTGACCGAGACGCGCTTCCGATCCTCGGGCGGTGGCTCAGGCTACGCGGCGGGCTGCTTGTCCGCGCCGTAGCTCGCGCGCGGCCCGAGAGCGTGTTCGAGGAAATGCTCGTCCTGGGTGGGACGATTCGTGGATTGCTCTACGGCATCCGGACAGGTGGACGATGAGGCGTCCCGTCTTTCTCGGCAGCCTCCGCAGGACGACGCCGATCAGCGAGCGGTGGGGCTTCGACCGGGGAACGCCGATCGACCGGTACTACATCGAGCACTTCCTCGCCGCGAACAGGAAGGACATCACGGGCCAAGCATTGGAGGTCAAGGACAGCGTCTACACGGATCGCTTCGGGTCCGGCATCACAGCGACGTCGATCGTCGACATCGATTCGCGGAATGATCGTGCGACGATCGTGGCCGACCTTGGTGTCGGCGGCTCGTTGCCCGAGTCGAGCTTCGACTGCTTCGTCCTCACACAGACGTTGCAGTACGTCGGTGATCTCGACGCCGCGATCTCGAATGCGTTCGGCGCGCTGCGACCCGGCGGTGCGCTCCTGGCAACCGTCCCGGCGATCACCAGGGGCTCGGGGCCTGGAGAGCCGGTCGATCTCTGGAGGTTCACCGCGGATGGATGCAGCAGGCTCTTCACCCGTGCCTTCGGCGACGACGCCGTGAGTGTGAAGTCGTACGGCAACGTCCTCGCGGCGGTTGCCTTCCTCACCGGGCTCGCGCACGAGGAGCTGAAGGAGGGTGAACTGGCGGCCAACGACTCCCGGTTCCCCGTCATCATCGGCATCCGCGCGATTCGCCCGTGAGCGAGCTGCCGCCTGCGTCGGTCGTGCTCTGCACGCGGGACCGTGCTGACTTCGCCGAGGCGACGGTGCGTGCCTTGCTCGCAGGGGACGAGACGCCGGCCGACGTGGTCGTGATCGACCAGAGCGCAGAGCCCAGCGCGGTCCTGTCGGGCTTCGGCGACCCGGTCCAGTATCTGTGGAGCAGCGAGCCCGGCCTGAGCCGTGCCCGAAACCTCGGGACGCAGTCGGCACTGAACGACGTGATCGTCTTCGTGGACGACGATGTGATCATCCCGACTCAGTGGCTTCGATCGCTGCTCGAGCCGCTCGTTGCGGGAGACGATCGCACCGTCGTCACGGGACCCGTCCTCGCCGAGGAGGGGCGACCCGGGACGTTCGCGCCGTCGACGGTCGAAGTGGGTCCTCCAGCCGTGCACACGGGCAGGATCGACGTCGATGTCTTCGCCGGAGGGAACAGCGCCCTCAGGCGAAGCGCGCTCGACGAGGTCGGGGGGTTCGACGAGCGCCTCGGCGCCGGCGCCCGCTACCCCGCCGCGGACGACAACGACCTGGGCTACCGCCTGCTCGAGGCGGGGTACCGCATCGTGTTCGTGCCGGACGCATTTCTGTACCACCGCTCGTGGCGCCCGACGCGCGCCTTCGTCCGGTTGCGCTGGCGGTACGGCCGCGGCAAGGGCGGCTTCTATGCGAAGCACCTCAGCGTTCGCGATCGGCACATGTTGCGCCGCGCAGTCAGAGACATCGCCGTCCGGCTCAAGCGACTACCAACAGGCGCGCGCTCGCGACGACGCAGCGTCGGCGACCTCAGCTACGTCGCCGGCGTCCTCGTCGGTGCCGTCGAATGGCTCGTTGTAGAACGGGGCGTACGCAGGCGGCAATGACCGTAACGGTCGTGATCCCAACCCGAGGGAACCCCGCGCTGGTCGTCGACACCGTCGCGTCGATCCTCGCCGGCACGCGGCTGCCCGACGAACTGGTCGTCGTCGATCAGACGAATCCACCCGATCCGCGCGTCCTCCGGCTGGCCGCTGAGCATCCGAGCGTTCGCATCGTCGGCTCGACGTCTGCCGGAGCAGGACGCGCGAGAAACGAGGGAATCACTGCGAGCACCGGCGAGCTCGTCGTCGTCACCGACGACGACGTGCTCATGGATCCGGCCTGGCTCGAGCACATGGTCGCTGCCCTCGTTCGGAGTGGGGACCGGATCGTCGTCACCGGCCGGGTGCTCTCCGGGCCTCCGGAGGTCGACGGCGGAATCGCGTTGTCGCTCGCCACCGACGAGGAGCCGGCAGTCTTCCAGGGGCAGCTCCGTCGCGATCCGCTGAACGGCAACTCCTGGGCGGCGCACCGTTCGGCGTTCGCGGAGATCGGCTTGTTCGACGAACGCCTCGGGCCGGGTGGCCGGTATGCGTCCGCGGACGACAACGACTTCGGCTACCGGCTCCTCAAAGCTGGCTATGCGATCCACTACGTTCCGGAGGCGGTGCTGTACCACCGAGCACGTCGCAGCGGTCGACAGCTTGCCAAGGTCAACTGGTGGTACGGCCGCGGCCAGGGAGCCTTCATCGCGAAACATGCACTGGCGGGCGACCGCTGGATGCGGGGCAGGCTCTTCTCGACCACGCGTTGGTGGGCAAAGCGTCTGGCGACGCGACCGCTGAGGCAGCGGCGACCGGGTGGCCATGGCGACCTCCGGTATCTCACCGCGTTCTTCAGCGCCGTGGGGGAGTGGTGGCTGCGCGAGCATTTCCTTCGCCGGACGCGGCGACTCGTCGATCGCGTGTCCCGCGCGGTCGTGCCAGAGGCTAAGCGACCCGTGTATCGCAGTCCCGTCACGGGCGGGAGACCTGCGATCGCGCTGACGTTCGACGACGGCCCGTCCGAGTGGACGCCCGCGATCCTCGATCTGTTGCGCGCCGCGGATGCCCGGGCGACGTTCTTCGTGGTCGGCGAAGCGATCGACGGTCGAGAAGAGATCCTCCGGCGCGTCGTCGAGGAAGGACACGAGATCGGCAACCACACGCGCCACCACTTCGATCCGACGACACTCGACGACGCCACGTTGCGCGATGAGCTCGTCTGGACGGCGGACCGCATCCGGGTTGCCGCCGGCGTCGTTCCGACCTCGGTGCGGCCGCCGTACTGCGCCGACCCGTGGCGTGTCGCGCGCATCGCGTTCGACGCGGGGTGTGGACGGACCGTCCTTCGCTCGGTCGACCCCGCGGATTGGCGGAATCCGGATGCTGCGCTCGTCGCGCGGGAGGTCGTCGACCAGGCAGAGCCGGGGGCGATTGTGTGCCTCCACGACGGCGTTCCCCGCGCGAACCGAGGCGTGACGACGCGACAGCACACCGTCGAAGCCGTCGCGCTGATCCTCTCCGCGCTCGCCGAGCGTGGGTTCGAGTTCGTCACCGTCTCGACGCTCCTCGCATGACGTCAGGCCCGTCACCCGAGGTGAGCCTGATCATGCCGGTCTGGCGACCGAATCGGAGCTGGCTGCGCGACGCGGTCGCCAGCGTCCTCGACGAGCGCGGCTGCGAGCTCGAGCTGATCGTGGTCGACGACGGCAACGACGAGCCTACGCAGTCGCTGCTCGACGGCGTGGCGGACGACCGCGTACGGGTGCTTCGCTTCGAGCACCGCGGGGTGTATTCGGCACGCAACGACGGCCTTTCCTCCGCGCGTGGGGAGTGGATCCGCTATGTCGACGCCGACGATGTCGTCGCCGCCGGGAGCACCGCGCGCCTCCTGGGGCTCGCGCGTGACCGTCCCGACACGATCTCCTACGGCGTGACCGTCATGTGCGACGAAGACCTGCAGCCGCTGTCCGAGATCTTCACGGCGGTCGACGGCTCAGCAGAGGAACTGTGCGTCACCGCCGCCTTCGACGTGCGCGTGGTCTCGATGTTGTTCCCCCGTCGTACGCTCGAGCTTGCCGGCGAGTGGGACTCGTCGTTCGGCATCAGCGGCGACTGGGAGTACGTGCTGCGCACACTCGAACACGCGGCTGTGCGCGGCGACGACTCGCCGACGACGTATTACCGTCGACACCGAGACTCGATGACGCTGACCGCCGACGTGCGTGCCGGCGAGGAGGCGTGGCGGAAGATTCTCGACGGGTACTTCGAGCGTCATCCAGAGAAACAAGGCTCCGAGTTGCAACGCCGCGCTGAGCGAAAGCTCTTGGTCGACCGTGCGAACGCATACGCACACATCGGCGAGCGCCGGCAGGCGCTGGTGCGTCTCGCACGCCTGCTGCGCGTGGATGTGCGCGCGGGCTCGGCGCTCGCGCTCGAGTGGTCACGACGTGCCGTTTCCAGACGGCTACGCCGTCGCTGACACGCGATAGACGACGCTGCCCGCGTTGTCGGCAACGACGGTCACGTAGCGGGACGGCGAGCTGCGCGCCCAGCGGTCGTAGCGGCTTCCGCGTCCGACGAGGAGGTACCGGATGCGCTCAGTGCGAACCTCGTCTGCGAGCGCACCAGGACTTACGGCCTTCAGCGCGAGCACATGGCGGCCGAGCGTCGGCCCGAAGAGCGGATAGACGAAGCGGATCTGCGGAGCCTCGAGTTGAACCCCGATGGTTGCTCCGCCAGGGACGCGATCCACCCAGCGGTACTCCGGAAAGAAGACGGCGCCGATCGAGCGGTCGTCACCGGGCTTGGTCGACAGCTTCGCGAGGTCGGCGAGAGTCAGCACTCGCCCGCGGCCCGCGGGGTCGACGCGCACGAGCGAAAGCCCGATCCCGGCGCACACGAGAAGGGCGACCGCGCCCATGAGCAGGGCACGGCTTCTGCTGCCGCCCAGCCGGCCGAGGGTGAACGTGATCCCGATCGCTCCCAGCGCGGCGAATGGAATCGTGAAGCGCGACCACCACTGGTAGGGGAGCACGAGGATCGGAACGACGACCGCGGCTGCGATCGTGAGCAGCACGACGTTTCTGCGTCTGAGGGCGGCTGCGAGGGTCGACAACCCGAGCGGGACACCCAGCCAGGGCCACAGCGGGCCGAGACCGCCGAGCCGCGTCTCGTAGGTATAGGCGCTGTGTCGCCAGAAGGGGACATCCGACCACCACGAGTGCGCAACCTGCTTCCACCAGGGCGCTCCGCCGAGACCATCCGGCACCGTGAGGATGTCGTTGACGCGTCGCGCGCCGGTGAAGATCGTCACCCCGGCGACCCCGACGTGGAACGGGTACACCGGATTGCCGAAGTCCACCGCGTTTCGGAGATACCAGTAACCGCCGACCGCGACGACCGGGACGGCGAACGTTGCGAGTCGAACGCCGAGGCCACCGGGTGCGAGCAACCCACCGCGAATCGCCAGAGCGCCATGGAGCAGCAGCAGACCGAGGATGACCGCGACCAGCGCCATGCCGGTCGGCTTCGTGCCGACGGCCAGTCCGGCGGCGGCGCCGGCCAGCGCAATGGACGTCAGCGGGCGGTCGCCCTCGTACGCGCGGACGAGAAAGTAGATCGCCGCCAATGACGACGACGCGACGATCACGTCCACATAGTTGGCAGTCGTCTGCTCGATCACGATCGGTGTGAGGAAGAAAAGGCATCCTGCTACCACGGCGTATGCGTCGTGGACTCCGACTCGCCGCGCAAGCCCGGCCACTGCGACGGCTCCGAGGACCGCGAAGGGCAGCTGCGCACCGTCGACCAGCGTGTTGTTTCCGAGGAGAAGCTGCAACCACGCGAACGTGATCTCGCCGTTGCCGGGGTAGTGCGCACAGCAGAGGCTGAGCGGATCGGCGACTAGCTCTCGTCGTTGGATCCACTCCGCGACCGCGGTCAGGTGGTACGAGAGCCCGTCGTACGCGTACGGCGGCAGCAGGAGGACGAGCGCCGTCCGCCACACGAGCACCGCGGCGGCGATGAGCGCCAGCAGTGCAGTCCAGGGATGCTGCCGCCCGGCCCGGCGGAGCCCGAGGCGAGGTCTGCCAACCGACCGATGCCCAAACGCAACGGCTGCTGCGACCTCGACGGCGGCGGAAACGGCGGTCAGTGCCGCCACGACCGGTCTGTCGAGGCGGTGCACGAGACCGCCGGCAACGATCACGATCAGCGTGAGCTGGGTCGCTGCGACGACGCCGAACGCGAGGATACGGTCGACGACGTCGCGCAGCCGGAGCGAGGCAACCGCCGCAGCGGCGCCGATCACGAGCATCGCAGTGACGCCTGCGAGCAGGAGGAATCCGGTCACTTGCTCATTATTCTGTTGCTGTGATCCCGCAGGTGAAGAACGCTGTCCGGCGGGCGATCTCCGCCGGGCTCGAGCGGTCGGGATACACGGGAGAGATGAACGAGGAAGCGGGGGCGGCCGTTGCCGCCGCGCTCGGGGCGCGTCGCCACTCGGTCGCGGTCGGAAGCTCCGTCGCGTTCGCCGGGCATCAGCTCGTGTGGCCGTCGGTGGGTCGCGCTCGTCTCGTTCCGATCGAGGTGCCGGCGCCGGCGCGCGACGAGGTGACGATCGAGGTGCTCGCGAGCTGCGTCAGCCCGGGAACCGAGCGGGCTCAGTATCTGCGGCTCCCAAATGCGCGGCCGACACTGCCGTTCTCTCCGGGCTACTCGGCCGCCGGTCGGGTGGCTGCAGTCGGTCGCGGGGTCTCCGAGCTCACGCCCGGTGACCTCGTCGTCGTGCCGCGTCTGCACCACGCATCCGTTGCGACAATCCCCGCCGCGGGCGCCATCGCAGTCCCGCCGGGAGTCCCGGTGACAGAGGCGGCCTTCGTGTACCTCGCCGTGATCGCGGGGTACGGGCTCGTGTGCTCCGAACTCGAGGCGGGGGAAGGCGTGTGCGTGATCGGCGCTGGTCCAATCGGTGCGGCCGCGCAGCGGCTTGCAGCTGCGCGCGGCGCGGGGACGACGACGGTCGTCGCGAGGAGCACGGCGAGCGAAGCGGTGGCGCACGCCGGTCACGCCGACCGCTTCGTCTTCGCGGACGCAGCGGACGAGATCGCGGAGATCGGAGCGTCGGTCGTCGTCGATGCGACAGGAGCCCCGGACGCACTCGCCACCGCGATCGCCGCCGTTCGGACCGGAGGGCGAGTCGTCCTGCTCGGATCCCCGCGCGGCGTCACCGAGTCCCTGCCGCTCGGGACGATCCGCCGCAAGCGTGCCGAGCTCGTCGGAGCCCACATCTCCTCGAGCGTTCGCCGCGGCCGGCTGGACGGGATCGATCTCGTTCGTGAGCAGTCGAAGTCGTTCCTCCGCGAGCTCGCGGACGGCCGCGTCGTCGTCGCCGACCTGGCGGGCGATCCGGTCGATCCGATGGACTGCGATCACTTCTACCGTTCATTGGCCGAGCAGGCCAGGCCTGCGCACTTCGCCTGGTCCGAGCTGTCCGACTCCGATCGGTTGCGCCGAGTCCGGGTCTGGCGCGCGCCTCGGGTCGGCGGACGCGGGCTCTCGTCCGAGCACAATCAGCTGCCGCCGAGCGCTGAGCTGCGCCGTCGCGTCGACGCGGAGCTGACCGACCCGTTCCGGCACGCAAGCGGTCGTCTCCGGATCGGGTTGCTGGGATGCGGTGACATCGGCCTCGCCAACGCCGCGGCGGTGACCCGCGCGCCGAACACCGAACTGGCGGTCTGCTTCGATCCGAACGAGGCCCTCGCCGAGGACATCGCTCGCACGTTCGGTTGCGACGCCGCCTCGTCGTCCGACGAGCTTCTCGCTCATCCCGGGCTCGATGCCGTGCTCATCGCCGCGCCGCATCATCTTCATGCTCCCCTCGCGATTGCGGCGGCGGAAGCCGGCCTTCACGTCCTGATCGAGAAGCCGCTCGCCAACGATCTTGCGTCGGCGATCTCGATCGCCGAGGCGGCGAAGCGCGCAGGCGTCGAGTGCACGGTGTGCTTCCCGTTTCGCCTCGAGCCGGGAGTGCTCGCGGCGCGCCTGCTCTACGAAGAGGGAGCAATCGGAGAGTTCGCCGGGTGCACCGTCTTCTACCGCGCGGACAAGCCGGCGGCGTACTGGCTGAGCGGGTACTCGAACCGAGCCTCGTCCGACTGGCGTCGAGACCGTGCGAGCGCAGGGGGCGGCGTGCTTGCGATGAACCTTCCCCACTACGTCGACCTGATCCGGTACGTCGCCGGCGGGGTGGAAGTCGACGCGGTCACGGCGATGGAGGCACCCGGCGGCGACGAGATCGACGACGCGATGACCGTGGCAGTCAGGTTCTCCAACGGCAGCGTTGGGACGATCGCCGGCGACGCGCGATCGAGGGGCCGTGTACCGACGGAGTTCATGATCGGAGGCACCGCCGGGACGATCGTGCTCGAGCCTCGCGGCTACGTCTTCTCCGGCCGCTCGGTCGCCGGCCTCGCGGGTGCGCGCTGGCATGCGCTGCCGGAGACACCGACCCAGGACGTTCGTGCGGTCTTCGTGAGCCGGTTCGCGACTGCGGTCGACCACGGTGAGCGGCCCGAGGTCGGAATCGACGACGCGCTCGCTGTGCAGGCATTCCTCGAAGCCGCGTACGAGTCGAGCAAGCGCGGCGTGAGCGTTCGCCCTGCGGACCTGCTCGCCGCCGGGTGGTCATGACGACGGCTGCGATTCAGAACCTCGCGGCTCCGCCCGGTGCAACCGAGCTGTACGTCGATGTCGACTGGTTGCGCGAGGCGGGAGACGGGGCGTTCCTGTACGTGCGCGACGGCGCGCTGAGGGCATCCTGGGACGAGGGTGCCGGAATCCCGACCGACGGGCTTCCCGCGGGCGACGCGGCGGGCCGGTTTCTCGACCTGACTGCGGAGCGCGCCGTCGCCGCCGTCTCGCATGTCAGTGGGACGGTGGAGGTGGTCGGCGAGGGGGCGGTTGCGCAGCTCGTCCGCAGCCGGCTGCCGCAAACGGAGCCCGATGCGGGGCCACCGGCGGCTGTGATCGAGTGCACCGGCGACGCCCACGCGATCGAGACGGCACTGCGCCGGCTCGACGACCTGGGAACGCTGGTCGTCGCGGGTGCGTCCACGGTCGAGTCCCTCAGGATCGACCTGTATCCCGATGTGCACGTTCGAGCACTGCACCTCGTCGGGGTGGCAGTTGATCTCGGCGACGAGGCACTTCTCGACCGGACACTCCTCCCGGACCTCCTCCTGACCTCGCTGTGCGAGGTCGGTGGCGAGGGCGGCGGCCGAGAGGGCTGCACGTGGCTGCGGATTCGACCGGCAGGAAGCCGACGGCAGTCCTGACCGGTGAACGTCATTTGTTCGTGTTGTGGTCGCGAGCTCGACCGCACGAACAGCGGATCCTGCGGGACATCGAGCGGTCGTTCCGTGTGCTCGACGTAATCGAGGTCACATGGAGTACTGATCGCTTCGCCGACAATCTGACCCGGTTCTATGGTCAGGCGCTCCCTCCGGGATCCGACAAGGAGCAGGAGTGCGGCACAGGCCCGTTCCTCCTGGTCGTCGTCGACGATCTACAACCCCGCTACCGGAACCGACGTGTGACCTCCGGTCGCGCGCGCGTGAACGACGGAATGACCGACGCAAAGGAGAGGTACCGCAGTTGGACAGGCGGTGGTCACGCCGTGCACGCAACGGCCGACAGCGCCGAGTTCGCGCATGATCTGTTTCTTCTCCTCGGCGAGCGCGTCGACCGCTATGCGAATGCGCCCGATTGGGGTGGTCAAGCTCGGACGATCACGCGCGACCTCGTGGGATCCGACGGTTGGGACGATGTGACCCAACTGCGCACCGCGCTCGAGGTGACGCTGCCGGTCGTCGTGACGGGCGTGGGCGGGCCCCCTGCCGGCCTCAGCATCGTGGTCGACGATCTCTGGTGGGCGCAGCACATTGCCAACGCGGTGCCGGTCGAGGGCGACCGGCATCAGGTTGTCGTCGGCGGCGAACCGTTCATCCTTGAGATCCACGTGTCCGCCGCCGATAGGACTGACAGGCCGATCATCGAATCAAACGATTCGCGTCTGCGGAGCTTCGGCCGATCGCTCCTTCGGCGCACCCGAACTTGAGCGCAGACAGCACCTTTCAAGACGAGAGACTCGGCGCCAAGCGGACGTCTGGGGATGCTCGCGCACGAGTCCTGCGCGACCGGCCCCTGGACATCCTGGTCGCGCTGACGCGATCCGACCTTCGTGCCCGATATGGGCGCGGCTACTGGCAGTTCGTCAAATGGCTGATCGATCCGTTCGCGCTCGTCGGCGTCTACCTCCTGCTGCGACTCGTCGTCTTCGACCGCAGCGGGCACGCGGTCGGGTTGATCATCGCTTGCTCGATCGTCCCGTTTCAGATCGTGCTCCTGTCGATGGGAAGCGCGATGAACTGCATCGGGCTGCGCGAGCCGATCCTCCTCAACATGAGCTTCAACCGGATGCTTCTTCCGTTGTCGTCCGTCGCGACGGAGACGTTCGCGTTCGGAGCGAGCTTCGGGCTCCTTGCGTTGATGATGATCGTCTACGGCGTGACGCCCACGTTCGCGACGCTTTTCCTACCCGTCGTGATCGTGGTCAACATCGTGTTCGCAGTCGGGCTCGCGTATCCCTCGGCGTTGATCGGGGTCTGGTTCCCCGATGTACGGCTCTTCACGACGCAAGCGATGCGAATGCTGTACTTCGCCGCGCCCGGCGTCGTGGCGCTCTCGGAGGTCTCCGGACGCACACATCAGCTGATGCGCCTCAACCCGCTGACCGCACTCTTCGAGTCCTATCGTGACGTGCTGATCTACGGCCGGCTACCGGCGCTGTGGATGCTGCTCTATCCGGCGGGCCTCGCTCTCCTGCTCCTCGCGGCCTCGCTGCCGGTCTACCGGCGCGATCAGCACCACTTCGCGAAGGTGATCGCGTGAGCCCGTCGATTCGCGCCGAGGGGATCGGGATCCGCTTCCTCTTCGACCGCCAGCGCCGTCCCGTCACGCCGGCAGCGAACCGGGTCAGGTTCGGCGGCGGCGAGTCGTGGGGGCTGCGGGATGTCAGCTTCACTGTCTCGGCCGGAGACGGGGTGGCACTGATCGGTCCCAGCGGCTCCGGCAAGACAACGCTGCTGCGGACGATCGCCGGGGTCGTGAGGCCCGACGCGGGCACGCTCGAGATCGATGGGCGCGTCGCGTCGCTCCTGTCGATCGACGCCGGTGTCATGGCCGTCTTGACCGGCACCGAGAACGCGCGGCTGCTTGGTGTCCTCTCAGGGCAGACGCGCCGCGAAGCCGACGAGCAGGTCGACGCCGTGAGACGCCTGTCGAAGCTTGGCGAGCACTTCGACCGTCCAGTGCTCAGTTACTCCCAAGGCATGCGCGCGAGGCTCGGGTTCGCCGTTGCGCACCAGATTCACCCCGACATCCTTTTGCTCGACGAGGTGCACGAGGCACTCGACCACGAGTTTCGCCAGATCGTTCAGCAGCGCGCGCAGGCGATCCTCGATTCCGGTGGCATCGTGATCGCGGCCGGTCACGATCATCCGATGCTGGCCCGGCTCTGCCAGCACGCGTTCTTCTTCGAGCAGGGACACCTCCGCGCCCAGGGCCCGTTCCGGGAGGTGCAGCGCGAGTACCTGGGGGCCGACACGACGGAATGAGCCCGCGGCCGCGATCGCTCGCCTCGCGGTTGCCGCCGACCTGGCGGGAGGCGTTTCGTCTGCTGGCGGCGCGGCTGCTCGACCTTCGTGTGCGCCTGTCGGCTCGCCGGCTCGCACTCGTGCTCGTCTACCACCGGTTGGGCGACCAACCAGGAGATCCTCGGTTCGAGCTCGTCCCGGCCGTCGGGCGTGAGCTGTTCGACGCAGAGCTGGCGCATCTCGCTCGGCGCTACCGCGTCGTCGCCGCGAGCGACGTCATCGGAGCAGCGGCCGCGCGGCGCCGGGGCGAGCGCTTTCCGGTGGCGCTCACGTTCGACGACGACTTGGTCTCACACGCCGCGCTTGCTGCTCCTGCCCTTCGAGCGCAGGGCGTGCCGGCGACGTTCTTCCTGACCGGCCCGCCGCCCGGCGGGCGGACGAGGAGGTGGTGGGAATCGCTCCAGGTCGCGATCGACCAGAGGCTGGTCCGCCCCGAGCAGCTCCAGCCGATCGCGGCAAGCCTCGTCGAAGCCTCGCTCGCTCGAGAACCTCACGCCACCGGTGTCTTGGCACAGGCGCTCGAGTTGCTGCCTCCCGAAGAGCTCGCAGCGCTCGAGGCAGAGCTCGAGCGCCGCACTGCCGCCGCTGCCTTCGAGCCGGCGCTTTCGTCGGAGCAGATCAGCGAACTGGCGCGTGAGGGCTTCGAGGTGGGGTTTCACACGCGCGACCACCGGCTCTTCACGACGCTCGACGAACGCGCCGCGCGCGCGGCGCTCGTCGAGGGGAAGCGGGAGCTCGAGCACGAAGTCGGCGGGTCGATCTCGCTCCTCGCCTACCCACACGGGAAAGCCGAGCCCTGGGTCGCGGAAGCGGCTGCCGAGGCGGGTTACAAGCTCGCCTTCACCGGACGGCGTGAGCCCGTTCGTCCCGAGACGGATCGGTTCCTCGTCGGGCGCTTCGAGCCGCGCGCCGATACCCCTGGACGGTTCGCTCTCGAGCTCGCACGGGCAATCGCCTCAGCGTGAGCGACGCCGCGCGGCGAGATACGCGCGACTTGCGGGAACGATCCTGCGCGGCGCGAGCACCACGAGCCTCCATGCATACGCTGCGGCGAGCCCGGCGGAGCCACGCCGCGCGACGGCAGACGCCTCCTTCATCGCCGAAGGAGACGGGGCGAGGACCCGGGCAACGGCGCGCAGACGGCCTGGCCACGTGTGCTGCCCGGCGATCCAGGCAATGGCCAGCGCACCCCCTTTCGCGTTCGGCGGCGCTTCGGCGCGCAATCGGACGTCGACGGGCGCCGAGCTCCGAAGCTGAAGCGCTGCCGCGACGTCGGCTCCCGCGGGCAGGAGACGAAGGGCTGCCGCAAACGCGGCCGCCGCATGTATGCGCTCCGCCAATGCCCCGGCGCGTTGCCACGTCTCGAACGGGAGGTGCTCGAGGGCCGCCGCGAGGTCGTCGAGGCGCTTCGGCGCTGACGATCCCGTCTCCGCCGCCGCGAGCGCGACCACGACGGCGCGGGCGGGGGCCTGCAAGACGGTGACGGATCCTCCGCCGAGCGCCAGCGGCTCGGTCTCCGCGCGCAAGACGCGCCACGCAGCCTCGCTCGGCCCTTCGCTTCCGATCACCCGGTCGTGCAGGTCGACCACTGCCTCGTCAGTGGAACGTGTCCAGATCCGGCTCGAGGGAGCCCCGCGCTCACCGACCAAGAGCTTCCCCGTGTAACCGCTGAGCTCCAGAAGGCGCTCGGCGTGCGCGATGTCGGCTGGTGCGACGAGCAGGTCGAGGTCGCCGTACGACCGCTCGTCGGCGTCCCGGTACAGCCAGGTCGCAACGGCGGGACCTTTGAGGAGGATCGCCTCGAGGCCTTCCTTCGCGAACGTCTCGAAGACCTCTGCGGCCGCACGATCGAGCGAGTCGGACACGGGAAAAGTGTGACGGAGAGCCTGCGTCCGTGCAGCGAACGGCTGTTCGTCGGGTCGTCCCGGCGACCGCACTGGCAAAGGCGATGTCAGGTCGGCGAGGAAATATCCCGATACAGGCGAAGCGCTACCGTGCGCGCAGTCCTAGGGACCTATTGACCGAATGAGGCAGAACGGCATCGAGAACCTGACCGCAATCCTGCGCCGTTCGCGCTGGATCCTTCTCGTGCTGGTCGTCCTCGGCATCGTGCAGATGAACATCGTGCGGAGCCAGCAGGGGCCTCTGTACAGCGCCCATGCCCAGGTGATCCTGTCGCCCACCGATCTCGCAACCGCGCTCGCCGGCCTGAACACGTACGTGGATCCGGCGCTGCTCGACCAGACGGAGCAGGCGCTCGCGGACTCGCGCCAGCTGTTCACGTACGCCGCGAAGCGGAGCCACTCGCCCAGCGCGGGCGCGCTCAGGTCGGGCATGACGGTCGTCAAGTCGGGCACGACGATCAACTTCGACGCCTCGAGCAGTTCGCCGGCGGTCGCCATCGCAAAGGCCAATGCGGTCGCCGAGGCGTACCCCGACTGGCGCGCCGGCGTCTCGAATGCGGCCGTCGACACGGCAATCGCCCAGCTTCGGGCACAGATCGCGAAGTCGTCGCCGTCGAATGCCGATGAGGTGGCTCAGCTCAACCGGCTTCGTCTCCTGAAGACCCTCACGTCGGGAAACGTCTTGCTCGTCGAGCGTGCGACCGGGGCCGTCCAGACTCGCCCTCGGCGGATTCGAGACTCGCTCCTCGGCGCGTTCATCGGATTCTTCGTCGCGCTCATCACGATCGGCCTGCGCGAGGCGTTCGATACGCGCATCAGGTCGGAACAGGAGGTCGAAGAGGTTCTCGATGTCCCAGTGCTGGGAACGGTCGAGCGTCTTCCGCGCCGGGCATCGCCGGTTGCGCTCGTCAACAGCGAGTACGAGCGGTACGGCGACATGTACGCCCTGCTGGCCGCGAGCATCGCACGGCTGCGGGAAGGTGAGCGACCCACGGTGATCGCCGTGACGAGCGCGACGGCGGCGGAGGGAAAGACCACGACGGCGGTCAACCTCGCCACAGCCTTGGCCCGGCGAAATGAGGACGTCTGCCTCATCGACCTCGACACGCGCAGGCCTTCGATTGCCGCGACCTTGAAGATTCCCGCCGATGCGCACGGAGTCGATCGGGCGCTCGTCCAGAAGGTCAAGATCGCCGACCTCCTCTGGGACATCCGACCGGACCGAGCCGGCATGACCGCGCGCCCTGCTGGGATGGCCACGAACGGCCGAAAGTCTCGCCTGCAGGTTTTGCCGATGGGGGCGAGCGTGGGCAGCATCTCACCGCACGTCGACCGCCTGACCTCGCTGATCGAGGAGGCCTCCCAGAGTGCGGACTACGTGATCGTCGACACACCGCCGGCACTCTCCGTGGCCGATGTGACAGAGCTCGCGAAGCTCGCGGACATCGTGCTGGTGGTCGTGCGGTACGGCCAAGCGTCACGTCGGAACCTCGACGCGCTCCGCAGGCTGCATCGGACCTGGCCTGCGGTCGACATCCGCGCGGTCATGGTCGACACACCGGCGGACGGCGACACGTATACGTACTACGCGCGGCGCTGATCGCCCAGCCGGGCGTTCCGGATCAGAGCTCGTCCGGGTCCCGGTAGCCGCGACGAAGCGCGGCGAACGTGACAAGCAGCGTCTTCACGTCCAGCCAGGGCGACCAGTTGTCGATGTAGAAGTTGTCCCACTCGACCCGGTCTTCAAGCGACGTGCGGCCGCGGAGGCCGTGAATCTGCGCCCAGCCGGTGATGCCGACCTTGACCCGGTGTCGGTCGTCGTAGCGGTGGATCTGCTGAGAGAACTGGTCGACGAAGCTGCGGCGTTCGGGTCGCGGCCCGACGATGCTCATGTCGCCACGGACGACGTTGAGAAGCTGCGGCAACTCGTCGAGTGAGGCTTTCCGAATCAGACGCCCGAGCTGCGTCCGGCGGTCTCGACCTTCGACGCCGCCGGGGCCGAGCCCCGCGGGGACGTGCTGCAAGTCCTCCGCCGTCGGCTCGCTGCCACGCATCGATCGGAACTTGAGCATCTCGAATTCCTTGCCGTCACGTCCGACCCGCCGCTGCCGGAAAAGGATCGGCGAGCCGAGTGACAGCCAGACCGCAAGTGCAATAAGGATGAACGACGGGAGCAGCAGAATGACCAAGGCGGCCGCGAGGACGCGTTCGACGGCGTACTTGCACCGGAACCGAAAGCCGCGGGGATCGACCGGATGGTTCGTGATCAGCGGGATCCCGCCGAAGTAGTCCAGGGTCAGCCTTCGTCCGAAAACCTCGTAGAGACGGGGAACGGTCGACACCGTCACGCCGAGCCGCTCGCACCGTCGAACCATGTCGAGCACCACGCTGGTCGGGGCGGTGGAGAACGTGATGATCGCGTGCTGGATGCCGTGACGCAGCACCACCTCCTCCAGATCCCAGCTGGCGCCGAGGATCGGCAGGCCGCCCGCGCCGTCGTCAAGCGGCTCTTTGTCGAGAAAGCCGATCGGCAGGAGACCGTTCCCCGGTTGGGACGCGAGGAGCCGGCCGGCGACGACCTGGCCGACCCGACCCGCCCCGATGATGAGCGTGGGCTCGCCGACGGCCTTCGCTCTGATGGAGGCGATCCGGGCACCGCTCCGGGCGCACCCGATATAGACGGTGGTGAACGCCCACAGCCCCGCGACGAGCCCGGTCGTTGCGCTGCCCCGCACGACCAGTTGGATCGTCAACGTGGCCATGGCGGCAACTCCCGTGACAGTCACGACAGTGCGGAATTCCTCGAGAATCTCGCGGCGGAGCCGCGGCGCATAGGCCTGTCGCGCTGCGAAACCGGCGATGACGACGGCGGCGTAGGCGGCGGCCCACGGACCGAAGTCGCGGAGCGACGGGCTCGCGGTCAGCAGGACTCCCTCGAATCCGAGGGCCAACGCGAGGACATCGAGCGTGAGCCGCGTCCGGAGGCGCCTCACGAGTCGTCTCAGCCCACGGCGTGGCGGGTTCGCGCCGGCCCGGACGGTTGAGTCCTCAAGAGAAAGCGGGTCCCGGGCGATCTGCATCTCCAGCTTTTATATCTCGGTATCGCCGCGACCGGGCCTAGCGGGTCAGCCGTTTCATGCCGAAGCCGTTACCGGTGAAGGCGATGTAGCGGAGCCGAACGCGGAACGTCTGATACCGCGCGGTGCACACAAACGAGGCGAAGCGCAGTGGCTTCGTGCCGCGCGCGACGCCGGCGCAGGCGACAGTCGTATTCGTGCGAATCGTGTTTGTCTTGCGGTCCAGGAACGGAACTCCCCAGCGCCGAAACACGCGCACTGCGTGCAGCACGTTCAGCTCTGCCTGGCGCTTTGTGTGGCCCGGGATCCTGTGTCCCGAGCTCGGTGTCTGGGCAACCGCGCCGGCTGCGAAGACGGCTGCCAGCAACGCGACGACGGCGAGAAGGGTGACGGGTCTCATGCTCCCTGCATCGGCAGTGCCGTCCCACACTTGAGGAGTGAGGCTCAAGACCCGGCCGATTCGCGCCGATCTACGGGTTCATGCGCACTTCATGGACATCGCTGTTGCTGACGGTCGGCGGAATCGTGTTCGTTCTCGCCATCGTCACGATGGCGGCGCTCAGCTCCAAGTAGCCGGTTCGTCGAAGTCGACGCGCGAAGCCGATCCCGCCCGGGATCGCCTGGGCGTTCACCGGCGAGGGTCGAGGAGCTCGGCGTGCACCTTCGCGGCGATCGACGCGCCGATCGCGAGGGACGACGTCGCGCCGGGTGAGGGCGCATTGAGGACGTGCAGCATCCGGCCGCTGCCGGCGAAGACGAAGTCGTCGACGAGCGCCCCACCGCGTGTCATCGCCTGGGCGCGGATTCCGCTTGGTCCGAAGGTCAGGTCGTCGCCGGACACCGCCGGAACGTATCGGCGCATGTCGGAGAGGAACGCCCGCTTCGAGACGTCCCGCGCGACCTCGGCAGCGGCGATGCGGCCGTAGCGGAGGGCGAACCGCCAGACGCCCTGAAACGCAACTGCCTCGAATGCGTCGCGTGGGTTGAACGCGAGGCGCCGGTAGCTCTCCCGCGCGAGCGCGAGCACGGCGTTCGGCCCCGCAACGACGGTGTCGTCGACCTTGCGTGTGAAATGCACTCCGAGAAACGGGAAGCGCGGATCGGGAACGGGGTAGACGAGCCCGCGCACCAGTCCGGCCGACGCTCCTGCGAGCGTGTAGTAGTCGCCGCGGAACGGGATGATCTTCGTGTCGGCGTCGATCCCGGACCGATGTGCAAGTCGGTCCGACTGGAGGCCCGCGCAGGCCACGACCGCCGCAGCCCGGACCTCGCCCTCCCTCATGCGCAGGGAGACGCCGCGCGAGTCGGAGACTGCGTGTTCGATCTCGCGACCGAGGAGGACCTCCCCGCCGGCGGCTCGAATCTCACCGGCCAGTGCGTTCGCCACCGCGGGGTAATCGATCACGCCCGTGTGTGGAACGTGGAGGGCACGGACGCCGACGGCTTCAGGCTCGATTTCCTGGATCTCAGGCCCCTCGAGCACGCGCAGGTCGGGGACGCCGTTCGCGATCGCGCGTGTCTCGAGGTCGGCGAGCCGTCCGAGCTCCGACTCGTCGAGCGCGACGATCAGCTTTCCGAGCTTCCGGTGCGGAATCCCGTGCTCGGCGGCGAACGCCTCCATCTCCTCCTTGCCGCGGCGGCAGAGCTCCGCCTTGAGCGACCCCGGCGTGTAGTAGACGCCCGAATGGAGGACGCCCGAGTTGTGGCCCGTCTGGTGCGAGGCGAGCTGTAGCTCCTTCTCGAGCAATGCGAGCTTGAGCCCGGGCCGCTGCCGTTGCAGCGCGCGCGCCGTGGCGAGACCCAGGATCCCGCCGCCGACGACCGCGACGTCGTAGGTGGTCGACACGCCCGCACCGTAGTCGAGCCCGCAGGCGACATCCCGGCCATGTGCAAAGGTTCGCGCCGTCGATGCCGTCCACCTCCGGCCGCTTGCCCTTCTCCGTTCTCGCGACCCGCGAGATCGCGCTCGGCGGCGTCGCGATCCTTGCTGCGGCGATCGCGCTCGCGGTGACGGCGCAGACCCGCCATCACACGACGACAGGACCGAAACCGGTCGGCGATTACATCGCGCTCGCCGGTTCGAGTGGGCCGGAGGCGTTCGGCCGCAAGACGGCATGCGGAGGTGTGATCACGAGCGAGACCGAAGGCGTCGCACATCCGACACTCCCGTGCGGCGTGCGCGTCTTCATCACGTTCCACGGCCGCACGGTGCTCGTGCCCGTCGTCGACCGCGGCCCGTACACGCAGGGACGCGAGTTCGACCTGACCGATGCGCTCGCGCGTCGCGTTGGGCTGCGCGGGGTCGAAGAGATCCACTGGTCGTATGCCGAGGCGGGTTGATCGGCTACGGTGCGAGCGGTGCTCGAGGTCGTTCGCGCGCCGCGCATCCATGTAGAACCAACACCATGTGAAAGGGAGCCCGCGTCGGAGCTCCGGACGTCCGCGTCCGGTCCCTCCGCACGGCACCCACCTGGCTTGCCAGGTTCACAAGGGGCGCGGCAGGTCGGCGGCCTCGGGGCACCTATAGATCGCTCTACCCTGACGACATGGAGCTCTTCGGCGATTCCGCACGCGGCCCCGAGTGGGCGGCGGTCAGGTTGCAGGTCGACGGCGACCGCATCGTCGACGCGGATGCCGACGGCCTCGCCCATGACCTGCGAGGGCTGACACTCCTCGAGGCGGCGGCGGTCGGCGGCGAGACGCTGCCGGTGGACGCACTCGCGAACGCCCTCGCACCGGCCGTGCGCGCGGCCGCCGACCCGCAGCGGGTGGCCGTTGCGATGAGCGGCGGGGTCGACAGCGCCGTCACGCTGCTTCGCTCGGGGACGCGTGCGGTCGGCGTGACGCTGCGCCTCTGGCTCGATCCCGACGGCCCGGACTCCGAGCGCGCGTGCTGCTCGCCGTCGGCGGTAATCGCCGCGAGATCGCTGTGTCATTCGCGTGGGCTGCCGCATGTGACGCTCGACCTGCGCGAGGAGTTCCGGCGCGCCGTCGTCGGCCCGTTCGTGCGCGGCTACGCGCGCGGCGAGACGCCGAACCCGTGCATCCGCTGCAACGGCGGATTCCGATTCGCAGAGCTGCTGGCGTTCGCGCGGCGAATCGGAGCCGCGCGGCTCGCGACCGGTCACTACGCGCGTATCGTCGAGCGTGAGGGACGGACGCTCCTCGCGCGTGCAGCCGATCCGGCGAAGGACCAGAGCTACATGCTCGCGCGCCTCGATCCGCGGCGACTCGAGCACGTCTCGTTCCCGCTCGGCGGGCAGACGAAGTCGGAGACGCGCGCAGAAGCGGCCGCAGCCGGGCTCGCCGCCGCGGGTCGCGCCGAGAGCCAGGAGGCGTGCTTCCTTGCGGGCGGTGACTACCGGTCGTTCCTCGAGCGGCACGGCCTCACATCCGCACCGGGTGCGCTCGTCGATGGAACGGGTGCGGAGGTCGGTGTGCACGACGGCTACTGGCGGTTCACACCGGGCCAGCGCCGCGGGCTCGGCGTGGCCGCCGCGGAGCCGCTGTACGCGGTCGAGACGAACGCCCGCACGAACACGGTCGTCGTCGGTCCACGTGAAGCACTCGCACGCCGAACGGTGAACGTCCGCGGCCGGCTCTTCGCGGCGGCGACGAGCGTCGAGGCGAAGCTTCGTTACCGCTCGCCCGCGGTGGCCGCGAGTGTGGAGGAGACGGCAACCGGCTTCCGCCTGAAGCTCGACGAGCCTGCGTACGGCGTCGCACGCGGCCAGGCGGCGGTGCTCTACGACGGGGACGTGGTCGTCGGTTCCGGGTTGGTGACGTCCGCGAGGGCGGACTAGGCTACCCCCGTGGTGATTGCTTTCTCGTTCGGAGATCTCGCAGATCTCGCGCTCGCAGTATTCCTCGTCGCGGTCGGTCTGGGCCTCGGGTGGGCTTTTCTGCGGTTGGCCGTAACGTTCGACCGGCTTTCTTCGTTGATTCGGGGGACAGAACGAGAGGTTCTGCCCGTTATCAACAAGGTTGGGGGATCGGTCGACCGGGTGAACGCGCAGCTCGACAAGCTCGATACCGCGACGGACAGCGCCGTCGACGCCGTCGGTGCGGTCGACGAGGCTGTGCGCTCGGTCAGCTTCGCGGTGAAGCGGCCCGTGCAGAAGCTCGCCGGCTTCTCGGCCGGCGTGTCGCACGGCTGGGCCTCGCTGCGTGCACGGCGCGGCTTCTCAGCCTCGATGGCCGAGGCGAAGGAGGCCTCGGCACGGCGCGAGCACGATCTCGAAGAGGAACTGAAAGCGACCGCCACGACTCGTGACTGACGAGATCACGCTCTCGCTGCCGCGCGCGCCGGAGTTCCACCGCGTGGCGCACCTCGTGCTCGGCGGGCTCGCCGTCCGCCTGAACCTCACGATCGAGAACCTGGAGGACCTCGAGCTGGCACTCGACGCGATCCTCGCCCGCACGGATCCGACCGCCGGCGACATCACGGTGCGGATGACGCCGCGCGACGGGGAGCTGGAGACGGTCATCGGGCCGCTCACGGCGCAGGTCCTCGACGAGGTCGAGCGCGAGGGCGACGACGGCGGGCTCGGCTTGCGGCGGGTGCTCGAGTCGACGGTCGACGACATCCACGTCGACGGGGCGTGGGTTCGGTTGACGAAGCGGGTCGCACGCCGTGGCTGAGAACGACAAGGTTCTGCTTCGCCGCTACCACGAGGACGGCGACCTCCAGGCTCGCGAACAGCTGATCGAGCAATACATGTCGCTCGTGCGCTCGCTCGCACGGCGGTACAGCTACCGCGGCGAGCAGTTCGACGACCTCGTTCAGATCGGCTCGATCGGCCTGATCAAGGCGATCGACCGGTTCGACATCGATCGCGGCGTCGAGCTGACCACCTACGCGACACCGAACATCATCGGCGAGATCAAGCGGCACTTCCGCGACCGCGGCTGGGCCGTACGTGTGCCGCGCGGCCTCCAGGAGCTGAACGTGCGGATCTCGAAGCTGATCGAGCAGCTGACCGTGCAGCTCGGACGGTCGCCGACGATCCCGGAGCTCTCGAAGGCTGCCGGCGTCGACGAGGAAGACGTCCTCGAGGCGCTCGAGTCCGGACGCGCCTACTCGTCGCTCTCGCTCTCTACCGGCGGGGGCTCGGAGGACGGCGAGGAGCTCGATCCGCTCGAGTCGCTCGGCGAGGTGGAGCATCAGTACGAAGTCTCCGAAGACCGCGCCGTCCTCGCGCCCGGCTTCAAGGTGCTCGACCCCCGCGAGCGCCAGATCCTGCACCTCCGGTTCTTCGAGGGGCTGACCCAGTCGCAGATCGCTCAGCAGGTCGGCATCTCGCAGATGCACGTGTCGCGCTTGATCCGGCGCGCCCTCGAGAAGATCCGCGCGGAGATCGCGGCCGACGAGCTCGATCCGGATCGAGCCGCCTGACTAGTCGGGACGCGGCCGCAACCACCCCGAGAACCTCGACAGCGCGGTCAGGCGCCCCACCTCGACGAGGAACTCTCGGCAGCGCTCCGGCGCGACCAGGCGAAGTGCCACGAGGTAGACGAGAGGAGCCTCCACGATTTCGATGCAGAGGCGGACAGCTGCGCTCTGGTCGACGGCTCGATCGGTCCCGAAGAGAGCCAGGCCTGTGATGGCCCCGGCAACCACCGCGGGGAGCGGCGTCAGGACCCAGGTCCGCCAGCCGAGGTGCAGCAACCGCTCGGTCAGGACGAGCGACACGAACCCGACGACGACCGTGGCTGCTCCCACCCCGGCCGCGACGGCGACGATGCCGTGTGAGTAGAGCGCCAGCACCGCGGACGTGAGGAGGATCAGCTGGATGGTCGCGACTGCGAACACCCAGCCGGGCCGCCGCAGAGCCTTCATCACTTCGCCCATCGTTGATGTGAGTGTCGAGAACAGCGTCACGAGAACAATGATCGTGAGGACCGGCGCGGCCGCGTGCCACTTCGTCCCGTACACGGCGTCGACGAACGTGCCGCTGACCGCCGCGAGGCCGAACGCGAGGGGCGAGGCGCAGATCGCAATGAAGCGAAGCGAGCGAAGGTAGGCGCGCCGGAAGCGATCCAGGTCGTCTCGCAGCTTCGTGTACGCAGGGAAGACGAGCTGGCTGGCGGAGAAGCTCAATGTCGTCAACGTCTGCTTGCCCGCCTGGTAGCCGATCGTGTATGCCCCGAGTTGAGCAGGGCCGAGTTGGCGCGCGACCACTGCGTTGTCGACGTACTGGTTGAGGGTGTGCACGGCGTTGGCTCCGGCAAGCCCGCGTCCATACGACAGGAGCTCACGCAGCGTGCCCCACGACGCGCGCCGGGGATCTGCGCGAACGCCGGACACCGGCCACATCCAAACGGCGCACCAGGCCTCCAGCGCGATCGCACCGATGATCGGGGACCATGCCCCGGCGCCGCTCGCGCCGAGCGAGATCGCGGTCGTGACCTGCACGGCACTCCCGGTGACGAGGACAAGTGCGAACGCTTTGAATCTCAGCTCTTTCTGAAGGATCGCCTGCGGCACCTGCGAGATCGATCGGAACACGAAGACGAGACTCAGGCCGCGGACGAGGTTCGTCACCTCGTGCTGGTGAAAGAACCGGCCGACGAGGGGCGCAGCGAGCAGGCAGGCCGCGGCGAGGACGAGTCCCGATACGGCCGAGTAGACGACCGCCGAGTCGATCGCCTCGCGCATCTTCGAGCCGCGATGGATGAGTGCTCCCGTGAGCCCCGAATCCTGGAAAACGACGAGCAGCGTCACGATGATGTTCGCCATCCCGGCGAGGCCGTACTGGCGCTTCTCGAGGAGGTGCGCGAGGACGACCGAGATCAGCCACAGCGTGGCGATCGACGTGACCCGAAGGAGGAACACCCAGCGGGCGCCGGAGACGACGCGTTCACCGAGGCGATCGCCGCTCGCGGTCGGCTGTGCGTCGCTCACCACCCGGACGTTAGATCAGGGCGGACCTAGTCGGGCGGAATGGCTCGCTGCGAAGGCGTGGGCTATAAGGAGATGGTGAAAGTTGTCCTTTTCTGCGGTGGGCTCGGGCTTCGCATGCGCGAAGCATCGGAGCGTGTCCCGAAGCCGATGGTGCCGATCGGTAGCCGGCCGATCCTCTGGCACGTCATGAAGTACTTCGCCCACTACGGGCACACGCGCTTCGTGATCTGCCTCGGATACAAGGGCGAGGTGATCAAGGACTACTTCCTGCACTACAGCGAAGCCCTGTCGAATGACTTCGTGCTGACGCAGGGCGGGAGAGAGTTGACGCTCCTTCGGCACGACATCCAGGACTGGGAGATCACATTCGTCGACACCGGCCTGCACTCGCTGATCGGCGAGCGCCTACGGCTGGTTCGGCCGCACCTCGAGGGCGAGGACTACTTCCTCGCCAACTACGGCGATGTGCTCACAGACGCGCCTCTGCCGCGTCTGATCGACGATGCAAAGTCACGTGACGTCGTCGCGAGCTTCCTGAGCATCAAGCCGAACTACTCGTTCCATCTCGTCGAGACCGACGACGACGACTACGTGAAGGCGATGAGGGAGACGACTCGCTCTGACCTCTGGATCAACGGTGGGTACTTCGTGTTCAAGCAGGAGCTCTTCGACTACATCAATCCCGGCGAGGAGCTCGTGGTCGAGCCGTTTGCGCGGCTCGCCGCCGAGCGCCAGCTGTTCGCGAACAAGTACGACGGCTTCTGGGCACCGATGGACACGCTCAAGGACCAGCAGACCTTGGAGCAGCTGGCCGAGGCAGGGAACGGGCCGTGGAAGGTGTGGGAGATCGATCACGAGGCGGGCGAGCCCGCAACGTCAACCGTCTGAGGCCATGGCATCCCTCTTGAACGCGGCGGCGCTCGGCGCCGGTCGCATTCTGTGTCTCGGCGCGCACTGCGACGACATCGAGATCGGCTGCGGCGGCACGCTTCTGAAGCTGCTCGAGGCGAACCCGGGCGCCCACGTCGACTGGATCGTCTTCAGCTCGGGCGACGTGCGCGAGGCCGAGGCGCGTGCGGGCGCCGCGAGGTTCCTCGCCGGCGCCGGCAGCTCGAACGTGACCGTCGAGTCGTTCCGCGAGCGCTACTTCCCGTACGTCGGCGCGGAGATCAAGGAGTACTTCGACGAGCTCGGAGCGACGCTGCGGCCCGACGTCGTGTTTACGCACTTCCGCGACGACCTGCACCAGGATCACGTGTTGCTCGCCGAGCTTGCGCTCAACACGTTCAGAGCGCACCTGATCCTGGAGTACGAGATCCCGAAATGGGACGGAGACCTCGGCCGGCCGTCGGTCTTCGTGCCGCTCGAGCAGCATCACGTCGATGCGAAGGTCGACGCGATCTGGGATGCGTACGAGAGCCAGCGGGACAAGCACTGGTTCACCAAGGAGACCTTCCTGGCGACGTTGCGGCTGCGTGGGATCGAATGCAAGGCGCCGAGCGGCTACGCCGAGGCATTCCATTGCCGGAAGCTCGTTCTGGCGTGACGACGACGAGAGGGGTGCGATGAGATTCACCGAGACGAAGCTCGCGGGCGCGTTCCTGATCGACCTGGAGCGGCGCGAGGACAACCGCGGCTTCTTCGCGCGCACGTTCTGCCAGAACGAGTTCGCCGACCACGGCCTGAACACGACGATCGCGCAGGCGAACCTCGCGTTCAACCGTTACAAGGGCACGCTGCGCGGGATGCATTTCCAGTTCCCGCCGAAGGCGGAGAGCAAGCTGGTGCGCTGTCCGCGCGGCGGAATCGTCGACATCATCGTCGACCTGCGGCCGGAGAGCGCGACGTACCTCGAGCATATCGCCGTCGAACTGAACGAGGAGAACGGCACGGCGCTCTACGTGCCCGAGCGGTTCGCCCACGGCTACCAGGTCCTCGTCGACAGCACCGAGACGACCTACCAAGTCGGCGAGTTCTACGCGCCCGAGACCGAGGGCGGGCTGCGCTACGACGACCCGAGGCTTGGGCTCGTCTGGCCGTTGCCCGTCGCCGAGATCTCCGAGAAGGACGAGGGCTGGGCGTTCCTCGAGGAGTGCGAGCCCGAGGTGCGACAGCGGATGGCCGTCCAGTGATCATCGTCGACAACGCACTCAAGGCGAGGGAGGCCGAGGGACGCCTGATCCGCGTCGGCCTCATCGGCTCGGGCTTCATGGCGCAGGGCCTCGCCAACACGATCGCAAACAGCGTTCCCGGCATGAAGGTCGTCGCGATCTACGGCCGCCGGCCGGAGCGCGCGGCCGGGATCGTCGAGTACTCGGGTCTCGAGGGGTCGTCCGTCGCGAGTGTGGCGGAGCTGTCGGCGGCGGTCGCCGCAGGACGCGTGGCTGTCACCGACGACCCGTACCTGCTGACGCAGTCGGACGACATCGATGTGCTCGTCGAACTGACGGGGTCGGTCGAGTTCGGAGCGCACATCTGCCTCGACGCGTTTGCGCACGGCAAGTCGGTCGTGCTCATGAACGCCGAGCTCGACGCGACCATCGGCCCGCTGATGCACGTACGGGCGCGCGAGCACGGGGTGATCATGTCCGCGACCGACGGCGACGAGCCGGGCTTGCAGATGAACCTGGTCCGTTGGGTGCAAGGCCTGGGTCTGACCCCGCGGGTCGTCGGCAACGTCAAAGGACTGCAGGATCCGTACCGCAACCCGACCACGCAGGCCGGCTTCGCCGAGCAGTGGGGGCAGAACCCGGCGATGGTGACGTCGTTCGCCGACGGCTCGAAGATCAGCTTCGAGCAGACGATCGTCGCGAACGCGACCGGCTTCACCGTGCAGAAGCGCGGGATGTCGCGCGGTCTCGAGTACGGCGGCTCGATCATGGACATCGCGTCGCTGTGGGACTACGAGGAGGTGCGCGCGCTCGGTGGAGTCGTCGACTACACGGTCGGGCCGGCGCTGATCAAGGCGTACGTACTCGCTGAGCACGACGATCCGAAGCAGCAGCACTACCTGAGCCTCTACAAGCTGGGGCCGGGGCCGCTGTACCCGTTCTGGATCCCGTACCACCTGCCGACGTTCGAATGCCCGAGCGCGATCGCGCGAGTCGTGCTGTTTGGTGACGACCTGGCGCCGCCGCTCGGCGGTCCGACCGTGGAAGTCTGCGCCGTCGCGAAGCGCGACCTCGAAGCGGGGGAGGTGCTCGACGACTACGGCATGTACATGACGTACGGGGAGGCGGTCGCGGTCGACGAGATGAGCGCGGGACGCTACTTGCCCGAAGGTCTCGTCGAAGGCTGCACGCTCGGTCGCGCGATCGCGAAGGACGCGGTGATCACCTACGACGATGTCGAGCTGCCCAAGGGGCGCCTGGCCGACGAGCTGCGGGCCGAGCAGTACAAGCACTTCCGCGGCGAGACGTGGCTCGAAGAGCTGCTCGCAGGGTCCGTACCTCTCTAGGCCCTCCGTACACTGTCGCCGTGGCGATGACGACCGCGGAGCTGCGCGAGGCGTTCCAGCGCTTCTACGAGGAGCGCGGGCACCTGCGCGTGCCCGGCCACTCGCTGATCCCGCCTGCCGAGGACCTCTCGACGCTGTTCATCAGCGCCGGCAT
>Ga0070660_100000385_pt1 | contig 29423 bp, 27 predicted proteins | sample KBSC33metaG_FD_64670 | JGI IMG/M metagenome (GOLD analysis project Ga0070660, IMG submission 64670) | Corn rhizosphere microbial communities from Kellogg Biological Station, Michigan, USA - KBS C3-3 metaG | ecosystem: Host-associated > Plants > Roots > Rhizosphere > Soil ... | reverse complement strand
GCACCTGCTCGCCCTATCTCGCCCGCCTTCCAACACACCAAATGCTTGGTCAAGCGGAGCGTTCAGAATGGCGCGCGTTACCGTCGAAGATTGCGTCGACAAGATTCCCAACCGGTTCGACCTGGTGCTGCTCGCAGCCCAGCGTGCCCGCCAGATTTCGGGCGGCGCGGAGCTCACCCTCGATCGCGACCGGGATAAAAACCCGGTCGTGGCGCTGCGCGAGATCGCGGAAGAGACGGTCGTCCCCGACGATCTGAGCGAGGCGGTCGTCCAGACGCTGCAGCGCGTGCAGGTCGACGAAGAGGATACGCCCGACGATATCGGCTCGCTCGCCGCCTCGGCCGAGGCGCTGCGCCTCACCGCCGCCGCGCCGCCGCGTACCCAGAATCTGGGCGCCGACTACGAATAAGCCCGTCCTTTTGCGCGCCCCACGGCGGGGCATCTGGAAACAACTGACCCCGCCTCGACTTGCTGCTAGATCGACGCGATGGCGCGCCCTCTCCCGCAACATGCATTTACAAGGCATTGGCCGGCCGCCGGCGCGCGGCCTGCGGCATGAGACTCGCACCCGAGGACCAGCAGGCGACGTTGCTGATCGCAAGCGGCATCTTCATGATCGCGGCCGGTCTCACCTGCTGGTGGTTCGGGCTGGACTGGCGGCTCCATTACAGCCTGCATCTGTCGCAGCCGCTCGCGCCGCTGATCAGACGTTTCTCGGCGCTCGGCGGGTCTGCGGCGATGATTCCGATCGGGCTCATCGGCTTCGCCTTCCTGATCGCGCAGAAACGGCGCGCCGATGCGGCCTGGCTGTTCCTGACGATCGCGATCGGCCGGCTCGGGATCGAGGGCCTCAAGCTGGTGCTGGGCCGTCCGCGCCCGCCGGTCGACGACTGGCTCGACCATGTCTCGTCGTGGAGTTTCCCAAGCTCGCACAGCGCCGGCACGATGATGACCTGCGTCGCTTTGGCGTTGCTGTTCGGACGCGGCGACGGCGCGATCCTGTTCGCGCTATTCGCCGCCCTGTTCGTCGGCTGGACGCGCGTCGCGCTCGGCGTGCATTGGCCGAGCGACGTGATGGCGGGTTGGGGAATCGGATTGGTCTGGATCGGGCTGGCGATGAGCGTCCGGAACGCGATCGCGCCCGCGGAGCCGAACGACCGGCCTCGCGACATCGGATGACGGACTAATAGTCGCCCTGGCGAAGTGGTCGGCACCCGCGAGCGTCGACTATCTTTCATCGAAATCGCACCGTTGCCGAGCAAATCGGATTCTATTTCAATGGTTAACGCACTTTAACCTGTGCGCTCGCTGCGCTAGGCATCGAACTTCAATCCTATGCGTGGGGCATGGGGTTGTTTCGCATGGGGGCGAAAAACATGAAAAATGCCGTTCTTCTGAGCGCGCTTGGTTTGGGCATAGCATTCGCAGCGCCGGCCAGTGCCACCGACATCAGCTTCACCACCACCTTGACTTCGAGCAGCACGCCGATTTGTTTTGGATCCTGCCACCTGCATTCTGCCGGCGTCAGCGCAAGCCAGAGCTTTCAGCTCGATGCGGCCGGTCCGGGGCAGGCGGTTAGCCTTGGCAGCGCCTGGGTGGATGCCGGTTTCGGCTGGGACACCGATGCCGCATTGGATCTGACGCTGAACTTCACCGCACCGACCGCCGGAACATCCGGCGAGACATCGGCGCTGGTGCAGTATCTGCGCTTGGGCGGCTTCATTCGGAAGGGCATTACCGGCGGATCGATTACCTGGGATGCGCCTGCGTTCGACTTCGGCTTCAGCGGCTACGCGTTTGAGCTCGACCTGCAGAATGTCGCAGGGTGGAGCCTGGCTGGATCCACGCCCATCAACGGCACCTTGAAGTTGCTGAGCGCTCCGCAGTCCGGCGCCGTTCCCGAACCGGCTTCGTGGGCTCTCATGCTCGGTGGTTTCGGGCTGGTGGGCGCCGCGTTGCGCAGCCAGCGCAAGGCCGCTGTCGCCTTCGGATAAGTTTTCGTTAGGAAGGAGAGCGCCGTCTGACCTTAGGCCCGGCGGCGCTTTTCAGTTCCGGGCTGGTGGATTTACGATGGTCAGGTTTCAAGCGGCCGAATGGCGATAGCCGCCGCTGCCTAGTGCGCCCCAGCTCTCCCAACGGGCAGGCCGACAGCCATTTTTGCCGCGGCTTTCTGCGGATTTTTTTGGGTTTGTTCACTTCATTTATGGTGCGACCGTCGGACTCGAAATGACCATCTAACCTACTGGAATAGTTCGGATATCGCTGTTCGATTTTACTCGTGACCCGCGCGTGGTCCACTCCCTAAAATCGGTCTCCTTCCGGACTCGCGCCTGCGCCAAAGCGGGATTTTCAGCAGCTGAAATGCCGCGATTCGCAGGGCGATCTCGCACATCGATCGTCCGGTAACCCGTCAGCACGGATCTGATGGTCAGCCTGACAAGCGCTCGCATGGCGGTTGGCCGCAACCACATTCGATCAAAAAAAAGCCGCCTGCTTTCGCGGGCGGCCACTAACTCAGTTTTGGATGCTCAGGCCATTACAACCTTGGTCGCAGTCCGGCGGCGGTAACCGGCACCGATTGCGCCGAAGCCGACCAGCATCATCGCCCACGTCGAGGCTTCCGGAACAGCAGCGAACGTCAGGTTTCCGCTGTAGCCGTTGATGCCCTTGACGCTCCCCACGATCTCGAGCGTGTTCAGCACATTCGCCGTGATCGGCAGAGGATCGTCGATCGATAAGGACCAACCGTGCGTGCCCACCGTCACTTGGCTGAAATAGGATTGGCCATCGAACAAGATGTCGGTGAGTTTGAACTCGTTCGAGGTGACCGTGAAGCTGGTCGAGAAGTTGCCGCTTCCCAAGCCATTCTGCGGGATCGTGAAGACGAACGAATCGTCGACCGCCTGGGTGCCGACATGAGCGCCATAATCGGCACTATACCGAGCCGTAATGATGGGCGAGAACGGCGTCGACCCATTCGTCAGATCGAAAACATAAGCGCCATTAGCCGGCGCGCCAGTCGTGGCTCCCCCGACATGGATCACCGTTGCACCTGCCGCCGAACCCATGGCGAGCGCCGCAACAGCTGCAATGCCGGCAGACAAAATCCCCTTAAGCATACTCATGACAACTCTCCCACATTTGATACCCCAAGATCCCGATTTGAGACCCCAAGATCTCGGGGAGGACATCACACGAATCGCCTGCTAGTCCAACTTTAGAAGATATCCTTCTAACAGGTTAACGGCAATCTTTTTTTCGTAGCAACGGACTATCCGGCCACCGTACAAAGAGAAGCCTCGAATTATCGCGTTATCGGCAATGAAATCACCATATAAACGATCGGAACTCGGGCTGCGCCTATATAGTTAACGTGTACGCGTCAGGAGGATATGCTGCGTCGCAGCATCCGCGAAGGTCGATATTTGCGGCTCATGCTAGCGCCAATTCGTCGTTGCTCTTGCGGTCGAATTCTGCCGCCTTCGCCCGCGTGGCAGCAGGATGCCGCGGAACTCGTAATCGGCATCTGCCGAAGCTGGAAAGGGCGGCTTTGAACAGGATGGGCGCGCCTTCCGCCTCAAAGCCCATCCATATTCGAGAATGGATCGCGCGGATTGCCGCAGTCGCAAGAAGGGCGGGGGCGCAGCAAGAGCAACATTGTTTCCGTCGGGCCGATTGCGTTGGAGCGGGTCGGGTGTCCCTTGAGGGGGACGACAAACCAATTCGTCTAACGCCAACCGAGTTCGCAATTCTAAAGCAACTACTCGGAATCTCGATGCGCTCGCCTCGTTAACCAATTCGGCTAAGCTTTAGCCCGATGATCCTTGAGAACCCCTTCGCACTCCACTGCGGCGGGGCTCCATCCATCTAAGACTCGGTAGCCTCTTTTCCCGCGTGGCGAGGCGCGCCGGTACAGGGTCCCTCGGAGGCGGCGCCCTGTGACCCGCCGTGCGGCGGACACAGGGCGTCTCCATCCCCTCGACGAGATCGCGCGGCGCGGAACACGAGCATTCAACAGCGACACCGGGATGGGTCGTCGACGCTCGGTCCGCACGTCAATCCCGTGCTTGGTTCAGGACCCAACTAACCTTGGACGTGGCGTAATCTCGAACGTGGCGCGTGTCCCCGAACCCTATCGATCAAAGCCGCTGCGACCAGCGACAATTGTGCGGGCACGGCTGTCGCGGACCGGCCCGCAGCAAGCCCGGCCAATTCGTGCTCGTTGATCAATTCGGTTTTGGCCGCAGCCAGGCGCCGGTAGATCCCGTTTTCGTCAAGGGGTGAAAAAAAGAAAGGATAGAGGGAGCGGGCGCGGCTCTGCTGAGTGCCCCCACATCGAAGGATCTGATCTCGAATGTCAGAGACCTTCAGCCACATGAGCTGCGCCGGTGCGGCGACGCTCTCATTCTGCTTAAGGCAGCCTACCGGTTGAAAGCCGAGCATGGACTCGTAAAAGCGCACGTGCCGGGGGTTGACTTCGATGAAGAGGTCGGTGCCGCCATGAGCTCGCGAGCCATAGACGAATACGACATGAAACAGCGCCGCCATCAATTCCTTCGACTGGACATCGGGGCTGAAGGCAAACTTCGTCAGTTCGCAGACTTTGGTATCCGGCATGCACCGAAATGCGCCAACTTCCGTAGAAAAGTCTTTGTCGATTGCAAGACCTGAGGGTGAGTCGACCGCTAACGTGATCGTTCCGACAACCACTTCGTCGACTTCAGCTGTGAAAGTCATGTGGTGTGCATCGGCGGGGATCTGATGGCTGTCCCCATAGCCCCGCCAAGCATAGCGATCATTCACCAGTTCGCAGGCGGCCTCGATCTTCTTCGGGGTTTCCACGAGCCTGATAATTACGTTGCACGTTTCGCCGCCGATCATCATGCTTCGAAGGCGAATACATCTGCTCGTTCCGACCGATGACTCGGCTCTCTTACGTCCGAAATGCGCACGCAATTTGTGCTGTAAATTCCACGGATACGCCATGCTACCCCCGACCCAAAACATTTTCGGCTAAACAACTCTAGCCCAATGAGTCTTTCAGCGAAGTTATCGGGATAAAATCGCCTCCACGCCAAAGTCTCAAACGCTATTCATACCGCTGGGGCAACATTTGCTTTAAATCCTGAAGGATAGGGGAGCTTCTGATGCTTAACGGCGTTACATGGTTAACCGGGTTAGTCGATACCGCGGTGGCTTTGTTCGCGACTAACCGTTGCGTGTGTAAGATAAAGCTGTCGGGTCGGGCGCTTCTCGTTCTTCCCTCGGCAATGATCGAGTGCAGACTTGCTGTCGAACTCGATGCCCATAAGCCTCGTAGGCACCGCCACCTCCGTTCGGACCGTCGGCACGGATTTTCCAGTTTTTCTCGGGTTCATTGACGTTCACGCTTCTCGCGCCCGTCTCGTGGTCCACCGTTTCATGGTCCACTCCGGGTGGGCGACGGCGGAACAAAGTGAGAAACTTTTGGGCCGCGCAAAGGCTAGTTTACCGCAGTTTTCTGCGGATTTCTAAAGCGTGTTCTTGGTTGTATGGTGCCGACCGTCGGACTCGAACCGACGACCTACCGCTTACAAGGCGGTTGCTCTACCAGCTGAGCTAGGCCGGCCCACCGATCCTGATCGGCTCGCGACGCGAGACCTAATTCAGGTCGGCAACGAATATCCAGCGGCCCATGCGTCATACCGACGGAAAATGCCAGCGGTCAGACGGTGAAGCTTTCGCCGCAGCCGCAACTCCCTTTGGCGTTGGGATTGTTGAAGACGAAGCCCGCGGTGAAATCGTCCTCGACCCAGTCCATCCGGCTGCCGATCAGGTAAAGCAGGCTCGGCCCGTCGATATAGAGATCGCCGCCGGGGGTCGCGACCTTCTCGTCCATCGGATTGGCGCTGCTGATATAATCGACCGAATAAGCGAGTCCCGAGCAGCCGCGGCGCGGGGTTGAGAGCTTGACCCCGATCGCGTCGGCGGGCGCGTCCTTCATCAGCGAAGCGATACGCGCCTCCGCAGAAGGCGTCAGCGTAAGCGCGGCGGGACGGGCGCGAAGCGTGGTGGTCATCAGAGCATCCCCAGTTCGAGCTTGGCCTCGTCGGACATCTTCTGCGGGTCCCATGGCGGATCCCAGACGAGGCTGACGTCGGCCAGGCCTACGCCAGGCACCGAGCCCACGCGCAATTCGACCTCGCCCGGCATCGATTCGGCAACCGGGCAATGGGGCGTGGTCAGCGTCATCGTCACCGCGACATGGCCGTCATCCGTGATATCGACGCCGTAGATCAGCCCGAGATCGTAGATGTTGACCGGGATTTCGGGGTCGTAAATCTCCTTTAGCGCGTCGATAACGCGCTCGTAGAGATCGCCGCCCACCTCGCCCGGCGGCGACGCGGGTTGGGGCTTGAGGAAGCCCGTCAGATAATCCTTCGCGCGCTCGGGCGAGGTATCGGCTGGATGCACGTCCGCATCCTCGACACGCGCCTTGGGCGGCGCGGGCGGAGCCTCGCTCACTTCCTCGATTTCGATCTTCCGTTCCTCATTCATCCGAAGATACGCCTTACCCGCTCGATACCTTTGACCAGCGCGTCCACATCGGCCGGGCCGTTATAGACGCCGAAACTTGCCCGTGCGGTTGCCGGGACGCCCAGCGCCTCCATCAGCGGCTGCGCGCAATGGTGGCCCGCGCGGATCGCCACCTGGCTCTCGTCCAATATGGTGCCGACATCGTGGGGATGAACCCCCTCGACCGCGAAACTGACGATGCCCGCCGCATCCTCGGGCCCGAACAGGGTGACGCTGTTGAGATTGCGCAGCGCATCGCGCGTCTGGCGGACCAAAGCGGTTTCATGCGCGTGGATCGCCTCCAGCCCGATACTCTCGACATAATCGATCGCGGCATGCAGGCCGAGCGCGCCGACGATATGCGGCGTCCCCGCCTCGAACCGCGTCGGCGGCGGAGCATAAGTGGTGCGCTCGAACGTCACTTTGTCGATCATCGAGCCGCCGCCCTGGTACGGGGGCATGGCATCGAGCAATTCGGGCCGCGCCCACAGGCAGCCGATGCCGGTCGGGCCGTAGAGCTTGTGGCCCGAGAAGACGTAGAAGTCGCAGCCGAGCGCGGCGACGTCGACCGGCAGCCGCGGCACCGCCTGGCAGCCGTCGACCAGCAATTTCGCGCCGACCTTGTGCGCGAGATCGGCCGCCCGGCGCACGTCGAGCACCGAGCCGAGCACGTTCGAGACATGCGCCAGCGCGACCAGTTTATGCCGCTCGGTCAGCATCGCCTCGGCCGCATCGAGATCGATCCGGCCGTCATGCGTGAGCGGGACGACATCGATCTCGATGCCGGTACGGTCGCGCAAAAGCTGCCAGGGCACGATGTTCGAATGATGCTCGAGCCGGCTCAGCAGCATGCGGTCGCCGGCCTTGAGGACGGTTCCGCCCCAGCTCGACGCGACCAGATTGATCGCCTCGGTCGCGCCGCGCACGAAGACGATCTCGTTTTCCGACCCCGCGCCGATGAACTTCGCCACGCGCCGCCGGGCGGCTTCATAGGCCAGCGTCATGTCGGCCGAGCGCTGATAGACGCCGCGGTGCACCGTTGCGTAGGTCTCGCCATAAGCACGCGCGATCGCGTCGAGCACGGGCTTCGGCTTCTGCGCGGTGGCGGCGGTGTCGAGATAGGCCCAGCCGGAGGGGATTGCGGGGAAGTCAGAGACGAGGTCCAAAGGCGCGCTCTCCCCTCCCGCTTGCGGGAGGGGCCGGGGGAGGGCCTGATCGAGGAAGCTGGAAGCGCTCATGAGTCCCCTCCCCTAACCCCTCCCGCAAGCGGGAGGGGAACAACCAGCCGCTCCAGCGCCGCATCGATCGCGGCCGCGAATGTCGGCTCGTCGTCCGATCCGTCGAACAGCCCGCTCACGAATGCGCGCAGCAGCAGGCTCTTGGCCTCCGCCGGGGGCAGCCCGCGGCTGGCGAGGTAGAAGAGCGCCTGCGCATCGAGTTCGCCAACGGTCGCGCCATGCGCACATTTCACGTCGTCGGCGAAGATTTCGAGCTCTGGCTTCGCATTCACGGTCCCGCTGCGATCGAGCAGCATGCCCTTCACCGACTGGACCGAATCCGTCTTCTGCGCGTCGCGCGAGACCGCGACCTTGCCGAGATAGGAGATCGTCCCCTTGCGGCCCGCAATGCCGCGCACCGTCTGGCGGCTGGTGGCGTTCGCCTCGAAATGGCGCACGGTCGTGATCAATTCGACCGTCTGCCCTTCGCCGCCGATCAGGGCCGCGTCGAGATCGAACGACGCGCCTTCATACAGCGTCACGTCGAGCACCACCCGGCCGAGCTTTCCGCCGGTGTTGACGAGCTGCATCGCGAAGGATGCGCCGACGCCGACCTCTATCGTGAAGTCGCGCACGGCCACCTGATCGGCGACGGCATCCTGGATCAGGCTCACGCGCCGGCTGTCGCCCGCCGCGACGATGATCTTCTCCGGCACCGGCACCGGCCAGACCCGTTCCAGCGCCGCGAGGTCGCTATAGCGCCAGGCTTCGTCGCGCCTGGTGGGGAGGGCGTGTACGTTCATTCCCTCTCCCCTTGTGGGAGAGGGTTAGGGAGAGGGGATTGGCCGAACCGGCTCGATGCCGGTGAGGACAAATAAGGGGCGCACGAGATCTTTTTGCGCCGCGGACGCGGCGCGCCCCTCTCCCCATCCCTCTCCCACAAGGGGAGAGGGAGAGTGCTTGCCGCGCTTCTCACGCCGCAATCTCCGCATAGCCTTCGGCCTCGAGCTGATGCGCGAGCTCAGGCCCGCCCGAGCGGACGATGCGCCCGCCCGCCAGCACATGGACGAAATCGGGCCGCACATAATCGAGCAGCCGCTGATAATGCGTGATCAGCAGCACCGCCTTGTCAGGCTTGCGCATGATCGTGTTGATGCCCGCGCCAACGCTGCGCAACGCATCGATATCAAGCCCGCTGTCGGTCTCGTCGAGGATGGCGAGCTTGGGATCGATGATCCCCATCTGCACCATCTCGGCGCGTTTCTTCTCGCCACCCGAGAAACCGACATTGACCGGTCGCTTGAGCATTTCGGGATCGAGGCCCAACGCATTCGCCTGCGCCCGCGCCAGCTTGATGAAGTCGCCGCCCGAGAGTGGCTCTTGTCCGCGCGCGCGGCGCTGCGCATTGAGCGCCTCGCGCAGGAATTGCAGGTTGGAGACGCCGGGAATCTCAACCGGATATTGGAAGCCGAGGAACAGACCCGCAGCGGCGCGCTCGTGCGGCGCCATTTCGAGCAGATCGGCGCCCTCGAATGTCGCAGAGCCCTCGGTCACCTCGTAACCGGGCCGCCCCGACAGGACATAACCCAGCGTGGATTTGCCTGCGCCGTTCGGCCCCATGATAGCGTGCACCTCGCCCGCGTTAAGCGACAAGGACAGCCCCTTCAGGATGAGCTTGCCATCGACTTCGGCATGGAGGTTGTTGATCTCAAGCATTCGTCTTGGCTGCCTTCGGCTTCATCTTCGTTACCTTGTGGACCGCACCGGTCCGGTCGTAAGTGGTCCACTCCCCTACCTGCTCGCCCTGCTCAAACCAGCCCGAGCGCATCCGGACACCATCCTTACGGAACCATTCCCAATAGCCGGTGTCGACGCCATCCAGCTTCTGTCCGCGCGCCCATAGCGAGCCGTCGCCATGGTGCAATTCATACGGAACGGACGCGCTCACCCCACACTCCCCTCAAGGCTGATCCCCAGCAATTTCTGCGCCTCGACCGCGAACTCCATCGGCAGCTGCTGCAGCACTTCCTTGGCGAAGCCGTTGACGATCAGCGCGACCGCCGCCTCCTGATCGAGGCCGCGCGACATCGCGTAGAAAAGCTGATCGTCGCTGATCTTGCTGGTGGTCGCCTCATGCTCGATCTGCGCGGTCGGGTTGCGCACCTCGATATAAGGCACCGTATGCGCGCCGCAGTCGCTGCCCAGGAGCAGGCTGTCGCATTGGGTGAAGTTGCGGACATTCTCGGCAGTCGGGCCGACGCGCACCAGCCCGCGATAGGTGTTGTCCGATTTGCCCGCCGAGATGCCCTTCGACACGATCGTCGATCGGCTGCCTTTCCCAAGATGGATCATCTTGGTGCCGGTGTCGGCCTGCTGGTAATTGTTGGTCACCGCGACCGAGTAGAATTCGCCGACGCTATTCTCGCCCGCGAGCACGCAGCTCGGATATTTCCAGGTGATCGCGCTGCCGGTCTCGACCTGGGTCCAGCTCACCTTGCTGTTCTTGCCCTGGCAGAGCGCGCGCTTGGTCACGAAATTGTAGATGCCGCCCTTGCCCTGGGCGTCGCCCGGATACCAATTCTGCACGGTCGAATATTTGATCTCGGCATCGTCCAACGCGACCAGTTCGACCACGGCCGCATGGAGCTGGTTCTCGTCGCGCATCGGCGCGGTGCAGCCTTCGAGATAGGAGACGTAGGCGCCCTTGTCGGCGACGATCAGCGTCCGCTCGAACTGGCCGGTATTGGCGGCGTTGATGCGGAAATAGGTGGAGAGCTCCATCGGGCAGTGCACGCCCTCCGGCACATAGACGAAGGTGCCGTCGGAGAAGACCGCCGCATTCAACGCGGCGAAATAATTGTCGTGCGCCGGCACGACCTTGCCCAGCCATTTGCGGACGAGGTCGGGATATTCCTTCAATGCCTCGCTGATCGAGCGGAAGATCACGCCCGCGCGCTCGAGCTCCGCGCGAAAGGTAGTCGCGACCGAGACGCTGTCGAACACCGCGTCGACCGCCACCTTGCGGCTGCCTTCGACCCCGGCGAGCACCTTCTGCTCCTCGATCGGGATGCCGAGCTTCTCATAGACGCGCAGGATTTCGGGATCGACCTCGTCCAGGCTGCCGAGCTTCGGCTTCTCCTTGGGCGCCGCGTAATAATAAGCGTCCTGATAATCGATCGGCGGGATCTTGAGCTTGGCCCAGTCAGGGCTCTCCATCGTCAGCCAGTGGCGATAGGCCTTGAGCCGATAATCGAGCATCCACTCCGGCTCGCTTTTCTTGGCCGAGATGAAGCGGACGATATCCTCGTTCAGGCCCTTGGGCGCGAACTCCTGTTCGATGTCGCTGGAGAAGCCATATTCATAGGCCTTGTCGACCGCGGCATGCGCCTCTGCATTCTTGGTCGCCATGTCAGGCCTCCACGGTTCCCCGGCGCAAGCCAGGGTCCAGATTCTCGTTCAGCGCCGGGCCCCGGCTTTCGCCGGGGAATTGTGAAAGACTTTCCAAACTCACTCCTGCCAGCGCGCCGCGCATGGCGCTGTTGACCGCATCCCAGTGTGGCCTGACGCGGCAGGTCTGCTCGACGCCGCAATCATGCTTGCCCGCTTCGACGCAGGCGGTCATCGCGATCGGCCCTTCGACCGCCTCGACGATGTCGGCCAGGCTGATCTCGGCGGCGCAGCGCGACAGTCTGAAGCCGCCGCCGGTCCCACGCGAGGAGACGATCAGCCCCGCCGCCGCCAACCGCCCGACCAGTTTTTGCGCGGTCGGCAACGGCACGCCCGTCTCCTCCGCAAGACAGGTCGCGCTGAGGCGCGCGCCATCCTTGCGGACGGCGGCTGCCAGCATCACGACCGCATAATCGGCAAGGTTTGAAAGGCGCATATGCTCAAATCGGATTGATTCGTTCCGATTGGGCAGATGGTCCTTTGGCGGCGGGGGGTCAAGCCACAGCGAATATAGAAAAAGTCGCGTCGCCCCAGCGAAAGCTGGGGCCTCAGGAGGCTCTCGGCGACGACGCCCTACTTCCGGGGATGCCAGCTTTCGCCGGCATGACGGCTAGCGCACATACATCGCCAACGCGTCGCGGCGGAATTGCCCCGCGCTGTCGGACCGGCTGTAGAACATGTGCCCACCCGCATAGAGGCTGAGCCTGACCCGCTGCGGCACGCCGAAGCCGGGCATCTGATCGATGATCAGCCGGCTCGCGAAATACGGGCAGGACAGATCGTCCATGCCGTGCGCGATCATCACCTGCATCTTGGGATCGTTCGCGATCGCCTTGCGCAAATCGGTGACGGGGGAATCGCTATTGTCGCGAATCCAGGCGCCGTTCACTTCGTAGGACAAGAGATTGTAGCGTGCGGCGATCTTCCAGCCGACCTGATTGGTCATGAGATCGACCGCCGCGCTGGTCGCGGGCGCGATGATCGCGTCGAGGATCGGATCGTTCGACTGCTGCTGCGGGGAGCCGGGAAAGGGATCGAAGGCGGTCACGTTCGAATCGTAGACCGATCCGATCTTGCCTTCGGAGCGATGCACTTCGCGCAGATAGGTGCCGGTATCGACCCGGCCCTCGCTCCGCCGAACGATCACGGGATCGAGACCGATATAGGCCGAGACCTTCGCGGTCATGCGCTCGATCGCCTGCGGATCCGATCGGCCGCGGAACAGATCGGCCGCATATTCGGTCCGGTCGTACGTTTCGACCTCGGCCAAGGCCGCCGGGCCGGTCAATTTGCCCTGCCGCTCAAGGTTCGCCGCCGCCATCGACGGCAGCGAAATCATGTAGGGCAAGGGCGACAGCGCATTCTGCCCGCCATCGACCGCGCCGGGGTTCAGATAGGGCGACACCATCGTGATGCCGTTGAGGCCCACGCCCAGCCGGCTTTGCAGGAAATAAGCGACGCGCGGAACGCGATAGCCGCCGTAACTTTCGCCGATCAGATAATGGGGCGCGGTCATCCGCCCGTTCCGGTTGAGCCAGTCGAAGATGACGCGGCCGAGATATTCGATATCGGCCTGCGCGGTGTAGAAATCCTTCTTGGTGCCGGCCTCGTCCTCCAGGCTGCGGCTGAAGCCCGTGCCCACGGGATCGATGAAGACCAGATCGGTGAAGTCGAGCCAGCTATTGGGATTGTCGCGCGCGACCGCACTGTCCGACGGTGCGTCGCCCTGCGCGCCGAACTGGACGCGCTTCGGACCGATCGCGCCGAAATTGAGGAAGGCGGACGCCGCGCCCGGGCCGCCATTGAAGGCGAAGGTCACCGGCCGCGCCTTGCCCGCGTTCGGGATCGTATAAGCGGTGAACACCACCTCGCCGATCTTCTTGCCCTTGGCATCGTTGATCGGGACCGTGCCGACGGTCACGTCATAAGCGACCGGCTTGCCCGCGATCACCGCGCTTTGGCGGATCGTCTTGTCGGCGGGAAGAGGCGCGAACTCGGGCGCGGCGGGTTTCTCATCGGCCGCGAAGGCGGGCGTCGCGGCCGCGAGCAGAAGAGCGGCGATCAGGCTGTGGCGCATGGAGATCATTCCCCCTCCAGGACATAAAGTTGCGCACACCATGTTCGAGCCGGGCTTGCCCGGCAAGCAGGAACGCGGGGGGAGGCGTGGGCGTTTGTAGCGCGAGGAGAACCGTCCATGACCGACCAAGCCATCGATCCGGCGAAAGCCCCCGAGGCCCCCGAGGTCCGGCCGGCCATCGACGCCGACGATATCAAGGAGCTGAAGCGCAATCCGTCGGACGAGGACGCCAAGCTCGACGTCGCGCTCGACGAGACTTTTCCGACCTCGGATGCGCCGTCCAACACGCAGCCGGGCAAGGGCAAGGACCCGGCGCCATCCTCGGGCTATGATCCGGAGGAGGAGGCGAAGCGCGCTGCGCGGCGTTGAGCCGCGCCGGTCAACTCGCGGCAGCGGGAAGCGGCGTGTGCTGCGAAAAGAGCGCGATCCAGTGGCCCGCGCGCTTCTGGAAGATATCGACCGACACGTCCTTCGCGCCGTGATGACGTACGATGGCGATATCGCCCGTGATCGCGATGGTCGAACTGCTCGGCAGCGGGGTTTTCGCCGCGCCGGGATGGGCGGCGGCATACGTGCGCGCGGAGGCGAGGACCGCCGGTTTGTCGTGATCCGCTCCGGTGGCGCCGACCGAAACATAATCGTCGGCCAATAGGCGATCGAGAAACCCCGCATCGCCCGTGACATAAGCGGCATTCCAGCCATCCTCGGCCGCGCGAACCGCGCCGACGTCGTCGGCGGTAGCGGGGGCGGTAGCGGCCGAAAGAGCGAGAGCTAATATCAGCATGGCAAACTCCATTCTCCCACCCGATCTACGGGACGAGGCGGACTTCTGTCATGAAGAAATGCGACCATGTGCCTCTCCCGCGGAGCCCCAAAACCCCACATCCACAATATCTGGCCCTCGGTTCGTCGCATTTCCCCTATCTGTGGCGCAAATGAGATGTTGCGCCGCAGCAGCATCCGTGATTCTCTCCTGAATAGAGCGAAAACGCAGGGTTAAGGGCCCGGCAACCATCGCCGTGCTAACCCTTTGGCTTCTCTCTGGGTGGGAGGGCAGTAATGGGCGTCCAGATGCGACCGGCCGATGGGGCGATGGCCCTGGCCGAAATGAAAGAATTTGCGGGCTTCCCCGCAGGCACGCAGCGGTACATCCGGCGTTCGCTGGATATCGGGCTGGCCCGGCAGGATGCGATGCGACGCTGGCCGCGCGACGTGGTCGAGGCCGCGAGCATCAAGGCGCAGGCGCGCATCTACAGTCGGCTGGATCATATCCGCGACGCTCTCCCCGACGATAGCGGGCTCGACCAGATGGAGCCGTTCTTTTCGCCGCTGGTGACGGTCACCGCATTCGACCTCGGCCAGGGCCGGCTCGACAGCTTCGCCGCCTATCGCTTCCTCTACGAGCGGTTGATCGGCGGCGGCGTTCGGCCGTGGCTGCCGGGCGCGTTCTGCGCGGCATCGGCGCTGCCTCACCTTCATCCCGAGAAGCGCCGGGTGCTGCTCCAGTCGATCAGCGAGGCCGCCGCCACCGCGCCTGGCTGGTCGAGCCGCCAGCCCTGCTTCTATCCGGAGTGGGTCGACAAGATCGAAGAGCCACTGCCGAACTGATGCGCACCGCCCTCGGCCTGCGCGCATGCAAAGGCGGGGCCGTGGCGGTGGGTCTGCGGATCGAACAGGGCGAACCGCGCCTGCTCGTTTCCACGTTCCTGAAAACCCACGAAGACGGCGATCGCCTGTCGCTGGAACCATATCGCGTCGCGGCCGAGATGGCGGCAAGCGCGCAAGGCGTGACGCCGGATATGGCTGCCGTGGTGGCCGAGGGACGCCGGCGGCAGGATGCATTTGCCGCGGAGGCGCTGCGGCGCCTGGTCGATGGATTTGCGGGCATCCGGCGAGAACGGGTCGTCGCGGCCTTGCTCGTCAATCGCGCCGGCTGGATCACCGACCTGCTCGCCTACAGCCTCGCCTTCGCGGATCATGTGCCGGTGGCCGAGGGCCTCGCGGTCCGCGACGCGTTGCGCGCCGCCTTCGTGCGGTGCGGGATCGAGGCGGTCGAACTGGACGAGAAATCGCTTCCTGACACGGCCCCCGCGATACTCGATCGACCGAAAGCGCAGATCGACGCCACGCTCAAGGCGCTTGGCGCGGAGGCAGGGAAACCGTGGCGAAAGGAGCAGAAGCTTGCCTGCCTTGCCGCCTGGATGGCGGCTGCGGGGCCGAACTGATGCAGGCCGAACAGCGGCGAATCGGGATTTCTTCGTTCGGTCGAACGTTCTCCTTTCATGCACACGACCCTAGCGGCAAACGCGCCACGCAATCCCCCGTCTCGCCTCGTCGAGGTGCAGATGGTCGTGGTGCGCGGCGTTATAATCGGGTGACAAGACCGTCGCGAACAGATTGCAGCCGCCGTCGCGTATATCGTGGAGAAACCGGCTTTCGGGCCCATCGCGTGTCCAGTCGCGCGCGATCATGATGCGCCGCCCGTCGCTCAACCGGAAACCCGCCACGTCCAACGCTCGGGCGCGCGCATGTTCGCTCCAGTCGCCGGTCGCGCGGCCGTAGATGCGACGGCACGCATAGCTGCCGAAATGCTCGATCGCGACGACATGCGCGCCGAGCCGCCGTTCGGCCGCGGGCTCGACCACCTCACGCTCCCACAGCACCAGCCCCGCCGCGAGGGGGCAGGCGAGCGGCGGCGGCGCGGGTTCGTATCGGATCGCGCGCCGCCCGCCATGGGTCCAGACCACGCCATCGTCAAAGCCGCATTGCGCGCGGCGTGAATCGGACAGCGCGCGATAGGCGATGTCCGCTTTGTCGAGCAGCGCCTTGCAACTGGGGCCGTCGGTGCTGGCGAGCTTGCCCGCGGTAGCAAGACCGATCGGCGCGTCGAGGTCGAGCGGCGTCCATGGCAGGTCCTGAGGCGGCAGGCGCGGAATGAGATAGACGAGAATCAGCGTCAGCAGGACGATGGCGACCAGCGTACGTGTCGCCAATCTTCTCAAGATCCGGAGGAACGGCATCGCCTTTCTCGACGTTCGGCGGCATGAGCCGTTCCGTTACGGTACCGCAGCCGGGGAGAAGTTCGCATGCCCGCCACCCGCCTCACCATCAAGCGCGTCGAGAAACCGTGGGGCCGGCGCGATCTGTGGCCCGCTTTCGAACCGGTGCCCGAAGGCGGCAATCCGATCGGGGAAATCTGGTTCGAGGTGCCGGGCGCGAAGGACGGCAGCGCGGGCGGCCCCGAGCTGCTGATCAAATATCTGTTCACCAGCGACCGGCTTTCGGTCCAGGTCCACCCCGACGACGCCACGGCGCAGAAGCAGGGCTATCCGCGCGGCAAGGACGAAGCGTGGGTGATCTTGCAGGCCGAGCCGCACGCATCGATCGCACTCGGCACCCTCAACGCAATGAGCAAGGACGAATTGCGCAGGGCTTCGCTCGACGGATCGATCGAAAACCTGCTCGACTGGAAAGCGGTCAAGAAGGATGACAGCTTCTATACGACGGCGGGCACAATCCATGCGATCGGACCGGGACTCACGCTGGTCGAGATCCAGCAGAATGTGGACCTGACCTACCGGCTTTACGATTATGGCAGCGATCGCGAGCTGCATCTCGATAACGGCGTCGAGGCGGCCAATCCGGTGCCTTATGTCGCCACCTACAAGCCGCACGATGTCGCGCCCGGGCGCGAGATCCTCGCCGACGGCCCGAAATTCGTGCTCGAACGCTGGCGCGAATCGGGCAGCGGGACGCTCGCAAGCGATGGCCGCCCGCTGTGGCTGGTCCCGCTTTCGGGCAAGGGCGAGATCGACGGAGGTCCGTTCGAAGCAGGCGGTGTCTGGCTTGCGCAAGGGGAAACGGCGCTCACGCTGGAGGAAGGGGCCGATATGCTGGTGGCCTATCCTGGGTCGGGAGTGATCGAGGGCATTTGGGGCTGACCCATGGTCGTCACCCCAGCGAAAGCTGGGGTCTCGTGAGGCAAGGGAATCCCCTCTCCTGAGATGCCAGCTTCCGCTGGCATGACGATTGAGGCGAGAAGCGGCGCGCGCCCATATCGGCTCCGTTACATCGTACTGTCACAAAACTGTCCTACCCGACTCCCCGTCGGCCAAAACGGGCCGGTCTAAGGGGATTTTACATGACAATCCGTCGCACGCTGCTCGCCGGGGCGGGGCTCGGCGCGCTCGCGCTTTGCGCCACGCCGACTTTCGCCAAGGCTCCGGTCCATCACAAGAAGGCCTCGGCCTCCTCCTCCGCCGACAGCGCGCTGATCGCGCAGATCAAGGCGCTGCAGGAGCAGGTGTCGGATCTGAGCGCGCGCCTGAACGTCCAGGAAGCGGCACAGCGCGAGACCGTCGCCAACGTGAATAATGCACAGGTTGCCGCGTCGTCGGCCGCCAGCCAGGCCGCGCAGGCGCAGACCGCCGCCGCCAAGGCGCAGACCGCGGCAGCGGACGCTTCGGATACCGCGAAGAAGGCCGTTCCGGCCGCGGTCAAGGGCGAGCTCGCGAGCTTCTCGAAGGGCAAATGGTGGGATTCGACCAGCGTGTCGGGCCGCATGTATTTCAACTTCTCGAACGTCGACACCAAGGTCAACGGCGTGAAGCCGACCGGCGCCGGCTCGGTCAACGGCACCGGGTTCAACATCAAGCGCTTCTATCTGGGCGTCGATCACACGTTCAGCCCGATCTTCGCCGCCAACGTGACGATGGACGTCTCCAACGTCGTCGGCCAGACGAGCAACACCAACTTCACCTCGACCGGCACGCCCGCGGGCACCAACCTGCCGGGCCTGGTCGGCAAGGGCTTCTACATCAAGAAGGCCTATCTGCAGGCGAAGCTCGACCCGGCCTTTATCATCCGCCTCGGCGCGGCCGACCTGCCGTGGGTTCCCTATGTCGAGAATCAATATGGCTATCGCCATATCGAGAATACGATCGCGGACCGCACCAGCTTCGCGACCTCGGCCGACTGGGGTATCCACGTCCTCGGCGATCTCGCCGGCGGCCTGGTCAGCTACCAGGTCTCGGTGGTCGACGGTGGCGGCTATCGCAACGTCAAGGTCTCGAACTCGGTCGACGTCGAAGGCCGCGTGTCTTTGAACTATAAGGGCTTCTATGCGGCCGTCGGCGGCTATACGGGCAAGCTCGGCAACGACACCGAGGGCGCTGTGACCCCGAACACCGCCAGCCGCGAGAATGCGCTGATCGGCTACAAGAACAAGATGTTCAATGTCGGCGTCGAATATTTCCACGCCAAGGATTACAAGAACGTCACCAGCGCGACCGAGGATAAGTCCGACGGCATCTCCGCTTTCGGCAACGTCAACTTCCACAAGAATTGGAGCGTGTTCGGCCGGTACGACTGGATCAAGCCGACCAAGCTTACCAACGACAATACCAAGGACAATTATTACAACGTCGGTCTCCAGTGGGAGCCGGTCAAGATCATCGATCTCGCGCTCGTCTACAAGCATGAGAAGGTCGAAAACGGTGCGCTCGGCACGGCCAACGGCACGATCGGCGGCGCCAACCCCACCGGCTCGCTCACCGGCGGCCGCGGCACCTACGACGAGTTCGGCCTGTTCGGCCAGCTGCGCTTCTAAGCGTAACGCACTCCTCTCCACCCAAAACTGGGCGGCCCGGGAAACCGGGCCGCCTTTTTCTTGTTCGGGCAGGGGCATAAGCCAGGCTTATCGATCGCGCGCGACGATTTGCTGGCGAACCTGCCGGGCCCAAGCCAGGGAAAGGTCGAAAGGATCGCCGATGACTTTGAAAAAAATCCTGGATCCGCTGGCGCTCAGCCGCGCGATCACGGCCTCGTACGACAATCGCCCACTGACCGAAGTCAATGACCATGAGGTTCGGATGGGGGTCATGACCGAACCCTATGGCTGGCACCGCCATCCCGATTCCGACGAGACGTTCCTGACAGTCGACGGCGATCTCATCATCGAATTCGAGGAGGGCCCGGTCCGGCTCGCCCCCGGACAGATGCTCACCGTTCCGCGCGGCACGCTCCATCGCACCCGGCCGGCGGGCGCGCGGTCCGTCAATCTCACTTTCGAAAAGACCGGCGCCGCCACCGAATTCGTCGAGCCATAGGAAAAGAGCGCCTCCGGCATCCCGGGACCGCCCTTTCTTGTCCGAGACCTATGAATGCGACCGGCTGCCCGCCTCCAAGGCCGATGCCAATAGCGAGAGGGCGCACGAGGCTGGCTGCGTTCGCCTTGGCAGGCGGTTCGCGCCATACTAGGGTCGGGCCCTCGCTTGGCAAGGCAAGCCTTCAAGGATGATTAGTGCCCACGATTAGTGATGTCGCCGCCGCCGCCGGCGTCTCAATGACCAGCGTGTCACGCGTGTTGAACAACAAGGCTCATGTGCGTCCGGCTCTTCGAGAGCGCGTCCTTAAAGCGGTCAGCAGCCTCTCCTACAGACCAGACATCGCCGCCCGCCAACTCGCCGGGACCAAGTCGTTCGTTCTGACTCTCCTGATCCCTGAATATAATGCCAGCTATTATGCCACCCTGGTGGTTGCTGCCGCTGCGGAATGCCGCAAGCAGAATTATCATCTGCTGTCCGGGACAATCGAGCCGGGCGAGCCTGTGAAGGAGGCGCTCGAACGCGCGACGGCAGGTGTGCGACCGGATGGGATCATCTTGCCGCCCCCGCTGGGCGATGATCCTGAACTTGTCTCCACCATTGCCGCTGCGGAAATTCCACTGGTGCGGCTATCGAGCCTGTCGGATGGGTATGGCAGTCTGATCAATGCCCCCGAATTCGAAGCGTCCATGGACCTTATGCGGCACCTGTTGCAGCTCGGACATCGTCGGATAGGCTTCATCGCGCCACCCGCAGGGCATAGTGCCGCGAGCGCACGACTGTCGGCCTATGAACAGGCGCTCAAGGAGGCGAACCTGCCGCTGGACCCAAGCCTGATCGAAGCGGGGAACTTTACGTTTGCATCGGGTGCATTGGCCGCGCGCCGGCTTCTCGCATGTTCCGCCCCCCCAACGGCCATCTTCGCATCCAACGACGCGACGGCCTTGGGTGTTTTGGCGATCGCTGCCGAGCAGAAGCTACGCGTTCCCCAGGATCTCGCGATCGCCGGATTCGATGACTCGCCTGGCAGCCGTATGTGCTATCCGGCGCTGACCACGGTGCGGCAGCCCATTGCGGACATGGCGCGCGCCGCTGTGCTCACCTTGCTCGGCAAGGACGCCGGCGAGCGGCCGGAACACCGATTGATCCTGCGAGGTTCGACGACCGGGCATGACATGTTGGTGCTCGACACGGTTGACGCCTGATCGAGCCAAGACGCCGGGATCCGGCAACGTCAATCCTTCCAGTGCTTTGCCGGCAGGCTAATGGCAACGCTCGGCCCCAGATGCTCGGCGTCGCTGCCGAGGGCGAAACGGTAGAGACCCGCTCTGATAGTCCAGCCCGCCCGGGCCCAGTCGGCGAGCAAGCGCGGATCAAGATCGAGCGAGATTTCTCGGCGCTCCCCCGGCGCCAGTTCAACCTTCTGGAAACCAACCAGCCGCTGCCGAGGCCCGTCGGGGCGGCCGACGAGGTACAATTGCGCAACCTCCGCTCCCGCGCGCCGGCCGCTATTGGCGACCGTGAAGCGGGCATGCAGGCCGGACAGGACCAATCCGCTCACCTCGAAGCTCGTATAGCTAAGGCCGAAGCCGAAGGGGTACAGCGCCTTTTGGCTTTGGCGGGCATTCCAGCGATAGCCGATGTCGGAGCCTTCGATATCGTAGTTGACGGAAAGTCTCTCCCCCGCTTTCGGGCGGCCCAGAAAATCGGGCTGGATCGTTCCCAATCCCGGCAGGACCGGCCGTGGCAGTTGACCAAGGCTTGCAGGGAATGTGACCGGCAATCGGCCGCTGGGGTTCGTCTCGCCAAACAGGACCGAAGCAATGGCCTCCCCTCCGCGACCGCCCGGATACCAGGCCTGAAGGACCGCCGCCGTGTCGTTCAACCACGGCATAAGCACAGGACCACCGGTCTCGAGCACCACGATCGTTCTGGGGTTCGCCTTCGCCACCGCGGCAATAAGGTCGTCCTGCCCATAAGGCAGCGACAGATCAGGTACGTCGAAGCCTTCGCTGCGCCATCCCGTCGCGAATATGATCGCGACATCCGCATCCTTGGCCGCCTGAACCGCATCGGTGAGATAATTGCCCCGCGTGAAGGTAACGTCCGCGGCGGGGAGCCGCTTTGTGATCGCGGTGAGCGGCACCGACCTATGGTAGGTTTCCTGGAGGATAGCAGCGAGTGGCCCCTCTCCGCCCACGGGTACCGAAGCGGCGGGCCCTCCGGTCATCTGCACCTGGCTCGACCCTCCGCCCGAGACCACGCCCGTATCTGCGTAGCCGCCGATCACGGCAACGCGCTTCACCGCCGCAGCGAGGGGCAGGGTATCATTCTGGTTGCGCAGGAGAACGATGCCCTCCCGGGCGACCTCGTCCGCCACAGCCAGGCCAGCTTCGACATCGAGCGGCTTCTTCTCGGGTGGCGCGCTGTCGAGTCCGTTCGCGTAAATCGCGTAAAGAATGCGCCGATTCATGTCCGCGAGCCGTGCCGCGTAGCGCCGGTCGCTGGCAGCCGCCTGTTTGAGCGGCGCGCCGAAGAAAAGCTGACGATCAAGCTGCGCGCCGGATTGCTGATCGAGTCCGTTGAGCGCGAATTCGAGGCCGTGAACCGCGCCCCAATCGGACATTACGAAGCCCTTGTAATGCCAATCCCGCTTCAGGACCTGGTTCAACAAATAATCGCTGCCGCACGCATAGGCACCCTCGACCTGATTGTAAGCGCACATGACCGAGCCCGGGTTTCCCCGTTCGATGGCAATCTGAAAGGCCAGAAGATCGCTTTCGCGCGCGGCCGCGTCTGACAGTCTCGCATCAAGGAAACCGCGCGCGGTTTCCTGACTGTTGAGCGCGAAATGCTTTACGGTGGAGATCATGCGATTGGATTGGATTCCAGCGATGGCCTCCCCTGCCAGAACGCCTGCAAGCAGCGGATCTTCGCTGAAATATTCAAATGTGCGGCCGTTGCGCGGATCGCGCATCAAATTGACGCCGCCTGCCAGCAGAACGTTGAACCCTTTGGCCTTCGCCTCGGCGCCGATGGTGGCGCCGCCCTTTCGCACCAAAGCGGGGTTCCAGGTCGCCGCCTGGGCCAGACCCGAGGGCAGAGGGGTCGCGCCCTCAGGACCGCGCGCCCCATTATTGTAGGCTACGCCCAGGCTCGCATCCGTTTCGGTCAGGTTCGGTATCCCGAGCCTTGGCACGCCGGCGACATAACCCGCACCCAGCACCGCTTCCGGCGGAAGCATCGTATCCCCGAAGAGAGGGAGCGCCAGAATGCCGTGCGTCATCATGACCCGCTCGTCCGGCGTCATCTTTGCCTCGACGGTCCTTGCCCGCGCTTCCGCGACATCGACGGCACGGCCCCAGGCTGCGGCGGGAAGTCCGAGCGCGAATGCCGCACCCAGCAAAAGCGCCTTCTGCACGCGAAGAACCTTTCTTGAAAGAGAGCCGCTGGAGCGGTCCGTTGCTGCGACAATCATGGATCAGAAGGCGAACCGCGCCTTGACCCCAACGTAGCGCCGGGCCTCACGGGGCAGCACCGCCGCCAGCAGTCCGGTCGACCCGCCGCTGGCCGGGAAAATGTTCGCCGCATAGTGCTTGTTCAGCACGTTGTTGACGAAGAAGGCGACCCGAAGCCCCGTCGGCCCGCCCGGCTCGACCCCGAACGTTGCGTTGAGGATGCCATAGCCCTTCTGCACCGAGAGCGGATTTCTGAGCAGGTCGTAATTCACCGCACCCTGGTAGCTGAAATCAGCCCCGACAAAGCCGTGGTAGGGCAGGTTCGGAAGCATGATGTTGTAGGTTGCCCCGACATTCCATTTGATCCGGGGTGCGTTGGCCAATCTTATCCCTGCGAGATCCTGGCCGGTGGCGGTTGAAGGGCCGGAACCGTCCAGATCCCTGCATCCTTGCGCCGCGCTCTGGCCAGCATAGCAGGGGGCGTTGGGATAGGACCGGATTACCGCATCGGTGTAGCTCAACGCCCCATCGAGCCGCAGGTCGCGCGTCGGTTTCGCCGACATTTCGAGCTCGACACCGCGCGTCCGAAGCTTTCCGACATTGTTCAGGAAAACCTGGATCGTGTTGTCGGGCAGGACCTGGCCGGATTGCGCCTGGAAGTTCTTATAGTCGGTCCAGAAGCCCGCAATGTTCACCTGGATGCGATTGTCGAGAAACCGGCTCTTCAAGCCCAGCTCGTAGGCGTGCGAGCGTTCGGCGAGCACGGGCTTCCTGGCTCGCAGCGGCGTGAAACCGGAACTCACGTCGAACCCCGGCCCCTTGTAGCCGGTCGCGAACGACGCATAGGCCATTACGCCTTGGGTCAGGTCCTGCCTGAGCGCGATTTTGCCCGTGACTGTATTGTCCGAATTCTTGCCGCTGCAGGTTGCGATACAGGTCGCATTGTTCGCCGGCGGAGCAGCCGGGACGATCAGGTTCTGAAAGGCGACGTCGATATTCTGGCGATTGAAGCGGAGCCCGCCGTCCACATGCGTGGTCTGGCCGATGTTGAGCGTCGACTGGGCGAAGGCGGCAAATGTCTCGGTACCGGCATTGGCGCTCCACTGCGCGGCGACCGCCGATCCGGCCGGCCCGCGGTTGAACGACCGATAGGTACGCCCGTTCGAATAATAGGCGCCCAGCACATAATCCAGCGTGCGCTTGCCGGTCGAAACCAGCCGAAGTTCCTGCGTGAATTGGCGGGCGTGGAACGGGCCGCCGGCGAAAATCCCGTCGGCCAGACTCAGGACCGGCGCGGTCGAGAGGTCATAATCTTCGAGGAAACGGAACTTCCAATCCTGATAGCTCGAGACGGAGACGAGCCGGGCACCGCCCAGGTCCAGCGTAGCGCGGCCGCTGCCGAGGAACTGCTTGGTGCGATTGCTCGGTTCGATGTTGAAGCGGACGTTCCGGTTGTCGAGACCGGGCGTGATGCCGTTCAGATAGGGAGCGATCGGCGTGCCGAAGAGCGTCGCTCCCGCCGGCACGGCGACCAGCGGGCGCGCGGTGCCATGCGTATTGTCGACCGAATAGCTGGCGGTCAGATCGATTGCCAGGGCAGAGGATGGCGTGAGCGACACGCGACCCCTGACGCCATAATCCTCACCGTTGTTGAGCCTATGTCCCGTCTGGAGATTGTGAATGTCGCCTCTGCGTGAATCGTAGAAGCCGTTGAGCCGGAAGCCGACACCGTCCGCAACCGGGCCGGATATCATTCCCTCAACCCGCTTTTCCGAATCATCGGTCAAGGTGAACCCGCCCGTACCGGTGAGCCGTGCGCTCGGGTCCTGCGAGACGATATTGATCGCGCCGGCAGCGGCGCTCCTCCCGAACAACGTGCCCTGGGGACCGCGCAGGACTTCGATGCGGGCGATATCGCTCAAGCCCGAAAATGCTTGCGATTGCTGCAGGAGGGCGACGTCGTCGACGATAACGGCAACCGAAGGCTCTACGCCGACGCTGAAGGCATAGGTGCCGATCCCGCGAAGATTGATCGACGCATTCGCAGGCGTGTTGCTCTGTGTCACTGTCAGGCTCGGAGCAAGACGCGTCAGATCGGAGACCGTCGCGACGTTGCGGTTGACCAGCGTCTCGGCCGTTATCGCGGTGACCGCGACGGGCACGCTCTGCAGGCTTTGCTCACGCTTCTGCGCGGTGACGACGACCTCTTCGAGACGCCCCGCCTGATCAGATCCAGTCGATCCGGCTTGCGGCCCCGGCGATGCCTTCGGATCATCACCCGCCGCGGATGGCGCGGCTGAACGAGGCGCATCCTGGGCGGCGACGGGAGCAACGCACCCGACCAGAGCGGCAGTACACAACAGATTCAGTGCATATCGCATGACGGCAACCCCTCCATGGCCATTTTGGCTCAATTGGCCTGACCAGTATCGGAATTGGAAGCGCTGTCAATTGAAATTGGAAGCGCTTCCAATTTTGGCGATTTGGATGGCGGAGCGGCAAAAGCACTCGATGAGCGCCCTTGGCGCACGCTGTCGAGACTGATCTCGCAGTGAATACGCCTCTTTTGTCCTGACCAGTTTGCCGATAGAAGCGAACCAAGTAACGGACGGTTTTGGCGGGCAGCGGCTCCACAGGCGAGGGACGATATGGCTGAGACACCGCCGGGCGAGCGGCTTTACCAACGGCTTGCCAGGCATCTGGTGGGAGAATTGTCGAGCGGCAGGTATCGCGTGGGCGACCGGCTGCCTCCCGAACGTGAGCTGTCGCAGGACTATAATATCAGTCGTCCGGCCGTTCGGGAGGCGATGATCGCGCTGGAGGTACAGGGCATCATCGAGTTGCGCGCCGGTTCCGGAGCCTATGTTCGGCGGCTGCCGGGACAGGATGACCAGCCGAGTTTTGCGATCACCGCATTCGAGCTGACCGAGGCTCGGTTGTTGTTCGAGGGAGAGGCGGCCGCCCTTGCTGCGACCCACATCACCGACGAGGAAATCGCGTTTCTCGACAAATTGATCGAGGACATGCGCCGCGAGAATCTGCAGCCGAAGGTGACCGAGGAGGCCGATCGGGAGTTCCATCTCGCCATTGCCCGCGCGACTCGCAATTCAGGCATCGTGGCCACCGTGGAGCAATTATGGCGCCTCCGTTCCACGTCTCCCGAATGCGCCCTGCTCCATTACAAGGCGCGCAACGCACAGGTACGTCCAGTCCTGGACGAGCATGTGGCGATCCTCGATGCGCTGCGCGCCCGCGATCCAGGCGCGGCCCGAACGGCGATGCGGGGACATCTTGCCGCGGTCATTGAACACCTTCTGTTCGCAACCGAGGAACAGGCGATCGAAGCGGCGCGCAAAGCCGTTGCGAGCACCAGAGCGCGATACCGGTCCGCGGCGCACCTTTGACCTGTCTGGCCATATGGAATAATTGGTCAGGACAAAACTGATGTCCGATCGGGGAAAATATGCGGAAATTCTTGTGGCCTGCGATAGCGGCACTGATGTTTGCCTTCCCCGCCTCGGCATATCGGGCCGGCCGCGTGACCGTCCCGCTCACGAATGGCTGGCGCTTCAGTCTGGGGAATTCCGCCGAGGGCGCCGAGGCACCCGACTTTGACGATGCGGCATGGCCGATCGTCAGCGTACCGCACAGCTGGAATCGCGTCGGCTATTATCTCCCGCACCCCGAGACGCACCTCAACCGCAGCGACAATGTCGACAAGACACAGGGGATCGGCTGGTATCGACTCGCTCTCTATCCGTCCGCCGACTTCCGTGGGAAGCGCGCGTGGCTGCAATTCGATGCCGCCAGTCGCATAGCGACCGTATGGCTCAACGGGATATTGCTAGGAGAGCATAAGGGCGGCTTTTCGCGCTTTCGGTTCGATGCGACGAACGCGCTGCGTCTAGGTGGCCGCAACCTGTTGACGGTCAAGGTCGACAACAGCCAACCAGCACCCGGCAGCGCGACCGCCGACGTGCTTCCACTTGCCGGCGACTTTTTCGTGCACGGCGGCCTCTACCGTCCGGCAAGCCTGATCGCGATGGATCCCGTCCATATCGACATGCTCGATCATGGAGGCCCCGGCGTGTACGCGACTACGAAGACGATCGGCGCACCGGGGGCGACGGTCGCCATAATGAGCCGATTGCGAAACGATAGCGGCCGCATGTCGTCCCTGCAGGTGATCGCGCAGCTTGTCGACGCGGCGGGCCGTGTCGCCGCCCAGGAACGGCGAGCTATCCGCATCGCTCCGCACCAGGGGCTGGAGCTGGAGCAGAGCCTGCATCTCGCGCACGCGCATCTTTGGCGCGGTACGGACGATCCCTATCTCTACCGCCTCACCGTACGATTGGTCGACACGGACGGACGGCTGCTCGATCAACTCGATCAGCCCTACGGCATCCGTCAGATGCGCTTCGATCCCACTCGGGGCTTCCTGCTCAACGGCAAGCCATATCCCCTGCACGGCACGGGTTATCACCAGGACAGAGAGGGGAAGGGCTGGGCGATCAGCGCGGACGATGTGGCCGGCGACGTCCGCATTCTGCGCGAAATGGGCGCGAACGCCATCCGGTTGACCCATTACCAGCATGGACAAACGATTCACGATCTTGCCGATCGCTACGGCCTGATCGTCTGGGACGAAATTCCGCTGGTCAGCATGTGGACGCTCGGCCACGCGAGCGAAGCCTCGCCCGGACTGAGAGCCAATGCCCGCCAGCAACTCATCGAGGAAATCCGCCAGGACGGCAATCACGCGTCGGTGGCGACCTGGGGAATTGCCAACGAGGTTGATTTCGGTGCCTCTATTCCCGCCTTCATCAGCACGGCGAACGGGATCCCTCCCGATCCCTTCCCGCTGCTCCGCGACTTGAACGCGCTCGCGCATCAGCTCGACCCGAGCCGGCCGACAAGTTTGGCGAATTGCTGCGAAGGCGATTTGCTCGGGCCGAACTCGCACGTTCCCGTCACGGCACAGGTGGTCGATCTGAACGGCGCGAATCGCTACTTCGGATGGTATTACGGAACGCGCACGGGTCTCGGCGCAAATCTGGATTCGCTCCGGGCCACCCGTCCAGACCAGCCGCTGGCGGTGACCGAATATGGCGCGGGCGGCGCAACCAGCATTCATACCGACAATGTGACCGGCGGACCGGTCGATGCCCGCGGCCGTGCGCAGCCCGAGGAGGTGGAAAGCTGGATCCATGAGGCAAATTGGCCCGATATCGCCGCCAGGCCTTTTCTCGCGGCAAGCTGGCTTTGGACCAGCTTCGACTTCGCCACGACGGTGCGCCGCGAAGGCGACGCCGAGGACATCAACACCAAGGGCCTCGTGACGTACGACCGCAAGGTCAAGAAGGACGCCTATTATTATTACAAGGCCAATTGGACCGCGACCCCGACGGTGCACATCAATGGCCGCCGCTACGTCGATCGCGCTTATGCCGTGACCGACGTCCAGGTTTACAGCAACGCGCCTGCGACCGAACTTATCGTCCGCGGCACATCAATGGGCGTGCGCGCGAATTGTCCCCGGAACGTCTGCGTCTGGGAGCGGGTTCGATTGGCGACAGGAGAAAATGACGTCGTCGCTCGTGGGCGCTTCAAGAGCGGGCCTGTCGAGGATCGCCTGACGTGGCGCCTCGATCCGGCCGTCGCACGCACGATCAGGATCGACAGCGGGGCATTGGTGGCCGCGAAAAGCGACGAAGGATTGTACGGCTCGGACAATTTCTTCGAGGGCGGGGAGGCTACCATGATGGGTAAGGCATCGGATTTTGGCAGGCCCGCGCAACCGGTTCATATCGCGGGCACCTCTGACAGCGCGGTCGCCGCAACCTACCGGCACGGCGACTTCGGCTATCACGTGCCGCTCAATGACGGTCGCTATCTTGTCACCCTCACGTTCGTGGAACCATCCGCGGGCGACGGAGAACGCCTCTTCGATGTAAGCGCGAATGGAGCAACTGTTCTTTCCGCCATCGATGTCGCCAATGCAGCGGGCGCGCGCCTGACCGCGGTGCGGCGCAGCTTCGCCGTCGAGGTACGGCAGGGGCAGCTCGATCTGCGGTTCAAGCCGTTGAAGGGAGAAGCGATCGTATCGGCTATCGAGATCGCGCGACAATGACGTGCCTCGACATTGCTCGTTGCGGCAAATGACGATCTGATCGACCGCCTCTTCAGCATGTGCCGGGCGTCCCGCCGTTGAACGCGCCACGCATTTGGGCATGCACGCTGCTAGAGCCGTTTTCGCTAAGTTGGATTCAACCGCGAAAGCCCTCTCCCTTTGAGGGAGAGGGCTGGGTGAGGGTGTCCCGCACTACAGGTTCGGGCGCTCGCCATCTGTCGTTGGACGGCCGCCTAAGATGCACAGGACCGATAGAAAAAGGGCGGCCCCGGCATCCCGGGACCGCCCTTTCCTTGTCCGAAGACTGGTCGCTTAGCGCTTCGAGAACTGGAAGCTGCGGCGCGCCTTGGCCTTGCCGTACTTCTTACGCTCGACCGCGCGGCTGTCGCGGGTCAGGAAGCCGGCTGCCTTGACCGGCGCACGCAGCACCGGCTC
>Ga0070660_100000383_pt1 | contig 29464 bp, 31 predicted proteins | sample KBSC33metaG_FD_64670 | JGI IMG/M metagenome (GOLD analysis project Ga0070660, IMG submission 64670) | Corn rhizosphere microbial communities from Kellogg Biological Station, Michigan, USA - KBS C3-3 metaG | ecosystem: Host-associated > Plants > Roots > Rhizosphere > Soil ... | reverse complement strand
TGGCAAGGGCCTGATGGCGGCGTCGCTCGCGGCGTTGCTCCAGGCGCGTGGCCACAGGGTCCGCATCCGCAAGTTCGATCCCTATCTCAATGTCGATCCGGGCACGATGAGCCCGTATCAACATGGTGAGGTCTACGTCACCGACGATGGTGCCGAGACCGATCTCGATCTGGGGCATTACGAGCGTTTCACCGGCGTACCCTCGCGCCAGTCGGACAACATCACCTCGGGCCGGATCTACCAGTCGATCATCCAGCGCGAGCGTCGCGGCGATTATCTGGGCGCGACCGTGCAGGTGATTCCGCACGTCACCGACGCGATCAAGGAATTCGCGCGCGCCGAGACCGACGATCTCGATTTCGTGTTGTGCGAGATCGGCGGCACGGTCGGCGACATCGAGAGCCTCCCCTTCATGGAGGCGATCCGCCAGCTCCGGAACGATCTCGGCCGCGATCAGACCTGCTTCGTCCATCTGACGCTGGTGCCCTACATCGCCGCGGCGGGCGAGCTGAAGACCAAGCCGACGCAACATAGCGTGCGCGACCTCACCAGCCTCGGCATCCAGCCCGACGTGCTGGTCTGCCGTTGCGAGCGGGAATTGCCCGAAACCGAGCGCGCCAAGATCGCGCTCTTCTGCAACGTACCCAAGAGCGCGGTCATCCCCGCGCTCGATGCTGCCAGCATCTATGCGGTGCCGATCCAATATAGTGCGGCCGGCCTGGACGAGGCGGTGCTGCGCGCCTTTCATATGGAGCCGGGCGCGGCGCCCGATCTGCGCCGCTGGCACGACATTGTCGACGCACTGGAGAATCCCGAGGGCGAGGTCACGGTCGGCGTGGTCGGCAAATATGTCGGCCTGCCCGATGCGTACAAGTCGCTGCACGAGGCTTTGGTCCACGGCGGCATCGCCAATCGGGTCAAGGTCAACATCCGCTGGCTCGACGCTGAATTGTTCGAACAGGACGAGGAGGAGATTGCCGCGCGCCTCGAGCCGCTCAATGCGATCCTCGTGCCAGGCGGGTTCGGGGAGCGCGGCAGCGAAGGCAAGATTGCCAGCGTGACCTTCGCGCGCGAACGCAAAGTCCCTTATTTCGGCATCTGCCTCGGCATGCAGATGGCCTGCATCGAGGGTGCACGAAACACGGCCGGCATCGCGGCGGCATCGACCACGGAGTTCGGCGCGACCGACGAACCCGTCGTCGGCATGATCACCGAATGGATGAGCTCTGAGGGCATCCAAAAGCGCGAGCAGGGCGGTGATCTCGGCGGCACGATGCGGCTCGGCGCTTATGATGCGAAGTTGACCGGCAACAGCCATGTCTCGACGATTTATGGTTCGACCGACATCTCGGAGCGGCATCGCCATCGCTATGAGGTCAACGTCCATTACCGGCAGGCGCTCGAGAAGGGCGGGCTCGTCTTTTCCGGGATGTCGCCCGACGGCGAACTGCCCGAGATCGTCGAACGGCCGGAACACCCGTGGTTCATCGGCGTGCAGTTCCATCCCGAGCTGAAATCCAAGCCGTTCGATCCGCATCCCTTGTTCGCGAGCTTCATCGAAGCCGCGCTCAAACAGAGCCGACTTGTTTGATGCTGGGTCTGCGCACGCTTTTCGGACGCGAAACATCATGGCTCAGACATTTTCCGAAGACGCATCAGCGGCTTCGCTCCCGCTATCTGGTGCGCCACACGATGGCGGTGCCGATGAGCGAAGGGCTGCTGCTGTGCCGCATTCTCGGGCCGTATAAATTCTATTGCGACCCCGACGACCGGGGAATCTCACCCAACATTATCATGGACGGCTATTGGGAGCCGCGCACGACCGAAGCGATCGTGGATCGCGTGGCACGCGGCATGACCGTCATCGATGCCGGGGCCAATCTCGGCTATTTCACCATGCTGATGGGACTGCTGGTCGGCGCGCACGGACGCGTCCTGGCATTTGAACCGGTTGCTGCTTCGGTTCGCCGCCTGAAATACAGCCTGCTCATCAACGGTCTGGTCGAGCGCACCACCGTCTATCAGGAGCCGCTCGGCGACGAAGAGGGCCGCGAGGTCAACATCATCATTCCGGCGAATCTGGAGGGCGGCGCGCATATCGCCAATTCACCACTCAACGGTCGCGACGCGGTGTCGGCGCGCACCCGCCGGCTCGACCTGATTCCCGGCGCGTTGGATGCGACCCTCGTCAAGATTGATACCGAGGGCATGGAACATGCCATCTGGCAGGGCATGGCCGGCATGATCGCCGGGCCCAACCTTCGCTACGTCATCGTCGAATTCACCCGCGACGGCTACAGTGATCCGGGCGCCTTCCTCGACGAGGTGGTCGCTGCGGGCTTTCGCCTGATGCATATCCATGACCGCGACGGCGTCGTGCCCACCACCCGTGAAAAGATATTGAGCGGCCCGTGGCTGCAGATGTTGCTGTTCGAACGCTAAAGCGTGAATCAGGCTCGTTCAAATAGCTGAGATCGCCTGGGCGATCAGACGTGGAGGATGGCGCGCAGCATCGGTTCGAGAATTGTCGCCGCGCCCTGTTCGGTATTGGCGAGCAAAGCGAGGTCGGTCCGGTCGTCGGGAAAATGGAACAGCCACGCGTCGAAACCCGGCGCCTGACCCCGTTGCCAGAAAGCGCGGCGACCGAACAATCGGCCAATTTCGATCCCGAAGCCGCGCGCGTGGCGGTCGAGAAAAGGCGCGAGGACCGGACAGGGACTGCCCGTTTTCCCCGCCGCGACCATCATATCCATCGTGCCACGCGCGAGAAGCCGCCCGCCGTGGAGCGCGCGGTTCCAGAGCAGCAGGTCTCCGGCGGTGGTGTAGAGGCCATCGGCCGCAACCGTCACAGGGCTCGTGCCAACGTTGCAGAAGTCGTGCGCGCGTTCGGCCGCCAGCCGATAACCCGATGCGCGATGGGGCGCGACCTGCGGGGGGCTGGGGAAACCGCTGGTCGTCATGCCCGCCGGCATCAGCAAAGCATCGGTGACGAATTTCGCGAAGCTTTCGCCCGTGACATGTTCGATCACGCGCCCCAACAGCGCATAGGCCGCTTCGTCGGCCAGCAACAGATCCGCTAAATTGATCTGCTCCGCGCCCGGCTCGGACGGCAGAAAGATATCGAGCCTGTCGGTCAGGCGCAGCTCACCCCGCTCGGCGAGCAACAGGATCGCGGCGGCGGTGAATTGGCGCGTGCAGGCGCCGATCCGGAACAGGCTGCATTCGTTGACGCTGGAGCCGGTTTCGAAATTGGCCTGGCCGAAAACGGCGGTGGCCGGACATTTGATCGGCAGGCAGAAACCGAGACCAATTCCCGCGCTGTAACCGCCAAGCACGGCCGTTTCGGCGATCGTCTCCAGCACGTACGGCAACGGCGCGGTTTCCCCGGCGCGTCGATCGGACGAGGTCCAACGGCCGATGAAGGTAGCGGTGCGATGAAGCAGGGATCGGTTGGTCGGAGACACGGATATCATCCCCTGCGCGGCATATTGCACGCATGGATGGCAGGGCGATCCTGAACCTTGAATTACAACTGTAGTCGTTATGCGGATGCGGACGAGAAAAGTCTCTGCGGCGGGCGAAGCGGCCTCCCGCTTATTGCATCTCCGCGATCAGCGCGCTCGCCTGTGCCGCATTGCCATCGGCACTGTTGGCGGCGTCGACCGCGATCTTGCTGGTGTCTCCGCCCGCAAATTGCACCGCGGTCCAGCAGATTCCTGCGGCCCAGGCCAGTGCGGCCCATCGGCTGCGGAAGATGTAGCGCATAGGGATCATGCGTCCGCATCTGCCACAGCGGGGTTGAGAAGCCGTAAATCAGGGGCCTTCGATCAGTGGATCACCGGCCGGCGCGGGGGTCTGGTTCGTGACCGGATCGGAGGGCCCGGGCGGGATCGGATCGACAGGCGTCGGGACCGGATCGTCCACCGGAACGTCGCTCGGGATCTCCGGGGTCGGAGGCTGGCTTGCCATCATGTCTCTCCTTCGCAGGCTCCAACGCCCGGAGTGCGGCTTCCGTGCCGATGGAAACGAAGGCCATCGAGCGGGTTGAAGTTGCGGAGGCGATTGATGGCGCAACGATGGCCAGCGCGATTGTGGCTTGTCCGGCACGGGCAGAGCGCAGGCAATGTCGCGTGCGACCTCGCGTTGCGCGACGAACTCCACCGGATTGCGCTCGACGGCCGCGACATGGACATCCCGCTGAGTCCACTCGGGCGGCGACAGGCGCTAGCGCTCGGCGAATGGTTTTCTCGTCGCCCACAGCAGGAGCGGCCCGACGTACTGCTTTGCTCGCCCTACGCCCGGGCGCTTCAAACCGCGCAATTGTTTCGCGACACGGGCGGCACTGCCGGTAACGATCCGATCTGTCCCGACGAGCGACTCCGCGAGAAGGAGTTCGGAATTCTCGACGGACTTACCAGCCCCGGCATAGCGGCGGCCTTCCCCGATCAGGCGGAATTCCGCCGCCTGCTCGGCAAATTCTATCATCGACCACCTGGCGGCGAGAGCTGGTGCGACGTCATCCTGCGGCTGCGATCGGTCCTCGACACGATCTCGCTTCACTATGCGGAGCGGCGTGTGATGATCATGTGCCACCAGGTGGTGGTGCTATGTCTGCGCTACATCATCGAGCGGCTCGACGAGGATGCGATCCTCAACATCGATGCCGAGGGCAATGTCGGAAATTGCAGCATAACCGAATATCGTTTCGATCCGACCGCCGGAAGATCCGGCGGGTTGGTGCTGACGCGTTACAACGATCCGTCTCCGCTCTCGGCGGAAGGAGAGCCGCGCACCGAAGCGCCGGATCCGGTGGTGGCTGCGCGCGGATGATGCCGATCGATCTCGCCTGGCGCAGAGCCAATCCGCTCCCGCCGATCGACGGAGAGGACAAGAATAGCCGCGGACGCATATTCGCGGCAGGGGGAAGCCGCCGCGTACCCGGCGCGCTGGGGCTCACCGCCGAAGCGGCGCTGCGCGTGGGCGCCGGCAAGGTCCGGATGGGAACGATCGAGGTGGCGGCGATCCCACTCGGCCTCGCCATGCCGGAATGCGGGGCCATCGCGCTCGCCGAGGGCGAAGATGGCGAAATCGGCCTTGCCGCCGCGCCCGCAATGGCGGAGCAGATCGAGAGTTGTGATGTGTTCCTGTTCGGGCCCGGCATGGGCGGCAGGACCGGCGTCGACGCCCTCACGCGCGCTGTCATCGACAAGCCGCGCAAGGATCTGACGATCGTGTTGGACGCGGCACCGCTGGCTTGCGCCGCCGGGCTGGAGCGGATGATCGCCGCGCATCACGGGCGCGCGGTTCTTACCCCGCATCATGGCGAGCTTGCCTATCTCACCGGGCAATCCGAGGACGCCATAGCTACCGACCCCCGGAAAGCCGCGCGGGATGCGGCTGGCAGGTTCGGCGCTGTGGTGGTGCTCAAACATGCCCGCACCGTGATCGCAACGCCTGGCGGCGATGCGCTCGTTCACGATAGCGATGCGCCGGGTCTCGCGACCGGCGGCTCGGGCGACGTGCTGAGCGGCGTGATCGGCGGGCTGTTGGCGCGTGGTGCGCCCCCGCTGGTCGCAGCCGGTTGGGGCGTGTGGCTGCACGGAGCGGCGGGCAGGGCGGCGGCGGAAGAGATTGGGCCAATCGGCTTCCTCGCCCGCGACCTCCTCCGCCACCTGCCGCGACTGCTAGCTGTGTAACCGGTCGACCGGCGTGACGAACTTGAAGATGGTGGTGGATCGGAAAACCTGGCCCGGCCGCAGCACCGTGGTCGGCCATTCGGGATGGTTGGGGCTATCGGGCAGGTGCTGCGTCTCGAGCGCGACCGCGCCATATTGGACATAGGGCTGGCCGTTGGCCGGGCTCTTGTCGAAGCCGCGCAGATGGTTCGCGGTGAAGAATTGGAGCGCCGGTTCGGTCGTATAGATTTCCATCATCCGGCCAGATTTCGGCTCGGTCACGCGCGCAGCGAGAATCGGCTTCTTCCTCGGCGCGTCGGCAAGTATGTAGGGCGTGTCATAGCCGCCCTGGCCGATCGCCTTGAGCGCATCAATCCCGTCCCCGATCACATGCGGGTCGCGCAGGTCATAAGGCCCGGACACCGCGACCAGTTTGCCCGTCGGCAACGCCATACGATCGGTCTCCGCGATGCTGTTCGCACGGATCATGATCAGTTGCCCGCGCACATCGCCATTCCCCTCGCCGGCGAGATTGAAATAGCTGTGGTTGGTGAGGTTGAGCACGGTCGGCTTGGTCGTGGTCGCGCGATAGTCGATCCGCAGCTCGTTATTTTCGGTGAGCGTATAGCGCATCTTGACGGTGAGCGTGCCCGGGAAGCCCTGATCGCCGTCGGGGCTCACCAGGGTCAGCACCGCGCCATGATTGATGCTGAGCGGGCGCATCGATACGCTCCAATAGCGCTGATTGTATCCCGGGGGGCCACCATGGAGCAGGTTGGGGCCGGCATTGGGTTTGAACGTGAAGGTCTTGCCGTCGAGCGTGAAGCGCGCACCGCCGATGCGATTGGCATAACGGCCGATCGGCGAACCGAAGCCATAACCGGCGTTACGGGCCTCATAGAGGCCGGCATTGGGGAAGTTGAGTTCGACATTCTCGAACTTGCCGGTGCGGTCGGGAACGCTGATCTCGGTGATTACGCCGCCATAATCGCTGAACCTCACGCGCATGCCGTTCTTGTTGGTGAGCGTATAGAGGTGCGCAGTGCGGCCATCCTTGGTCTGGCCGAAGTCGACCGCGCCACCGATCAGCCGCGCAATCGGATTGAACGGTCGGGCGATGGCGGGGGCGCAAAGACAGGCTGCCATCGCGGCGATTGCAAAAAACCTCACTGGGCTTGATCCTCCCGATCCTATTGGTCCCCGCAAGCTTCGGGATCCTATGATTTTCACTGTCACGCATCACACAATCGGCCGGCGTGCGGAAGTAGCCCCACCCACGGGTTCGATCATTTCGCCGATTCTGCCTCCGCCGCCTTGCGCGCATAATAGTCGGCCAACACCGCGAAACCCTGCTTGCGCTCGCCGGTTTCGGAGATGAGCCCCTTCCGGTTCCAGCCTTGCTCGAACACCGGATGCTGCCGGCGCGGCGAGCGGAAATCCTTGAGCACCCACGGGCTCATGCCCACCAGCGTCGGGATATTGTCGGCCATCTTGAGCGTCTGGCGGAGATATTCGGCCTGATACTCCTCCGATTCCTTCCGCATCGACGCGGGATCGTGGAAGCCGGCCTTGGCATCGGCACCAAGTTCGGAAAAGACTAGCGGCTTGTCGGCGGGCACGCGCCAGGTGATACGCGGCACGTCCGCGAGCTTATCGCTCGTATACCAGCCATTATAGGTGTTGATCGCCAGCACATCGACGTGATCCAGGAGCGGGTCGTCGATCACCATTTCGGGATGGCCGTCGACGGTCTTGCGTCCGTTCAGCAAGGCGGCCGAGACCAGGCGGCTTGGATCGAGCCGATGCACGTCGTCAGCAAGGGTGAAGAGAAAGCTGTTGCGTGCGTCGCTCACCGGCGTCTCGTTCGCGATCGACCAGATGATGATCGATGCACGGTTGCGGTCGCGCTCGATCTCTTCGGCAAGCATAGTCCGAGCCTTGGCGAGAACTGTTGGATTGTCGAAGGCGACGCGCCAGTAGATCGGGATCTCGCTCCATACGAGCAGGCCGATCCGATCGGCCTCGCGCGTCATCACCTCCGAATGCGGATAATGGGCGAGACGGACATAATTGCCGTGCAGCCCGTCCTTGACGAGGGCGAGCAGCTGATGCGCGGCCTCAGGGGTGATGTTGCGCGTAGGATTGGCGCCGATCTCTTCCTCATGCACCGAAATGCCGCGCAGATAGATCGGCTTGCCGTTCAACAGGATGTGGCTGCCCTTTACTGCGATCGTGCGGAAGCCGACCTCGTCGGTGAGCGTATCGCCGCCGGCGCTGACGCTGAGGCCATAGAGTTTCGGCGTTTCCGGCGACCAGCGCTGAATACCACGTGGCGGCGCGATCGAGGCGGACCAGCTGCCGTCCGAATTCGTCTTTCCCGAAAGAGCGAGATGAAGCGCCGGAATGCGCAGCACGATCGGCTGGTTTGCCGCGGTTGCACCATCGAGCCTGGCGTCGACCGCGATCCGGCCGTCGGGAGTCAGCCGCACCCATGCCGCATCGACGAAGGTCTGCGGCAGTTCGATCAGCCTCACGCTGCGGGTGATGCCGCCATAATTTTCCCAGTCGGTCACCGATGGCGGAATGGTGGTGTCGCTCGCTTGCGAATCCGCCGCCACCACGATCCTGTTCTCGCCTGGCCGGATCACGCCGGTGATTTCGATCGTGAACGGCGTGAAGCCGCCTTCGTGGCTGCCCACCTTCTTGCCATTGAGCCAGACAATCGCGCGATAATTGATCGCGCCGAAGCGCAGGAACTGGCGCATGTCCGCCTTGGGCTGGGCATCGAACTTGCGCTCGTACCAGACGAGTCCCTGATAGTGGCGCATCTCCGGCGCATGCGTCAGCCAGGAGGAAGGGAGCGTCGCGGTCGGCGACTGGTCCATGTCATATTCGTAAAGCGCGGTCGGGTCGGCCTTCATCGCCGCCTCTACATCGACGTCGGAATAGCGGCGGCTTGCGCGCCCCGGCTCCTCGCCATGGAAGCCAGCCTCACCGTCGCGATAGGGGTCGACCGAATAATGCCATGCGCCGTCGAGGCTCAGGCCCGGGCGCAGGTCGCCCGCAGCAAGGGTTGCGGACAGGCCCGGAGCCGCGCCGCCCCAAGCGAGAAACAGGGCGGCGAGCCTGACGAGGCGCTGATCCATCTTCTTCTCCTGGCTGGACTATCGTTGCGGAAGCGGGGGCCAGTCATGGTCATCGCTCACACTGGCTTGCTTCGTCGCTACGCGCTTCGCAATGGCAAAAAGATCTGGGTTCAGCCTGATGCTCAGCGTTCTGCCGCTCGCCAGATTTCGGGATGTTGGTCGAGCAGCGTCCGGACGCTGTCCGCCATCATCCGCTGGTCCTTGAGCGAGGGGTGATCGTGGCAGGCCGTCTGCTCCATCGCGGGGACATGGACCGTCAGCACGCGGCCGGGCACTTCGGCATCGACCGCGGCCGCGACCTGTTGGACGTCGGCATAAAAGAGATCCGTTCCCATCAGAACCAGGTGCGCCTGGGGCTGCTTCGCCATCAGCATCCGCGCGAAGGCCGCATATTTCGCGCGGTAATCGGCATGCAATGCTTCGGCATTCGCCCAAGGTTCGCCGGAATGGAGCGGGGTGGAGAAATCGTTGGTGCCGAGATTGATCACAATCAGCTGCGGCCGCCAATCGCCCGGATTTGTTTCGAGATCCGAAGCGTCATCCGGCTTCAGCCGCGGGTAAAGCGCCGGCAGGCTGAGGCCGGCGCTGCCCCCGGCATAATTCCGCACGATGCCGAAACCCGAATAAGCGACGACACGATAATCGGCGCTCAGGCGGCGGGCGAGCACGGGGCCGAATGCTTGCTGACTGTCGGTCAGATCATGCACCTCCTGGCCCGTGCAGTCGCGGCTGTTCGAAATATCACCATAGCCGACGCTGTGGCTGTCCCCGATATATTCGATCGCGCGTCCAGCAGGGGCGGGCGCGGGCAGCGCCGTGCTCCCCTCGGCCGGATAGAAGCCGACGAAACGCGCTCCACCGGTCTGGCTTTCGCTCAATTTCTCCAGCCGGACGACATGATCGCCCGCCGGGAGACCGGAGATGGTGAGGCTGGTCGTGCCCGGCTGGATCAACAGCGCTTTCTCGGTCCCGTCGATGAGCAGCCGCAACCGATCGGTGGTCGTGTCGACGGATGCCGTCACCCCGGTGCCATGGAAGCGGCCCTCGATATAGATAGCCGGCCAGCCGAAGCTCAGGCTGCCGTCGGGATTGTGGATGATCCGGCCGCCGACATGGACGGGGAGGGGAGGGGTCGCCTGTGCGCTACATCCGATCAGGGCGAGTGCAAGCAGCCCGCCGCTAAATCCCCGCATACCAGGCATAATCCGCAACATCCTCCCAATAGCCGCCTTTGCCGCCGCCGACATAATCGAGGCTGGCGACCGCTTCTATGCCGCGCAGATATTTCGCCTGCTTGTAGCCGAGCTGCCGTTCGACCCGCAGCCTGAGCGGCGCGCCGTTCTGGACCGGCAGGGGCTGGCCGTTCAAGGCCCAGGCGAGGATCGTCTGCGGATGGAAAGCGTCGATCATGTCGATGCTTTCATAGTAAGAGCTGCTGCCGAGATCGTCGTGGCAATGGAACACGATATAGCGCGCGTTGCTCGACAGGCCCGCGAATTGCAGGATCGGGCCGAGCACAGGCCCTGTCCAGCGGCCGATCGCGCTCCAGCCCTCGACGCAATCGTGGCGGGTGATCTGGGTACGTTGCGGCAGCGCTTTCAGTTGGGCAAGCGAGATGGCGAGCGGGCGGCTTACCAGCCCGCCGACGTGCAGCCGCCAATCCGCGAAATTGCCTGCCAGCAATCTTGCATAATCGGCAGACCCTGGCCGCGCCGTGCCATTCGAGCGGAAGATCGGCGAAACGTCCGCACCCGTGAATTCGGGGGCGAGCGCATTACGCGGCGTGATCAGCCGATCGACACGGTAGGTCAGGTCCTCTGCGCCGACGAAAGCGCTCCGCGCCGGCCTCGTCGCGGCAATCCTGTCGCAACCGGCCAGCAACAGCCCGCCGCCGACCCCCAGCGCCGTGCGGCGTGACAGATCAGCCATGGCGCTGCTTCTCCGGTGGAATCCTGAACCAGCCCGTGATCATCGAGCGGATCTCGTTGATCGGCCCAGCGAGCACGATCATCACCAGATGCACGACGATGAAGGCGACCAGCCCCATCGCGCAAAGGAAATGGATCGATCGCGCCGATTGCCGCCCGCCGAACAGCCACAGCAATTGCGGGAAGGTCGCGTCGAACGCTGGCGCCATCGTCAGCCCGGTCAGGATCATCATCGGGATCAGGAAGAAGATGACCGCGATATAAGCCATTTTCTGGAGCGGATTGTAGCGGCCGGCGGCATCGCCGGTCGGCAGCCGCAGGCGGGCATGGTCCTTGATGTCTTGCCACAGATGGTGCGGCTTGAGCTCCTCGCGCGTGGGGGCGAGATCTCTCGCGAAATGGCGGTTGATCAAGCTCGCGATGAAATAAGCCGTGCCGCCGAGGATCAGCACCCAGGCGAACAGGAAATGCCAGCGCCGCGCACCGGCCAGGCTGTAATGCGCGGGCACCGTCACCCAGTAGGGGAAAGCGCGGGTCTGGACGTGACCCTGCTGATCTTTCCAATGGCCGAGCACCCCGGTTGTGGGAACATGGATCTGATAGACGCGTAGCTCACCTCCGCCTTGGGGCGTTGGGCCGATGCCGAGCCAGCTCGCGTCGAAATTGGCGCCGTATCGACCCCAATAGAGATGCGGGTGCGCGTTGAAGATCATCAGCCCCGTCATCAGCAGCATGAAGATCGCGAGCGCGTTCAACCAATGCCACAGCCGAGTCGCCCGCTTGTGGCGGTAGGTTTTCGGCCGGGAAGCGGATGTCGCCATCCCGCTCATCCTAGCATGGACACGCCTGAACGCCACCGAAACAAAAATGATACAATATATCATTGCCTTTTTCCGCGCTCGGTCGCATATGCCCGGCATGGCGCGCAAGGACGACCTTATCGAGACCATCGCGGTCGGGGCGACGATCGCCTGCCTGATCCATTGCCTCGCGCTGCCGCTGTTGATTGCGGCGATACCGATCATCCCGGCGGTGCTGCCGATCCCCGACCATTTTCATGCCATTGCGCTCGGTCTCGCAATTCCCGCGACCGGCGGCGCATTATTCGCGGGGTATCGCCGCCATCGCCTGGCCGCGCCGCTGATCGCGGGTACAACCGGACTCATCCTGCTGACGCTCGGCGCGACTCACTGGGAGGGAACGCCGTCCGAAACGCCCGTGACTGTGCTCGGCAGCCTGTGCATTGCCGCCGCGCATCTGGTGAACTGGCGTTACCGGCGGCTCGCACACGGGCCGGCGATCTAATTGCCTGTCATGCCGGACCGGTTCCGGCATCATATAGCCTCCGGGAATGGCCGCTAGGCGGGTTGAACCCGGAACAAGCCCAGCGTGGCGCTCAGCTCCCTTCGCCAACCTTACCCGCAACACGTTCGTAAGCTGCGGTCAGCCGCCCCAAAACGCTCTCATGCCCAGGCGGTAACGCCGTGCCGAGATGAAGGTGGCGAAGCTCCGCCATGAAATCCTCGCACAAGGCGGGGCCGCCCTGTTCGAGCAATTCCTGCCTTATTGCCAGTTCCGGCGTCGTCGGAAGATGGCGGCGGCCCCATGCTCCCATCTGGATGAGCAGGGGGAGCAGCTCGATCCCCTTTTCGGTCAGGCTGTAGAGGGCCTTCTGCTTGTGCGTCGGATCGTCATGCTTCGATAATATACCGTGCGCCACCAGCCGCTTGAGCCGGTCGGCCAGGATATTGGACGCAATCCCCTCGTCGGACTTTGCCAGCAGCTCGCGAAAGTGGCGGCGATTGCCGAACATCACGTCGCGGATCAGGATCAGGCTCCAGCGATCGCCAAGCACTTCCAGCGTGAGATTGATCGGACAACCGGAACGGATCATCGACATACCGCTTGCAATATACAAGTGGTTTGCTAATCCGCAACTGGTTTCGAAATGCATACAGTTTGGAGGCGATCATGACCAAGGTGCGCGTTGGGGGTTTTACGGTTTCGCTCGATGGCTACGGCGCGGGCCCTGAGCAGAGCCTGCAGGACCCGCTCGGGAAGCGCGGCGAGGAACTGCACCGATGGCTCGTCGGGACGAAGACCTTCAAGGCTATGTTTGGCCGGGAGGGGGGATCGGAGGGCGTCGACGACGACTATACTCGCCGTTCGATGGAGGGCTTTGGCGCCTTCATCCTCGGCCGCAACATGTTCGGCCCGATCCGGGGCGAATGGCCAGATGAGAATTGGAAGGGCTGGTGGGGCGACAATCCGCCCTATCACGCGCCGACTTACATCCTGACGCACTACAAGCGCGATCCGATCGTGATGGAAGGCGGCACCACTTTCTATTTTGTCACCGACGGGATCGAGGCCGCGCTGGAGCAAGCCAAGGCGGCGGCGGGCGGGCTCGACGTGAAGATCGGCGGTGGCGTGTCGACGGTGCGGCAATATCTGCAGGCGGGGCTGATCGACGAGCTCCATTTCGCATTCTCGCCCGTGATGCTCGGCCACGGAGAGGCGATGTTCGCGGGCATCGATCTGCCCGCACTCGGCTTCCGTGTCGCGGAGTCGGCCACGACCGAATTAGCTACCCACATAGTGCTCAACCGATAGGAGGTGACGATGACCCTCACGCTCTATCTCCACCCGCTTTCCTCTTATGTGCAGAAGGCGAAGACGGCCTTTTACGAGAAAGGCGTCCCATTCGAGCAACGCATGCTGGACGGCAGCGAGCCGGTCGCGAGCGAATTCTCCAGGCTCTGGCCGATCGGCAAGATGCCGGCGCTGGACCATGACGGCGAGCTGATCTTCGAGACGACCAGCATCATCGAATATCTGGATGCGCGCTTCCCCGACACGTCGAGGCTGATCCCTGAAGATCCTATGGCGGCGGTGGATGTGCGGATGTGGGACCGCTTTTTCGATAATTACGTCAATTATCCCCAGCAGCGGATCGTCTATCTCGCCATCGGCCGCGAACCCGATGACGGGGAGGGCGGCGCCAAATGGAAGACGATGCTGGAAACCGCTTATGCGTTGCTGGACCGGCGCATGGCGGACCGGACCTGGGCCGCAGGCGAGTTCAGCATGGCCGACTGCGCAGCCGCGCCAGCCTTGCTGTATGCGGACTGGACCCACCCGATCCCGGAGCATTTCTCCGCGCTCCACGCCTATCGGCAGCGCTTGCTGGAGCGCCCGAGTTACGCCCGCGCGCTAGACGAGGCGAGGCCCTATCGTCACATGTTCCCGCTTGGTGCGCCGACTGATCGGGACTGATATAGTCCGTCGCCCCGGCGGAGGCCGGGGCCGTAAGAGGAGAGGGTGGGTCCCTCTACCGCCAGCGGCCCTGGCCTCAGCCGGGGCGACGATATGCCTAACCCTTCGCACCTGCCGGTACGGACGTGATCTCGCTCGACGAGCCCCAGATGTTAATGCCTGAATCCTCGGCGTGGCGGTCGATTTCGGCCAGTTCTTCCGGGCTGAAGGACAGATTTTTCACCGCATCGAGCGAATCGTCGAGTTGCTCGACTGTGCGGGCCCCAATCAGCGCCGAGGTGACGCGTGGGTCGCGCAGTACCCAGGCGATCGCCATCTGCGCTAGGCTCTGACCGCGCCGTTTCGCGATCTCGTTCAGCGCGCGGATGCGTTCGATCGTCTCCGGCTTGATCAGCGCCTGCTTGAACGAACCGCCTTTGGCTGCGCGCGCGTCGGCGGGAACGCCGTTCAGGTAACGGTCGCTCAACATGCCCTGCGCGATCGGCGAGAAAGCGATGCAGCCCGTTCCGAGCTGGTCCAGCGTGCCGAGCAATTCCTTCTCGATCCAGCGATTGAGCATCGAATAGCTTGGCTGATGGATCAGCAGCGGTACTTTATGTTCTGCCAGGATCGTCGCGGCCTTGCGCGTCAGACCGGGCTCGTAGCTCGAAATACCGACATAGAGCGCTTTGCCCTGCGCGTGGATCTGCGCGAGCGCCCCCATCGTCTCCTCGAGCGGGGTCTTGGGATCGACTCGGTGCGAATAGAAGATGTCGACATAGTCGACGCCGATCCGCTTGAGGCTCTGGTCGAGGCTGGCGACGAGATATTTCTTGCTGCTGCCGATATCGCCATAAGGCCCCGGCCACATGTCCCAGCCGGCCTTGGTCGAGATGATCAGTTCGTCGCGATGAGCAGCGAAGTCGGTCGCCAGCACACGTCCGAAATTCTCCTCAGCCGAGCCATAGGGAGGGCCATAATTGTTCGCGAGATCGAAGTGGGTCACGCCGCGGTCGAACGCACGGCGGAGCATCGCACGTCCCGTTTCGAATACGTCCGCACCGCCGAAATTCTGCCACAGGCCGAGCGAAATGGCGGGCAGATCGAGACCACTACGACCACAGCGGCGGTAGCTCATCCGCCCATCGTATCGTAACGGTTCAGCCACATAGGGGGCGGGGAAGGCCATCACACTCTCCTGCTTGACGCGGACCGCCATTATAGCGGTACCATCGAATGTCCATCGCGACGCGGCGGTGAGAACGGGGGAGGATTGATGACGCTCAATGTCGCGCTGCTGGGCTATGGGTTGGCGGGCGCTTCCTTCCATGCGCCGCTGATCGCGGTCGAGCCTCGGATGCGGCTGGCGCGAGTTGTGACTTCGCGCAACGCCGAGGTGGTGCGCTCTTTCCCATCGGCGGTCGTCTCGACCGATGCCGAATCCGCGATCCGAGCGCCCGATATCGATGTCGTCGTTATCGCGACACCCAACAACACGCACGCGCCGCTCGCGCGCGCGGCGTTGCTCGCGGGCAAGCATGTCGTGATCGACAAGCCGTTTGTGGGTGACGCGGCGGAGGGCGCGGAGCTGATCGCGCTGGCACGCGAACAAAAGCGCACGCTCACCGTGTTCCACAACCGGCGCTGGGACGGCGATTTCCTGACCGTCACCAAGCTGGTGCGGGAAGGGCGGCTGGGCGAGATCAGGCATGCCGAATTCCGCTGGGATCGCTTCCGGCTGGAAATACGCGACGGCTGGCGGGAAGCGCCCGACGAAGGCAATGGCGTGCTGGCCGATCTCGGGCCGCATTTGATCGACCAGGCGCTCGAGCTGTTCGGCACACCCGACAACGTCATGGGCGACATCGCGCATCAGCGGACCGACACGCGCGTCGACGATTATTTCGAACTGACGCTCCATTATGGCGCGAAGCGGGTGATCCTATCCGCCTCGACCTTGATCGCCGAACCGCGACCCCGTTTCGCGTTGCATGGCGATTCCGGCAGCTTCGTCAAACATGGCATCGACCCGCAGGAACCCTTCCTGCGCGCGGGCGGCAGTCCGCTCGATTCCGATTATGGCATCGAAGCGGCGATCGCTCATGGTCTGCTCACCGACGCGGTCGGACGCCATCCGGTGTCAACCGAACGCGGCGACTGGCCGGTCTTCTATCGGCGCGTGGCAGATGCGATCCTCGACGGCGCTCTGCCGCCGGTCGATCCCGCGGACGCTGTCACCGGCCTCGCGATCATCGATTGCGCGCGGCGGAGCGTTCATGAGGGCCGCCTGCTGCGCTTCGTCCCGCCGCAATCCTGATATCGCAACTGGTGGTCCTTGGTGTAGGCGCGATCCCTGGACCTTGAATAGAGCCTGATTCACGCTTTCGGTGGGAGCGCGAAGCGCTTCCACCAAAAACGATCAGACTCTAGCGACCGCGAAGGAGAGCAGGCATGGCGGAAAAGTTCGAACGGCATCGCCAGCCCTGGCGCCAGGACGAGATCCAGAAGCTGCACACGCTTGCCAAGAAGGGCATGGCGCTCAAGGCGATTGCCAAGGCGCTGACCCGCAGCGAGGAATCGGTCAAGGATCGCGCCAAGGCCGACGGGCTCAGCATCGCTAAGCTGCATTAATGTCTCGCCGGAGGTCGGCTGCTCAGGCCGCCTGTTCCAGCTTCTCGCTTGCCTCCATCCAGCGGGCTTCGGCTTCCGTCAGTGCGGCTTCGACCTCGGCGCGGCGCTTCATCAGATCGGTCATGGTCAGCTTCGACAAAGCGGGCGTTGCTTTGCTCGGGTCGAACATGGCGAGATCGATCGCGCTTCGGTCGGCGGTAAGCTTCTCCACCGCGGCTTCATGCTCGCGCACTGTCTTGCGCAATGCCTGTGCCTGCTCGCGCTCGGCAGCCGCGGCCTTGCGGTCCTTTTTGGAGCCCTTCGGCGAGCCTTCGCCCTTGGGCTGGTTCTTGCCGAGGATCAGATCGGTATAATCCTCCAGGCTGCCGGCGAATTCGCGGGCGGTGCCCTCGTCAACCAGCACCAGACGATCGGCCGTCAGCTCAAGCATGTGGCGGTCGTGGCTGACCAGCACCACCGCGCCCGAATAGCTGTTGAGCGCCTGCACCAGAGCCTCGCGCGCATCGACATCGAGGTGGTTGGTCGGCTCGTCGAGGATCAGCATGTGAGGCGCGTCGCGCGTGATCAGCGCCAGCGCGAGACGCGCCCGCTCGCCGCCCGAAAGCTTGGCGACCTTGGTGGTGGCCTTGTCACCCGAAAAGCCGAACCGCCCCAGCTGCGCGCGCACCGCCGCGGGCGTCTTGCCCTTCATCATGCGCGTCATATGTTCGAGCGGCGTATCGTCGCTGTCGAGCTCTTCGACCTGATATTGCGTGAAATAGCCGACGCGCATCTTGCCGCTCGCGTTCATCGCGCCGTCCATCGGCCTCAACTGCGCCGCGAGCAGCCGCGCGAGCGTGGTCTTGCCGTTGCCGTTGCGTCCGAGCAGAGCGATGCGATCGTCCGGGTCGAGCCGCAGGTTGAGCCGCTGCAGGATCGGCTTTTCCGAATAGCCGACCGCCGCCATGTCGAGCGTGATCAGCGGCGGACGCAATTCGTCGGGATCGGGAAAATCGAATGAGAGTGTCGGATCGTCAGCCATCGCCGCAATCGGCTGCATCTTCGCCAGCGCCTTCACCCGCGACTGCGCCTGTTTGGCAGTTGAGGCACGGGCGCTGTTGCGCGCGATGAAATCCTGCAGCTTGGCCCGCTGCGCCTCCTGGTTGGCGCGCGCGGCGGCGAGCTGCGCCGCGCGTTCGGCGCGCTGGCGCTCGAATGCGTCATAGCCGCCAGCGTACAGCACCGTCTTGCCGCCTTCCAGGTGAAGGATATTGTCGACCACCCCGTTGAGCAAATCGCGCTCGTGGCTGATCACGACCATCATCGCCGGATAGGATTTGAGGAAGCTTTCGAGCCAGAGCGTGGCTTCGAGATCGAGATGGTTCGAAGGCTCGTCGAGCAGGAGCAGGTCCGGTTCCGAGAAGAGCAAGGCGGCGAGCGCAACGCGCATCTTCCAGCCGCCCGAATAGGTATCGAGCGGGCGCTGCTGCATCTCATCGTCGAAACCAAGACCGACCAGGATGCGGGCGGCGCGTGCCGGCGCGCCATAAGCGTCGATCGCGATCAGTCGCTCGTGAATTTCGCCGATCCGGTCGGGATCGTGGCAATGCTCGCTCTCCGCCAGCAAGGCCGCGCGTTCCTTGTCGCCCGCCAGCACGGTCTCGATAGGCGTCGCGGCGCCGCTCGGAGCTTCTTGTGCGATATAGCCAATGCGCGTGCTGCGCGGCATCTCAATCGAGCCATCGTCCGGTTCGATCGCGCCGATGATCGCCTTCATCAGCGTCGATTTGCCCGCGCCGTTGCGGCCGATCAGGCCGACGCGGCTCCGCGCCGGAAGCGTCGCGGTGGCAGCGTCGAGGATCGTGCGTCCGCCGAGGCGCACGGTGATTCCATTCAAGTTGAGCATCCCGCGCGCCTATCAGCGCCGGGCGATCCGCACCAGTGCCTCATCGAGCGTTGACAGGAAACGGGAGCGGTCCGCCTTGGTGAAGGCGGCCGGGCCGCCGAGCTGATCGCCGCCTGCGCGCAGATCGGCCATGATCGCCCGCGTCGCGATCGCGGCACCGATCGAGCCGGTGGTGAAGGGCTTGCCGCTTGGCGCAATCACGGTTGCGCCGGCCTTGAGGCAGCGGTCGGCCAGCAGGATGTCGGCGGTGATCACCACGGTGTCCGCGCTCGCGGCCGCGGCGATCCAGTCATCCGCGGCATCAAAACCCGCGCTCACCACCACGCGCTCGACCAGAGGGTGGTCGGGCACGCGCAGATGGCTGTTGCTGACGATCGTTGTCGACACCTCGTGCCGCCACGCGACGCGGTAGATTTCGTCCTTCACCGGGCAGGCATCGGCGTCGACCAGGATTCGTGGAGTCATGTGTCTGCGCTATGTGCTCGATCAGTCCGGCCGTCCACCCGCCGGCAAGCGCTTATCCGAATATCCGGTAAGTTGCGCATCCGTAAGGATTTTTTCTTCGCTAAATTCGCCTTTTCGCCCGCTGGCGACGGAACCTCGGTCTCGGCAGCCGGGTTGAAGCGCATAACCCGAACGTTGATACGGGAGCGAATATGAGCGTCTCCGATCTAATGAACGCGCCGGCTACCGCCGCGCGCGATGGCGAAGTGCGTGCCCAGGAAGCGGGCCGCGATGAGAGCAAGGTCACAGCAGCAGTGGTGACCATCGCGCGACCCGCCCAGGAGCTTTACGATTTCTGGCGCGATTTTTCGAACCTTGCTCAGGTGATGGAGAACATCGAGCGGATCGATGTCCAGGACCGGAACCGCTCGACCTGGGCAGTGAAGGCGCCTGGCGGCCGCAGCGTCCAGTGGGAATCGGTCGTGACCGAAGACCAGCCAGGCGAGCTACTTGCCTGGCAATCGGTCGAGGGATCGGAAATCCGAAATTCGGGCCGCGTCGAATTCCACGACGTGCCGGGTCGCGGGACGGTGGTGCGTGCGGTCATCGCTTACGATCCACCGGGCGGGGTGATCGCGCAGCTTGCCGCCAAATTGTTTCAGCGCGAGCCCGCGTTGCAGGCACGACGCGATCTCCGCCGCTTCAAGCAGTTCATGGAAACCGGCGAGATCAGCACATCCGCGCGCACGCGCGCCGAAGCAACCGATCTGCCCACCGCCGCCTGAACGAAAGGAAACATCCGCATGCGCGCCCTCACCTGGCACGGCAAGCACGACGTCCGCATGGAGACGGTGGACGATCCCGAGATCATCAATCCCCGCGATGCGATCATCAAGTTGACCTCCACCGCTATCTGCGGTTCGGATCTCCACCTTTATGACGGCTTCATCCCGACGATGAAGTCGGGTGACGTGCTCGGCCATGAATTCATGGGCGAAGTGGTCGAGACCGGCTCGCGTTCGACGTTGCGGAAGGGGCAGCGCGTGGTGGTGCCTTTCACCATCTCCTGCGGCAGCTGCTATTTCTGCCAGAAGCATCAATATAGCTGCTGCGACAATTCCAACCCGGCCGACAATCAGGACATTTCAGAGTTCGGTTACGGCAACCGCATGGCAGGCCTGTTCGGCTACAGCCATATGACCGGCGGCTATGCCGGGGGCCAGGCAGAATATGTGCGCGTCCCTTATTCGGACGTCGGGCCGATCGTGGTCCCGGACGGGATCGACGACGACAAGGTCCTGTTCCTCTCCGACATCCTGCCAACCGGCTGGATGGCGGCGGAGAATGCGGACATAGAGCCGGGCGATACGGTCGCGGTATGGGGTTGCGGCCCGGTGGGTCTGTTTGCGATCCAGTCGGCGATGCTGATGGGCGCGAACCGCATCATCGCGATCGACCATTTCCCGCACCGGCTGGAGCTCGCAGCCAAGTTCGGTGCCGAGACGATCAACTTCCAGGACGTGAAGGTCTATGACGCGCTGATGGAGATGACCGGCGGGATCGGTCCCGATGCGGTGATCGACAGCGTCGGGCTCGAGGCACACGGCCTGTTCGTCGACAATGTCGTCGATCAGATCAAGGTCTCGACCTTCCTCGGCACCGACCGCATCCACGCACTGCGCCAGGTGATCCTCGCTTGCCGCAAGGGCGGCAAAGTGTCCGTGCCGGCGGTCTATGGCGGCTTCGTCGACAAATTCCCGATGGGCGCCTTCATGGAGAAGGGTCTGACGATGAAGACCGGCCAGACGCATGTGCAGCACTATACGCAAGCGCTGCTAGCGGCGATCCTGGACGACAAGGTGGATACGACCTTCCTGATCTCGCACCGCCTGCCGCTCGAAAACGCGCCCGAGGGCTACAAATTGTTTCACGATCACCAGAATGAGACGACCAAGATCGTGCTGAAGCCAGGCCTGGAGAAAATCCAGGTCGAGATGCCCGCCTGAACCAACCCGGAGAGAGACTATGGGTAACGGAAAGCTCGCGATCGTCACCGGCGCTTCGACCGGCATCGGTTTCGAAATCGCGCATATCGCCGCGCAGGAAGGCTACGACCTGCTGGTGGTCGCCGACGAGCCGCTGATCAACAATGCCGCCGACGATCTGAAGGCGCATGGCACCAACGTGATTTCGGTCGAAGCGGACCTCGCCACCTTCGAGGGCAACGATCAGTTGCTCGCGGCCGCGAACGGGCGGCCGATCGACCTGTTAATCGCGAATGCGGGGCGCGGCCTGGGCCGGGCGTTCGTCGACCAGGACGTGAACGATTGGCGGCGCGTGATCGACACGAACGTCACGGGCACAACCTATTTGCTGCAGAAAGTTGCGCAGCAGATGAAGGCGCACAACGAAGGCAAGATCCTGATCACCGGATCGATCGCGGGGCTTATGCCCGGCAGCTTCCAGGCCGTCTATAATGGCACCAAGGCCTATCTCGACAGCTTCTCATACGCGTTGCGCGAGGAGCTGCGCGACACCAACATCACCGTCACGGTGTTGATGCCGGGGCCGACCGAAACCGAATTCTTCGATCGTGCGGACATGATGGACACGAAGGTCGGTACGCAGGAGAAGGATGATCCGGCTAAAGTTGCGCGCGACGGCTGGGACGCGATGATGTCCGGCGCGGGCCATGTCGTCTCGGGCTGGAAGAACAAGCTGCAGGCGGCGATGAGCCACATCACGCCGGACAGCACGCTCGCCAAGATGCATACAAGCATGGCGGAGCCGGGTACCGACAAGGAATAAGCGGTCAGCTGGGGCCGACGGCCCCGGCTTCCGCCGTGGCGGGCCTGTCCTCGACCTGGGGAACGCCATAGTCGGCCAGAATCCGCGCGATCGCTGGCTGCTCGCGGCGCAATATATCCTCGACCTTCGCCTTAAATCCGGATTGGCCTTTGCGCACGCCCATCGCGATCGAATAGGTCATCGGCCATTGTCCTTGCTCGACGGCGGGACTTACTGGTTCGATTCTCAACTTCACGGGCGAAATCCTGACGAAATAGCCAGCCATCGGGCCCCATGCGATTGCTACATCGATGTCTTTTTGCGCCACGCCCTCGACGATCTTGGCCGGCGGGTTAGGCTCCTGATAATTGCCGTAGAGCATATAGCCGTGGACATTGTCGGTGATGCCGCGAACCGCCAGTGCGTGCGTGGGCGGCGTGTTCATCGCGTCATTGCCGACCATTTGCACGCCGATCCGCAATTTGCGCAGCCGCGGATCGTCGAAGCTGAGGCCGGCTAGCTGCCTGTCCGCACGCGTCACGAACACATAGGTCGAGCGGTAATAAGGCAGCGTCGTAGTCACCATGTCGACCCCCTTGGCCACGCCCGGCCACAGGTCGCACATGTCGCTGCCGAGCGTGTTGCGGACATAACCCCGCCTCTGCGCCCACCAGACATAATCGATGCCGACCCCCAGATCCTTCGCGATCAAGGCTGCGATCCGATTCTCGAAACCCTGTCGTGCGCGGTTGGAAAAGGGGAGGTTATTGGGATCCGCACAGACCGTCAGGACCGGTTTTTTGGTCGGGCCGGCCGCCACCGCCGGCGCCGCCAGCGCAAGCGCAGCCAGCAAAGGCTCAATGCGGAAGCGCGAAGACATAAAGCGTTCCACCCGCCTTGGTATATTTGGGCAGATCAACCATCGTGTTGACGAAGCCCAGCGCCGCGGCGCCATCTCGCGGGTCGACCGGCCCCGACACGACTACGCCCGACCAACCGCCTACGCCGGAAAGCACGGCCACATATTGATGTCCGTCGGGTCCGCGATAGGTCACCGGCTGACTGATGATCCCGCTGTCGGTCTTGAACTGCCACAATGGCTTGCCGGAGCGTGAATCCACCGCCTTGAACCAACCGTCCATCGTCCCGTAGAAAAGCACGTCGCCCGCCGTGACCACAGTACCCGACCAGACCGGGAAATTCTCCGGCACCTCCCACGCTGGCTTGCGCAGGACCGGATCCCAGGCCGTGAGCGTCCCGCGATTGCCGCCAGGGCCAGGTTTCATATGAAGCTCGGCGCCGACATAAGGCGTGCCGGCGATATAATTCACCTGCATGCTCGTCCAGTCCATGCAGAGATTGGCATGGGGGATATAGATCAGGCCGGTGCGCGGACTGAAGGCGCTGGGCTCCCAATCCTTGCTGCCGGACGCAGTCGGGCAGATATCGCGTACGCTCGATCCGAGCTTGGTTTCCTTGGCCGGGTTGATGATGAGCCGGCCGGTGGCGAGATCCACGCCCTGCGAGCTGTTGGTCGGGCCAAAGGCGTCCGCTGACAGGACCTGCCCGGTTGCCCGGTCCATCACATAGACATAGCCGTTGCGTTCGGGCCGGACGAGCACCTTCCGCATCTTCCCGCCGAACGGCATGTCGAGCAGAATCTGCTCGTTGATCCCGTCATAATCATGCTCGTCATGGGGGCTGAACTGATAATACCATTTCGCACTGCCGGTGTCGGGATCGCGCGCAAAGATGCCGGTCGTCCATTTATTATCGCCTGGACGCTGCTCGGAATTCCACGGGCCGGGATTGCCGGTGCCGTGCAGGATGAGGTTTAGATCCGGATCATAGGTGATCCAGCCCCACATCGTCCCGCCCCCGATCTTCCAGGCATCGGCAGGCCAGGTCTTCACGCCCAGATCCTTGCCCTGATCCATCTTGTAAAAGGGGTGGAAATCGGGGCCGATTAGCACGTCCTTGTCGGGGCCAGTATTATAGGCCTTCCACGCGATCTTGCCCGTCGCCTCGTCGAGCGCGGTCACCCAGCCACGCACGCCCATCTCGCCGCCGCTGTCGCCGACATAAACTTTGCCGTGCGCGACCAGGGGCGCCATGGTGATCGTCTCGCCAAGGTTTATGTTGGCCAGTCGCACCTTCCACACGGGTTTGCCCGTCCTGGCGTCGAGCGAGATTACCTGCCCGTCGAGCGTCGTGAAGATGTAGCGCCCCCTCGACCAGGTGCCGCCCCGATTGACCACGTCGCAGCAGGCCACGCCCTGCGCGGCCGGCAAGGGCTTTGGCATGTAACGCCATTTGAGCGGAGCGCCGGGCTTGGTGAGGTCGAGCGCGTAAACGATGTTGGGAAATGCCGTGACGACGAACATTGTGTTGTCGGCGATGATCGGCGCGGCTTCCTGTCCCTTGTTCACGCCCAACGGAAAGGTGACGACCGGCTTCAGCCTGGCAACGTTGGCCGGGTTGATCTCGGTCAGTTCGGAAAAGCGCGTCGAGGCGTAATTCTTCGAAGGTTGGGTCCATTGCCCATCGTCCTTGGGGGCGCCCGCCGGGCTGGCATTTGTACGGCCCACTTGCGGTGTCGGTGGTGCGATCGCGCGCCCGATCCGTTCGCGTGCGAACACCTCGCTCGCCGGAACCGGAGCGGGCACGACCTGCGCGGGCAAGGCGGTCGGAAGCACGGCCAGGGCAAGCGACATCAGCGCCTTGCGGTTCATTTCTGGTCCAATGTGTAGAGATAGGCGGCGATCTTGCGCGCCTGGTCTTCCGTAAGACCCATTTCGGGCATGGCGTTGCCGGGGACGATCTGCTGCGGGTGCATCAGCCAACGCACCAGATTGGCGGGATTGTTCGAAAGCTTGCCCGCTATGATCTGCCGATTGGCAATGCCTTTGAGTGATGGCCCTACCGCGCCGTTGGCACCAGGGACGCCGGGGACGGTATGGCAGGCCGCGCATTGTGCCGCGATGATATGCTTTGCATCAGCATATTTCTCCGCAGCCTGGGCCGCGGCGGGAAAGATCATCAGCAGCAAGATCAACCGGCGCATTGCGGAACCATCAAGGGAGGGCAGGAAGGTCTTGTGGTCCGAATACTCGGCCAGTCGGAAGGTAAGTTCGCAACGCGAACGGGCGCGGCGCCGAGCAAGAGAGGGCATCTGCGATCTGCAACATCTTGCCTCATTGGCTTAATCCGCGTTTTCCCGGAAAACCGACCTTGCTGGGCTTTGTTCCTGCCGCCACAGGCGACCGAGAAAAGATCGGGGTACGACCGGTTGACGTGTTCGCGCGAGACGGCGAAACAGCGCGGATGGAAGCGCGCGATGATCCGCTCAGCGATAGCGAATTCCAGGCTTTGGCCAGCTTCAGGTTCGAGCTTCGCCGTTTCCTGGCTTTTTCCGAAGAAAATGCCCGCAACGCAGGCATCACCGTACAGCAGCATCAGGCGCTACTCGCAATCCGCGGTGAAGCCGGCGCCCCATCGATCGGGACCGTGGCGGAGAAGCTGCTGATCGAGCATCATAGTGCGAGCGAACTGGTGAAACGCCTGGTCGCGCGTGGACTCGTCACGCGGCAGCGCGACTCCGCGGATCGCCGGCGCGTGACGCTCGCCCTGACGCGTGAAGCCCAGAATATCCTGTCGCGCCTGTCGACGATTCATCGGGCGGAGATCGAGCGGATGCAGCCGACATTGTCGCGCCTGCTCAATCGGTTGGTCAGGCAAGGCGGCGGTTCGGCCGGCTAGCTCCGCTCCGCGCGTTTCGACTTGCGCTTGCTCCATTGCGCCAGAGTAAGCCGACTGGTCGGGCGTACTTCGGCGGCCATGCTCTGTTTCATGATCTCAAGCGCCCAATTGCGGCGTTCGTCGGTCTGCGCCGCCACCCCATCCTGGGGCACCCACAAGTCATAATCGCGCATATGCGCGTCGGCGGCGGTGAACAGCACGCATATGTCGGCGGCAACGCCGGTGAGAATTAGCCGATCAACTCCCAACTTGGGCAGCAGGACGGGCAGATTGGTGGCGTAGAAGCCAGAGAATTGCGGCTTGATCACGAAATAATCGCCGTCGCGCGGCGCGAGCCTGGCAACGAATTCATGCGCAGTCCCGCTGCCGAGCGCTCGCTCAACCAGGCGGTAGCGTTCCGAATGCCATTCGCCGAAATTGTCGTTGACGTAGATCGTCGGAAGGTTCGCCCTGTCGGCCGCCTCTCGCAATTTCAAGATCGTTGCCGCCGTTTCGGCGACGGACTGCCGCATCGCCGCCGCGCCGGCAAAGTCCATTTCGTTGATCATGTCGAGGATGACGAGCGCGGTCTGCCCGCGCGGCGCGTCGCGAAATGGTGCGACTGCCCGCTTTCTCTTGCTTGTGCCGGCCATGGCCGTTCAACACCCGTATGACGGCTTCGTTGCCACGGACTGAACCCGTGCTGCTGAGATTGGTTATCCGTTCGTGCTGAACGCAGCGAAGAGGTCTATAAAGCAGGCGATCGCACGAGAAATCGTATCGATCTTCAACGATGCTGCACGTGGCGAAAAGCCCGTGACGCGCCGCCCGGATGGATTATTCGGCCCTCGCTCGGTCGCCTGGCGCGTGCATGGCGACGTCACCACGATGATGATCGGCGGCGTATCCGGCCTGCTGCTCCAGATGCTTCATCCAGCGGTGCTGGCGGGGGTGTGGGATCATTCCAACTTCCGCACCGATATGCACGGACGACTGCGGAGGACGGCGCGCTTCATCGCCCTCACTACTTATGGCGGCCGATCGGAGGCGGAGGCAGCAATTGCACATGTGCGCGCGATTCACGCTACGATCGGGGGTGAGACTGCGGACGGCGCGCCGTATCGCGCCGACGACCCCGCGCTGCTGGCGTGGGTGCACGTGACCGAGGTCATGGGCTTTCTGTCCGCGTGGATCCGCTACGTCGAGCCGCGAATGCCGCGCGCGGAGCAGGATCGCTACTTCGCGGAGGTGGGGCAAATCGCCACTGCGCTCGGCGCCGATCCAGTGCCGCGCGACCGTGCCGGCGCCGAAAGGCTGGTCGGTGAGATGCGTGACGAACTGCGCGCCGATCACCGTACGCGTGAAGTGGCCAGTCTGCTGTTGGGGCAACGAGCCGATAAGGCTCTGATGGAGCCGTTCCTGGCAATCACCATGCGGGCCGGGGTCGACCTTCTGCCCGATTGGGCGCGGCACATGCATGGGCTGAATCTGTCACCCATAAAAAGCCAGGCGGTGCGCGCCGGAGCGTCGGGGATCGCGCGAACCTTACGTTGGGTCTTCCTCCGATGAGAGGGAGCAGGGTGCCTGTTGCCTCATGCGAAAACCGCTTTGGGGATGTGCGTGATCCGGCAGGCGAGATCGGCTTCGCCGGAGGCCACAACATAATGGTCATCCGCATCAACGATGCCGGTCGTGAAAACGACGTCGCGTACATATAGTTGGTGCTCGATCGGCCTTGTCAGCTCTGGATTCGCCTCAAGCAACGGCTGGTGCTCGGTGTACAGAGTTTTGCTGGGATCCTCTTTGTCGAGGATGGACCAATAGGTGCGGTAGATGCCGACAATTTCCTTGGGCTCGACCCCGTGCCATAGCGTCAACCAGCCCCGATCGGTCAGGATCGGCGGCGTGCCGCCGCCCATGCGTGCCGTCGCGACGGTGTTCGAATGGGGTCGGATTCCCGGATTGCGGCAGGGTTTCCAGTGCAGCGCGTCGGGAGAGGTGGCGAGGTTGATGGAGGGGCCGGCGCGCCACTCGCTGCCAGGTGGGTAGGCAAAATAAAGATCACCCAAGGGGCGTGTTTGAGCCCAATAATGGCCGGCTATGCGACCTTCGAAGATCAGCATGTCCTTGTTCTGATGATCGAGAACGATATCTTCGAACGTCCAGTCGAGCCCGTTCCGCGAGCTGTAGAGAGTGGTGCAATGCCGCTCGGGGCTGACCGAGCAGGTGGTCATCAACCAGCGATCATCCACCTTGCTGATGCGTGCATCCTCAAGCCCGTACATCTGGAAGCTGGCATGCGGCTCGATCGCCTTATCATAGTGATGTGTAATCACTTCCAGCCCGTCGGGCGAAAGCTCGACCGGAAGCAGCCAGGCGAGCGAGGTCAGGGCCATGATCTTCCAGCCACCGCCATGGAGCAGGAATTTGCGCGGGTCGGCGGTGTTGGCAAGCTCGAGCGGCCAGGCATCGAGCAGATAGCGACCGTCGCACCACCGGATATTGTGGACCTTCCCCGCCGTGATCGGATTCTTGAGCGCCTCCGCGATGCGCACCATCATCAACAGGTTGCCATTGGGAAGCCGCGTCAGCGCTGGATTGAACGCGCCCAGGCAATAGGTTTCGACATCGAGATGGCCCGCCAGCGGCGAGCGCGCGAGATCGATATCGTCCGGGACAAGGACGAGCTTGTCGACGGGGAAATTCATTCCTGGGGTTGCTCCCGCGGCGCGATGGTGAGCTGCTGCACGATCGCACGGTTGGGTTGGGTGAGAATATAGTGCACGCCGACTGCGATATCCTCGGCGCGCAGCATCTCCTCCTTCCGGATCATCTCCGCCTGCTCCTCCGCGCTATATTGCCGATATTGAAAGTCGGCGCCGGTCTTCCCAGGCTCGATCAGCGCGACCTTGATGTTGTTGGGGGCAAGCTCTTTGCGCAGCGCTTCGGCAAAGCCCTGGATGCCATGCTTCATGCCGGCATAGACGCTCGATTCCGGGCTCAGCGCGTGCGCGCTCATCGACCCGATGAAGATGATATCGCCATGATCCTTGAGCGCTTGCGCGGCCGTGTGCGCGCTCAGCAGATAGGCGGTGAAGTCGATCGCGATGGCGCGACGCAAATCCGCCTCGCTGATCTTGGTGAGTCCTTCCGCCGGAATGGCAGCGTTAATCACGGCCACGTCGATCCCACCAAGCGCGGCGATGCCAGCGTCGAAGAAACGCTTCACATTGTCGGGCTCGGCTAGGTCGATCGCAATACCGTCACCCTTGCCGACCTGGCTGATCCGGTCCAGCGCGTCACTCAGATGCTGCGGGTCACGTCCGCATATATATGGCCTGGCACCATAACTCGCGAGCAGGACGGCTATCGCCCGGCCAATGCCCGTCGTGCCTCCGGTGATGAGTATCTTCTTGCCTTCAAGACTCGGCTGGTCGGTGTGCGCGTCGCCCTGGTCGGTCAATGCCGCTCTCCTTTGCTTGAGCGCCGAAAGCCTAAGCGCGGAGCGAAGTTCCGTCAGGACCTGTTTTCACCTGTAACGCTAGGGAATCTAACCGGGTTTAGGTTCGCTCTCCGTCCGAAACCCGTTAGCTTCACGGGCGAACGCGTGATTGATCGTCGCGAATTCCGTGCGCAGCCCTAGCGGCTCAGAACTTGCCGACGACGTTGAAGAAGAAGCCGTGGTTGCGATGGCTGAGGTCGGCCAGATCGTCCGAATAATCGGTGAAATTATAGCCGACGCCGACCTTCACGTTGGGTACGGCTGCACTGGCCTGACATATTCGCCCGGCGAGGAGCCAACGCGCTTCTTGAAGTCGTCGATAAAATGCGCCTGGCCCAAATAACCTACGACAGGAAGATTCCCTAGGCGCGGCCGGCGGATTGGCGGAGCGGGAGGGATTCGAACCCTCGATACGCTTTTGACGTATACTCACTTTCCAGGCGAGCGCCTTCGACCACTCGGCCACCGCTCCA